>Ga0116223_10003278_pt1 | contig 14713 bp, 8 predicted proteins | sample Sb_taG_3_FD_90092 | JGI IMG/M metagenome (GOLD analysis project Ga0116223, IMG submission 90092) | Peat soil microbial communities from Weissenstadt, Germany - Sb_50d_a_PC metaG | ecosystem: Environmental > Terrestrial > Soil > Wetlands > Peat | place: Germany: Weissenstadt | collected 2010-09-21 | reverse complement strand
TTTCTGGTCACAGCCCGCCAGCAGTGCATGCGCCGGACCCTGCTCCACCTCACCGGCCACTTGCAGGCGGTCCTTGACGACAGCGACACCAGCGCCCAGGCCAGCGCCGACGCCGCCGTCCCTGATGAACTCTGGGAGATCGCGAACGGTGTCACCGCCGGAATCCAGCTCTACCGCCACGCCGTCCGGGCGCTGGCCGTGCACGTCCTGTACTACATGTGGGAAGGGCTCGGAGCCGGCAGCACCACAGGCTTCGTTCCATTCATCCCCGACATTGCCGACCCCGCGGCCTTCGGGATCTGCCCGAACTGATCGGTCCCTGGCTTGCTATGGCGAACGCCGTTACCTGCGCGGACATCGAGCCGGACCAGGTCGCGGAACGGCCGGGCCCGGGTTCGGCGCGCTCGAAGTCGATCACCGCGAGCTGGCTACGCCTGCCCGGCGAACAGCACGACGACAATGTGCTGCTCACGGCCGGCATGGAGGTCCCGGCTGGATCGCAGATCGCGCGGATGGCCCGCCGTGTCAGCGCTGATCCTGACCGGACGCAGACAGCAGGGACCATGCTCCGCGCCAATATCGCCAATGCCCCTGCACGGCCAGCGGCGACTGCCCGGCGCTGAACGAGGTCCGGCTGCTCGAACCGATCGAACGTGCGATCGGCTCAGCGCCCAGCGGCCACGACGGCGACGACACGGCCTGACGCGGTGCCGGGCTGGCGTTGGCATGCATCACATATCAACCAGCGGCGAGGACCGCCGGCAGGGTACTTGCTTGCGTCAGGCTCGGCGAGGAACCGGCCGATCGCCGGGTCTCCTGGCGGCCGCTGCGGAGGTCAGCGTCAGGTGGGCGAGCGGTGGTTCGCCTCCATCCAGGCTTGTACGTCCTTTTCCTCCCATAGCCGCACGCGCACATGCCGGACCTTTGGCTCGGGGAAGCTGGGCCGCCGGGAGAGCTGGTCAGCGCGCGTGCGTGACACGCCGAGCATGTCGGCGACGTCCTTAATCCCCACTAGCGCCATGGCTCTAGAACCTTAAGGCTAGCTCTAAAGACACTGTCTTTGAAGACAGTCCGCGCTCATTCAGGGGGTGCAGCGGCTTCGCTGCGCATAGGGGAAGGGTGCGGTGGCGGCGGAACGGCGTGGTATTGCGGTTACCTCGCGATATAGGGCCGGGTGGGACGTGAAGGTTTCATTCGCGCTTGTGCGCCCAGTCCCGGATGAGGGTCATTATTTCTTCCGGGCCACGGGGCCTGCGGACGGACCAGCCGCCGCCGGTGGCCTGCGCGGCGCCGAGTTTACTGGCAAGTTTGCGGAGGAGCTCTTCGGTGAATTGGGCGCTGGGATGCCCGCTGGTAATAATCTTGGTATACCGGATGGTGTCGACAATTGCCGACTTCACCCGTTCATGAGTGAGGTAGGCGTGCAGGTCGGGTTCCCAGTTTTCTGATGCGCTGCCAGGCACGGCAGCGAGCCAGGCAGCTTGCATGGCTTCATGTTCACTGGGCGAATAACCCATTTTGTGAAGGTGGACGGCAAGGTCGTAGACGGGATCGCCCCACAGTGCGAGTTCCCAGTCGATGAGGTATGTCTGCCCGCGAGCGAGGATCATGTTCTTGCGGTGAACGTCGGTGTGTAGCATCCGGAACGGCCGTGGGTGCAGCGTCGTCCAGCGGGCGCGGACAAGTGCGAGCGGGTCGCCCGGGATCTCCAGCGATGCGAAAAGCTCGCCGAATTCAGGCCGGAAGCGGGCGTAGACGCCTTCGGTTACGGCGGACAGCCGCCGGGCGAAGTCCGCCGTATTCTCGTCGTCTGGCCAGTCTGCGGGCAGCGGAGGTATTTTATCCGGGGGAATTGCGCCGAGCTGGCCGAACGCTTCGGCTACGTCCCCGATCACGTGACCGGGCACGGGCACGCCCCGAGGCGCGGACGCGTCGAGTGGCGCGCCGTCAATGAATTCAAGAACCTGGAACCGCGGGTGGTCCTCTGCGTACAGCAGTCGGGGCGCGTGGGTGACCGAGTCGCGGATGGCCCGCAATATGCTGGCTTCCGGCCAGATGGCCAGGTCCATGGCGTCGGAATCCGGGATGGGTATGCGGACTATCACCGGCGCGGCTGGTGTCGCGATCTTGATGTTGTAGTTGTAAAAGCCGGATGCCGAGCCGGTCTGGGCGGCAGCCTCCCGGTAAAGGTCATCCGGCTTCCAGATGCCGGGGCCGAGCAGGCCGTCAGCGAATTCCCTGATCAGGGCGTCGAGTTCGGCGCGAGTGCCGAGCGGCTGTGTACGGCTCGCTGCCTCGCGCTCGGCCGAGACTGCCTCGCTGCCGGCGATGCCCATGACGTCCAGCATGCGGACTGCGGACAGGATGAGCGTCGGGTAGACGTCGGCGGCTTCCAGTTCCCCGACGGCCCAGCGGAGCGAGGAGGCGGCCTCATCGATCCTCCCGCCGCGTGCGCGCACGGCTCCCAGGTAGAACGCCGCACGGGCCCGGCCGGAGCGGTAGCCGGCCCGGTCGAGCGAGGAGAGAGCTGATCGCAGCGCGGCTTCCGCCTGGTCGAGTTCACCGCGCCGCAGGTGGGCGACGGCGAGAGCGGTATACGCCTTCCCGAGTTCGTGGTGTGCGCCGATCTCGTACTGTGCTTCGATGGCCCGGCCGGCCTCGGTGATCGCTTCGGCGGGGTTTGTCAGGGCGAGCAGCTCGGCGCGGTTCGTGCGGGCGTTGGCCAGCCCCAGGACGCTGTCCGCGGCCCGGTAACAGGCCGTGGCGTCGTCGAGGAACCGTGCGGCGGCGTCGAAGTCGAAGGCGAACCTGCGGGTGAGGTGGCGCAGCCGGGCAACGTCGCCGCGGAACTCGCTCTCATCCGCCGGAGCGAGCGCGTCGAGTTCGGCGGCTAGCTTCTCGGCGTCGCGGAAGCGGCCCTGGCACATGTGCAGGTCCGAGGCCCACAGCCCCGCGGCCAGCCGTGGCGGCCCGCTGCCGTGCTCCCAGACGTGGGTGAAGATGTCAAGCGCTGCCTGGGTGTGCCCGGCTATGCGCCGGCCGTGCCCGGCCGCCAGGGCCAGGCGCGCCGCGACCGGGGTGTCTACTGCCATGGTGGACGCCGGCAAGCCCGCCGTGAATGCCGTGACCGCGGCCGTGTCGCCGAGCCGGACGGCGGCCTCGGCGCGCAGGCATCCCAGGGTCCGGGCGGCATCGTCGGCTCCGCTGGCGCCCGCTTGGCTGGTCAGCCACTCCTCCAGGTCGTCCGCGATGCCGGCCGCTGTGCCGTGCCCTCCCCGGCGGACCGCCCGGTCGGCGTACTGGAGCAGGCCAGGGGCCGTCACCATCCCGGCCCGCAGGCCGTGGTAGGCGGCCTCGCGGTAGGCGCGCGCGGCGGCGGTGCTCGCGCTGTGGCTGGCGCGGTCGTCCCACAGCTCGCCTAGCAGCGCGTGGATCCGCGTGACCGTGCCGGCGGGCAGCCGTTCCAGGACAGCGGCGCGGATGAGCTGATGGAGCCGCAGGGCATCGGCGGCGGGGTAGATGAACGAGTATGCGGTCAGCGAGTCCCAGGCGAGCCGGTGGCCGGGAAGCTGAAACGCGGCGGCCAGGTGCCGGAAGATGTCGTAGTCGAAGATCCGCGCCGGGCTCAGTACCTCCAGCGACCGGATTTCCTCAGGGGCCACGTGCTGGAGGAAGCGCGCAAGGATCTCGTCCTGGGAAACGAGAGCGCCGTCCAGTCCGCCGCCAGCCCGCTGCTGGGTGTCTACCGCAAGGTGCAGGTAGAACGGGAGCCCTGCGCTTGCGTCGGCGATCAGCTGGCGGTCGGCCGGGTCGGCAACTCCGCCGGCCGCAAGCAGTTCCAGCCTCGCGGTCATGGGCAGGCCGCCCAGGGCCGATGTCCTGATCGCCCTCGCCCAGTCGGGGTCGTAGATCTCCCAGTGCAGGGGTTCCCGGCTCGCGAGGACGACCAGCGCCCGGTCTAGCTGGCCTGCCAGGTCCCGCAGCCACGCGTCGGCAAGCTGCGTCCGTCCCGTGTATGCGGGCGCCGGCACGAGAGCTTCGTAGGAGTCCACGATGATGACCGATTGCTTGCTGGCGCTGGCAGTCCGGAGATCCTCAGCGAACAGGTATGTCACGGCGTCGCTGAGTTCACCGTTCGGCAGCCCGTCCAGGGTCTGCAGGGTGGGGTCGCGGCGTATCCGCAGACGGCGTCGTATGTCGGTCGATCCTCGCTCGAAGAGCTTGACCAGCCCCATCGCGGTGCCGAAGACAGGCAGCGCAGAAGCGTGGTCGAGGATGTCGCCCAGGATCGTGCTGTACTCGATAAACGACAGTTCGTTTTTGCTCAGCCGCAAGTGGGGGTGCAGTCGCTGCCACAGTACGGCGTAGGCGATGTCGAAGCGGTCGAAATCCACGCCTTGCGATCCCAGCTGTCCCCGGAGCACCGCTAACGCGTCATCCTGGCGACGCAGCGCGGGCACCTGAAGATCTATCATGGCGGTCCGGAATCGTGGTCTCGCGCGGTCCTCCAATTCACGCAGCAGCCGCGATTTACCAATTCCGCCGACTCCTGTCACATTAAGAACGCGGGGGCCAGCACCGATTCGCGTGAGTTCCCCGGCGAAGTCCGCCAGGACCTGCTCACGGTTCACAAATGGCCGTTGTAATGCGGCGACCCGGTGGAACCGTGGCGCAATCGGCATTTCTACCTCCTCCGGGACCCCTGCTATCCCGAGGTTCTGCAACTTGATCAAGCGCGGACGCGGCCAGGTCACGGTCCGCGGCCCGCGCTTCCGCAATGCTAACCGCCCGCTCGGCCCGCGCCACTCCTGAAGGACACCCCGCAGCTAATAGAACTGTCTTTAAAGAAAGTGGCTCTAAAGACACTTCTTGCGATGAGGTTAGTCATCGGCACCTGTCCTCATCTGGCCGCAGGCGAACGCTTTCGGCGCGGCGGGTCAGGCATGTCACCTGCGGATCGCGGGCCGCACTGCCCGGCACGATGACGTGCTTGAAGGCGCGGGGTGTAACGTGCCCGGTTGGGCGCGGGTACGCTGGCTGGCCTCTCGCGCGGCCCTTCCGGCCCTGGCCGGGTCGGCTGGGCCCTGGTCGGCGTCACGCTGCCTGCGCCGGGTGCACGCGTCAATCCCGCTGCGGGTAGACCCTGTGTGTCACATGCGGGACGCGCCGGCAGCAGCAGGCCGGGGCGGATCACGTGGCTGGCGTGATCGTGGCCGGCGGGTAACCTGACGCGCTCCCCGGCATCGCGCAGAGCCAGCGAGGCGGACCAGCGTATCCGGCATGCAGGTCCGGGCCAGATCGGTCAGGCATCCGGGTGGCGCAGGCTGGCGGTCAGCAGTCCTGGCGGCTGGCTCATCGCCTGAGGGGCGCCTCGGGCGCGAGATCGGGCTGCGCGAGCGGAACGGTGCGGCTACGTGACGTAGTTTTGCAGCGTTTTTTCCACTAGGTCCGCGCGGGGGGAGCCGATCCGCTGGTAGATGGCCAGGGCCTGGCGCAGCAGCCGGTCGCCCTGTTCTGTGTTGCCATCGTGGAGGTGGCACAGCCCGATGCCTTCGAGCGCGCGTGCCTCCTCACCTGGCGCGGCGATGCTGGCCGCGATCTCCCGTGCGCGCTCGAAATCGGCGCGCGCCTCGCCGGGCTTGCCCGATGCCAGCGCCATGTCGGCGATATTGCTGAGAGCCTCCGCCTCGCCGGACCGGTCGCCGAGGTCACGGTACAGGCCGAGCGCTCTGGTCAGGCTGGCAGTGGCCTCCGCGTACTCGGCGGTGAGGTACTGGACGGTGCTCAGGTCGGTGAGCGCGTTGGCCTCGCCGAGCCGTTCGCCGAGGCGGCGGTACAGGTCCAGGGCCTGCTGCTGGCTGGCGGCCGCGGCGCGGTACCCGCCCATGCGGTACTGCACCGTGCCGAGCTCGGTCAGGGCGCTGGCCTCGCCGAGCTGGTTGCCGAGGTTCCGGTACAGGTCGAGCGCGCGGGTGAGGCTGGTGGTGGCGGCCGGGCAGTTCCCGGTGGCCTGCTGCACGGCGCCGAGGCTGGTGAGCGCCGCGGCCTCGCCGAGCCGGTCGCCCAGGCTGCGGTAGAGTTCCCGCCCGCGGGTGAGGCTGGTGGTGGCGGCCGGGCAGTTCCCGGTGGCGTGCTGCACGGCGCCGAGGCTGGTGAGCGCGGCGGCCTCGCCGAGCCGGTCGCCCAGGACCCGGTAGAGCTCGAGCGCCCGGGTGAGGCTGGCGGCGGCGTCGGGATACTCGTCGGTCAGGAACTGCATGTCACCCAGGTCGGTCAGGGCGCGCGCCTCGGCGAGCTGATTGCCGGCGTCATGGGCGGCTTGCAGGGCGGCGTGGTGCAACGCCATGGCCTGGTCCCAGTGGCCCTGGCTGCGCAGGAACTCGTGCATCGCGGCCGGGATCGCGGCAGCGTGCCCTGGCCGGCCGCAGGCCGTTGCGTAACCGACCGCGGCGTGCAGGTTGAGGCGTTCGGCACCGAGCCAGGACAGGGCATCGCCGCGCCCCGCCAGGTTCCGGGCGTGCGCGGGCGGCGGGACCCTCACCGCGGGCGTCAGGGCCGCGGTACGGCTGCTCAGGTGCCGGTCCGCGTCGCGGGCGGTGTGCACGTAGTAGTCCAGGAGCCGGCCCGCGGCCGCGTCCCGCTCGGCGGGCGGATCGGCGGCGGCCAGGCCGCGGGCGTGCTCGCGGATCAGGTCATGGAAGCGGTAGCGGCCCCTCCCCGGCTCGGTCAGCAGGTAATGGTCGTACAGGCTCTCCAGATCCCGCCGGGCGCCGGCCAGGCTCGTGCCGGCCAGCGCCGCAGCGGCGTAGGCGTCGAAGTCGGTGCCGGGGTGCTGGCCCAGGCGGCGGAACATCCGCCGCTCCCCGCCGGTGAGGTCCTGGTAGGAACGGCCGAACGCGGCGGCGACCGACAGGTTCTCGGCGTGCATCAGTTCCAGCCGGTCACGCGCAGCGGCCAGGTCGGCGGCCAGGTCGGCGGGCGACCAGGCCGGGTGGTGGTACAGCTGGCGGGCCAGCATCCCCAGGGCGAGCGGCAGGCAGCCGCACAGCCGGGTGATCTCGGCCACTGCCGGATCGCCGGCGTCCAGGCGGGGCCTGGCCGCGAGCCGGGTCAGCAGCCCGGCGGCCTCCCCGGGGGAGAGGGTGTCGAGGCTGAGGGCGCGGGCATCGTCCAGCGCGGTCAGATGCCGGCGGCTGGTGATCAGTACCAGCGTGCCGGCGGCGCCCGGCAGCAGCGGCCGGACCTGGTCGCTGCCGGAAGCGTCGTCCAGCAGTAAGAGCAGGCGCCGCCCGGCCAGGTGGTCCCGCCATAGGCCGGTCCGCGCTTCCAGGCTCGGCGGGATCTGCAGCGGGGCGATTCCGGCCGTCTGCAGCAGGCTGGCCAGCGCATCGGCCGGCTGGACCGGTCGCTGCCCGGGCGTATGCCCGTGCAGTGGCAGGAAGACCTGCCCGTCAGGGAACAGCGGCGCGAGCCGGTGGGCGGCGTGGACCGCGAACGCGGTCTTGCCGACCCCGGCCATCCCGCCGATCACGTAAATGCCCCCGGCCGGGTCCGCGTCAGCCAGCTGGCGAAGCTCAGCGGTCCGGCCGGTGAAGGAGGTGATATCGCGGGGCAGCGTCCGGGTCGCCGCTGCGATGCCGTCGGCCGGGACGCGGCCCCGGGCCGCGGCCTCGAACGCGGCCCGATCTTGCCCGGTCAGATGCAGCGCGTCGGCCAGCAGCCGGGCCGTCTCCCTGCGCGCGGTCAGGTTGATGCCGCGTTCCAGGTCGCTGACGGCCCGGGTGCTCAGGGCGGCGGCCAGCGCGAGTTCTTCCTGGGACAGCCCGGCACTGGTCCGCAGCTGCCTCAGCAGCTGTCCGAACGACACCATGCCGCTCCCTCGCTGAAGGACGCGCCTGCCGCTTTGCCGCGGCAAGGCTCCCAGACTGCCGTGAACAACTCTATGAGCTATCGCGACAGATCACGATGTGTCGCCGCGAGCCTGTGGGCGATTATGTGGATTTCCTTCCTCGCTGCGCCCCGCGGCCCTGCCTAGCGTCGTGAATGCCCACGATTGCCAGGTATTTAAGGAGCCATACGTGCGTATAACTTCGCTGATCGTCACCGTCATCGTGCTGGGCAACATTGCCCTGGCGTCAGGGGCGCTGTATCTGCTTCCCGTTCTGATCGGCTGGATCCGCCGCGTCCCGGACATCGGCGCCGTCGCGGCGATCAATGTCCTGCTGGGCTGGACGCTCGTCGGGTGGGCGGCAGCCTTAGCGATGGCGCTGCGGTCGGTGCGCCAGCCCGGCCCGGCAATACAGATCGTGCAGAACCTGCCCGCCCCGCCGCCCGCAAGCCCGGCGGCCCCCGCGCCGCCGGCCGGCCCGGACTGGGCTGGCCGCCCGGGCCCGTACCCGTTCCGGGACGGTTCCCCGCCGCCGCTCGCGCTGCCGCCGCAGCCGGCCGGGCATGGCACGGGCGGCTGAGGACGTGCTGGCCCCCGCGCGGACAGACCGCGCGGAACGCGGCCCCGCCGCCCCGTCTGCGGCAGCCCGCGCGCCCGCCCCGCCCGGCGGCGCGCAGGCTGCGCGGCCTTCCTCGGGCCGGGCGGGTCGAGATCATGCGCGGTGACCGGGTCGCCAGGATGGCCGCTGGCGCGGGGTCGCTGGCCGCCCTGGCCGCGCTGATCGGCGGGCTCCCGGCCGTCCTGTACGCGGCCGGCGGCTCCCCGGTCCCGCGAGCGCTGCCGTCCTGGCATCAGGTCATCGCCGCGCTCGCCCGGCCCGACGACGGGACCATGTTCCTGGCCGCGGTCCGCTGGGTCAGCTGGCTCGCCTGGGCAGTGTTCACCCTGTCCGCCGCGGCGGAGATGCTGGCTCAGCTGCGCGGCCGTGCCGCGCCCCGGCTGCGGCTGGCCGGGCCGGTGCAGAGCCTGGCGACCGCCCTGGTCGCCAGCGTCTTCGTGAGCCTCCTCCCGGCCCCGCACCTGCCGCGCACCGCACCAGTTACGGTCAGCATGGCGCAGATCGCCGGGACCGCGCCGGCGCGCCCGGGCACGCCGGCCCGCACCACCGCCGGGGGAGCAGACGGCACCGGCCCGGGCCGCCCGACCCGCGGCCGGCCCGCCGTGCCGCCGGGCGGCAGGTACATCGTGGCCGAGCGTGACGACCTGTGGGGCATCGCCGCGCGCCGCCTCGGCGACGGCGAGCGCTGGCGCGAGATCTTCGCGCTCAACCGCGGCAGGCTGCAGCCGGACGGGCGGCGGCTGACCGATCCCCGGCTCATCTATCCCGGATGGATCCTCCTGCTGCCCTCACCCCAGGCCAGGCCGCCCGGACCAGCGCATCACGGCGCCTGCTACGGCCCCCGCCGGCCCGACGGCGGGCTCCCGGCGCCTCGCGCCGGCTCGCGGCCGGGCTCAGCGCCCGCGGCGGCCACGCGTCAGCCCGGCCGGCCGCGCGATCACACCGCGCAGCGGCCGGCGGGCATCGGCCTGCCGGGCGGGAGCCTGGTCGGCATCACCCTCGCAGCGGCCGTGAGCACCGCACTGGCCGCGTGGCGGCTGCACCGCCGCCGGGCCGCCGTGCCGCGCTGGCCAGCCAGGCCAGGCCAGGCCGAGGCGCCGCTGCCCGATGCGATCACCCGGCTGCGGCGAGCGTACCTGCGCGGCCTCGCCGCCGAGGCCGCCGAAGACGAGGCTGGCCTGGATGAGTTCGGCGCGCCTGCCGGCCCGGCAGCGCCCGGGCCCGGCACTGGCCATCCGCCAGCCGCGCCGCATCCGGCAGCGCTCGGGAGACCGGCTCCTGCCGCCTGGGCGGGCGCCGCCCCTGCGCCGTTCCGGCCGGCCGTGCCCCGCTGGCCGCTCGTTCCCGGCCCGCAGCCAGCGGCCGCGGGTGACCCGGCAGCCGGCCGCCAGGTTCCGCAGCCACCGGGCACCATCGTGTTCGGCCGCCGCGCCGGTGCCGAGATCCCGCTGGCGGACGCCGCCGCGGGCGGCCTGGGCCTCACCGGACCCGGCGCGCACGATGCCGCGCGGGCGGTGCTGATCAGCTTGCTCGCCTCGCCCCGCAGCCACGCGGAGCACGGACCGCAGGTCGTCATCCCCGCCGCTGACCTGCGCCTGCTGGTCAGCCCCCGGCACAGCGGCCAGGTCCCCGGAGTGACACCCGGATACCCCGGCGGGCTCGCCGTCACCGGCTCGCTGGACGAGGCACTCGACCGGATCGAAACCGAGATCACCCACCGCCTCCGCATCCAGGACGCAGGTGCCGATGACTACCAGGCCGGACCCGGACGCCAGGCCCCCGCCCGCACCCCGCCGCTCGCCGTGATCGCCACGGCCGCCCCGCAGTCACACGCCCGGCTGCGCGCCGTGCTGGACGCCGGCCAGCCCGCCGGCATCCTGGCCATCGTGATCGGCACCTGGCCCGCCGGGACCACCTGCCAGATCAGCCCGGCCGGCATCGTGACCGCCGCCACCAGGCCCGCGCTCACCGGCATCGACACCTACCGCCTGCAAGCCCCCGATACGGCAGCCCTGCTCGACCTGCTCCGCGGCGCCCAGGGCCACGTGACCGACGAACCCGCCAGCAGCACCGCAGCGGCCCGCCCGGCCCGTCACGAGCCCGGACCCGAAGCACGCCGCGATGCCAGCGGCACCAGCGGCGTGCCGTCGGCCCGGCGGGCGGAAGCCGGCCCGCCACCGGGCCAGACCGCGCCCGGGCCCGGCCACGCCCCAGGCAGCGCACCCGCCAGCCGCGACGCCAGGCCGGTCGAGATCGCGGTGCTCGGGACAGTGCGGATCACCGCCGCGGGATCCGAGCTCCGCAGCGGCCTGCGCAAGGCCCGCGAACTGCTGGCCTTCCTCGTCATGCACCCCGCCGGGGTGACCGGCGAGGCCATCAGCGAAGCGCTGTGGCCCGAGTCAGACCCCCGCTACGCGGCCCGCCAGCGCCACCTCGCCCTCCGCAAAGCCCGCGAACTGCTCCGCACCGCCACCGGCCTGCGCACGCCTATGTTCATCACCCTGGCCGGCGACCGGTACCAGCTCGACCCCTCCCTCATCGGAACAGACCTGTGGCGCTTCGACACCGCCCTGGACCAGGCCCAGGCCGCCACCGACCAGGACGACCAGCTCACCGCGCTGCGGCGCGCCACCGCCTGCTACCACGGCCCGCTCTGCGACGGAACCGCCTTCGACTGGACCGAACGCTACGCCGAGCCAGCCCGCCGCCGCGCCGTGGACGCCCTGGCCCGGATCGCCGGCATCCTGCAGCCCGCCAGCCCCGAACAGGCCCTGGCCACCCTGGAGACCGCCCTCGTCCACGACCCCTACAACGAGGCCCTCTACCAGAAGATCATGCACCTCCAGATGCGCCTCGGACGCCCCGACGCCGCACGCCGCACCCTGCGGCTCCTGGAGACCCGGCTCGCCGAACTCGGCCTCGCCCCGGACCCCGCGACCCGGCAGGCAGCCGGCGCGGCCGGGAATCAGGTCAGCCACCGTCCCACCACCACCACCAGCCCGCGCCCGTCATGAACCGCCGGCACCGCGGGACAGCCCGGGCGGGTGCGCCCGCCGCGGCGCCCCTTGAAGCACCCGGAAAAGGCACGCTAACATCCCGCGTGCGAAAATAGGGAAATGCGGCTCGCGCACCACATGACGCCTTTCCTCCTTCCGCCAGACAGAGCGTAGAACGCGCATCGGCCGACAGTGAAGGACAGCTGCATGGCGGCATCGGTGCATGGCCGCGGGCCACCGCATTCAGTCCGGGGAAGGCCGCACTATGGCGGGAAGCCCGGCCGTCCGGCCGGGGTTCCGTTCCGCCAGCCGGTCCCCATGCCAGCCGGCATTCCTGCTGACAAGGGAATACCCGCCCGGCGCCGGCTCCCTGGCAGCGGCCGATCCGGACCTTCCGGCGGACTCCCGGACTGATACAGCACAAGGCGTATAAAACAATATAGGGAAGCGCCGGGGTGATAATAGGGTGCGGCTAATAACGGTTATTGAAATGCTCAGTAGCTGGCTCGTGTGCTTTGGTACAAGAGATTCGCGGCACGGATGCTTCCCCCGAGGTCCAGGCTGGGCAAGGTGCGCCGCACCGAGATCGGGCGCGCAGGCAAGGCTGGCGCGCCCGGGCACGGCGCCTCACCGAGCCCGCACGCTCGGCGAGGCCGGCGGGCCGCCGGCCGCCGGCAAATCGCGCCGGCGCACGCCAGGGCCCGTCATCGCGGCGCCGCGAATTGCGCATTCGCGTGCTGCGGAATGCGCGGCGGCGGCGCCCTATCGCGCCGGAATCCGAAGCCTTGTCCCGGAAAGCCGTGCAATTCCCGCCGGGAAATGGCCGGAAATCTTCTGGTACCGAAGGCGGAAAACCGTTGATGCGCGGGGAATACCGAGATAGCGTCGTCGTGTACCCGGAAATAGGGGAAAACAAAAAAGGGAAATAGCCGCGCGGGAACGGCCGCCCGGTGCGCGCCTTTCCCGCCCGCCCGCACCCGCCTTTCCGCAATACCGGAGAACCGCGATGACCACGACCGCCCCCGCCCCCCATCCCGCCAGCGCCGTTCCCCCGCGCACCACGCCGACCGGCCGGCTCGGCCAGGGCGAGCTGCGCCGCCAGGTGGCCGCCTGCCTCGCCGCCGATCCCGCCGGAGCTCACAGCCCGGGCTCGATCGCACGCGCGCTGGGCAGGTCCTCCGGCGCCGTCGGCAACGCCCTGACCACCCTCGCCGACCGGGGCGAAGCCGAGCGCATCGCCGGCAGCCCGGTGCGCTACCGCGCCACGCCGGCCACCGCCCGCGCCGTGAGCGCGACCCCGCCCGCCCCCGCCCGCCCCCGCAAGCCCGCGCCGCCCGCGCCGCCCGCCGCCGGCCCAGCCTCGCCCCCGCCCGCCTCGCCCGCGCCGACGGCCGTGACACGCCCGAACGGGCAGGCCTACCGCCCCCGCGTGCTGGCCGACATGCCTGACGTGACGGCGCTGCGCGCGCTGCGCGCGGCCGGCATCCCCGCCCTGCTGTACGGACCTCCCGGCACCGGCAAGACATCCCTGGTCGAGGCCGCCTTCCCTGACCTGATCACGATCGCCGGCGACGGAGACACCACGGTCGCCGACTTCGTCGGCGAGTACACCCAGCGTCCCGACGGCGCCTACGAGTTCGTGTACGGGCCGCTGATCAGGGCCATGACCGAAGGGCGCGCCCTGCTGATCGACGACGCCACCCTCATCTCCCCCCAGGTGCTGGCCGTTGCCTACCCCGCGATGGACGGCCGCCGGGAGATCACCGTCAAGGCCCACAAAGGCGAGACGATCCGGGCCGCCGACGGATTCTACATAGTCGGCGGGCACAACCCCGGCGTCCACGGCGCGGTCCTGACCGAGGCCCTGTCCTCCCGGTTCAGCGTCCAGATCCAGGTCGCCACCGACTACGACCTTGCCCGCTCCCTGAAAATCGAGCCCAGGGCCGTCACGGTCGCCCGCAACCTCGCCGCCCGCCAGGCCAGAGGCGAGATCGGCTGGGCACCCCAGCTCCGCGAGCTCATCGCCTTCGACAAGATCGCCGGAGTCCTGGGCACCGACGCCGCCGTCGCCAACCTGACCGGCATCGCCCCCGAGGAAGACCGCGACGCCGTCACCGAAGTCGCCGCCAAGGTCTTCGGCCGCCCCGTCACCCCCCTCGCCCTCGGCCGCCAGATCTGACCCCCCGCCCCCTGCCCGCACGGAAGGACACCCGCGCCATGCCCGCCGCCGCCCACCTCGCCCCCGCCCCCGCCCCCGCGCCGCCGGCCGCCGCCGGCTGGCTGGCCCTGTCAGCCGCCCTCACCGCTCAGATCCCGCCGATCGCCGGCCGCGACGACCTGATCGTCACCTGCGCCCCCGGCGCCGGCCAGGGCGCCCCCGGATGCTTCGTCCCGGCCCTGGCCAGCGTCGAGCTGGACGGCCGCCACCTCGGCATCGACCCCGCCACCGCCGACCCCGCCCGCCCCTCGGACCGCGACCGGTACCCCACCTTGTGGGGAGTCATGACCCACGAAGGCGCCCACGCCGCCCACACCCGCTGGACCCCGCCTCCCGCCGCCGCCGCCGCCTTCGCCGACGCCGCCCTGATGCTCGAGGAATCCCGCATCGAGGCCGCCCAGCTCGCCCGCCGCCCCGGCGACCGGCACTGGCTGCGCGCCTCAGCCACGAAGCTGATCCTCGACGACTTCGCCGCACCCGCCGCCACCACATCCTGGGACGCCGGCCGCGCCGCCGCCCTGCTGATCGCCCGAGCCGACGCCGGCGTCCTCGACCCCGCCGAGACCGCCCCCGTCAGCACCGCCGCCGAGGCCATCCTCGGCACCGACCGCCTCGGCAAGCTACGGGACATCTGGCGCGCCGCGCACGCCACCGCCGACACCGACGCCCGCGCCATGATCAAGCTCGGCCGCCGCTGGTGCCGCATCCTCGGCACCGCCCCCGACACACCCCGCCCCGCCGACGACGACAGCACCGCCCCCGGCCCGCCGTCACCCCTGGCCGAGGCCATCACCCAGGCCGTCGCAGCCATCACCGCCGCCGACGCCCCCCCCCCCCCCCCCCCCCCCCCGGGAAGCCCCCCCGCCCCCCCGAACCCCCCCCCCCCCCCCGCCCCCCCCCCCCCCCCGTTGTTTGTGGGGTTGTTTTGGGGGGGGAGGGGGGGGGGGGGAAAAATTTTTTTTTTTTGATTTATTTTTTGAAAAAAAAAAAGG
>Ga0116223_10003276_pt1 | contig 14721 bp, 7 predicted proteins | sample Sb_taG_3_FD_90092 | JGI IMG/M metagenome (GOLD analysis project Ga0116223, IMG submission 90092) | Peat soil microbial communities from Weissenstadt, Germany - Sb_50d_a_PC metaG | ecosystem: Environmental > Terrestrial > Soil > Wetlands > Peat | place: Germany: Weissenstadt | collected 2010-09-21 | reverse complement strand
GATTGTCCGCAAAGCAGAGGAAATGGACGCCGGGCTCGTGATAATGGGCACGGGTGAGAGGTCCCGCTTCGACCGGCCGCCGGGTCCGACTACTCAGGGGGTCCTTCAGCATGCCTCTCAGCCGGTGCTCGCTGTTCGGCCTGGCGAGCCCGAGGCGCATTTTGCTCGCATCCTCTGTCCAGTTGATCAATCCCCCGTTTCTCTGCGGGGGTTGCGCAATGCGATCCAGCTGGCACGCGCTTTTCACGGACGTCTGGTTGTGCTCAGTGTCGCCCCTGAAGCGAGCCCACCGCTCATGGCCGATGGACCTTGGCTGGCCGGCATGCTCCGCGACCACGAGCCGAGCTGGCGCGAAGAGTTTGATCGCTTCCTCAAGGAGATCGACTTCGGCAACGTCTCCTGGCAGAGTGAGGTGCGCGTCGGCCTGGCGCACGAACAGATCGTTGCCGCCGCGCGTGACCACCGGGCCGACGTGATCGTCATGGGCTCCACGGGTCGCAGCGGTCTGGCCCGATTGCTTATGGGCAGTGTTACGCGCCGCGTTGTCAAGCAGCTCCCCTGCTCGTTGCTGACCGTGAAGAGCGAAGATCTGGTGGAGGGACTATCAGAAGGAGACATCAAGGCAATAAAACTGTTGCTGGCCGAAGGTCAGGAGATGCTTGCGGCGGGTTGCAACGCCGAGGCGGCGGGTAAGTTCCGCCAGGTGTTGCTGCAAAACGCATTCAGTATTCCCGCCCTGGAGGGCCTGGCTGCAGCTTACATGAAGCTTGGCCGTTCCGAGGAGGCGAACCGCTATCGCTACCGGGCTGAGGTGATTCATAATAGCTGAACCCATCGCTAGCGCTTCAGGATTCTGACTGTGCCGGGTCGTCCTGGGGCGTGATCCCTCATCCGAGCACATGGCTGAGCGATTGAGTCCATGCATCTTGACCGACCTTCCAGCATCGCATCGAGCAGATCGTCGTTGCCAATGAGCGGGCGCAGTATGATACTCACTCCGCCGGTCCTTGGTTCCAGAATCGACCGATCCAAATCGTACGGCGGATCATGCCGATTAAGAAATGGCCAAGCTGCAAATCGGGCAGCACAGAGGCGTTGGCATTTGATTTCGAGAAAGATAGCTGAAGAAACCAGCAAGGAGCTGACCATGAAAACTTCGTCAGAACGTTTGGCCGACGCCATGGAGCAGACTCGCCGCAAGTGGCGGCTACGGATCAAGGCCGAGGCAGCGGTGGCAGAAGCGACGATTAACCTGGATCAATTCATGGCGGCACTGAAGGTTGTGGAGGATGACCATCAACTCGTGTTGGAAAAAGTGCAAGCCTTGAGAAATGCCTTGTGTTGTCTCAGCGAGGCAGGGGAGCAGCAGCCTCACCAAGCGATCGCAATCCTAAAGGATCTCAGCGCCTTCTTTGGTGCCCGCTTTGCCAAGCATATGGAAGAGGAAGAAAAAAACCTGTTTCCCTTCCTTGAACAGACCGTGCCAGAAGGCGGATCGCTGGTGGCGCGCCTCAGGCTGGATCATACAGCGATTCTGAACAAGCGGCAGGAGTTTGCCGATTGCCTGGAGATCGCCGCTGAACTTATGGATGACGGTCTCAGCCGAGCTGTTCTCCTCGATTTGGTCGCTTTTGGGTTGGAGCTATGGGAATTGTTGGACGCCCACGCGCATGCCGAAACGCAGGCTATTCGGCAGTGCATGGTTTGCCGTTTGCCCGGGTAGAACTTTCCGGGCGACAACACATGGCTACTCCAATCTGGATCAAGAAAATGATGCATCTGCGTGGCATCCCGTCTGAGGAGCTGCACCACTCCGAGCAAGGTCATCGTTAAGGAGAAACAAGTGTGATCGACCTCTCCACGAGTTATCTGGGACTACCGCTTTCAAACCCGCTGGTTGTCTCCGCTTCGCCATTGTCCGAGGATGTGGCCCGCATCCAGGAGATGGCGGACACGGAGGCGGCGGCGGTCGTGCTGCAGTCCCTCTTTGAAGAACAACTGACCACCGAGCTGAAAGCGCCTGTCCCTGGCTCGTCCGGCGACACGGCGGGAGCCTCTGTAGCGGGGGCGCTATTTCCTAACCTGACTGGCTACAACGCCGGGCCGAAGGGCTATCTGGAGCACATTCGGAAGGCCAAAGCCGCGGTCAACATCCCTGTCATTGCGAGTCTCAACGCGACTTCACCAGGCAGCTGGGTCCGCTACGCTAGGGAGATCGAAGATGCCGGCGCGGATGCCTTGGAGCTGAATATCTACCACATCCCCACCTCACCTGAGGTCACCGGCTCGACGCTTGAGCAGATGTATTGCGACCTGGTCAGCCTCATCAAGGCAAAGGTCCACATCCCTGTGGCCGTAAAGCTAAGCCCTTATTTCACTTCGCTGCCGAACATGGCATCTCGGCTCGACCAAGCCGGCGCCGATGGCCTGGTGTTGTTTAACCGCTTTTACCAACCAGATTTCGACGTGTACAGCCGGGACATTACCCCGACCCTTGAGCTGAGCACTTCTCAGGAACTGCGCCTGCGCTTGCACTGGGTGGCTACCCTCTCCGGTCACCTTCGGGCGGACCTTGCTGTCACGGGCGGCGTGCACACCGTGTTCGACGCGCTCAAGGCGCTGCTGGCAGGGGCTCGGGTAGTCATGATGACCTCGGCGTTGATGCAGCATGGCATCGGCTACCTGGGGCGCGTCCGGGAGGACCTGGCACGCTGGCTCACGGACAACGGCTGCGAGTCCGTGCGACAAATTCAGGGCCAGATGAACCGGCGGTCGGTGGCCGATCCAGCCGTCTTCGAGCGGGTTAACTATATGCAGGTGGTCACTTCCCACAAGCCGCGTCCCGAGGGTTGAAAACAGTCTAGTCACTTAATCGCGCGAGAACGGGAAGATCGCGGGGCCGGTCAGCTTCAAGCTCGATCCCTTTGACAAGGTCGTGCGCATCTACGAGTTGATTTACTCTCCGCAACGAAGCGATTCGATCATTGCTGAGCGAGCTGGAGCGCGCCTGTCGGGAGAAGTGGGATTGCCTCATCGAGGTCGATGTCAGCGCGCACGCGCCGCGGATGCAACGGACCCTGGTCGAGCTGAGGTTCTAAAACGCCCCCCGGCAAGCACCTTCTGTGTGCCCCGCGGCAAGCACACTGTGACCATCGAGAAATCGACCAACGTCGAGGCAAAGCCTGGGGGGGTCGGGAGGCGGTCACACTGTTACAAAGAAACATCAAGTCTGCCGCGACAACAAGGCCAGCGGTTTAAATAATCTGCCGCGGAAACGCTAAGCTCGCCGAGCGCTTCCCTTCGTCAGCACTTCCGCCTTGCCACGCAATTCCGATAGAAGCCGCCGAGGCCTAAGAGGCCTCGGCGGCGCTTTGACGCCGCAGCCTCCCGTTCTCCATCCATCCAGTTGCTATGTCGGAATTCGGCCCAAACGCGGATCGTGGCTTGCAATAACGATATTACGCTCAACGCCAACGGACCCACTTGGATGCAACTGGCTCCCTTTTTGAGGCAAAGATCAAACGTTCTCGGCCCGCGCGGCTGGCGTCACCGATCAAGAGCCGCCATGAGATCACGGACTCCGCCTAAGCGGGCTCGGAGCAGCCCATCCCAACTATCGAGACACCTGCCCTGTAGTTCCCTCCTTCCGCTCTGTTCGGCCTGCTCGTAAAGACGGAGAAGCAAAGGTGGGATCAGAGTAACGTCATAGGCTAAGCCCTCGCGCAGATCCCTCGCACCCGTCGCGAGCGGCCCCATGAACTCGTGGCAGACGGCGAAGACCACGTCGGCGAATGGGACTAACGAGCCGTCATGGCGGCGCAGAGCCTCGAGCAGATCGGCGGGGTCATCTCGAAATGCCTGGCTGACAACGTAAGCTCCGGCCATCTTCGAAATCTGCTCTTTGGTCAAGACACGATCTTGGCGGAGAAAGGCCGAAACTGCTTCGCGCACCTGTGGGTCACTATCATCAAAGAACAACGGCAGGAGTTCCACACAACCAGCCAAAAGCTGCTCGTCGGCAATGGATTGAGCCGCCACCTCGGCCACTCCCTTGCGCTGGTTAGCAGAGCCGTTCAGGGCAGACTCGTGCAGCAGGTCATCCATCCCACCCCGGTGGAGCCAGTCGAGTGTAACCCACTGCGCCCCGAGACGAGCCGCCTCGCCGTTCGCCGATGTTGCCATTCTTCGTACCAGTGGTTCGAGCTTCTCAGGGAAACGGAGCAGTGTGTAGGAGAGGAACTCGCTCACAGCTCGACAAGCCAGGACTGCGTCCTCGGTTTCACAGACACGGAGGAACAGCTCCACAGCCCTTTCGGGTTCGTGGTTGAGCACGGGTAAGCACAATCCCGCTGCGGCAACCCGAACTATTGGCGATGGGTCGCCAACAATCCGCTCCATTGTCGGTAGGAAAAGGTTGTACAATTCGGGGTGGTCAACAAGGATTGCCCCAATGACCTCCGTCGCCACACTCCGCACGCAGTTCAGCCTGCTGGCTTCCAGGTCCGTGCCGTCCGCACAGGGGACCGGGCGAGCACCCTGACCTGGGTCCGGGTGTTTGGTAGCATGACGGCACAGGGATTCCAGTACGGGGAGGGGCCAGTTGCAGTCCGACCATCGGTGTATCACCTGGCAGAGGGCCAACACTAGGTCTCTCTCTTCCCGGTAGCCGATGGCTTCGACCAGTCTTACAATCTGGTCGGAGGTTGCAGGATCCCAATCGCCGGGTTTCTTGGGATCGGGCGGCTCGCGGTTCCAAAGCGCATGAAGGATAGCCATCACGTACTGCGGGTTGGCGTTGGGTGGTAGACGCATCGCTAGCTCTGCACAGCGCCGCTGTTGCCAACGCGCCAGCAGCCCCAATACCTGGGCGTATTGGTTGGCGTCATGAATTGTGAAATAATCCTCGCCGAGGTCTATGTGGTGCCCAATCCCAAGTGTTTGCGCGTGCGTGCGGATGATCTCGAGCCACTCGTCGTCGGTCATTTGCCGGGCGCGCTGATCGGACAGGGGCAGGACGAACGACCGGCTGCCTCCGACTCGTCTGCGGATAAATCGCTCTGCCTCGAAGCCGAATTTTCCCCGCCATTGGATCATCACTATCCTGGCCCCTGGACTGAGTCGCTCCTGGGGCAGCAATGGCAATAAGGCGTGCTGGGCAAGACCGTACCAGTCGGTCAGCGGCGAGAATCCGGCTTCAACTGCCTCCTGCTCGTTCTGAAGGCTACGATACTCAACAGGTTCGTGGTAAGCCAGCACGCATTCCTCTAGCCTAGCGTAGACGGATTCTGAACAGGCTGATGCGAACTGGCGAATCAGCTCTTGAGCGTACCGCCATCGACCCGGACCCAGGTCATTAAGCGAGAAGCGCGCAGGTTGATCGCAGAGCCAGTTAATGGCCAGATCAGCAACACCGCCAGGGCACAGCGTGAGCACTCGGGCAAGGAGCTGTTGCACGGTTCGTGAGCCGTGACCGGACAGATTGCTAAGTTGCTGCACGACGAATTGGGGCGCATCGGTAGCCAGCATCGCCCCGGCGAGCGCGAGTGCCGCGACGAGGTCAGGAGGTTCCAGGAGCCTGCGGCGTCGCGTGGAGTGTTGCCAGAAGGAATCGGGGTAGAATTCTCCCGGCACGGGGTCAGGCGAAGTATGTCGAGCCAACTCACTAAGGCGAAGGAGGCACGGAAGCAGCCGATCCCACATGGCTCTCGGCGCCGCTGACGCGAGGCGGTACAAGGTATCAGCCTCGTGAATGTTCAGATCGAAGCGTCGTTCCTTCTCCATGTCTTCAGGCTTTTCGGTAACCTGCGCAGTCCAGTCTCTCACTGCATTTTGCAACCGGGCCTCCAGCCACTGCACGCAGCGGTGTGGGTCGCGCTCCAGGAGCTTGGCGGGAAACATGGGTGGTTGGGGGGCCACGCCCCGAGCGATCAAACGGAGGCGCAGCTCGTACAAAACCCCACTGTCATCAGACCCATCCGAAAACAACAGGACCGAGGTAACTCGGCGAGGCCAAGGGTCCGGTTCCGCCTCATAAGGCGCTAGCAAAGCCGCCACGCGGTCACCACAGGACCCGGCGACCAGGTGCATCAATTGAAGAGCGGTCATCTGGTCCTGCTCCGAGCCTGACGTAAGTAACTCCCTGAAGATGCCGCGTTCGTCCATGGTTGTGAACCAGGCGTCCTTTCCCCACAGGGTAGCCTCCACGATGTGGGCCCGCCAAACCGGATCACGGAACAGGCCAAGTACGCAATCGGCTTCGGACGGAGTTGGGCGGAGAACATCCCCAATGAACCGGAGAATCAGATGCTTGAGGTGAAAGCGAATGTCCGGGTCTGCCAGGATTCCTGATACAGTCGCGAGGTAGTCTTGGGGAGCCTCGTCGCGCTGGAGCCAGAGCAGCTGGCGGACCTGTTCCCGCCTGAACAGCGACTGGTCATGACGTTTGAGCCATCCTGCGATTGTCTCTCTACCAGAATTGATCGCGTCCAGCAGACGGGAGGCGAACAGGTACTCGAAAAAGGTCTGGTGGGCAAAGGTGACACGTGCTTCGCCGATGGAGATCAAGTTTAACGACAGGAAGGCGTCCTTGGCCTTCGGGTGATTGTCCAAAAGCCGCTCAGGCGCATGCACGGAGCCGTTCCGGTCCATCCATGTTGTCAATTGTCCCAAGGCCGTGTCGATCTCGGCACCCGAGAAGCCCATCGCTTCAAGCTGGCTTCGCCGCATCCACCAGAATGCGCGCATCAACTCCGCAGCCGTGGTGAAGTATGTCGGCGGCTGGCCATCCCGCGCAAGCTCAGTCCACAGGCTCAGGCAGAGTGTCGAACGAAGGAGATTTTGCTGGGCCTTCGCAAAAGAGCGAAACGCGCCCCCCGCCTGGGTGATGATTTGTTCCACGATAGGATCAGGCAGGTCACCGACTTCAATTTCCATTGCCTGATGCCTGGCTAACCAGGAGCGGATCAGTGCGTCGTCCCGGAGATCAAATGTTCGGCACGCGACAACGACGCGCAACCGAAGAAGCGCCATCGCTTCGTCGATAACTTCCTGGCACGCCTCCCAACTCGCCACGCCGTGGGCGGCGGTCCATCGGATTGCGTCCAGTTGATCCAGGACCAAGACCGCGTCACGGCTCCCGGCCAGCGCTCGCAAGGACAGCGCGGGCGAGTCCGGCAGGTCGCAAAGGCCCGTACCGAACTGCCGCGCGCTGACCTGGGGCGTTCTTCGGTCGAGGCGCAAGGGGAGAAACGGAGTACCCGACGCATGGAGCTGGTCGGTCACTTCCAACAGTACGCCGCTCTTCCCTGCCCCGGCCCGGCCATGGACGATGAGCAGGCGGTTTTCTGACTCAGAGCGAAGTGCGCCGAGCACTGTTTCAGTCTGAGTGCGGTGCACGACAATGCCGTTAATCAAGCCCGGACGAAGCGATTCCCGGAACTCTTCGCGCAGGCGCTCGATCCTGGCCGGGAGATTCGGTTCCCCGGCAAGGTCACGTGGTTGGTGGCCGTGCGCTCGCAGGTGCTCTCGGATCTGGTCCGTGTGTAATGCCGTCCCCATCCGATCCTGGGCCAACTCGGCAAGCAAGAGAATCACCGAACGGGAGTCTCCAGTCACCAGAGACCTGGCGTGCAGTTCGACATCCTGTCGCCCGCCTCGGCTGTCGTCAAACACTCGGACATCACTGCGCTGTAAGAGATCGTAGGCTGCGGCCAAACCAGCCGGGTTGTTCCGATCCAAATCACAGGCCGCACAGAATGTCTGAAAGGCCGGTCGAAGCGCCTCCGACGAGTCAACCGTGCGAAAGAAGGCCTCAGGGTCGTTGTTGCTGGTCCTCGCCAATTCGGCGAGCTTACTGAGTTCCGGGGCGTCGTGGACGGACACGAAAGTGAACCGATTTCGGCTTTCTCGTTGCAGCTGGGAAGCGAGATGTAGCAAGACTTCCCGCCTACGCAAATCAGCCATGCTCCACTTACCGACCAGGTAGTTTTTCCTCTTGCACTGCTCCGCTTCGCGGATGCCGTCCACTCGTTCGACCCAGAGATCGACTCCTTTTTCATCGTCGCCTATGGCTTCCACGGTCACGGAGACAAGCTCACCGCCAAGGACCTGGAGCAGGTTTTGGACCACCCAGAGTCCCTCGTAACGGTTACCTAACTTATCGGCACGACCGCCCCGTTCAACGGCCATTCGTGACACCTTTTAATTGAGCCCGAATCACTGAGGTTAGCCCCGGTAAAGACCAACAACGAGAGCGTCACGATTCGGTAGCCAGCTGTGCCGTGGGGTCGGTCGGAATCCGGCGACCGTTGCTTCGGTGAGGTCCGTGAGTTTTGGCATAGGCACCGCTTCATCGCGCGAGGCCTTTCCAACAAGTACAAGAAGTGCCAGTTTTTGATTGGGTTGTAGGTCGTCAAACGCTCTGATCCCGCAGCCGAAAGAATCTTCGTTCCCTCGAGAACCTTCGATGTGGACCCGAAATCCCGGCGAGACCCTCGCGAGACAGTTCCCATTCTGCCCTACGGAGGACACGTTCACCTTCCAACGTCCACCACATATTCACATCCCACACGTGCTGTTACAAATTCCGGCGGCTGTCCAAGTCCTCGCTCATCCCTCCTGTCGGGCCGGATCTGTTGCGTCAGTTCGGCTCGGCCTCTCATGCTTGCGCGTAACCAGCGTCCAACGATTATAATCTGGCAGCGCGGAATCTTCCGCGCGCTGCGCGGAAAATCCGCAAATCCTCGCGTTTTTACGAGCGTGATCGCACACGCTTGCAAACATTCCCGATATTATGGAGTCCCGACACTTACGAGGGAAGGTGCCTATTGGTGTGGCGTTCCCCCTGTCGGTCTGGCTGTTGTCCTAGCCCATTTTGGACTTCGCCGCCTTGATCACCAGGGCGATCGCTTCGCGGAAAGAGGTAGGGAGGGAACTCCAGGCAGCGACAACCGACCGCAAACCGGGATCTAGTGTACCGGATTCTGCAGCGCGCCTTTCTAGCGAGCGGCGTAACTCATTGCTGGACTCGATAGTTGTGGCGAAGCGTTCGAATCCCTCCAGGCTACTGCTTCTCAGGCCAATTGGAATTGTGTGTGTACCGCATGGATCTCCGCAAAACTGAACGCCCCTGCGATCTCCGTTGGACCTGGCTCGTGTCTGAGACGGCTCCTACTCCCTTCAGATTTGACCGTGCTTTTGTAGTTCGAGATCATGCCCAAGCTCATCTCGAAGCCAAGGCTCTTCTTGATGTGATCGTGAAAGGCCTTCGGCATCACATCATCCCCAAGGGCGGTTAGCGTTCTGCGCATTGCCTCCATTTTGTTGATGCCGGCGTCGTTCCTTGGTCGTCCCCTTGGCATCGAAGTGTTCTCCGGTTGGAATCTGAGGGCGCCGTTAGCCAACATCTTACGGGGCACGAACCTGCTCGCCACGGAGGGTCTTCCGCACAAGCCAATGGCCTCGGCGATTTCTTGCAAGGCTGGGTCCAGTGCATCGGATGTTTCAGCGCAGTTGGGGTAATTTCAATCCCGGATCGCCTCCAGAAGGCACTACTATAAGAAGGAGGGCCCGGCCCGACCGTACAGTGTTGATTGCTTGCACCACGACTGACACTCGTCAAATCAGGGCGAGTAGGTCGCGTTGGCAATGGACGCGGATCGAAAAAGATTCGTCACGATTCCAGCGAGACCCCACATGGAACTGCCGCACGCGAACACGGTCCTGCCTTACATCCGCAAACTGGCGGCCGCTGAGACGGTGCACCAGCAATCGGATTGCGAACTCTTGCAGGGATTCGTTGCCGATCGCGATGACGAAGCGTTTGCCGCCCTCATGCGCCGCCACGGCGGGATCGTCATGAACGTTTGCCGATCGGTGCTCCGCAGTCCGCACGATGCCGAGGATGTGTTCCAGGCGACCTTTTTGGTGTTGGCGCAAAAGGCAGTCTCAATCCGCGAGTATGGGTCACTGGCAAGCTGGCTTCACGGCGTCGCGTATCGGTTGGCCTGCAAGCATCGATCCCGCGAGTCACGGAGACGCGCAATGGAAGGTTGCGCGGCCATTCCGGAAGCGCCGAGGATGGATGACATGACGTGGCGCGAATTACGCGAGGTCCTCCATCAGGAGATCAGTCTCCTCTCGGAGAAATATCGTACTCCACTTTTGCTCTGCTATTGGGCCGGCAAAACGCAAGAGGAAGCTGCCGCCCTGTTGGGTTGGCCGCTGGGGACGCTTAAGACTCGCCTGGGAAAGGCGCGTGAATGCTTGCGTGGCCGCCTGGGGCAGCGGGGCTTTACGCTCGCCGTGCCCCTTCTCGCCACTATGTTGTCGCAGGAAAGCACTGGCGCAGGAGTACCCGAATCGCTGGTGCGCGCCAGCGTTGCCGCTGCCCGGCTCGTGGCGGCTGCGAAATCTGCCTCGCTGAGCGGCATCTCGGCGGAGGTGGTAAGTCTCCTGCGGGAATCATTCCCAGCAATGCTCGCAGCCAAGTTGAAATGGCTTATGCTTCTCATTTGCACGGCAGGATCCCTGGCAATTTACGGGGCTTTCGTTGTTCAGGGGCTCCCGCCGGAACCAACAGCTCACGACACTGCAGAGCACAAGGCCCAACCCGGGGCGTTGTCGCGCGACGATCGCTTTGGTGATCCCCTGCCGGAAGGCGCCGTCGCGCGTCTTGGCACAATTCGCTTCCGCAACGAGGCGCATGTGAGCAGGTTTGTCCTCGCAGCAGACGATTTGACCATCGCCACCATGGCAGGGAAAACCGTCTCGCTCTGGGAAACCAAGACCGGGAGACCCCGATCCCGCATCACGCTGCCGGTTGATCTCGATTCCCTGGCCTTCTCGCCGAACGGGAGAATGCTCGCTGTTGGGGGTAGAGATTGTATCTTTCGCTTGATCGATTCCTCTTCGGGCAAGGAGATCCGGCAATTTGTCGGACACGAGAGCACCATCGATCGGCGTACTAACAACGGGGTGAGCGGCGTTGTGTTTCTTCCACATGGCCGTTCGCTTGTGACCTGGGGAAGCGACAAGACCATACGCTTGTGGGAAATCGACACCGGTAAAGAAATACGGCGCTTCGAGACAGCGGATTGGAAACTCTGGACTGTTGAGCTGTCCCCGGACGGCAAATTGCTCGCTGCCGCGAGCGCCAAAGCGAATCAGCACGCGGCAGAAATCTGGAACGCAGAAACCGGGAAGCTGATCCACCATCTTCCTTGTTCTGAACAACCCGCCCACGTGGCCTTCTCACCGGACAACCAACGGCTAGCTGCGACGATGTTTGAATCCGGGAGGCCCGGCAGGGTCGTCCTCTGGGCAGTTGCGACTGGCAAGGAGATCGTTACTCTCCAGGGTGCCGAAAACTCGACCTTTTCGTTGGCGTTCTCCCCGGATGGTTCAAGCATGGCGACTGGAGGCATCGACCAGACAATTCGCATTTGGGATCTTGCCAATGGGAAGGAAGGCCGCAAGATTGGTCCACTTGGCTCAGTCGTTGGACAAGTCGCGTTCACCCAAGATGGCAAGTGTTTAATCTCGAGCGGCGGATTGGGAAACCTCATCCGACTTTGGGATCTTACGACAGGCAAGGAGCTGCTCGCTCTTAACGCACCCAAGACGTCGATTGCTTCCATTGCATATTCGGCAGATGGTAAACGACTCGCCTCGGCTTCTGAAAAAACCATCTGGGTTTGGGATGTAGCCTCGACGAAGCTGCAGCACAAGCTTGAAGGCCACGCCGGATACGTCTCCAGTCTGACGTTTTCCAAAGACGGCAAGTCTCTGCTGTCGGCGAGCCAAGACGGCACTATAAGGCTATGGGACTGTGCTTTGGGGAAGGAACAGCGCTGCATCAAGACTTCTAACAGCCGCGGCCAAATGGCAATCTCGCCCGACGGCACGAAGCTGGCGTGGAATTCCTTAGACCTGCCAGAAACCATCGCGTTGTTCGATATTAAGACGGGCAAAGAACTTAGCCAGCTTGCGATTGAACCCGAACAACCTGGCGGCCGTTCATCGATCTTCTCGTTGGCTTTTTCGCCTGACAGCAGAAGCCTAATCGCTAGTAGCGGCACACACCTCAGGTTGCTCGGCTGGGACCTGGCGACCGGCAAGGAGCGTGCCTTGCCAGGCAAGCATGACGGCGGGCTGAATTGCGCCCGGTTTTCCCCTGATGGCCGGAGCGTAGCCGTCGCAAGCATGGGGGGATCGGTGTATTTGTGGGAGATGGCCACAGGCCAGGGCCGTTTGGTGGTGAAAGATGCGGGCTATACGACAACGCTTGCTTTCTCACCGGACGGTCGCTGCCTGGCCCTGGGCAACGACGGCAGCCATAGCCTTTGGACCTCGGAAAAGAATCTGGTGTCGTCGGGATTTGAGAATCGGACTCAGGTTCGTCTCCTCGATTTGACCAATAGCAAGATCATTCACACCTTTAAAGGTCACGCTGGTCCAACGGACGTGCTCGTCTTCTCTCCCGACGGCATGAGCCTAGCATCGGGAAGCAGGGATACGACTGTCCTCGTCTGGGATGTAGCCCCTTACACGCGTCGGGCCTCCGCCCAGGCTGAACCGCTCCAGGCTGCAGATCTTGAAAGGCTATGGTCAGACCTTGCTGGCGACGCCTCGAAAGCATACCGGAGCATCGTGATACTTGCGGCCGCGCCATCGCAGACCGTAGCTTACTTCAAAGGCTTGCTCCACCCAATCACGACTCCAAATTCAGAAGTGGTGTCGGGCCTTGTGAAGCAACTAGATAGCAGCCGCTTCTCGGAACGCGAAAAAGCACTGGTCGAATTGAATAAGCTTGCAGATGGGGCGGAGCCAATCCTTCGCAGAGCCCTCGCCGCGAAGCAGGGTCCAGAAGTGCAACGAAGACTCGAACAGATTCTCCGAGCACTCGACCTGACGAATCCCGGCAGCCATCGTCTACGAACGTTGCGAGCTTTGGAAATTCTTGAACGTATCGGCGACGCTCAAGCGACGGACCTGCTGTTGAGGTTGGCCGGCGGAGCCCCCGACGCATGGCTGTCGAAAGAAGCCCAGGCAAGTCTGCTACGTTTGAATCATAGGTCGATTAGTCATGGGCCATCGGATCTACACGGCCCATGACCCACCCGAAGGCGCCGCGGGGAGCTTCATGCTAGCTGTGCCCCAATGTGCACCCAGGTAAGCTACTCTCCTGCCAAATCCAAGTTTCTAGTACCAGATGGGGCCTACTGAAAACAACGGCTTGCTCCAAACGCCGCTCGCCCAACGGTATGTTCGCAGCGCGAGAGCCAGCGGGGAGGACCTCATGCGCCCTGTTCCGAGCTACCGGTGTTGGGCAGCCTCGACCATCACCAGAATCGCCTCACGGATCGCAGAAGGCAACGTATCCCAGGCATTGACGACATTTTGCAGGTTGGGATCAATTGCATCGCATTTTGCAGCGCGAAGGTAAGCCGGTTGACGTAAAGTATTGGCTCCTTGCGACGTTCCGTCAACCAGTACGACCCCCCGTGGGAGTTGATTTTCGACTCGGTGCCAGTCGCGTTGAACGGCTTCATCCGGGCGTTCCTTGCACCCCTGTCGAAAATCGCTTACGTACGATTACGCCCGCGATGGAGGAGTCGATCGCCATCGCGAAGGACTCGACGGGGGCTATGAGCTGTCCCAACTACTCCCCAGGAGGCGCGGATTCTTCCGCGCAGCTCGCGGAAAATCCGCAATTCCTCGCGTGTCTTCGAAAGCTATTTTCTGCTCACCGATTTCCAAAAACTGCAGATTCTTACAAAAGCTGCGCCACTGCGCCATCCCCAGGCGGCTGCCCAGGTCTTATCGTCCTCTCAAGGTCAGAGGCTCGTTTACCAAACGCCACACGGCGGTGCCGTCTCGCGTTGACGGGCGGGAATGGCCAACCTGGGCGTGAGCGACGCGACGTGTGCGAACGTGGGCGATTCCTGACTACGCCCGGGCTATTCACGGGAACCAACCGTGGACTGGAATAGCGAGAGGCTGGCCGGCCACGATGCGCAGGGGGAGATTCGGCCAGGGGGTCAATGACTCGGGCCGGCGCCCAGGAAGGCAACCGGCCCGAGTCTGTTACGTCAACTGTTACGTCGTTTGCCGGTTGAAGTCCGTTTCAATCTCGGTTACAGCTCGGTTGGCACACCAGGACCGCGGAAAAACCGCCACTTTCGACTTCGTTTCTAGCCAGATAAACGTAGCACGGGACTCGAAAACCAGCGCATTTCTTCGCCTATTGAGCCTGCCCTGCCCGGACCATCACCCGTATCGCATCCCTGATCGTCGCGGGCAACGCGTTCCAGGCCGCGATGACTTCCTGCAAACCGGGGTCCAGTGCATCGGATTTTGCAGCGCGTCCTTTAGCGGAATCCCCTAACTCCATAGTGGCGTCTATAGTTGTGGAAACTGGTTCGACCCCCCGTGGGACCATTCAGATTCATTTCGTACTTTTCGTTCATTTCGTAAGTTGTGCGACAACATTGCAGGCTGTGCCTGAGGGCGGTCGTAGAGGCGGTGGGCGGGCCACTGGCCAACCTGGGCTTGGATGACGCGACTTGGTCGAACGTGGCAAAACCTGGGTAGGCCAGGGCTAGCCCATGTTTAACAGGTGCTGAAGGCCCAACTGGCGTTCGCCCTGATTTTTCCGCATCGCAGACCTCCATTTCGCAAAACACATAGTGACAATATCAGCTGCGTTCTCCTGGGATTATC
>Ga0116223_10003275_pt1 | contig 14723 bp, 11 predicted proteins | sample Sb_taG_3_FD_90092 | JGI IMG/M metagenome (GOLD analysis project Ga0116223, IMG submission 90092) | Peat soil microbial communities from Weissenstadt, Germany - Sb_50d_a_PC metaG | ecosystem: Environmental > Terrestrial > Soil > Wetlands > Peat | place: Germany: Weissenstadt | collected 2010-09-21 | reverse complement strand
TTCTTCCGGCGCGTTGTCAATCGAGTCAAACGACCGGAACACAATCTTGGGATTATGCTTCTGCAGCACCTTGGTGATGGCCGCCGTCAAGGTCGTCTTGCCATGATCAATGTGCCCGATCGTCCCCACGTTGCAGTGCGGCTTGGTCCGTTCAAATTTCTCTTTCGCCATAAAATTGCCTTGCCTCGCTTGAAATGTTGCTCAGTAATACTGATACAGCTTCTTAAACTTGTGCCGCAGCGCGATGTCCACGCCCTCGAGCTTCGACAGGTAAAACTCGCGCATCAGGGCCTGATCGGAAACCGGCAGCGAATCGTACCTCTGCCGCGCATCCAGTCCGGCATCGCCAAAGTCTTCGAGCACGCGCTTCGCCAGCACGGCGTCGAAGTCGCGAACGCGAATCCCTTTGCGATCCAGTTGCTTCAGGAAGCGCTCGACCTTCTCGGGCAAGAACGCCTGCTCCACCGCGGCTTGCAGCCCGGCGAACTCTTGCGCCTTCTCGACCTTGATGGCAGCCTGTTCAAACGCCACTGTCATCCCCGAACTTGTTCATGCCTTGCCAAAAATCAATTCCTGGAGCGGGAGACGGGAATCGAACCCGCGACCAACAGCTTGGAAGGCTGTGACTCTACCACTGAGTTACTCCCGCTAAAACCAGCCATCAGCTATCAGCCCTCAGCAAAACCCGGCCCGGCTCGCCGATCGAACTCATAATCTCTGGAGCCGATGACCAGGATTGAACTGGTGACCTCTCCCTTACCAAGGGAGTGCTCTACCAACTGAGCTACATCGGCCCGAACCAGCCGTCAGCTATCAGCTGTCAGCCCTCAGCAAAAACTCTACAGGTCGGCATCCCTCTTGTCCGGATGCATCACATCGTTCCTTCGCAGCCAACTTTTCGCCGCGAACAAGACAAGAAGCGCCAGCGTGACGCCTCGAATCCGCGAGTCGCTGAACGTCAGCCATGTCAGCACTCCGAGCACGACGTAGGCGATCAAAGCTCCGGCAAGACGATTCATTGTTGTTCGATCCTTCGCGGGCTGTTCATAAAAAGCAGGCTCAGGATTTCGCCAGCGGACTCCCGTCGTCCCCTTCGGCAAGCTCAGGGTCCGACTCACGCCCGCTAAGCGGCTCAACTCTGGTGCACAGGGAAGGATTCGAACCTTCGTACCTCGCTAGGAGGGACAGATTTACAGTCTGTTGGCTTTAACCACTCACCCACCTGTGCAGAAACTTTCGGGCGATGCGGCCAGTCTGCGCCCTCCGGCACACCTTTCATGCAAGGGCCGCTGCCTAAGCCTCAAGCCCGCAGACCAAACCCAACACGAGTCACACTTCACTCGTAAAACAGGACATTCGCAACACAGGGAAACCAAGGCTCGCGCTCAAGACGCCGCGAGAAAACCACTACTCGCCGGAAAAGTTCCGAAAGGAGTGCGTTTGGAAAAACCTGTTGCGCCTACTGAGTCCGCCGAACCGCGGGAAAATTCGTATCGTTGTTACCGTGTTACCGTTTCCTGGTTATCGTTTCCTGGAGCTGGCGAAGGGATTCGAACCCCCGACCCTCTGATTACAAATCAGATGCTCTACCGACTGAGCTACGCCAGCAAACTGGGGGATGGATGCGCCTTCGCGCAAACTTATCCCTCTGATCCCTTCCGGATGTCCGGGACAATTAATAAACTTATCACAAGGGCAAGTTTCGGCGCAACTAGGAGTTGGCGGGAACGCTACCCCGCCCGCCAATGATGATATCATTCCATTCCTGACCGCATTGCATGCGAATTAGACGCACTCTCCCCATAGTTCTGGCGGTCGTGGTTGTGGCCGCGGCGGTTACGGTCACCGTCCAGTTGCGCAAGCACGCCCCGCCGGAACCGGCGCGGCTTCTGCCTGGGGCCGACGCCTTCCTGTACGCCGACATCAGCTGGGTGCGAAAAGCGGGCAACGGGAAACCTTTCTTCCCCGTCTCCCACGACCCGGAGTACCAGCGCTTTATCGAGGAAACCGGGTTTGACTTCGAGCGCGACCTCGACGCGGTGGCCTTTGCCATTCACTACCCGCAAAGCTGGCCGGGCGGTGGCACCGGCGGCACGGCTCCCGAGGCGCGTTTTTCGGAGGTCTTTGCCGGGCGGTTTGACGGCAGCAAATGCGCCGCTTATCTCAAGCGGACGGCTCAGTCGGTCGAAAACTACAACTCCGTGGACATCTTCACGATTCCGTTCTCCGGGCGGTCCATTCGGATTGCGATTCTGGGGGTGGACACGGTCGCGGCCTCGAACCATGACGATCCCGCGGTAATTCACGGCATCGTGGACCGCTCGCGGCGGCTGGCTTCTCCGTTTGGCGGGCCGGCTTTGCTGCGGCGGTATTACAAGCGGGTGCAGCTGGCCAGCCCGCTGTGGGTGGTGGCGCGCGTGCAGCCCTCGGCGCCGGAGTTCAGGGCGTGGTCCGCGGTTTTTCCCAAGCCTGCCGATCTGGTGGTTTCAGCCAGCTATAACCCGTTGCATCTGCCCCTGCGAACCGGAGCGCTACATCTGCGGGCGGAAGCGTGGGCGGGCAGCGATGAGGACGCCCGCGCCATTGCCGACAAGATGACGGTGATGCTGGCCATGTTTCACAGCGCCGAAGTCTCGGTCGGTTCGCCCGGGAACGATGCGGACGTGAAGGCCTTTTTTGACAGCCTGCAGGTGCGGCAGGAAGATAGCCGGGCCGTGGTCTATGCCACGCTGCCGACGGGTTTCTTTCACAAGATATTGTCGGAATCGCCGCAGGCGCCCGGGCCCGGGTCGCCCGCGGGGCCGTCGCTACCGGCGAAAGCACATTGAATCGGCGCCGGATTTGCAACTAAATGCCCTCCCGCACGTCTTATTCTGATGGGGAGGTACCAGCGCTTGGAGCGACATCCGCAGGTACAATAAAAGAGCATGTCGAGCCTCCAAACTCCTTCGATCATCGGTGTCTTCCTCGCAGGCTTGGTTTCCTTTCTCTCGCCTTGCGTACTCCCGCTGGTTCCTGGATACGTTTCGCTGATAACCGGCACTGGCTTGGAGGAACTCAAAGCGCCGCAGCCCCACCTCAGGCGTCGGATCTTAGTGAATTCCATCGCATTCATCTTGGGCTTCAGCGCTGTTTTTATTGCGGAGGGGGCAGCGGCGACCTGGCTGGGCTCCGTGCTCGGGCTGTACAAACACACGTTGGCGCGGGTCGCGGGCATCATTATCATCGTGTTCGGACTGCACCTGACTGGAATTTTCAAGATCAAGGCGCTCTACACTGATGCGCGGCTGCACAATGTGAAAGGCAATCAAACTCCAATTGGCGCTTTCGTGGTCGGATTCGCCTTCGCGTTCGGCTGGACGCCATGCCTGGGGCCGATTCTGACAATCGTTTTGACCTACGCCAGCCAGGAAGGCACGGTGGCGAAAGGGATTGCGCTCCTGGCGATTTATTCGTTGGGACTGGCGGTGCCGTTCCTGCTGACTTCGCTGCTGATGGAGCGCTTCCTGAAGTTTTACAGCCGCTTCCGCTCGCACATGCATGCGCTCGAAGTGGCCTCGGGCGGTCTGATGATCGCACTCGGCATATTGCTGGTGATCGGGCGATTTACGCTGATCTCGAGCTGGCTGTCGTTCTTGAATCGCTTTGCTTTGTAGTTTGAGGATGGCATTTATGTCTACTTCTGAAGTACCGGCCGCGAACAGCGGCAATCCTGGCCTGAACTCGCCCCCGCACGCGACGGGAGGCGGTCGAAGTTCGCTCGCTCTCGTGGTAGCTGCCGTCGTTGTTGCCGGCATGCTGTATTTCGGCTTTCACGCGGCGCGCCGCGCGGGTCCGCCGGGGACGCCGAGCAGTATCAAGTCCACCGCCGCGCCGGACTTCACGCTGGAATCGCTTGACGGCACGAGCATGCGCCTGTCGGACCTGCGCGGCAAGGCCGTCCTGCTGAACTTCTGGGCGACGTGGTGCGGCCCGTGCAAGATCGAAATGCCGTGGTTCATCGAATTGCAGAACGAGTACGGCGCGCAAGGGCTGCAAGTGGTGGGCGTCGCCATGGATGATTCCAGCAAGGACGACATCGCCAAGTTCGCCAAAGAGATGGGGGTCAACTATCCCGTGCTGCTGGGGAAAGAAGCGGTGGGCGATGCTTACGGCGGCGTGCCGGCCCTTCCGGAGACTTTCTTTATCGGGCGCGACGGCAAGATTGTGGACAAGATCATCGGGCTGAAAGGCAAGGCGGAAATCGAAGACGCTATCAAGAAGGCGCTCAACACGCAGCCAGCCGCCAGCCAAACGGCAGTGACGCAGGCTGCGCCAATGCAGGCTCAGAACTGACAACAGGAGCGCGGACGAAGTGCTTTACTATTTGGATGTGATCAAGATGATCTCCAGAGTGCGCATGCCGGGACTGTTGGGACTGCTGGTTTTGCTGGCGGGCAGTGCCTGGGGGCAAATCCCCAAAGCTCCTTCGGTGACCATGGCGGCGCTGCCGGAGGTCACGGCCCCGCGCGCGGCGCAGACCAAGGTAAACCTGAACTTCCGTGTCGGTTCCGATTTTCACATCAACTCCAATACTCCCAAGTCGGAGTACCTGATTCCCACGACCTTGAGCATTGACGTGCCGACCGATATTGTTCTGGGCAGGATCGAGTATCCCGCGGGGCAGGATCTCACGTTTCCTTTTTCCCCGGATGAAACTCTGAACGTGTACAGCGGAGATTTCACCATCAGTGTGGCCGTGCATCCGCTGCACTCGGTGGTTCCGGGAAAATATGTGATGCACGGAGTTTTGCGCTACCAGGCCTGCGATAACGCGCAGTGCTTCCCTCCGAAAACCCTGCCCGTGAGCATTGACCTGAAGGTCGTGAAAGAAAAGCCCGTCCCCGGCCACAATCCCGCGCAGAGCCCGCACGTGCATAATTAGCCGTCAGCCATCAGCCGTCAGCCAAAATATGTGGGGACCGCCGCCCGGCTGTCCAGTCGAGCGAAGCTCGACAGCGGGGCGCGGACGTACGCATCCAGTTCCCGAATCGGGACGTCCGTCCGAGATTTTCCTTCTTGGACGATGGATTGAGCACGGTGGAGGCCGTAACTTGACGCTATGGGCCCGTGGTGTAACTGGTAGCATCTCTGCCTGTCACGCGTGAGGGTGCGGGTTCGAATCCCGTCGGGTCCACAGCATTCCCTGGTTTGGTAGGGGAATCTGATGAGGAGTCTCGGACAGGCGGACTCCTCAAGTAACCTTGACTTCTGGTTGGTGGCTCCCGATAATCGTATTGAAGCTTGACAGGCAGAGATGCTGACCCCGAGTGGAATTTGCGCTCGGGGTTTTGCTTTTTGCGACCACTCCGCTCGACCGCTTCCCCTGCTTCCTGCCCACTTTCGTCGAGGTGTCTTTCAGAGCGAGTACGGCTGAACACCGGCTTATCGGGGACAGGAATTGCACAACCGGGGTCTAATCATTAGTGAAGCGAGGAACAGTTATCAGCATTTTTGTCGCTGCGGTACTGGCCGTGGTACTGGCCGTGACATCTGTTTTTGTGTCGAGGCACTACCGCCTAGCCGTCCTAACTTCCTCCCAACTTGCCTTGAAACAGCCGAGGCCACCTGAACCGCCAGAAGACTGTTCCGAGATCCGGCGTGCTATGGCGCTGTCTGCGCGGTCAGTGGCTTCCTGGCACGAAAGACCCATCAAGATTGCTGCGCCCTTAGATGCGGACGAGGTCGCGATATACAGGGCGGTGATTCGACAGTGGAATTCGGGTGAGCGAGGGGCTTTGAACGTGTCAGCTGAGACGTTCTCAATCGATGTAACGTTTCCGTCGCAGGAAGCCGAGTGCGGGTGCTTAGCTGGTCTGTCACCAGAGGGCCTTTTGAAAGCCTCGCACTCATTTCACGTGCTGACGCGGAGTGATCTCCCGGGAAAGGATATCCGACTCGTTGATCCGAACGAGCAGAGCGCCCTCATTGCCAAGAATGATCCGAGCGTCACCATTCGCGAGGGGAGATCAGTGCACGCCGCTGTCGAGAATGCGTTCGCCAGTGGGCTGTTCTCGTTATCCGAAATCGCATTCGACAAGGAGCGCCGCCATGCCGTAGTTAGCTACGGCTTTCATTGCGGTTTACTGTGTGGCAACGGCGCCATGTGGGTGTTCGAGAAAACCAACGGCGAATGGAAGAGAACCGATCGAATGTGCGGTGGCTGGGTCTCCTAGGCTCCTCAAAGTTGCCTAGCCTTTTCCGCCCTGCTTCTTCTCCATCCTCGCCCAGGTATCTTTCAACGCCACGGTGCGGTTGAAGACCAGCGCTCCGGGCTTGGAGTCGAGATCGGCGCAGAAATAGCCCAGGCGCTCGAACTGATAGCGACTGCCCGCCGTGGCGCTCGCCAGCGACGGCTCCATTTTCGCGTGGGGAATCGTTTCCAGCGACCGCGGATTCAGATTTGCAGTGAAATCCTGGCCCTCTTCCACGTCGGTGGGATCTTCTTTCGTGAACAGGTTTTCGTAGATGCGCACTTCGGCATCAATGGCGTGCGCCGCGGAGACCCAGTGAATGGTGGATTTCACTTTGCGTCCGTCTGGCGGGGAGTTGCCGCCGCGCGTGGCCGGATCGTAGGTGCAGTGGACTTCAATCACATGACCCCTATCATCTTTCACCACGCTCTTGCAGGTGATGAAGTATCCATAGCGCAGGCGCACTTCGCGCCCCGGCGACAGGCGGTAATAGCCCTTAGGGGGGTCTTCGCGGAAGTCATCCTGCTCGATGTACAACACGCGCGAGAAGGGCACTTTGCGTGAGCCCGCGGCTTCGTCCTCGGGGTTGTTGACGGCGTCCATCTCTTCGGCCTGATTCTCCGGGTAGTTATCCACGACAACTTTCAGCGGGCGCAGCACGGCCATCACGCGGGGCGCGCGCTTGTTCAGGTCCTCGCGCACGAAGTGCTCGAGCATGGCCAGTTCGACCACTCCATTGGTGCGCGACACTCCGGCCGCGGCCACGAAATTGCGGATCGCTTCCGGAGTGTAGCCGCGGCGGCACAGGCCTCCGAGCGTAGGCATGCGCGGGTCGTCCCACCCGCTTACGCGCTTTTCTTCCACCAGCCTCCGCAGCAGGCGCTTGCTCATGATCGTGTAGGTCAGGCTGAGGCGGTCGAATTCAATCTGCTGCGAAGGAAAAATTCCGAGCTGCTCGATGAACCAGCGGTAGATGGGCTGGTGATCGGCGAATTCCAGAGAGCACATCGAGTGCGTGACTTTTTCGAGCGAGTCCGATTGCCCGTGCGCGTAGTCGTACATCGGATAGATGCACCACTTGTTGCCGGTGCGGTGATGCTCGGCGTGCAGGATGCGGTACATGACTGGATCGCGCATGTTGAGGTTGGGCGAAGACATGTCAATCTTGGCGCGCAGCACGCGCGTGCCGTCGGGAAATTCGCCGGCCTTCATGCGCTCAAACAGATTCAGATTTTCTTCGACTGAGCGGTTGCGATAGGGACTGTCTTTGCCGGGCTCGGTCAGCGTGCCGCGATGCTTGCGAATCTCATCGGCGGAAAGGTCGTCCACGTAGGCCTTGCCGTCTTTGATCAGCTTGACCGCCCACTCGTAAAGCTGGTCGAAATAATCCGACGCGTAGAACAGCCCGTCCCAGTGGAAACCGAGCCACTTGACGTCGTCCATGATGGCGTCAACGTACTCGACGTCTTCCTTCTCAGGATTGGTGTCGTCAAAACGAAGGTTGGTGTGGCCGTTGAATTCGTCGGCCAGGCCGAAGTCGAGGCAGATGGCTTTGGCATGACCGATGTGGAGATACCCATTGGGCTCGGGAGGAAAGCGGGTCTGCACGAGGCCGTTGTACTTGTTGGTCTTGAGGTCTTCGATAAATCGCTCGCGGATGAAGTTGGAAGGACGAGGCTCCGGGGCGGTATTTTCGTTCACGTTCGCCTCAGATGTAGACGGATTCATAGCCTTGATCTTACCGCATAAAAATGGAGTGGAAGGCGCGCGCTTTCCAGTCCAGGTGGCCATGCGGGGCCCAAGCAGGGACAAAAGGGCGCGCCATCAGTTCAGCTTCTGGGTTGCCTGCTTGATCCTGGCCAGCGTAGTCTCCCGCCCCAGCACTTCCAGGGTCTCAAACAGCGGCGGGGCGTTCTTGCGGCCGCAGACGGCTACGCGGATGGGCTGGAACATTTGTCCGGCCTTCACGCCGAGCAACTGCGCGGCGGCGCGCAGGGCCTGGTCGAGCGGGTCGTGTTTGAATTCGACATTCGCCAACACTTCCTTCGCCTTCTGCAAGACCTTCAGCGCCATCGCTACGTCTCCCTTTTGCGGGATGAGTTCGGCCGGGTCGTAGGGCGGCAGCTGCTCGACGAAGAAGAAGTCGGCCGCAGTGAGGACGTCGCGCAGCAGTTTGATGCGCTCGCGGATGAGCGGCGTGATGCGCAGCATTTTTTCGGGCGTGACGTTCGGATACTTTTCTTGCACCTTGGGCAGCAGGCGCTGGCTCAGGTCTTCGATTGTGAGGCCACGGATGTGTTCGGCGTTGAGCCAGAGGGCCTTGGGGTCGAAAGTGTCCTCGGGCGAAGCAACACCAAGATCACTCCCCCTCGGCTCCGCTCGGAGCTCGCCTTTCGGCTCGGCGAAGCCGCTCGGGATGACAACACTCGGAGTGGCAGTCGCCGAGAAGATGTCGGCGTTGGCGGGCGAGGGCGCCCGCCCCACATCGGATTCTTTGAAGTTGACCACGGCATTCGCGCGGTTGATTCCCTCCAGTGAGAACGCGTCAATCAGTTCCTGGAGGCTCATCTTTGTGCGATCGTCTTTCGGCGACCAGCCCAGCAGACACAGAAAATTGATGAACGCTTCGGGCAGGAATCCGGCATCGCGATACGTGGTCACGCTTACAACCGGCCCGTGGCGGCGCTTGGAAAGCTTGGTCCCGTCCGGCGCCACCAGCAGCGGAAGATGCGCGAACTGCGGCGGGGCGTAACCCGCGGCTTCGAAAATCAGCACGTGTTTGAAGGTGTTCGAAAGATGGTCCTGACCGCGAATGATGTGGCTGATGCGCAGGTCGGCATCGTCGGCGCACGAGGCCAGGTGATAGGTCGGCATACCGTCGGAGCGCAGCAGGGCGAAGTCTTCAATGTCGGCTGCTAACTTAACTTGTTCGCCATATACGGCATCTGTGAAGTGGACCTGCCATTTGCCTTCGGCAAATCGGACAGCCAAGGGCGGCTGTCCCCACATGGTTCCTTCGCGCGGCACGCGAAAGCGCAAGGCAAACGGTTCTCCGGCGGCCGCGCGGCGGTCGCTTTCCTGGGGCGAGAGCTCGCGCATGCCGGGATTGAACAGCCATGTGCCCTGCGCTCCGGATTTCTCACTGTCGCCGGTGTGGGCGGGGGTGAAATCGCGGTAGGCGAGTCCTTTCTGAAAGATGGCTTCGGCCATCTGCCGGTGCAAGGCTCCGCGCTCGGATTGCTTGTACTCTTCGTCCCAGCCCAGGCCGAGCCACTTCAGCCCCTCAAAAATTGAAGTGACTGAGGCGTCGGTGTTGCGCTCCACGTCGGTATCGTCGAGCCGCAGAATCATGGTGCCGCCGGTGCGGCGGGCGTATAACCGGTTGAAAATAAACGTGCGGGCGCTGCCAACGTGGAGAAATCCGGTGGGCGATGGAGCGAAACGCACGCGCGGCTTGGCGGTACTGCTGCTGGGCTGGCTCATTCGAAGGTTCCCTTGCGGGGGTCCCCTGCGATGGTACGGGCGCTGGAAAACTACCGTCAAGCCGCGTCCCGGTCCAGACCCCCCCCACGGTGATTTCCGGGCTGGGTACTGTACTTAAATCCTGTTGTTTTCGGGAATTTGCTGTGAAATCATTGAGGGAATTGCTTCCCCGAAACTGATCGAATGGGCTAGCCCAGGGGCGTATTCGCGGGCCTATGAACAGTGTCGTCATTACGACGGTGGTGATCCCGGGTGTGGTCTCGGTCCTGCTGTACTTTGTCTTCACTTATCTCTACGCGCAAAGCCGCCAGCCTTACTTCCTGGCGTGGAAATGGGCCTGGGCTTTTTACTCGCTGCACTACGTGCTCGATACATTTCCGTCGTCGCCCTTTGCATTTCTCATCGGCGAACTGTTCCTGGTTGCCATGGCGATGTGCATTTTCGTTTCGACGCGCCTGATGCGCGCCTCCTATCGCTTCCGCTGGTATGACGCCGCGGTCGCCATCCTCGGGGTCGGGTTGGCGGGCCTGACTCTGAGTGGACACATCGTGCAGGGAGTGTTCCGGCCCGACGTGCAACCAGCCATTCGGCTGGGCCTCGCGCTGGCCGTCATTCTGCTCTACTGTTCAGCCGTCTTCTACGTCAACGGCCACAGGCGGGGATCGCTGGCCTTCGAGGTGCTGGCTGTTTCCCTGGCGCTGTGGGCGGTGCTGATGGGAGTGGGGCAGCTGCAGAATCCCTGGGTGGAGCGCTTTGGAACGGCCAGCCGGCTGTTCGGACCGGTCCCGCAGATGCTGCTGGGCATCGCCATGGTCATGGTGCTGTTCGAGAACCAGCGCAACGCCGTGCAGGAAAACACGCTGGCCCTGTCCACCCTGGGCGTGGACCCGCGGCAACTGCTGTTCGCCGACGATCTTGTCCCCAGCATGCAGGCTGCGCTGGAGCGGCTGATGAGCGCTCTGCCGATGGACCGGGCCGCGATCTTCATTTCTGAACGCTGGCGTGGGCTGCTGCCGTCGGTACAGCACGGATTTTCTCCCGAATTCCTCGATGCGCTGGAAAGAAGCGGCGCGGGAGATTATCTCTGCGAGTTGGCCTACCGCCAGAGTGGAATCTTCAGCGTGCAGGATCTGGCGGAGATGACTGAGCCCCTGCCGGTGGCCTCGGTGGGAACGTTCGCGGAATTCAAGCGCATCGTCACCGAGGCGGATGTCCGCCATCTGACCGCAGTTACGCTGCAGACGCGGCAACATAATTTCGGAGTCATTCTCTTCCCTCACGCCGAGCGGCGGGCCTTCGGTTCCTCCGGGCCCCGGCTGATGGTGGGACTGGCTCTGCAATTGGGCCTGACTCTCGAAAACTATGTAGTCACGCACGACGCCCACCGCCGCACCCAGGAGTACGAACTGCTGACCGAAATCGGGAAGGCGATCAGTTCGCGTCTCGATCAGGATGAAATCCTGCGCACGATTCGCGTGGAACTGGGCCAGATCTTCGATACCAGCGACTTCTACATCGCCTTCCAGGAGGGCGATGAAATTCGCTTCGAACTCGACGTGGAAGGCAACCGCGACCTGCCCAAGCGCTCGCGCAAAGTGGAGAATGCCTTCACCGAGTACGCCATCCGGACCGGCCAGCCGCTCATGATTCGCTCCGATCTGGAACGGGAACGTGCCCGGCTGGGCATCACCTATATTCCGGAGCATCCCGCGAAGTGCCTGATTGCCGCGCCCATTTTCCTGGGCAACAAGGCGGCGGGCGCAATGGTCGCGCTCAACACCATGCGCGAGTTTGTCTTCGAGCAGCGCGACCTGGAAGTGCTGATGACGGCCGCCGGACAGGTCTCGGTCGCGGTGGAGAATGCCCGCCTGTTTGCTGAAGAGCAGCGCCGTTCCCGGCAGCTCGCCTTCCTCAACAACATTTCGCGCACCGCTATCTCGAGCGAAGATCCCGTCCACATGCTGGGCCAGATTGCCTCGGAGATCCAGAAGAACTTCAGCTTCGATCACATCGGGATCGGCCTGTTCGATTATGGAACCAAAGAGATTGAGATCAAGGCGGAAGCAGGCGCAACCGCTCACGCCATGGGCCGGCGCATTCCGATAGACGCCGGCATCCTGGGCCGGGTAGCCCGCACCCGCGAACGCGCCCTGGTGCAGAATGCGCTGCCCGGAAGTTTGACGGGAATCCTGCCGGACTCCCGCGCCGTGCTCTGCATTCCGATCAACTACGGCGACAATCTGCTGGGCGTGCTCAACATCGAAAGCCGCAACGACAATGCCTTTTCGCCGCAGGACGCCTTGATTCTCAACACCCTGGCCGATCTGCTGGCCACGGCGCTGCACAACGCTTTCGTCTTTCAGAAACTGCAGCAGCAGTCCATTACCGACGGCCTGACCGGAATCAAGACGCGCCGCTTTTTCTGGGAAGCTTTGTCGGCGGAGTGGAAACGCGCCTCGCGCTCCGGGCGTCCGTTTTCCGTCGTGCTCATTGACCTCGACAAGTTCAAGGAGGTCAATGACACGCTGGGCCACTTCGAGGGCGATCTGGTGCTGGCGCGCGTGGGCCGTTTGCTGGAGCAGAAGTCGCGGCAGTCGAACGTGGTGGCCCGCTACGGCGGCGACGAATTTATCGTCCTGATGCCCGAGACCGGCGCCGAACAGGCCCAGGTGCTGGCCGAGCGCCTGCGCCAGTGGATGGTCAGCGACCCCATGCTGAACGAACACCGCATCACCGGCAGCTTCGGAGTCGCCAGTTTCCCCATGCACGGCTTCTCCATCGAAGACATCATTCGCGTGGCCGATGCCGGCATGTACGTCTCCAAGCGCTCGGGAGGGAACATGGTCTCGACGGCGCAGGAATTTGTCGAGAGCCAGGATTCCCAGGGGCAGCGCCAGCAGATTTCCGCCTACATCGAGGGCTTCCTGCAACGCGAGCACACCGGCCCCGAACAACTGGAGGAGCTAACCTCCACGCTCTTCAAACTGTGCGGCGGAGCCGAAGACTGCAATGTGCCACTGCTGAAGGAAGCGATCGAATCTCTGAGCCGGGCGGCGGAGTCGCGCGAACTGCGCACTGCCGGCCACGGCGATCTGGTAGCGCGCTATACCGAGATCATCGCGCGCGCCCTGCGCTTGTCCTCGCAGGAGGCCGCCGATCTGGTCTATGCCGCCCGGGTTCACGACGTGGGCAAGATTTTTATTTCTGAACGGATCCTGAACAAGCCGGGTCCGCTCAGCGACGATGAATTCGAGCAGTTGAAGCTGCACGCGCTGGTGGGCGCGGAAATCGTGAGCACCATCCCGCACAGCGCCATGATGCGGGAAGCAGTCGCACATCATCACCAGCGCTTCGACGGCTCGGGCTATCCCGACAACCTGCGCGGCGAGGAGATTCCGTTGTGGGCACGCATCATCGCCCTGGCCGACACCTACGCCAACATGCTGACCGAGCAGTCCGTCTCGTCCACCAGAACGTCCGATCAGGCGCTCGACGATCTGGCCAAGATGAGCGGAACCAGTTTCGACGGCATGCTGGTGCGCCTGCTTTTGCGCGGGCTGAAGTCGGAGCGGACGCCTTCCAGTTCGGGAAGCTGACAACTCGTCTCAGGGCGGGCTGTCGAGCTTCGCTCGACGGACAGCCGAGGCGGCTGTCCCCACATGAGCATTTTCCGAACTGAGATACTACCCTTTCTTCCCGAACGCTATCCGCAATGACGGCTTCTGGGTTAGCCTAGTTTGCTATGTCCGTTAATCTTTCTCTCTCCGGCAAAGTTGCGCTCATTTCCGGCGGCTCGCGCGGCATCGGCGCGGCCACGGTTCGCATGTTCTGCGCCGCAGGCGCGAAGGTTGTCTTCAGTTACCGCAGCGCCCGTTCTCAGGCCGAAGCCCTGGCCAAGGAATGCGGCCTGGCCGTCTGCCACGCGGTGGCCTGCGACCTGAACAGTCCGGAGTCGGCGGCTCCGCTGGTTCGCGCCGTCATCGAGCGTTTCGGACGGCTCGACATTCTAGTAGCAAATCACGGCGTGTGGCTGGGCGACGATGTCGGCATTGACAAGATGCCTGACCAGCAGTGGCGGAACACGCTATCCATCAACCTGGACGCGGTGTTTGGCCTGGTGAAGCACACAGTGGCTCAGATGAAGTCGCAGCCCCGAAACGGTCCGGTGGCCGGGCACATCGTGCTCATCAGCTCGACCAGCGGCCAGCGCGGCGAGGCCTTCCACTCCGATTATTCCGCGACGAAAGGCGCTCTGATCAGCATGACCAAGAGCCTCTCGAGCGAACTGGCGCCTGGGGGAATCTACGTAAATTGCGTGGCTCCAGGCTGGGTTGACACCGACATGAGTGCGGCCACTCTTGCGGATCCCAAGACTGGCGACGTGATCCGCCGCACCATCCCGCTGGGCCGCGTAGGCCGCCCGGAGGAGATTGCCGCTCCGGTGCTGTTCCTGTGCACGGAGCACGCCGGCTTCATCACCGGGGAAGTCTTCAACGTGAATGGCGGCGCGGTCCTGGCGGGATAGACGCGACAAAATTCGGCGCGGCGAGTTGGCACCCCGGCCCTTTCCTGCATCCAAGCAGGGAGAGGAGCATTGACAGCCGCGGGCGGAACATCCCCGAAAAACGCTACAATTCTGATTGCACGCAATTACTTCCACAGTTGGAATGAAACGATTTCTCCCCATTCTGGTTTTGGTGTGCCTGGGCCGGTTGCAGGCGGGGGGAGATCCCCAGAGCCAGCCCGCCCCGGCAGGGTCGCAAGCCGCGCCTGAAACTTCCAGGCCGCAGTCCGCCGATGCGAATGCCCGCAAGGCCAAGGCCCTGGTTGATCAGGCTATTCAGGCTCTGGGCGGGCAGAACTATCTCAACGTTCGCGACCGCGAACAGCAGGGCCGCGGCTACAGCCTGCATCACGGCCGCCCCAGCGGAGGCGGCGCCGTGTTCTGGAGTTTCAGCCAGTTCCCCGACAAGGAGCGGGTTGAAATCACCAAGGAGCGCGACATCG
>Ga0116223_10003266_pt1 | contig 14747 bp, 6 predicted proteins | sample Sb_taG_3_FD_90092 | JGI IMG/M metagenome (GOLD analysis project Ga0116223, IMG submission 90092) | Peat soil microbial communities from Weissenstadt, Germany - Sb_50d_a_PC metaG | ecosystem: Environmental > Terrestrial > Soil > Wetlands > Peat | place: Germany: Weissenstadt | collected 2010-09-21 | reverse complement strand
TATTCCGGGCTGGTGGGGAATGCGGCGCTCCGCAGGCGCGTTTTCTCCCTGCTGGAGGAGGAATTCCTGCGCTCCCGCCGCATGATTCTGCGCGTGACCGGCCAGCGGGAATTGTTGAGCCGCAATCGTGTGCTGGCCCGCTCCATCCGCCTGCGTAATCCTTACGTCGACCCCATGAGCCTGATTCAGGTGGAACTGTTGCGGCGCAAGCAGCAGGGACAGCAGACTTCAGACCTGGAGTATCCCCTGGGCGCAACCATCAACGGGATCGCCGCCGGCCTGCATAATACCGGGTAGGAACGGATTGATGATTTCTGATTGTTGATTGTTGATTGAAGGCCTATGACCGCGAGTAGCCTCGCAGACCTGCAATCTGCAATCGCCAATCTAAAATCCTCGACGCGACGAGGTCATTCCTTGATCGCTGCACCGGCAGGACCGGCAGCGGCTGGGCTCGAGGCTTCGCGGGACGACTTCTTCTTCGCGGGTTGCCTCGCAGCTTCAGCCCGCTTCCGCTCCTGGTACCGGCGGTCATGAGATTGTTGATCGGACGCTTGCTTCTTCATACCTCCATCATGTCACAAATCGGGCGGCCCGTATCCCTGCCCATGTGGCGACGGCCGCCTCGGCCGTCCAAGCGATGGCGAAGCCAAGCGTCCCCACAGACGCAAAACTCTCCCCCTTGACAAACTCAGCCCCCGGGAGCAGAATTCTTAAAGGCGAATAAAAAGCGAACATGCCTCCGCGGCTCCAGTCCATGAACACCAGCCCCGGCGCTCCCTGAAATTCTTCCGAGGAATCTTATGTCTTCCGCAGTGGTTTCCACTTCGGCGGCCCTGGGCCGCCCTTTTGTCTTTGATGACGCAGATATTGTGGCGCATTGTCATCCTGAGCGTAGCGAGAAGTGCGCGAAGCGCATTTCCCGCGGAGTCGAAGGATCCCTATCTCTACGTTCTGCCGACCCCAGGTTGGCCCGCGTAACCCCGGCTTCGCGGCTCGATATTCGTCCCGCGCCGGAAATGGTTTCGAGCGGCGTCTCGGCCCTTGACGCCCTGACCGGGGGCCTGCCGCGCGGATGTCTGACTGAAATCTGCGGTCCCGCTTCCTCGGGACGCACCACCTTGCTGCTGGCCGCTGTGGCCGCCGCCACGCGCCGCGGAGAATTCTGCGCAGTGGTCGATGCCAGTGACGCGCTCGACCCCCACTCTGCGGCAGCTGCCGGCGTGGAGTTGGAACGGTTGCTGTGGGTGCGCTGCGGCGAGGATCCTCCCCAAAAATCGCGGTCCAAACCCGGGTGCCCCATTTCTCGCGCGCCTTTTGCGCGAGAAGTGGGGATTTCCTCGCAAGTAGCGCTCGACTTCGACCGCACTGGATGGAAGGAAAACAGCCCGCGGCAATCGGAGCATCGTCTGGAGCAAGTCCTGCGCGCCACGGATTTGCTTCTCGAAAGCGGCGGCTTCGGCCTGATCGTCCTCGATCTCGGCGATCTGCCGCCGCAGGCAGCGCGCCATATCCCATTGACCACGTGGTTCCGCTTCCGCCGCGCGGTCGAGTACACGCCCACGATCCTGCTGGCCATCGAGCAGCACCCCATCGCCGGAAGCTGCTCCTCGCTGCTGCTGCAGTTGGGATCGGCAGATGCAGCCGCGGAGCGGCGCAAGAATGCAGCCCACGGCGCCAGCCGTGGGTCAGCCGATAGAGATGATGAAGCCCCGGAAGGGCGGAAGAAAATAAATCTACCCGTTCAACCCGAACTTGCTCTCTTATATCCCGCGCACGCGCAACTGCTCACAGGACTGAATATCACCGCCGAACTCATCCGTTCGCGCCTGGACCGCAAACCCGCGCGCTCGGTCGCGTTCGCCACGACAACTGCCTGGGCGGGATGAATCCATGACTCAACGAATCCATGACTCAACGAACCAATGACTCAATCACTCAATGACTGAATGACTCAATGTCGCCATGCCGTTTGCCTGCATCTACGTGCCGAATTTTCCCGTGGCGGCGGCACTGCGCGCCGAACCGGAACTACAAGCCCGCGCCGTCGCCATTCTGGAAGGCAAACCTCCGCTGGAAAAAACCATCGCAGTCAATAAAAAGGCCGCCCGCATGGGAATCGCGCCGGGCATGACCAGGGCCCAAGCAGAACTGTGCCCGGAGCTGGCGTTACGACCGCGTTCCCCGCTGCAGGAATTCGCCGCGCATGCCGCCTTGCTCGATTGCGCCCAGTCGTTCTCGCCGTGCGTGGAAGATGCCGCCTGCGACACCGTCCTGCTTGATCTTGCAGGCATGGAATCCCTGTTCGGACCGCTGCCCGAAATTTCCCGCGCCCTCTCCAACCGTGTGGCCACGCTCGGACTCGAGGCAAACGTTGCCGTGGCACCCAATCCCGATGCGGCCGTGCTCGCCGCCCGTGGATTTTCCGGCGCGGGATCATGTGGCGCGGGCGCCCTCGCCCGCGCAGTCGTCACCGTAATCCTCTGCGGCGAAGAAGCCGAACGATTGGGCCCCTTGCCGGTGGAAGTGCTCTTCGCCGATCAGCTCGGAGAAGACCGTCCCGATGGAGACGAGAAAAAAGCTGCCAGCCGCCTGCTCGAAACCCTCGATCGCTGGGGCATACGCAACCTGCGTGGGTTGGCCGCGTTGCCGGAAGTTTCGCTCAGCGAACGTCTGGGACAAGAAGGCCTGCGCCTGCAGCAACTGGCGCGGGGCGCCGCTTCGCGCACTCTGGTCCCGGTGGAAGCGCCGCCGGTGTTTGAAGAAGCTGTCGAACTGGAGCACCCTATCGTCCTGCTCGAGCCTCTGGCCTTTTTGCTCAATCGTCTGCTCGAGCAACTCTGCACTCGCCTGGCGTCCCGTTCCCTGGCCACGCAAGAACTGCACCTAACTTTGGAGCTAGAAAATTTCTCGCCGTTCAATCAGCAATCAAAAATCAAAAATCAACAATTTCTCCGCATCCTGCGCCTGCCGCTTCCCATGCTCGACACCAAAGTTTTTCTCAAGCTGCTGCAACTGGATTTGAATGCGCACCCGCCGGGCGCGCCCATCGTGAAGATCCATCTGGCCGCCGAACCGGCCCGTCCGCGATCCGCGCAGGGAGGCTTGTTCCTGCCTCCATCGCCGGAACCCGAGAAACTGGAACTCACCCTCGCCCGCATTGCCGGGATGGTCGGCGGAAACAAGGTTGGAGCGCTGGAGTTGCTCGACACGCACCATCCCGAGGGCTTTCGCATGCAGCGCTTTGTGGCCGAAGCCCCGCGAAAAAATGAGCGCGAAAAAACTCCAGCCGCGGCAGAAGAAAAGTCGGCCGTCACCGCTCTGCGCCGTTTCCGTCCACCACTGCACGCTACTGTAACTCTGGAAAACGGCCAGCCAACGTTTTTGGTTTGTCGAAAAAAAGACGTGCAGGGCGAGGTGCTGTGGAAAGCCGGCCCGTGGCGCTCCTCCGGCGACTGGTGGGAACGCGAAGCCTGGTCGCGCGACGAGTGGGACATTGCTCTTCAAAACAGCGCCCTGCGCAACGGCGATGCCGTCTCTTTCTACCGCCTGGTGCACGATCTGCTGGGCGGCGGCTGGTTCGTGGAAGGTACCTATGACTGACGATTTTTCACCACAGAGGCACAGAGACACAGAGAGAACCTTTTGAAAATCTTGTTTTTTATCTTTAGGTCCTCTCTGTGCCTCTGTGTCTCTGTGGTGAATGGTTTTGTCCTACGTCGAACTTCACGCCCGCTCCGCTTTCAGCTTTCTCGAAGGCGCGTCTCTGCCCGAGGAGCTGGCCGCAGTCTGCGCCCAGCTCAATCTGCCCGCCATGGCGCTGCTCGACGCCGATGGTGTGTACGGCGCGCCGCGCTTTCACCTGGCGGCCAACAAAGCAAAAATCAAAGCCCACATCGGAGCGGAAGTCACGGCCAATCTTTTTTCACCACAGAGGCACAGAGACTCAGAGAAAAACAATCAAAAATCAAACCTTAGAAATCAAAATACGAATTCCTCTGTGTCTCTGTGCCTCTGTGGTGAATTCCGTCTTCCCTTGCTCGTCTCCTCGCGCCTCGGCTATCAGAATCTCTGCCGCCTGATCACCAAAATGAAGTTGCGCGCCAAAAAAGGCGAAGGCGCGGTCTGCAGAGAAGAAGACGAACTCGAAGAACATGCTGAAGGCCTCATCTGCCTGACCGGCGGCGCAGAAGGGCCGCTGGCGGCGGGGTTGCAGCAGGGCGGCATCGACGAAGCTCGACGGCGCGTCGATCAACTCATCGGAATCTTCGGCCCCAAAAACGTCTACGTCGAACTGCAGCGCCATTTCCAGCGCGAAGAAGAATCCCGCAATCGCGCCGCGATCGACATTGCGCGCTCCCTGAACCTTCCTGTGCTGGCCACCAACGGAGTCTGCTACGCCACCGCCAAAGCCCGCGAACTCTGCGACGCCTTCACCGCCATCCGCCACCACAGCACTCTCTCCACCGCCGGACGCCTGCTTGCCCGCAACTCCGAGCGCTTCCTGAAATCCGCGCAGGAAATGCAGCAACTCTTCGCCGACCTGCCTGAAGCCATCACCAACACGCTGGAAGTTTCTTCCCGCCTGGAATTCACGCTGAACGATCTTGGCTACGAATTCCCGCGCTATCCCGTGCCCGAAGGCGAAACCATGAACTCATTCCTGCGCGAGCGCTCCTGGGAAGGGTTCCGCCAGCGCTATGGCCGCGCCGCGCCCGACATGCAAACCCGCACCCGGCGCCAGATTGAGAAAGAACTCGCGCTCATTGAAAAACTTAAACTGGCAGGCTACTTCCTCATCGTCTGGGACCTGATCCGCTATTGCCGCGAGCAAAATATTCTCGTGCAGGGACGCGGCTCCGCCGCCAACAGCGCCGTTTGCTACTCGCTCGGCATCACCGCAGTCGACGCCGTCAGCATGGAACTGCTCTTCGAGCGCTTTCTTTCCGAAGAACGCGGCGAGTGGCCCGACATCGATCTCGACCTGCCTAGCGGCGACGAACGCGAAAAAGTCATCCAGTATGTTTACCAGCACTACGGCGAACGCGGCGCCGCCATGACCGCCAACGTCATCACCTATCGCAACCGCATGGCCGCGCGCGAAATGGGCAAGGCGCTGGGGTTCGATCCGGAAACGCTGCAGAAAATTTCCGCCGCGGTCGCCACCTGGGAATTTCGCGACGAAAACGATGCCCTCGACCGCCGCTTCCGCGACGCGGGACTCGACCTTAACCATCCCCGGCTGCGCAAATATTACGAACTCTGCCTCGCCGTGCAGGACATGCCGCGCCATCTCGGCCAGCACTCCGGCGGCATGGTCATCTGCCAGGGACAACTCGACTCCGTCGTGCCACTCGAGCCCGCCTCCATGCCCGGCCGCGTCGTCGTGCAGTGGGACAAAGAGGATTGCGCCGACATGGGCATCATCAAAGTCGATCTGCTCGGCCTCGGCATGATGGCCGTGCTTAAGGATTCCATCGAACTCATTCGTGACCACTATCACGAAGAGGTAGACCTGGCGCATCTGCCGCAGGACGATCCGCCGGTGTACTCCGCATTGCAGCAGGCCGACACGATCGGCTTGTTTCAGGTGGAAAGCCGCGCGCAAATGTCGTGCCTGCCGCGCCTGCGCCCGAAACGTTTCTACGACATCGTGGTGCAAGTCGCGATCATCCGCCCCGGTCCGATCGTCGGCCAGATGGTAAATCCGTTTCTGCAACGCCGTCAGGGACGCGAAGCCGTCACCTATCCGCATCCCTCGCTCGAACCCGTGCTGAAGCGCACACTCGGCGTCCCACTCTTTCAGGAGCAACTGCTGCGGCTGGCCATGATCGCGGCCAACTTTACCGGAGGCGAAGCCGAAGAACTTCGTCGCGCCATGGGCTTCAAACGCTCGCAGGCGCGCATGAAAGAAATTGAAGCCAAGCTGCGTGCCGGCATGACGCAAAATAGAATTCCGGCGAAAGCGCAGGAAGAAATTATTCTTTCCATCACTTCCTTTGCGCTCTACGGATTCCCCGAGTCGCACGCCGCCAGCTTCGCGCTGATCGCGTATGCCAGCGCTTATTTGAAGTGCCACTACTTGGCCGCCTTCACCGCGGCTTTGCTCAACAACCAGCCCATGGGATTTTATTTGCCGGCCACCATCGTCAAAGATGCGCAGCGCCACGGCTTGAAGCTGCTGCCGGTGGATGTGACGCGGTCGGAATGGAATTGCACGCTGGAAACAGTTCTCGGTTCTCAGTTCTCAGTTCTCAGCAAAAACCCAGCCGCAGAGCGGCGACAGAATGCAGCCCACGGCGCCAGCCGTGAGTTAGACGCCGAAAATGCAGAAGCCCCGGAGGGGCGAAAGAATATCGTCCTCCGCATGGGCCTCCGCTACGTTCGTGGCTTGCGTGAAGAAGCCGCCCAGGCTCTAGTGCGCGAACGCATGCGCGTTTCCTTCGCATCCATCCACGACCTCACCCGCCGCGTTCCTGAATTACGGAAAGACGAACTCACCACGCTGGCTGAAATCGGCGCGTTAAACCCAGTTGCCAGCAGCCAGTTGCCATTAGCCAGTAAAACCCTTGTCATTCCGACCCCCGAGCGCACGCGAGGGGCGGAGGGATCTCGGTACTTGCAACTTGGTACTCGCAACTCGCAGTTTCACCGCCGCGACGCGCTCTGGCAGGTCGAACGCGCCGTCCGCGGCTCCGGACCGCTGCTTGAACAACAACCCGAGCCCGACTCTCCCTCGCCGCTTGAGCCCATGAACCACGAAGAGCGCCTGGTCGCCGACTTTCACGGCACTGGACTCACCGTCGGCCCGCATCCCATGGCCTGCCGCCGCGACTGGCTCAATGCCATGGGCATCCGCCGCGCCAGCGAACTGCGCGACCTTCCCAGCGGCAAGCGCCTCCGCATCGGAGGCTGCGTCATCACCCGTCAACGTCCCGGGACCGCCAAGGGATTTGTGTTTGTCAGCCTGGAAGATGAAACCGGAGTGGCCAACGCCATCATCACGCCCGACCTGTTTCATCAGAATCGCCTGCTGCTGGCCAGCGAGCGCTTCCTCGCCATTGAAGGCATTCTGCAGAATCAGGACAACGTCATCTCCGTCCGCGCCGAACGCGTGCAGCCGCTGTTCGTCACCAAAGCGGAAACCGTCTCGCACGACTTCCACTGACTTTTCACCACGGAGGCGCGGAGGCACGGAGAAAAATTGTTAATAGTTGATTTTTATTGTCGATTGAAATCCGTGAAGATCCGTGAAATCCGTGGCCAAGATTTTCTCCGTGCCTCTGTGTCTCTGTGGTGAATAATCCCTTCACTTCCCCGTATAGCTCACTCTCCAGATCGAGTTTGACCCATCATCGCTCACCAGCAGCGATCCATCCAGCGCCACTGCGATCCCCACCGGACGCCCCCACACATGACCATCCGGCAGCACGAATCCGGTCAGGAAATCCTGATACTCGCCGGTGGCGTGCCCGGCCTGATGCAGCGGCACGCGAATCACTTCATAGCCCACGCGCACCGCCTTGTTCCACGATCCATGTTCCGAAGCAAAAATGTCTCCCTTATATTCCGCAGGGAACTTGTCCGCCCCGTAAAAGGTCAACTCGAGCGAAGCATTGTGCGGCTGCAGCAGCACGTCGGGAACGATCACCTTATCTTTCAATTCCGGATGTTTCCCCTGCTGCCGCGGATCCTGATGTGCCCCGATGTACCACCACGGCCAGCCATAGAATCCGCCTTCCTCGACGTGAGTGATGTAGTCGGGCACAAGGTTGTCGCCGAGCGCATCGCGTTCGTTGACCGAGCACCAGAGCTCGCCCGTCTGCGGATTCACCGCAATCCCGCCCCCGGCATTGCGAATGCCGTAGGCATACACCTTCAATTCACAATTCGCCGGATCACAGGCCAGAATGTCGGCGCGATCCTTCTCCCGAGGATGGGTATCGGCATCGTCATCGTTCGACGCCGAGCCCACGGCGACAAACATCTTTTTGCCATCCGGAGAAAATTCGAGCGCCCGCGTCCAATGCCCGCCCCCCGATGGCAGGTCGGCGATGTGCTGCGACGCACCGCTCGCCTTCATATCTCCATTGTGATAGGGAAAGCGAATCACCTCGTTGGTATTGCCCACGTAAATCCACTGCGGATCCGGCCCCGGCGGGTAAAACGCAATCCCGTAGGGCTGCTTCAAGCCCTCCACAAAAATCGCAGACTGCTCCGGCTTGCCATCGCCGGTCATGCCGCGAAAGACGCGAATTCGCCCGGCATCGCTCTCGGCCAGGAAAATGTCGCCATTGGGAGCGGTGCGCAGCCATCGCGGATTTTCGAGTCCAGCCGCGAAGAGTTCCACCTTGAATCCGGCGGGCGCCACCGGCCACACGTTCTCGGGCCGCGCCACCGGTTCGGCGCCGTTGCTCGCGGAGTCGGTAGCATAGGGTTGCGGCAGGTCTTTCACCGAGATCTTGCGAACCGTTCCCGGCTTCTCATAGCGGAAATCGGTAAACGGCGCGTTGGGAGACGCGTCCTTCAACGCGCCTGTGTCCACTTCCGGGCCCGGGGCTGGCTTCGCGCTGGCGCTCACTTTGCCGGAGGCCATCGCCTCCACGTAGGTGATGATCTGCCATCGTGCCTGCTCCGGCAGAGTCGCCCAGACCGGCATGCCGTTATCCACGTCTCCCTTAGTGACGAACCAGAACACTTCGCCCGACGTCACTCCCTTCAACTTGCCATCCACGAGAGAAGGCACGTTGCCTGTTCCCTTCCCGGCTTTTCCGTGACAGGCCAGGCAGTTCCGCGCGTAGAGCTGCTTCCCGGCATCCACGGCCGCCTGCTGCCCGGCATAGGGATTCTTCTGCGCCTTCGCCGAGGCGGGCGCGTCATGAAACGGTTTGTCGACCGCCCGCCCAGCGGCCAGCGGAAGAAGAGACAACAGAACAGCCGGGACGAGCCTCTTGGTACCCAAACGCATAAGTATCCTCACGGGTAGATTTTTTCCACCTAGACTAGGCGCTTAGTGTAAACGATGCGAAGCAGCGCTTCAGGATGAAAATCTTTTCAACCGGTTGCGATCCGCAGAAGGAGTATGAGCGAGGTCGTGGCGTAATGCAAAGTGGGCTCTGGGCAGGCAGCAGAAAAAACGAGGGGCGACCTAGGTCGCCCCTCAGCCGAGTTGAATTACCGAGTCATCCTCTGGCCAGAATCCTTCTGTGTCCTTCTAATACGGCAGGACAAGGGTATTGGTCAGCACGACCGGATAGAGGAAGTTCTTGCTCAAGTCGGCCGCAGCGCCGTCCTCCTGCAGAGAACCGGTACCAGAAATGACAGCTTGTTCATTGTTGAGGAAGCCGATAGCAATGTTATTGCTCGAGATCGCAAACAGTGATCCGATAAATCCGGGCGAGAACACGTAGTCTCCGCCGCCGGTGGTGGTGAACGGGGTATCCGCCAGACTGGCCACATTCACCGAATTGGCTGTACCGCCGCCATAGCCGCCATTTGTGTCCGTAATGCCGGTCACCTGCCACACGCTGTCGGTGAGGCGGTTGGAGATGATGGCCAGCGGTCCATAAACGGAATTTGCAATCGGAGCGGGAGGCGTGCCTCCGCTGAGCGGTATCGACACGGCGGAATAAGCATAGGTGTACGACGGAAACGTTCCCTTAGCGTTCTGGACGGTCGCGAACAGGACGCTGCTCGAAAGGCCGCCGCCGCTTGGCACCGCCAGGAACGCCAAATAAAGCGTGTCACCAGTGCCGTAGGTGGCGAGCGTGGTTGGGGTGGTGGTGGTTGCTCCGACGGGCACGGTGTAAAGCGTCGCCGTTGCCTTGGTCGGGTCCGGGATGCCGAGGGTGACCGGTTCGTTAGAGTATTGGAAGGCCAGAACTGAGTCGTTGCTGCCGATCAACCGGTAGCTGATGACCACAGTCCCGTTTAAGGTGTAAGTTGGCGCCGTGTAGAGAAGCTTCGGAGTTCCGCCGACGAGAGCAACCTGATAAAACGCAGCCGTAAAGGTATTGCTCGCGCCAGGGGTAATGACCTGGTAGTACAGGTTGGTGTCGTCCTGCGGGGCGGAGTAATCGATACTCCCACCCATGATGTTCTGGATTTGAGTGACCGCCAGCGTGGCCCCATCGATGCGGTACAGCTCAGTCGCCGGAGTGGTAGCGGTGGTGATCACGGTGAAGAACAATTCGGGAATGCTCAAAGTGGCTGCGTCTAAGACGCCCGTAAGATAGCTGGCTCCGCTCAGCCCCGTGATCTTCTGCGTGGGGGACGCGAACGTGTCATCGCTATAGGCGTCAAACGACTTTGTGGTTGAATCGTACAGCAGCAGCGCAGTCAGCTTGCCGTTCTGGTACACCGATTGGATCTCGGTTGTGTTGATGCTTACCACGACCGGAGCCGTCGTCGCTGAATCCGTGTAGTGGATGACCTCGAAGGTGCCTCCACCCGAACTGCACTGCGTTGAGGTTCCGACCTCGATGACGATGAACAGCGTAGTCGGCTGCGTGATGTCAGTCTCCGACGAGAACGCGGGCACGCAAACCTGTTGGGTCGAAGGTAACGCCAGATTGCTGATCTGGTTCGGTGTGGGGACGCTCGACGTGCCCGCCAGAGTCAGGCCGTAGATCTTGGTGGTTCCAGTTGAGCTGGTGTCGGCATACATCATGAGCTGAGGCGAGTAACTCGCCACGCCGCCTTTCGAGGAAACTTGCGTTCCGATCCCGAGCAACTGGGTGTTGTCTGTGGTGACAAAAGTTGGAGCAGGCGCCGAGGTCAGCTTGTCCGAAGCAATCAGGAACAGGCCGTTTTGCCCGGGAGGCGTTGCCCCGGAGACCGGGGTCGCGGAATAGGGGATCCAGTACGCGCCCCCTCCGCCGGTCCCGGTAGAGCAAGCGACCGCGACGTTCGTGACGTTGGCTGATCCCACCGTGCCAGAACCATTCGTGACCGTGCAGGTCTCGGCCGGGGGCTGCGTGCCGACGGTGACGTTGTACGTGGAGCCGCTGGCGATGGGTGTTTTAAAGGTGAACGCGCCGTTGGCACTGACCGTGAGCGAATCGCCGCCGTTGTCGAGCAGCGTCACTGAAGTGCCGCTGTTTAACCCACTGACTGTGCCGCCGATGGTGAAGGTCGAGACGGCTTTGCAGGCGACCGCGACGTTGGTCACGTTCGCTGATCCCACTGTGCCTGAACCGTTGGTGACCGTGCAGGTTTCGCCCGTGGGCTGGACGCTGACGGTTACGTTGTAAGCAGAGCCGCTGGCGATGGGTGTCTTAAAGGTGAAAGCGCCGCTGGCCGTCACTGTGAGCGAATCGCCGCCGTTATCGAGCAGCGTCACCGAAGTGCCCGTGTTCAACCCCGAGACGTTACCCCCAATAGTGTAGGTGTTGGCTTTGCAGGATACAACGACCGTGGTGACGTTGGCGGCGGCCACCTTGCCCGATCCGTTGGTGACCGTGCAGGTTTCGCCGCTGGGCTGCGTGCCGACGGTGACGCTGTAGCTGGCTCCGTTCGCCAAAGCTGTCTTAAAGGTGAATGTCCCGTTGGCCGTCACCGTAAGCGAGTCGGTGCCGTTGTCGAGCAGCGTCACCGAACGACCGGCGAGCAACCCCGAGACCGTGCCGCCGATGGTGTAAGTCGTCGCTGATGCGCAGCTGACAACGACCGTGGTGACATTCGCAGCGGCCACTTTACCTGAACCGCCTGTCACCGAGCAGGTCTCGCCCGTGGGTTGAACGCTGACGGTGACGTTATAGGTGGCTCCGTTCGCCAAAGCCGTCTTAAAGGTGAATTTCCCGTTAGCCGTCACTTTGAGCGAGTCGGTGCCGTTGTCGAGCAGCGTCACCGAAGTGCCGGTGTTCAATCCCGAGACTGTACCGCCGATGGTGTAGGTCGGGGCTTTGCAGGCGACAGCGACGTTGGTCACATTGGCTGAGCCCACCTTGCCTGAACCGTTCGTGACCGTGCAGGTCTCGCCCGTGGGCGGAACGCTGACGGTTACGCTATAGGCGGCGCCGCTGGCCAAAGCTGTTTTAAAGGTGAATTTGCCATTGGCAGTCACTGTAAGCGAATCGGTACCGTTATCGAGCAGCGTTACAGACGTGCCCGTGTTCAACCCCGAGACGGTGCCCCCGATGGTGAAGGTCTTGGTCGTGCAGGTGACTTTGACCGTGGTGACATTGGCTGAGCCCACTGTACCTGTACCGCCCGTCACTGTGCAGGTTTCGCCCGTGGGTTGGACACTGACCGTGACCTTGTAGGGAGAGCCGCTGGCCACAGATTTTGCAAAAGTGAATTTCCCGTTGGCCGTCACCTTGAGCGAATCGGTGGCGTTGTCGAGCAGCGTCACCGACGCGCCCGTGCTCAACCCCGAGACGGTGCCCCCGATGGTGTAGTTGTTGGCTTTGCAGGAGACAACGACGGTGGTGACATTGGCTGCAGCCACCTTGCCCGATCCCTTGGTGACCGTGCAGGTTTCGCCACTGGGCTGCACGCTTACAGTCACGTTGTAGGCGGCTCCGCTTGCCAGCCCCGTGGTAAAGGTAAAGGCACCGTTCTTCGATACCTTCAGTGCATTGGTGCCGTTGTCAAGCAGCGTCACAGATCGGCCGGTGAGCAATCCGGAGACGGTGCCGCCGATGGTGTAGGTCTTGGTTTTGCAGGCGACACCAACATTCGTCACATTGGCCGAGCCCACCTTGCCTGAACCGTTTGTGACTGTACAGGTCTCGCCCGTCGGCTGGACGCTGACGGTGACACTGTAAGTAGCGCCGCTGGCCAAAGCCGTTTTGAAAGTGAATTTCCCGTTGGCTGTCACCTTGAGCGCATCGCCCCCGTTGTCCAGCAAGGTCACCGAAGTGCCGGTGTTCAACCCAGAAACCGTGCCACCGATGGTGAAGGTTGCGGCATGTGCATATGTCGCCGATGCAAGAGACACGAGGCATGCAGATAGGGCTGCGAATACCTTCGAACGATCGATGCGCATTTTGATCCTCCGGCTTAATCTCATGAGCCTCCCACAAGAGAGGCGTAAACCACGGCGCTTCAGGCCGCGGAGAATGGTGTTTGAATTAGGGCCGTCTCTTTTCCGTGCTTGCCGTGCTTGCCGCGGAAACGAGTATTGGGAGCAGGCAGTGTCTGCCCCGGGGGGATTGGTCGGGAATCATATCACAACCGGGAATAGAAGCAAGCCGTCGAATCGAGCCATGCTAAAGGAAACCGGAAGGGAGGCCGTCAATACACTACGCGGCTGCGAGGAAGGTTTGGTAGCGCTACCGGGAATCGAACCCGGGTTTGAAGATTGAGAATCTTGCTACGTAGCTATTGCCGTCAATTAGTTAGAGCCTATTGTGACCATCCTGTATACCGCCTTGTATACCACAAACCACAGAAAACCTCTATTGGACGGCATTGCTTGCTTCTGGAAACGCGGCGGCGATTCCTTCCGCAACGTTGCGCGTCTGGTATTCCACGAACTTCCCGAACCCGGCAGCGACGTGAGTCTCTGTGACGTGGACATAATAGCGGGCAGCCACGGCGGGCGAACTATGCCCCATGAGCCGGGCAAGGGTGAAACGGTCCATACCGGACTGCGCAGCCCGGGTCCCGAACGTGTGACGCCAGCAATAGAACTCGAACGGCTGGAGCTTGGCCTCCTCGATTGCATCCTCGTGGGGGTGCTGTAGCGAGATGATGTGACCCGAATTGCCGGCGCCCGGAAAAACGAACGCGGATTTTGTCGGCTTGGCCTCCGCTTGTTTCTTCCGGCGCTGCAAAACCTCAGCTGCACGCGGAGTCAGTGGAACGCTGCGCTGAGCACTTGCCGTTTTGCCCCGGCGAACGTGGAGAACGCCATGCGGGGATTCGGGGCGCACCGTCAGGTCCACATCGGCCCATGCCAGCGGGAACAGTTCGCTATTCGGGCGCATCCCTGTATCTACCGCGACAATCGTTGCGTCCCGGAGATTGCCCGACGCCTTGGCCAAGTACAGAGCTTCCTCTGTGAAACTCAACACGCGGGTGCGACCCTTAGGCTGTGGCAGTTCGTGGATCGCGACCGTTTGGCTCAGCCTACCCCATTCAACTGCGAGCTTGAGAACTCGCCGCAACGTGCGTAGGTCGCCGTTCACGGTCACAATGGAGTTTTCTGCCACCTCTTGCCGATGACGAGCGTAGCGGCCCGCCAAATCACCGGTAAGGGCATTCAGCGGGGCGTCAGCGATGGCAGCGAACGTCAACAGCCTGCCGAGACTGCCTTCATAGAAAGTATGAGTGCCCGGTTTCGTGTGGGTCTTGGCGTATTGCAGGAATTCTTTGGCGAACGCGCGGAAAATGGGCGGTGCGCTGGCTGCTGGCTTAGGCCACGGATCGTTGGGATGAATCTCTCCAAGGCGCAACGCCCGGCGGTGTTCGTCCTCAACATCAGTGGCGTCGGCCCTCTTCTGTGTCTTGGCTGACTTCACGATGCGGAAACTCTCGTTCGTGCCGTCCGCGTTCTTGATTGTCCATCGAAAGTTGTACCAGTAGGTCTTGCCTCGTTTGTAGATCACTCAGTCCTCCTTTTGCTGTCGGGCTTTGGATTTCGGTTTGTTCTTGCTACCCCTTGGCCTTCCGCCGAGCTTGCCGTTCTCACGCGATGTGGCTGCCTTACGCTTCGATTTCGCGGAGCCACGACAAGCGGGGCAGTAGCAAACCAGTGGAACGTTGTGGATGGGACACTTCACGACGACATAATAACCTATCTT
>Ga0116223_10003258_pt1 | contig 14766 bp, 15 predicted proteins | sample Sb_taG_3_FD_90092 | JGI IMG/M metagenome (GOLD analysis project Ga0116223, IMG submission 90092) | Peat soil microbial communities from Weissenstadt, Germany - Sb_50d_a_PC metaG | ecosystem: Environmental > Terrestrial > Soil > Wetlands > Peat | place: Germany: Weissenstadt | collected 2010-09-21 | reverse complement strand
GGGCGATTTTCTCGCGCGCATGTGACAAAATGGATACAGAAATGGGAGAGGGATCTGCACAGGAGCGCCGATCAGCGAGTGGAATCTGCACAGGCAAACCAAGGCAATGGTGCGCCTGCATTCACACCCCCTCGCCCCATGAGCGGAGCGAATGGGGAGAGGGTTTACAGGCCCCGCATGCCGCGCGGCCCGGGCGAAAGCGGCGGGCGCGGCGACGGCGAGCCGCCGTGTGGCCTGCCATAGGCTGGCGCCGCAGCGCCGCCGCCCTCCGAATAAGGTATCAGCGATTCCTGGTTCATTTCCAGGCAGGTGAGCATTTCGACATAGCTTGGGCTCGGTGCCGCGGGACCGCAACTGCGCCGGTCGGCCGGCTTGAATTGCGACCATTTCTGAACGAGCTGATCTTTTGCCTCCTTCTCGTCCAGCATGCAGTTCTTATAGGTCTGCTGAGGATCGGTCGTCGCGCCAAAGTCCTTTGCTTCGCGACATGATTTTTCGACGTCGAGATTGGGAACCTGATCGGCGCGTGCCGCGGCAACGAAAGCCAGAAGCGAGACAAGGATGAGAGGCTGCAAAGCGCGCACGAGGAGACTCCTTGCAATCTCGCTTACATCGCTTTCTTCTGCGACGGAAGGGCGATCCCCTCTCCCCGCTTGCGGGGAGAGGGGATCCCGCCGCCGTCAGGGATTTCAAGGCCGGCCGATCTGCTTTAGCTTACGCGCCGGAGATGCACAGAGGACAATTTCATGCGCGACAGGATCGGTCTTTTCTTCCTCCTTATCTTGCTCGCCGGGCTCGCCCCGACCATTGCTGCAGCGGCCGCGACTTGCCGCGATCCGGCCGGCTTCGATGCCTGGCTCGGCGAAATCAAGCAAGAGGCGGCCGCGGCCGGCATTCCCGAATCGGCGATCGATGCCGGGCTAGATGGCGTCACCTACGATCCCGCCGTCGTTTCGCGCGACCACGGCCAGCATGTCTTCAGGCAGTCGTTCGAACAATTCTCCGGCCGCATGATCAACGGCTACAGGCTTAGCCGGGGCGCGAGCCTCATGCGGCAATATTCCGGCACGCTGGCGCGAATCGAGCAGCAATACGGCGTGCCGGGGTCGGTGATCGTCGCCATTTGGGGGCTCGAGACCGACTTCGGGGCGGTGACGGGAAATTTCCCGACGATTACTTCGCTCGCGACGCTTGCCTACGATTGCCGCCGCTCGGAGCAGTTCAAAGCCGAGCTTTTCGATGCTCTGCGGCTTGTGGCGCGCGGCGACCTTTCGCCTGCCCAGATGCATGGCGCCTGGGCGGGAGAATTGGGGCAGACGCAATTTACCCCGTCTGCTTATCTCAAATTCGGCGTCGATTTCGACGGCCGCGGCCGCGCCGATCTGATCCATGACGTGCCGGACGTGCTCGCCTCGACGGCCAATTTTCTGAAGAGCTATGGCTGGCAGCGCGGCGCCGGGTGGCAACCGGGTGAGCCCAATTTCGCCGTCATCCAGCAATGGAACAAGGCCGACGTCTATGCCCGCACGATCGCGCTTTTCGCGGAGAGGCTCGAGGGGAGGGGATGATCCTTCTCCCGCAAAGCGGGAGAAGGGCGCGCCAATCTGTTAGCGTTTTGTTGTCATGCGGCGGAGCATCCTGGCTGAGCGGAGTTCATCATGGTCCTGCTCGTTCTCATCTCCTTTTCCATCGCCGCCGCGCTTGCCCTCACCCGCCGCCGGCGGGCGAGGGCGGCGCTGCCGCTGCGGATCACAAAACGCTGAATTCGTCATTGCGGGCGAAGCGACGCAATGCAGGTCTCGGCCTGGATGGCTTCGGCGCTGCGCGCCGCGCCGTGCAGCGATCCGGAGGGCAAAAATAAAATGCTTTACGCCTGCCGGTTCTGAAGAGAGAAGCGGATCAGGTCCGTCGTGCGCTCAAGACCGAGCTTCTCCTTCAACCTGCTGCAGGAGTTCGCCACCGTCTTATAGGCGATGCCGAATGTATTGGCGATTTCAAGCAGGCTCTTGCCTTCGCCGAGCAGTCGCAGGATCTCCATCTCGCGGTTGCTGAGCTTCTGCAGCGGATCCTCCTCGCCGGAGGCGGAAAAGACGAGCTCGTTGGCGGCGTCGCGGTCGACGTAACGCTGTCCCGCCGCGACCCGTTTGACGGCGGTGACGAGTTCATCGGCGGGGGCGCTCTTGCTGACATAGCCGGAAGCGCCGCCGCGCAAGGCGCGCGCCACATAGCCCGCTTCCGAATACATGGTGAACATCACGATCCGCGTCGTCTTGTTCTCGTTCTTCAGTCTTTGCAGAAGCTCGAGCCCGCTGCTGCCGTTCAAATTGATGTCGAGGACGACAATGTCCGGCGCTTCGGCGCGCAGCTTCGCCAGGCCCTGCTGCGCGGTCCCGGCTTCGACCACCTCGGAGCCGGGAATCGTGCCGAGCAGCCGCCGCACCCCCTCCCGCACGATGCCGTGATCGTCGATCACCAGGATCTTCATTGCGCGGCGATCTCCTCGACCTGATATGCCTGATCCTCCGCATCGCTCGGCAGCGGCAAGCGCGCCGTGACGACCACGCCGGCTCTGTCGCGTCGGTTCTCGACGACCAGGGTGCCGCCGAGCAGGGTGGCGCGCTCCTTCATCCCGATCAGGCCGAACCCGCCGGTCGCGGCGCTTAAATCGAAGCCGCAGCCGTCGTCGAGCACGCGAACCACCAACACGTCGTGGTAAGTTTCCTCGATCAGCACCTCGATGCGCGACGGCTTGGTGTGTTTGATCGCGTTGTTCAAGCTCTCGCGGATGATGCTGTAGAGGGCGCTGTCGATGCGCGAACCCCAGCTTTTGTCGGGGCACTCGGCGCTGAAGGTGATTTCGGGACGGCGGCTCTTCCAATAGGAGATCAGATTTTCGATCGCGCTCGCCAGGCTCAATGCGTGCAGACCTGAGGGGCGAAGCTGGCCGAGGAGAGCCTTCACGTTGCGCTTCATATCGACCACGGCGCTACGAATGGCGTGGGCGCGTTCGACGACGCCGTTCAAGTCCCTCGCTTGGGCGAGCTCCTTGATGGTCATCGCATCGACGTCGACAGAAAAAAGCAGCGGGCTCACTTCGTCATGCAGATTGCGGGCAAGCTCGATTCGCTCCTCCTCCTGCACCGTTTCGAGCTGTTCGTGCAGCCGGTGGTTCCTGTGCTCCATCTCGGAAAGACGCATGGCCATTTCGTTGAAGCCGGTGCTGAGCCTGGTCAATTCGCGCGGCGAAAAGGCCGCAACCCGCGCCCGATAGTCGCCGTTGCCGATGCGGGCAAAGGCAAAGGTCAAATCCTCGAGCGGCTTCAGCGCTCGGCCGAGCGTGAAATAGAGAACAAGCAATATCAGGCCGCAGAATATCGCCAGAATGGTGAGCGGGAGGGCCGCGTCGTTCCATACATCGGCCACCTCGTTATGCGCGTCGGACTCGAGCATGAGGGTGCCGAGATTCTTGAACGCCGGCGGCAGCTCTACGGGCTCGACGATGGGCGGCCCGGAGAGAAGATTGAACAGCAATCCGGATACCGGATGTTCCGGCGGTTGCAGATAGGAATAGAAGGCGACGCTGCTGTCGGGATTGAAAAGAACGGCGCGCAGATGCCGGTCGCCGTTGAAATCCGCGACAAGCAATTCGAGCCGGCGGCGCGGCAAGGCCACCTCCTCCGCGTCGTCGACGGCATTGTCGACGATCCGGCGGCCGACGACCATGGCGGCGCGCATGTCCGCGTTCACCCTTTGAACGGCATGCCAGTAGACGAGGAACGCGCCGAGCGCGAGCGTCGCGAGCAGAATGAACGCGACCGACCGAACGAGCAGCAGACGCAGCGACAAGTGACTGACCCTCGAAATTCTTGAAAAGACCTCCCCGGTCATTTCGAAGAACCGCCAAGCTCCAGCATGTTTCGCGATTTAGCAATAGACATTCGGTGCCTTATAGCAGGTTGGCCCGCCTCAGGTCTCCGAAATTCGTCATTCGAGGGGCAGATCTTGCCGCAACGGTTACTCTAGAACGACATTGGCCATGTTGTCAGCCAGATCATCCAGTCCGTCGAGTTGATCGCTGTTGCTCAGCAGCGTGATGGAAATCCATTTGCCGCCGCTCTTCAGGCGGATAATGGCGTTGTAGGACGTGTAGCCGGGCACCGCGCCGGAATGGCTGTAGATGTCCCGGTCGTCCTTGTGCTCGCAGAACCAGCCCATGCCGTAATAGATGAACGGGGCCACGCGCGCCGTGTCGGAGAACATCTGGTCGCGAACCTCGGGCGGGACGATTTGGGCGCTCATCAAAGCCTTGTGCCAAGCGAAAAGATCGAGCGCGCTGCTCACCATGTCGCCGCTGCCTTTGAGCCAATCGGGATTGGTGAAAGGCGGCCGGCGGCGGAGCCGATAGTCGGGCGAGGCGAGAACGGCGCCTTGCTCGACGGCGGCCGTCGAGATCGGTTGCGATCGAGCCTCCGGAGGCGCGAAAGGATCGGGGGGATCCAGATCGTCCGGTCTTTCGCCGATGAAGCCTGTGCTCAGCATGCCGGCTGGCTGGAAAATGTGCTTGCGCAGGAAGTCGTGGTAGGATTCCGGGTTCGCTTCGCCCGGCACGACAATCTGCTCCATCATCTCCGCCAACAGGAAATAATTGGTGTTGCAATAGTCGAATTCGTTCGAGGATACGGTCGGCGTCGAATTCTCGATGTCCTCGAACAAGTGGTCGGCGGTGATCGGCTCCCAAGGATTTGCATCCTCCGGCGGCCGGCGGGTGAAGTTGGGCAAGTTCGATGTCATGGTCAGCAGACGGCCCACGGTCAGCCAGGGCTGCGATGCCCAATAGCTGCTCTTGCCGAAGACATCGACGAGCGGGGTGTCTACGGAAAGCTTCGCCTGCGCATGGACGCTCGTCGCCCCGGCGCGGATCATTTCAAGAATTGCTGCCGCAGTGAATTGCTTGGTGAGCGAGCCGACCTCATACTCCGTGTGTTCGGTCACCGGCTTGCCGTCGCTTGCGCCATAACCCTTGGCCATGGCGAGCCATCCGTCGACCCCGATCGCGATGCTGAGTGTCGGAAGCGTCGCGCCGTCGCTTTTGATTTGGCGGAAACGTTCGACGAGCTGGTCGATCCGCTGTGACTTGTCGGCCGACCAAGACTGTGCGCCGGCGACCGAGGGCAAGGCGAAGAGAAGCACGGTCCCTGCGAAAGCGGCTCGCGTCCTTCTGCCGCGTAATTTGCGCCGATCGGTTCGCGGTTCATCGGGCCCAGCCCGCCCAGTGCCGCGATCCCCTCCCTTTGTTGTGGCGAGGATGCGCCGAAAAAGTTCAAATCGCCTGTTCATGAAGCCCGCCAGAAATCTATGAGACCCCGCCCGATCCGCGCGGTGTCTCCCCCTCGACTTCTTCTTTTACCTCTCGTCCTTCTTTTACCTCTCGTCACCCGGCTCTACGCTGGCTCAAATTAGAATCATGTGCGAATCCACGCATTTCGTCAAGATGCATAAATCGGGCCGGACCGGACTTCCCCTCTTGGCAGCGATGTGCGCGTGCCAAAACCCGGCTCGGGAAAGGCTCGCGCAAGGCCGGCAGAGGGCCGATCCAGGGCAGCAACGTCAGTATGAGCGAAAAGTTCGCAAGAACCGTCACCAAGGTGAACATACGGCGATCGCTATCTCACGTCGGCTTGCTGCGGGCGCGAATCGATTTCTGATCCGGTCCTGGTGCGCTGGCGCGCAATGGCCGGCGCAGCCCGACAGGTTCCTGGCCGCACGGCCGCGGTGACGAAAGCGTCCGGATAGGCGGCCGGACTATTGCCGGGAGTGTTTCCGCTCAGCGGAAACGCTCCCTCACAATTCTGGAGCCTGCCGGTTCAAGCCGACCCTGGGGCCACGTGGGTCGCTTCGGCGAGAAACCAGGTCCGGCGCTCCGTCTCGTCGATGTAGATCTCGAGCTGGCTCGTCGAGGCCACATCGCCGTGCTCGTCGCAAACCTCGTGCGCCGTGCGCATCCGCTTGGCGAGCTCGCTGTTGTCCTCGCGCAGCTCCGCCAGCATGTCCTGCGGCTCGACGTAGGGTGCGTCGTTGTCGAGCACGCGCTGCGTGCGCGAGATCTCGCCGATCGAGTGAAGCGTGAGGCCACCGACCTTGCGGACCCGCTCGGCGATCACATCGGTCATCGCGAAGATCTGCTGCGATTGCTCGTCGAGCAGGAGGTGATAATCGCGGAAATGCGGGCCGCTCATGTGCCAATGAAAATTCTTCGTCTTCAGATAGAGGGCGAAGGTGTCGGCGAGCACAAGGTTGAGCGCGGCCGCGATATCGCGGGTGGCGTTGGCGCCAAAACCGGACGGGGTCGTCAACTGCAGCGGTACGGCGTCGCGATTAGCTTTGTTTGACATGCCTATCTCCTCTCGACAAGTGAACGCGCGCGGCGAAGTGGACTTGCTGCCGGGCCGGGGCCTCAGGCAGCATCCCGTCGCTTTGGGTGATCTCTGCTGCCCATACGGGCAATTCAGGCCTTAGACATAGCCGAATCCTGACGCAAACGGGCGATTTGCTCCGAGCAGCGCTGAAGGTCCGCAAAATTCTGGTGCAATTGCTCCAACGCAAAGCCGAGCGCGAAGATTCGTTCCGCCGCGTCGGCGGGCAAGTCGCGCGTGAGTCCGTCGCGGCGGGCCGCGGCGAAGGTTTCGGCATAAGATTTAAGCGCGGCTTCGAAGCGGGCAAGCGACGGCGCCGCGCGGCGCCTTGCGAGGGCGGCACCGCTCGCCCGCAGATAATCCGCCGCGCTCTCGCTGAGCTCGGAAATCGGCCCGCCCAGCCGGTCGAGAAAGGCCGGCGGAAGTGGCCGCACAGAAGCGCGCCCGATCATGACCAGATCGTGACGGAGCCGCAGCAGGGTATCGACCAGAGGTTGCGGGTCGGGGTCGGCATTGAAATAGGCCAGGCGCTCCCGTTTCGCCTCCGCGGCGGTCGCGTTCAACTGGATAAAGGCTGCGCCGACGCTGTCCTGGATGCGCCCGGTCTCTGCCTCATCTCTCGTGTTCTTGAGGCCGGCCATCAGCCGAGGCAGAACCCGTGCCATCAGATCAAGCAGGCGCGCCGCGGCTTCGATCACCAAGTTATGCGCGCGCTCCGGGAAGACAAAAACCGAAACCGCAAGCGACACGGCACATCCGAGCGCCACTTCGATCGCCCGGTAGAGGGCCGAGTCGAGTGCGCTCACATGGGTCATCGTCGGGATCAGAAGCACCATCACCGCCGTGAACGGCGCCGTGCTGAACCTGGAGCTGCTCGCGGCGAGCAGTGCGAGCGGCGCAATGGCGATCACCAGCATCACCGGAATGGCGATGGGGCCGGCGTGCGGGAACACAGCGCCGACCACGCCGCTGTAAATTGCGCCGCCGAGCGTGCCTTCCATATAATCGACCGTCGCTTTCACGGACTTGCCGACGCTCATCTGGGTCACGATGACGGAGGTCAACACCGCCCATAGGGGCAGGGGAAGGTGCAATGCCTGCCAAAGGATATAGGTCAGCACCGCGGCGAGCGACATGCGCAGGCACAGGCGCTGCACCCGAAGCCCGCGGATCCGATCCGCGAGCCGGGTCCATAGTGCCGCGATGCGATTCATCGGCCTCGTTTCGTTGAGCGCACAATTCTCAAATGCGACCGGCCCCCCGATAGGATCACGCACTCAAGCAAAGCATAATCCGCGATGCGGATTAAAATCCGATCATCTCTCGCTCAGGTCGGCGGCAACAGACGGCGCGCGTCGAGCGCCAGCACGATGAGCGTCGTGCCGCCGAACACCATATTGATGCCGAGCAGAAGGCCGATCGCCCAGGCGGCGGAGCTCGGAAACTCGGAGAAGATCAAGGCAGCCAGAATCAGATCGACCACGCCGCTCGCCACCATCCAGCCCCAGCGCGCCGGCAGGTCGCGCCTGTACTCGAGCGCGAACATGATTGATGCGATGCCCTCGATCAGAAAGAAGATGATGAGCAGCAAGGTCAGCGAGACCGCGCCCCTGACCGGCCATCCGATCAACAGGATGCCGACGACGATGGCCAATATGGCCGAGATGAGCGACCACCAGAAGCCTGGGGCCGGGTGCATCTTGAAAGTCGAGTACAGGCCGACCACGCCGCTGATGAGCAGAAGCCAGCCGAAAAAGATGGTGAAGGTGAGCGTGGCGATCAGCGGAACGACGATCGCCGCCATGCCGAGGATGATGAGGATAATTCCTTCGGCCAGGAAAAACCTCCAATGCCCGCGGATTGCCGCCGTCACCTCGCTCTGAATTTCCCCCATATCATATTGGTTCATCGCCATGGCTTCTCTCCTATTTGTCGCCGCATCAACGCTGAACGAGCGAAGATCCGCTAAAGTTCGCTTTTGGAGCGACCATTGTCGTGCATCCGGCTGAGTTCAAGGGCTGCGCTGCCTCTGGATCGCGAAACCGCCACGTATTGTCGCACTTAGTTCATTTTATCGACCACGCTCGCTAGGGCCGCTCTCTCCATCTAGATGGGTTGAAGTCATTCCCACTTTCAAGGACGAAAGCTCCGATATCGCGCTCGAGCCGCGAACCACCTGCCGGCCGCCGCCATAAGAGCCTGCAGCGCCAGCATGAATTTTAAACGCCGGTTTGCCGAACCCTCTTGACTGCGGCTGGCGATCGCTGCGAATTCTGGCGGACCCCGAGGGTTCGAACACAATTGGGAGGCACAATGGCTGAACATCTTGCCACGGACGCGCAGGCCGACGCGGATTTTGAGGAGCGCGTGAGGACCTATCACCTGTTCCGCAATCTCTTCAAATTCGGGCTGCTTACCGTCGTCATCATCCTTATCTTCCTCGCCGTTGTCACCCTCTAGATCCCCAGCTTGCCGGGAACGCCAGGCCGTTCGATTTCCACTAAGCCTTTGAAAAGGTGGAATTCGAGCGGAGGGTGCGCAGCTCTGCGCCGCCCGAAGCGGCGTCCCGCCCCGGGGCAAGGCGGTCTTGGCAATCGGCATTCGGAATGGAGAGTAGCATCTCGCTTCGCTGGTGCCGCGTTAGGACCTGTCACGAATCTTGAATCGCTTGCCTGTTTGGTCGGGAGCTCCTCATGCGGATAGCCGTGCCTGCCGAAACCGATCCCACTGAGGCGAGGGTTGCCGCGACGCCGGAGACGGTGAAAAAACTTCTCGGTCTCGGGGCGGAGGTCGTCGTCGAATCGGGGGCCGGGATCAAATCTGCGATACGCGACGCCGATTACGCAGCGGCAGGCGCCACGATCGCCCCCGACGCGGCCTCGGCCATCGCCGGCGCCGATATCATTTTGCGTGTCCGTCGGCCGAGCGGTGCGGAACTGAGCGCAGCCAAGCCGGGCGCCGCGGTCATCGCGATCATGGACCCGTATGGCCATGTCGATGCACTTGAAGAGCTCGCCTCGACCGGCGTTGACGCCTTCGCCGTGGAACTCTTGCCGCGGATCACCCGGGCGCAGGCGATGGATGTGCTCTCGAGCCAAGCCAATCTCGCCGGCTATCGCGCCGTGATCGACGCGGCGGCGGAATATGGCCGCGCCGTGCCGATGATGATGACGGCGGCCGGCACTGTCCCGGCGGCAAAGGTTTTCGTCATGGGGGTCGGGGTCGCCGGCCTGCAGGCGATTGCCACGGCGCGCCGGCTTGGCGCCATTGTGACCGCGACGGACGTGCGGCCGGCGACCGAGGAACAAGTCGAATCGCTCGGCGCAAAGTTCATCGCCGTCGAGGACGAGGAGTTCAAGCAGGCCGAGACGGCGGGCGGCTACGCCAAGGAAATGTCGGCCGAGTATCAGGACAAGCAAAAGGCGCTGACCGCCGCGCACATCGCCAAGCAGGACATCGTCATCACCACCGCCTTGATCCCCGGCCGGCCGGCGCCGGTGCTGATCACCGAGGCGATGGTCGCCTCGATGCTGCCGGGTTCGGTGATCGTCGATCTTGCCGTCGAGCGCGGTGGCAATTGCGTGCTCTCGAAGCCCGGCGAGACGGTCATCACCGACAACGGCGTCAAGATCATCGGCCATTTGAACGTGGCAGGAAGGCTCGCGGCGACGGCGTCCGCGCTCTACGCGAAGAACCTCTTGGCCTTCGTTGAGATTCTCGTCGACAAGGCAAACAAGGCCTTGGCGATCAACTGGAACGACGAAATCGTGAAGGCGACCTTGTTGACCAAGGACGGCGCGCTCGTTCATCCAAACTTTCAAAAATCCGCCTGATCCGCGCTCGCGGGTGAATCGAGATAGGAAGCAGACATGCCGAACGAAACCCCACAAACGCTGCTTGAAAAGGCCCAGGCGGCGGCGGAAGCCGCGCGTCAGTCAGCCGACGCGGCCCAGTTTTATGCCGACCAGATCGCCCATACGGCCGGTGCCGCGGCGCATGCGGCGAGCGGCGGCGCGATCGACCCCTTCGTCTTTCGCTTGGCGATCTTCGCGCTCGCCGTGTTCGTCGGCTATTACGTCGTCTGGTCGGTGACGCCGGCGCTTCATACGCCGTTGATGTCGGTCACCAATGCGATCTCGTCGGTGATCGTCGTCGGCGCCCTTCTGTCGGTCGGCGTCGATACCTCGACGCCGGGCGACGATGGATCGGCGCTTGCCCGCATCTTCGGCTTCATCGCGTTGATTCTCGCCAGCGTGAACATCTTCGGCGGCTTCCTGGTCACCGAGCGGATGCTTTCCATGTACAAGAAGAAGGGCTGAGCCGATGAACGGCAATCTCGCGGCCCTCCTTTACCTCGTCTCCGGCATTCTCTTCATCCTGGCGTTGCGCGGCCTCTCGGGCCCGGCGACTTCGCGGCGCGGCAATCACCTCGGCATCATCGGCATGGCGATCGCGATCATAACGACGCTTGCCTATCAAGTGCCGGCCGGCTTCTCGGCCTGGATTTTGGTCGTCCTCGGCATAGCGATCGGCGGCGCGATCGGCACCTATAGGGCCCGCACCGTCGCGATGACGGCGATGCCGCAGCTCGTCGCCTCGTTTCACGCGCTTGTCGGTCTTGCCGCCGTGCTCGTGGCGGCCGGCGCGCTCTATGCGCCGCAGGCCTTCGGCATCGGCACGCCTGCCGCGATCCATGGTGCGAGCCTCGTCGAAATGTCGATCGGCGCGGCGATCGGCGCGGTCACCTTCACCGGCTCGGTGATCGCCTTTCTGAAGCTCGACGGCCGGATGTCCGGAAAGCCCATCCTTCTGCCGCGCCGCCATGCCGTCAACATCGGGCTCGCCGTGGCGCTCGTCCTGCTCGTCGTGCTCTTCGTGATCACGCAGAGCGCCGTTCTGTTCTGGCTGATCGCCTTCGTCTCCTTCGCGATCGGCGTGCTCATCATCATTCCGATCGGCGGCGCCGACATGCCGGTCGTCATCTCGATGCTCAATTCCTATTCCGGCTGGGCGGCGGCGGGCATCGGCTTCACGCTCGGCAATCTCGCGCTGATCATCACCGGCGCGCTGGTCGGCTCGTCCGGCGCCATCCTCTCCTACATCATGTGCAAGGGGATGAACCGCTCCTTCATCGCGGTGATCCTTGGCGGCTTCGGCGGCGAGACGGCCGGTCCCGCCGGCGCGGTGGAAACCCGCTCCGTCAGGCAGGGTTCGGCGGAAGACGCCGCCTTTATCCTTGAGAACGCCGGCAAGGTGATCATCGTGCCCGGCTATGGCATGGCGGTCGCCCAAGCCCAGCACGCGCTGCGCGAGATGGCCGATCGGCTCAAGAAGAGGGGCGTCGACGTCAAATACGCGATCCACCCGGTTGCCGGCCGCATGCCGGGCCACATGAACGTGCTGCTCGCCGAGGCCAATGTGCCCTATGACGAAGTCTTCGAGCTCGAGGACATCAATTCGGAGTTCGCCCAAGCGGACGTGGCCTTCGTCATCGGCGCCAACGACGTGACCAATCCGGCCGCCAAGACCGATCCGAAATCGCCGATCTACGGCATGCCGATCCTCGACGTCGAAAAGGCGAAGACCGTTCTCTTCGTCAAGCGCGGCATGGGGTCAGGCTATGCGGGCGTCGAGAACGAGCTGTTCTTCAGGCCGAATACGATGATGCTCTTCGGTGACGCCAAGAAGATGGTCGAGAGCATCCTGAAGGCGCTGGAATAGGGCGATGCGCCCTTCTCCCGCGAGCCAGCGGGAGAAGGTAACGCGCGCCGCTTAGAGCACGATGACTTTGGTTCCGATCGGCACGCGGTTGTAGAGGTCCATCACGTCGGCGTTCATCATCCTGATGCAGCCGGAGGAGACGGCCTTGCCGATCGTATCCGGCTCGTTTGTGCCGTGTATACGGTACTGCGTGTCGGTCTTGCCCTCGTAGAGATACATGGCGCGGGCGCCGAGCGGGTTGCCGAGCCCGCCATCCATCTCGATCGGCAGGTCTGGTCGGCGCTGCAGCATGGCCTCCGGCGGGAACCACTTTGGCCATTCCTGCTTGGCTCCGACCCGGGCAACGCCGTGCCAGGCAAAGCCCTCGCGGCCGACGCCGATCCCATATTCGGTCGCCTGCCCCCCACCCTGGATGAGATAGAGGTGGCGCGAATTGGTATCGATAATGATCGTGCCCGGTGACTCGGTCGTCGGATAGGCGACGATGCGCTCCGTTTTCGCCGAGGCGGCGGCTACCGCGTCATCAGGTGGGGGGTTGTAGACTGATTCGGGGTAGGCACTCCCCGCCGGTTGGTTGGTCGGCGGGCTGGTGCCTTGGCCGGGCGGGGCCGGCTGCGGCTCTCCATAGCCAGGCTGACCGTAGGCGGGTGGCCCCGAGCCGGGCTGGCCATAAGCATAGTCCGGGGCGGGTGGCGGCGAAGCGCCGCGGTCGGACTCGCCCCCAGGGAAAGGAGGATAGGCCGAATAATCAGGCTGGGCCGGCTGGGCCGCCGGCGGATAGGCCTGATAGCCGTTGTAATAGCCCCATTGCGCCGCGGCCGGCGTCGCCAAAAGCCACAGCAGAGCGAGCGCCGAGATCGTCAGAGCGCCGCATTTCATGTCAACTCGCATGGATCACCCCACCGAACTCCCCGGTACACCACCGAAACTTAGGAATAAAGGCAAAAAGTGGAAAGGAGCGGAAACCTAAACTAGACAACTTAACGTGAGAGGAGCACCGAAGGTTCATTATCCTTTTCTTGCGCCGCGAAGGGCGCCGCCGGCGCACGCGGCCGGAGGCATCGCGCAGCCTGAAGGATACCCGTAGGAGGGAATTAATCCCGAAGGCGAAAAAATTTACAGCGAATACCCTCGCAAAGGGCTTCGCCGGAACAAAATCCTATGTCACACTTCCCTGATGGGCCTTCAGAAGGAGCACGGCATGTCAGCATTGGAAAGCCATCTCGCCGAACTCGAACGCCGTCACGAAGCTCTCGACCGGGATATCGCCCGGGAGTGGGCGCACCCCGGGGCCGATGAAATCAAATTGGCCGAATTGAAACGCCGCAAACTTCAACTCAAGGACGAGATCGCCAAGCTCAAGAGTGAATGCCGGACCGAGACGGTCCATTAGACCGAACTTGGCCGCGCAGGTGTGGGCCGCAGCGGTTGGGCGGCTTTGGCCAGTAGCGCTAGACCCGTCATATCCTGGGCTTCAGCCAGTCACATTGCCGTTTGCCGCCAGATCGCCTAGAACGCCGCTGGCGGCGTTTTCACGAAAGGCAGGCGAAATCCTCCCTGCGAAGGATCCGTGGGCAGGGTTTAGCGGCCGTGTTCGCCAGCATCGCGGCCGCGCTGGCGCCAAAGGCACCCATAGCTCAGCTGGATAGAGCGTTGCCCTCCGAAGGCAGAGGTCACAGGTTCGAATCCTGTTGGGTGCGCCATACTTAGGCGATTCTGCGAGCCGCCTTGTCGGCGGAATGTCCGCGCAACCTGTTCACGATAATGCCTCCGCCGCGGCCCGCATGAAGTCGGGACTGTGGTGCCCATAGACCCGCTGCAGCGTCTCGGGCGTCATCCCCAAAAATCCGGCTGCTTCCCAGATCCCGACGCCGCGCTGCATCAGCCAGGTCGCGCAGGTGTGCCGCAGCGTGTGCGGTGTCACCCCGGCGAGGCCGGCGCGGCGGCAGGCGGCGGCAAATCCCTTCTTCACGTCCTTAATCCGCGCACCGTCGTCATTGATGACGAACCCGAGATCTGAGCCGCGCGGCCGCGCCCGCCGGAGATGGCCGAGCAGCTTTGCCGGGATTGGGATTCTCGATCGGCGCTTATTGGTCCGGCGGGCCCCAGGGGCATTGAAATCGACCCGGCCGGCCGCGAGCTCCACCTGGGCCCATCTGAGGCCCAAAAGACCACTTTTGCGCTGGCCCGTGTATAGCCCTAGCAGAATGAAAAGAGGCAGATACTGCCTGACCCTACGCTCACCTAGAGCTGATTTAAGCAGCCTCGCAGCCTCGGGCCGCGTGAGCCACCGCGACCTCGCGCCGGGGCTGTCTGGCAGGTGGACGGCAACGGTGCGCGTGATCCGGCCTTCACGGTGCGCATGATTGACCGCCGCGCGAAGCACGCCGAGCTCGCGGCGCGCCGTGCCGGTTGAGCGGGCCCGGATCCGGACGTAAGCTCGGCAGGACTCCCGCGTGATCTGTACCGGCGTCAGGCCTTCCCAGAACCGGGACAACGGCTCGATCGCGTGCCGAATGCGCCCCGGCGCTGCGACCTCTGGCCCACGCTCCTGCGCATAGTCGGCGAGCAGATCGGTGATCAGGATTTCAGCCGGATCACACGGCCCGGCGCGCCGATGGCGGAGCCTGAG
>Ga0116223_10003257_pt1 | contig 14767 bp, 32 predicted proteins | sample Sb_taG_3_FD_90092 | JGI IMG/M metagenome (GOLD analysis project Ga0116223, IMG submission 90092) | Peat soil microbial communities from Weissenstadt, Germany - Sb_50d_a_PC metaG | ecosystem: Environmental > Terrestrial > Soil > Wetlands > Peat | place: Germany: Weissenstadt | collected 2010-09-21 | reverse complement strand
GCGAAGCCCCAGAGCGCGCACGTCGTTTTGGACGGCGCATAAAGCCAGTGGAAGCGTTGGATCACTTCTTGCCTTCCATCCGGCCACGTAGCCACCAGCCGAGTATGAAGCCCGGTATCGAGCATGTCAAAACCAACGGCACCGCAACCCCGATAATCTCGATAGGTGACATGTAACACCATGTAACATTCGTGTAACGTTACGTGGTGGTGGTCCTACAAATAACCTAAAACGCTCCCGTGGCTAAGCTCTGCACCGTCAGCGCCTGCGCGCCTGCTGTGCAGTTCACCACGGTCCACTTGAATGCCCTGGTGGCGTTTTGCGCGGCCGTCCCCGTGCCGGTCATTGTGACCCCGGTGCCTCCCGCCACAGTAATTGTATTCGCGCCAGCCGAGGTGTTGATTACGTCCCAGGACCATCCGAATCCCGGCTGGCCGTATCCGCCGAGCGCTGAGCATATGTTTGCGGCGGTATCCGTGGTCATGGTTTGACCGGCTGTAGGCGTCCCGGTCAGCATACCGAAAAGCTGCGCGCCTTTCACTGTGAGCGCCGCGCCGCCCGCGCTGGTGGCTGTATTGCCGATAGCCAGCACGCCCGGCTGCGTTTGCCAGAGCGGGCCTTGCGCGTGGACGGTAGGATGCCGCCATACTTCCATCGTCAGCGGTATAGCGATAATCAGCGCTACGATGGCAAGCCAAAACGAGAACATGCGTCCGAGACTTTTCATTGTGGTGCTCCTGTCGATGGAATAGGAGACGGCGCGAGCGCGCTCAAGCCCCCCGCAATCACACTTGGTAGTGGCGTGCCGTGCGTGTAGCTGACGTATGCGCCAAACCCTACGACAGCCACGTGAAAGACTGTCAGCCAAAACGATTTGGAAGTGAAGAAGCTCATGCAGCCGCTACTTCCTCATACCCAAGCGTCTTGTACATCTCCGCGTGGGTAGCTACCTTCAGCGCGCCCGAACCCCCGCACGATGGGCACGCCTTGACAACCTTGGGTATTGCGATACCCTTCGGCACGCCGTAGATGAAGCTGTGGCCGCAAGCGCCGCACGCGAATGTGTGGTGCTCAATGTCGCCGCCCACCTGAGCCGCGCCAGACTCTATCCTGACTCGATCTGCGCGCATTTGAGCCAGCTTCATCAGCTTCTCTTCGTGCGCGATTTGCTCGTCAATACTCAGTTCGTCCATGATACAAATCCTGCCTTTCGTTAAGTATACCTTAATCTCCCGACGCCTGTCTAGGCCTTATGTGCAGCGCGCGCGAGAGCATTTCCAGTATGACCTCCTGGCCGTGCTCCAGCTTCGTCAGCCTATCCTTGCACTCCTCCAGGTCCAGGAGTGGCTTCTTTGCTTTCCGCCACAGCCATCTGGCCGCTAACACCACGGACGCGATCACTCCGAGCAGGTTTATGAGCCGCTCGATCTCGGCGATATCGATCATTGCACGTCGTACCCGGTAAAATTCACCACCTGTTCCAAGTTAGCGACTCCGCTCGTGAATTCAATGGTCATGGATGTGGCAGTCGAGCCAACGATTCCTAGTCCGCAAAAGTGCGTTGGAGATACTATCTGGACGCCTGTACCGGCCGTGACCGGGGCTGCGGCTACGAAAACCCACAATGGCACAGCGCCATCTAGTACTTCTAAAACCAAATCCGATGCCGCCGCTATAGCTCCCGTAGAGACGGCCGAAAACGCAATGCAATCCACCACGTGCCGTACACCGGCAGCGCCCGCCGCCTCTGTAGCAACAGCGTTTGAACCAATCACACCAGTGTTAGTTACATTCCATCGCGCGCCTTTCTCCGTGAGCCACGGTCCATTGAAAACCGACGTGTTGACCGGCAACGTGATCAGTGCTTGCGCGCTGGCGCTGATGAGTGGCGCGACCATCAGCCCGTTGTAGCCGCCACCGGATGGAGGACCGCTGAATGCGGTGTTTCCTTGCGTGCCTCCGATCGGACGATTAAATCCCGCTGCGGATGAGTCAATAGCGGATACCGGCTGTCCTGCCGGTCCATTCACGGAAGAAAAACATGTGGTTTGATCTGTGAAGCTACCGAAGATATCAAGTGTGTCAGGCGTGCCCGCCGCGCTCGCCGAACCGGATAACTGCACAGCCACGCGCGCCGCGCCCCGGCTTGGAATATAGAATAACTGCACCGATCCAAAATTAGTAGGCGTATATGCCGGAACGGTCACGGACGTGGCATTCAGCACGGTGTTGGCTAGGCCGAACGCTAGCGATGAAGCCCAACGTCCCTCGGTTCCAATTATCGTGGTTGTGTTCGGGTCAGCGGTGATCGCAGTTGATACAGTTACCGTGTGCGAGCTAGTTGGATTATTACTCGCCAGCCAAACACATGTGCCAAGCTGCGGTAAATAAGGATTGAAGATGAAATTGTTATTCACCCCACCCACACCGGAATGGCCGTAAGCCAGACCGCGCCCGATGTCAAAGTACGGACTATGGACACTAACAAGAATGTCTGATTGACCAAAAAGAGAGCAAGCGTAAAGTGCCGCGATAATTGCGATGCGTTTCATATCGATATGTTACCTGTCAGTTTTTGAAAATAACTCTGTGGTGGCGCGGTAAGTGAGAAAAAGTTAATTGCCTGACCATTGGCTTGGTTTCCTACCGCCCATAGCTGTCCGAGCCACCACCCCAAAAATGGCGCCGTTTGGTCTATCTCCCATCCCGGCAAAACTCCTCCACTGGATTGGTTCGCTTGTAACTCGGTTTGGTCGTTGCTGATGCGGATGGAGCCCGGACCCGGATTCTGGATCATGACATAAGTCCAGTCGGTGAAGTTACCGAGTAGCTGTGCTCCGTTCGCGCTGATTGAACGTAGGGCCATGTCAGTCCAGCAAAAACCAAAGTCCTACCAGCAGCACGATGCCGCCGATGATTGCCGTGCCTGTAGAGATCGAGCCGAATCCGGGAATCAACACCGGCTGCGAGAAAAAGTCTGTTGCGGCCGGTGCACCCACTGACGCGTTTTGCAATGGCGTTTGCGTGGATGATGGCACCGGCGCGGGCGCGCTCGATGGCGCGCTGCTATTGCTCGCCGCAAGACCATTTGTCACAGGGTTGGTTCCAAGCGATTGTTGCGCGCCGGTAGGAGGCGCGGCTACCCCACCAGCGAGTAGCCCGGCTTGCGCGCGATTCGCAAAGTACTGTGAAACGGTCATGACAGCCGTGCGATTACCGGTTGGAAACAGATCAGCGCTTTGATGAACACCGCTCAACTCAGAGTAGTAGTAGTTCCATTGATCGGCGTCCAGCATGGTGCTGGCATTGCCTTCGGTGTTCAGGAACGATTGCAATTGTTGAGGTGTCGGATTCGCGATTGTCGATATCGTAGCCATCATCGCCTCATTTCATCTTTGCGTAAACGATTATTAACGCGATGAGCACTAACCCGCCTAAAATGGCCATCTCCGGCGATACCGCGCCCACTAACGGGAGGTTTAGCGTCGATGCCACTCCAGAGCTAGGCGCGCCACCCGGTGGCGCATTCCCAACTGGACCCGCCACAGCGGGCGCGCCATTACCCGCGATGATCGGCACTGTGCCCGGTGTGGTTGTTACCGGTACCGATCCTACTGGTGCAGTAGGACGGCTTTGACGTGTCGATAAATGATTCACAGCCCCTGGATCGCTTGAGCCGGGAGGCGGTGCGGTTGGATTGCTGCTAGTTGAACCTTGACTTCCTACGGGTGCTACTGAAGATGGTGGCGGCACTAGAGCCGGTCCCGCAGGTTTTCCAGCGAGCGGCGCATTGTAGTTCGGATTCGCGATATTCAGTGCTTGAATCGCCGCACCAATCGAGCCATAGCGCTGTATAGCGCTCTGGAGCAGCCCGGCATTGTAGTAGTTGCCGCCTACCTGAACGCCATAAGTGGGCACGCTGTTGCCCGGCTGTGTCGCGGTGACAACCGTTCCACCGAGCGCGGCCGCGAGCGCCTGTGCTGTCGGTAAACTGGCAAGCTGTGCGGAATTGAGCGCATTGGTTCCGTACTGCGTGGTGTTTGTGCCGGTCAGAAATGTGCCCGTAGGCGGTGGCGCGGGCGCGGCGGACGGGGTGATCCCGGCATTGTACTGATACAGTGCCGTATCGTAGGCCGCGATTTGCGCGGGCGTCGCGCCGGGTCCAGGTCTAGTTGGAGGTCCGCTTGCCATCGTTAGCCTTTCTTCGCTTTAAACATGATAATGACCACAACACCGAGCGCCAGTAGTGCAATCGCGATGGTTGAACTCGATAGCGCCGTGGTGGGCACAATGGCTCCCATCGTGCCTTGTTGGTATCCGATGCCGCCTTTCGTGTTCGCCACTCCGTACTGTGGTTGCGAGTAACCTACCGCGACTTTCGCCGCCGCGCCGATACCGGCGAACACTGCTGCGATATCGCCCGCAATGCCACCCGACGCGGCTAGAGACTGCCCTTGTGGCGTCAAGCTGTTTGGCGCGCCACCTGTGCCCGTCGCGGCTGCCTGCTCTTGCGCGAGGTAGCTGTTATAGCTCGCTTGTTGCTGCGCGGCCGTTTGGTTTGTAATCGGGTTAACGGGACCGGGCGTTGCCGTCGATGTACCGGCTTCAGAAAGTGTCACCGAACCCTGTGGGAAAACTTGTGGTAACCCGGTGCTTGGATCGATTCCATCGATGGTTAGATTTCCGTTTGCGTCCATCGTGACGCCACCCGAGACAAGTCCGGAAGTGTCGGATGGATTGATTGCCGGTGACCCGTCTGTAGCTCCCGAGACTGCGCCGTATTGGTCCAAGATGCCAAACGGGTTCGTAATTGGATCGGTTAACCCACTACCGAGGTCAGCCATGTTTCACCTTTTTCGCGACAATTATCACCACAACAATCGCCATAACTAAACCAATCGCCACAACACCGGTGTTGTCAGCCTGCGTCGCAACCGGCGCGGCCGCGACCGGCGCGGAAGGAGTAGCCGTAGCGGTCGCGGCTGATGCGGATAGCGTGCCAGTAGCGCCATCTGCTGGCTGTGCGGAAGCAGCCAGCACCGATGCCGGAAACACGTAGTTTTCTATGGGATTGTAGTAAAGTTTCCACCAATCGACTTTCCCACCGGGCGCGCGGTCGTTTACGCCATTCGTGCCGCCCGAGCCAAAACTTTCCAGTTTCTGCACCATCGTCAACCACATGTAGTTGAAATTCGTGACGGCTTCTGTTTGCGTGGTTGGCGTTGGATTTTTCAAAAACTGCTGAAGATTCTCTTTAAAGAGCGGTTCCAGACCGTTTACAACCGTGGTGGCGTCTTCTTTGTAATAGCCGTTAAGCGAGGTCTGAAACAGACTTCGGATGTCCATGAAAACATCCTGTCCGATAGCGAGACCTAGCGCGGCCATACTACCCTATAAACCACCATGCGATGAGATTTGCTGTATACCAAAAAACACCAAAAATATTTCCCCTGCTCCGAAATCTACCGCTTCCAGTAGACCAAATTTCCACCACACAAAAGCCAGTGCCGGTATGGTGATATAGTAAGCACTGAAACTAAAACCCCCACTAACCACCGGAGTAGTAGCTCCCGTGCCAGAAGATGGACCTATAGGTTTGGTAAGAGCGCCAGCTACCTGAAACGCAAGCCATGACGTTCCAAAACCAGCCGCAAACAATAAAACCCATTTCATAGCTGCAAAGTGTGGTAATACAGCATTCCCGCTGCGCCTACACCGGCTAACAACGTGCCAACGTGCAGACCGAGCGGTAATTGCTGATCCACCGTGTAAAGAAACCCGGTTGAACCGTATACCACGCCTCCATTGCTTCCAGCGGCCGTGGTGAACTCATCCACGAGGTCTAGCGTCACGCCGACCACGAGGATGAGTGCCATCCAATGATGACCTTTCATAAGCCTACCTCTTTCGTTAAGCCAAAAATTACTACCGCAACGATGGCGATAGCTGCTGCAATTGCCGCCCAAGCCCACGGCGAAGTCGGAGTGGTTGGCGTAGGCGTACCGGCTGCCTGCGTTCCCACAGCCGAACCACTCAACACCGAAACTCCGGATACATTGAGTTGCGAGAGCGCATGCGCGCCCGAGGTGGCTCCGGCTGCGCCATTGTACGTCCCAATGGCGTTGTAAATGTCGGTCTGTAGCTGCCCGGCCGTATAGCCGCTCTCATCCTGAATCGTTCCCGAATAAATCGCATCGTCGCCAGTCAACCCGAGCGCCCATGGACTAGCATTTGAGCGCACAAGAGACGTGCCGGTTACCGCGCAATTCGTGTCGAGAAATGATTGCAGTGTCGGATAATCGGGACCAAAACCGAGAGCGACGTTCCAGGTCATCTCTACCTGAAATACTTGACCACTCGTCAGTGTCGCAGTGCTTGGTACTGGAGTGAACCCCATTAGACGTTACCCGAAACGTAATCGTTGAAACTTTGATCGGGACTGATCCCGAGCGCTCGCGCCACATTTGACGCCCAATTCACCTGCGATCCGGGTGGCACGTCCGTTGTCCAGTGCTGCGCGATTTCTCTGATAGACATGTCGGGCGTGTAAATGTGCGATCCACCGTTGAGAATCAGGTTAATTTCTCCGTATAGCGCATCCCAACCATCTTGCGCCGATGGAAAAGCATTCAACGGATTCTGCCCAGATCCGAGCGCGGCAGGAATAGTCAAACTACCAGGATTGTTGCTGCGCTGTGGCAGTGACCCGGAGACGTAGAATCCCTCAGCCTGCGCGATTGCCTGCGCGATAGATTGTACCGCCGAAGATGCTTGACTCTGATCCAATGGACCCGTCTCCTGAATCGCCCCACCCGTCACTACCTGCGCCACCGTGTTGCTCGCAATCAATAAAAGCAGGATAACAACGGTTCCGGCTACCACTACAACGCTCACGGCTTATGCAGCGCGATAAGCGCCACCACCACCAGCGCAATGATCCAAATCGACGTGTTGCTGAACGGGGAAAATGTCGCCGTGTTTGTGAGCGGATTGTACTGATATCCAACTGGCAATACCTGTGGTCCGGTCACGGTCTTGTATACAGCCGCCCCGGCCACGGCCGCCCCGGCCACTGCTGTGATGTCCTGAGCGATTGTATTACCATCGACCGAATCAGCCGACATTGGATCAATCATCGCGTTCATGTTTTTCTCCGTTTCGTCCCAAGCGGGGAAGATGGAAATCAATCCCCTTCCCCGCAACCAACCCTCACCCAGGGTAAAGTTAGGACGTTCTATGAGCCCGTTGGCCCACCACCGGCCGTCGCGCTCGCAACCACTGCCACATTGCGCGGCAAACCGCGCAACTCTTCGTACAGCGCCATGTCGGCCTGTCCCGACGCGCCTGCAATGTCGGTTTGCAGATACACGTCCGTGTCGCCGGTCGGCCCGGCGATCAAGCCAACCGTGTTGAGCACCTCGCTCTGTGTGCCTTGATTCGCGAAGTCGATCAAGCCGAATCCAACATCTGGCGTCACGCCGTAGCTGTCCGTGCAATCGAATTGCAGGCTGTAGAAGTCAGCCCAAAAACGGATTTGCTTGTTCAACCCGAGCATGAATTTCACGTTCGACCATATCGTGTTCGACAACGTGGAGTAAGCGTTATTGCTGGCTGCTGTGGTCGTAGCCTTTACGCCGGTCTTGATGAGAATGCACCGGATGCGATTGCCGCGCGGCACATTGTATTCGCGCAGCCCAGTGCCACCGGTCACCAAATTGGTGCTCGCCACATTCTCGTAGAAATAGCGCCACACGCGACCGGGAACGTATCCAGATCCGCGCGATGCGCCAAACATCGTGTACTGTCCGGACACGCGCACGATGGGGTTGCCTGTCGTTGAGCCGAACGCGGCAAACGTTGGTTGCGTGGTCTGCCCGGTGAATACGCTCAGCGCATCCGCGTTGTAGATCGTCAACTGCAATTGGTCGTAGTTGGGCGCGTCAAGCAGCCATGATTTTTGCTGCGTGATCGGCAACCCGATGGGCGTGAATGGCAGTAAAAACTGGATACGGATATCGTTCACAGCGCTTGCAGAAAGATTCAAAGCGCTCGCGGGCGTAGAGCCAAAGCCGGGCTTGGGTGTCGTGTACGGATTCGACACGGTCGCCGCGTACAATTTTGTCAATTGCCACAAGTCCGCGCCACGGATGTCAATGAACTCTTCACGCGCGCCGCGCAGGCGATGATACCCACCAACATGAATCCGCTCCATGATCGACATGGGCGCGTCGGCCAGCACGCCCGTAGGCCCGCCAGACGATGGATTGGTCATTCGTCCCTGATACTGCAAAAGCAACGATTTCAGGAATCGGTCAGAAGGAATCTGGCCGCCCTGCGTTGGTAACTGAAACTGTTGGTCAACTGCGGACATAGGAACATCCGCAATCCATTCGTGACGTGCGAAACCTACGATCATCTGTCCACCATCCCTCTGTATTTTTATGCCGCGTCGGGACGCGGGTATTACTGCGAAACTTGCGGTGGAACCGGCGCAGGTGGCGTTGCTGTCTGCCACCGGCTACGCACTTGACCCACCAGCACAAAACCAAGATGCAGGCCGATTACTACGCTTGCGATCAACAAGGCGCCGCCAACGATACCTTTCATATCGTAGACCCTGGAAACTGCGTTCCTGGCCCGCCAAGCGCCTGCTCAATCGGCGATACAGCCAATTCAAGCGCCCAAACCACAAAAGCCGCAAGCGCGCCCATTAGCACTCCAGCGATAATCAGGCTGAAATCAACTTCGAGGTCCATGTCACCAACCCCTCCCAATTTTCAATCGAATTTTACCTTTTGGACGCGGCGCAGGCGCAGGCTCATGGCACACACACGGATTCTGCATACACGTAGGACAATGCTCCTCCACATGCTCATCCGTGCGCCAGGATGCGCTTTCTAGCCTAGACACGCGCGCCCGAAGCAGCTCCAATTCCTCATCTTTGTCTACTGGAACTTCTACCGGTTCCGTCGAGGGGGAGATACCAAGAGCCGGATTCGGCGGATCGCCAGACGCAATAGGCTCTCCGGAGGTCGCCATCCTCAGTATCGGAGTCAAAGCAGTGAACAACCTCATAGCGCTTTAATCTCGAAGAGACGGCCGCCACTGATGCGCCGTAATGCTCTTCGATACGCGGCAAGTCGCGCGCGTATCTGCTGTTGAAAATGAACGCATCCGATATCAGGCGATGTACTGTTGGGTGATAATCCACCAGCGCGTGACAGGTTTGAATCACCGTGATCTCGGCCGGACCTTCGCGCGGCGCTTGCCGCATCAGCCAATCCAATTCCGGATTGATACCTTGTGGCCGTTGTAGCTCGTGCGCTTCGTCCACAATGATTGAAAAATTTCCCCAATGGCCCTCGCGAATAATAGCCACCAGTTCCGAAAACTGCTCGCTTTTGCTTGGCTTGTCGGACCCGATCTCCGGCTGAAAGATCAGAATATCCATGCGGTCGTCGTCCTCCAGCCATAGCTTCAAATCGCTTGCGCGATGAATAACCACGCCACCAGCGTATTGCGCCCGAGGATCCCAGATGACCACGTTCGGATGATGTACGCGCGCCAGCGCGAGAGCTAAAGTACTCTTGCCTTGCGCGCGATAACCAATTACCAGCGCGTTCATCCATCACGCTGCCTGTCGCGCTGGAGCGCCGTTGACATGCGATTCCGGTTGCGGAGAATTGTCCATACCCTGCGCCTGCCATTCGCGCAAAGCATGTATTTTCGCCATGTGGATTTCGACCAAAATCATACCCAGTTCCAACTCTTCTTTGTACTTGAAACTAACCAGAAGATCGTACTTTTTCAGTACGGCGTTAGTGCATGGGTAGAGTACGTCAAGCTCTTTCTGGGAGTAGCTGAAAAGCGCCTTAACCTGCGCTTCGGGCACGTTCGGCGCAGCTCGGCGCGCAATCATGGTCTCTATGCCACCCAGGATGCCGTACAGGCCATTCACGAGACCGCGCGGTATGTCTGGTTGCTCTATTGCGCCGGTCTCGCCAATCGCCCCAGAAACGCGCAAGGCGTCAATCCCTGAAAACAGTTTTTCGCGCGTTATCTGCCGCATCCCCTCGATATCGAAAGTACCGTCAGGGTTGAGGGGGATTGACAGCTTGGGCTTAAGCTCGCGTGTGGGCGTGGCCGCGCTTTGGGTAATGGATTCGGCTACCTGTTCGTCAGCGAGCGCGCTCGCGCCAGCAGGCGCGCTCGATTGAGGTTCTGACGATGCGGGAGAAGCATCGGTTGTGTCAAGTGGAGGTTTCTTGGATCTCCGCATGTATACGGAGATAGTATCACTGGTTAATTAACCTTGTCAATGGTCTTTTGGAGCGTTTCTAGGCCCTCGCCTGCGCCGGGCGCGCAACTCGCGCTTGCCACGCCACCAGCTCGCGTAGGCCACCATACAGGCTGGTTTCTGGCAAGTGGGCGTCCCGGTCTCGTGTTTTACGCCACAAATTTTACAGGTCATACAATCGCTCCAGGACAAACCGATAATTCACAATACAGGCGACGCTCTTCACAACTTTCGATCGAATAGGATATTCCAGTATCGCTCTCGTTCTCGCGAGGGTCTGGCAAGGCATCGCATAAGGTTGAGAGATTCACGTCGATAATCGCTTCCGAGAATCGCTTGTCCGGCCACAATAGCAAGTTCTGGGAGTGCTCCCATGAGTTGAATGATAGTATGCCAGCCCTTCCTTGTGCGGTCAAAACGAATCCATTTGATTTTCCAACCGCACAATCTAGCGAGTACCCAGATAGACGTAAGCGGCGGCCGTCTGGAAGTGTCATAATCGCAGTAAAGCCGGTCTGTTCGCGCGTACTCACTGATTCTACCGAATCGCTTGTATGCGTAAAGTCGCCCATTGAAGTAACCTCCCCAACCATTCGCGCTCGCGGTCAGGGCTATCCGATTCGCGCCACGCTTGGTTGTTATTCTGCCACCGGATCACGTTCACGTGAAAACCTTCCGGTTCCCCTTCCCCATTCACCCATGCCTTAACAGCGCGAGCGAGTTTCGCTTTTGTGGCCTTCACGCCACGGTCCACCTTGACATGGATCTCGAATTTAACGCGCTTAGCTCGTGAACCCATCTAACCTCTCCGCGCGCGTCGCTATGTGATAAAGAGAATCCGGCTTAAACTTGAATGGCATAAATCACTCTCCTATGTAGGCCCCTATCGCGACGTACTCTGTAGCTTCATCGAAATTTTCTTCCGCGTAGCGTCTCTCACGCCGCGCACGCCGCGCTCGAGCTTTTTCGTGCTTTCGGCGCGTTTCCCATCCGCGCTTCGCGGCAGCTGAGCGCTCGTTGTGCCTGCGCGTTTCCCATCCGCGCTTCGCGGCAGCTGAGCGCTCGTTGTGCCTGCGCGATACTTTCCTTTGCAGTAGAGACATTTTCTCCACACACTTAAAACCTCAGTCGCTTTGGAATGTCGATCCAACACACTTCGAGTGGACCTATGTAGGTAATTTCTCCATCGTTCGCATCATGGCGCATGAAACAGGTTTTATAGTTCGGTGCCTCCCAGTCCAACGTGCGCGGATCAGGAACCGCGATGAACCAATAGCCTTTTTTCACGAGATAACTAAAATCGTCGGAGTATTCCAAAGGCTCTGGAACCTCTTCAAACAACTTACAGGAAGGATCACCATAAGCGACACATAGCACGGACCCACGAGCGCGTGTGGTGAATTTTCGTAACTCCCGCTGATCCGGCAAAGCCAATTGGATTTCACGATACCTTAACTGGCCTGGATTGATGTTACAAAAACTACCGTTCATAGTCTTCGTTTCTCCGTATCCAGGCTTATCATGGGCTGCCCCTCAACGTAATTAGCGCTAGCCATGGATGATAATATCTTTCCCCTAATGCCAAGTACCGAAAGAACAGAAGCTAATGGCAAAATGGCACAGCTTATATTGTCTTCAATATCCCTGGGTTCATCCGGCGTTTCTACCTCAACCGAAAATGTAATTACAACAACCCTCATCGCGATAATTCCTCCCTGTTCCCGCAGTCGCCCCGCAGTCCGGTGCAGTCGCCCCGCAGTCCGGTGCAGTCGCCCCGTAGGTCAGTGCAATCGCCGTATAGGTCAGAGCAATCGCCGCGAAGGTTACTGCAATAGCCGCGTAGGTTAGTGCAATCGCCGCGTAGGTTAGTGCAATCGCCACACAGGTCAGTGCAATCGCCGCGCAGTTCAGTGCAGTAGCCGCGCAGTTCAGTGCAGTAGCCGCGCAGGCCGGTGCAGTCACCGCGCAGGCCGGTGCAGTCACCGCGCAGGCCGGTGCAGTCACCACGCAGGCCGGTGCAGTCGCCCCACAGGCCGATACAACCGCGCAGGTTTTTATTCGCGCCATCGAGCAGGGCGTAATGATAAAGTTTCATTTCAGCACCAAAGCCACCAGCGCGCCAGCGCCTAAGCTCATTATCAAGGCCGTGACCCACGCCCAACGCTCCTTAGGCGAAAAGTCGTGCCAATTCCAACCAACTGTGTCACGCAACCATCGCCACATCTTTTATACCCCCTTCCTCCACGCGATACCACATAGATTAAGGTACTCTTCTTTTGTCATTACCGCACCTCACAAGCTTTCGCGAGAATCGCGCGCGTGATCTCTTCATACAGACGCCGATCATGACGATTAACCGCGATCTGTAGGTCCTGGACGTTAACAACGCCATCGTGGTTGAGATCTAGCTCGGTACAGTTGAAGTGGGACTCAGGACGCGGGCGCGCGGAGCCGGTCATCGCCAGCAACGTGCCCCAAACGAGAGAGTAAATCAGGATGCGTTTCATTATAGCTATTTCCTCCAAGAACAGAGTACACCGGAAACTATCTGTTTCAGCAGATTTATTTCTACCGTCCTTTCATGGGCTTACAAGGTAAACTTACCTCTTATTTTCGATATCAAGCACGAGTGACACTGTAACTTAGCACCGATTCGATGGTACTTCATACGCTCTTCCCAGTGCCCACAGTCCAGCAAGTGCAGCCAAACCGTGGGCACCTCCTCAGGAACGCCGCGCCACAAAAACCATCTTTTACCTCTACGATATGCGCGCTGATCTACTACTCGTGATCTCAACACGTCCTCCACCTGACTCTCTTAGGTCCTTTTCGGCATTGCCAATGCTTGAAAAATACCTGACATTCCCATTGTTATAGATGACCTTGTAGCAATGAAAATCCAAATCAAGAGTCAGGTAATCGCCAGGTTCAACCACAAAGGGGAGATATCTCCCCCCCAACGTGGTCACCATTCTCACGCCGTACAGCATTAGAACGGCACGTCATCATCACTGATGCCGACCTCGACATTGACTGCCTTGCGCTGCCCCTTAGCTTTGACTGTCGTTATCACCAATCCCCACGCGAGCGCGGAGGTCGATGGGTTAGTCACGCGCATACGCTCGACTGTACAGACGGCGCCGGTCCACTTGGAGTAGTCATCGCCGAGCACGGACACCAAGCGTTTGATGTTTGTCTTATTGAGCGCCATCGAGTTTTGGCCGAGCACCTCGCCATCGAAATCCGCGATCAACGGCGAATTGAAAAGCGGACCAGGGTCTCTTACTGTAGCGAACGTTACAGTAACACTTTCCACGCGCGGCTTTGCATCATACAGATGCTGCCCCTTCAAGATTTTTCCGTTGCCTTGTCCACCCTTAGATTGGACTGTTTCCGTTGCACTTGGCATTTTTCTTTTTTCTCCTTACGCCGGGTGAGCCGGTCAGCTAACATATCCTGACACTTCCATCCAGCTTTCCGTAATTCATAAAACCCCACTTCCGGGATAGCTTCTAGCGTTGGGGGAGCTAGACCCAGAGTAAACCTGACTGCCGCCATACAAGCGGCTAGATCATTATCCGTTAGTCTTGGACCTTGCTTTTGCTTTTTTCTTGCCACACTCCTCCATAATTCTGGCTTGCCCCGCACTTTATACTACAAAGCCGGTTACACACCACCGATGCTTCTTTGCCGTATGCCGTCCACTTCCGTCCGCAGGCGTAACACACGTGAATAGAGGTTTTCATATTTGATCGACTGGCCCTAAGTCAATCGGGCCCTGCCACCAGTCCAGATGCCTGCGCGTTCTACGTGGCTTTTTTATTTTACCGCCAATCAACTGGAACCAAAAGTACCAGCGCTGCCGGGCGCTCAATTCATGATGCTGCTTTCGTGCCACATATCCTTGTTTAGCAGTGATCCACTCGTGGTGCTCGTGGCACAATGGACGTGTCACAGGACCTCCCTGATGCTGTGGATAAAGGATATGGTGTTGTTCCAAATTCTCAGTCACACGGCATCCAGCTACACTACAACGTGACATCTATCCCTTCTTTTCCTAGAGAAAGAGAAAATTCTCGAACCGTCTTAAGGGCGTCCTTGTCTTTCTGGTGAGTTTGCTTATAATGCCATCGCAGCACGCAAGCCACCCGGCAAAGTAGCTCGTAAGAAAAATTAGCGGGCTTCGGTTGGTACTTCACAAAACCACGCATTCCAACCCGCTCTTTAACTGACAGAGACATCTCGATATTGTGAGGAGCTGGAGACTTCGGGCATAAGACATCCAATCCATGTCGCTTCCACTGATCTACCGCCCGCATTAATAAGTCCGGATCATGCAGCTTGATTAGTGACCAGAGAAAGCGACGTGAAAATCCGTTTTTCCAACTCTGCCAATGCTGCAATTGGGTGTCATCAGTCATCGCGCCAATCACACACGCTCGCGCTTTAAACCGAGCCACCTGCGACGAT
>Ga0116223_10003256_pt1 | contig 14768 bp, 12 predicted proteins | sample Sb_taG_3_FD_90092 | JGI IMG/M metagenome (GOLD analysis project Ga0116223, IMG submission 90092) | Peat soil microbial communities from Weissenstadt, Germany - Sb_50d_a_PC metaG | ecosystem: Environmental > Terrestrial > Soil > Wetlands > Peat | place: Germany: Weissenstadt | collected 2010-09-21 | reverse complement strand
GCAAGCCAAGCCGCTCACCGACAAGGACGTGCTGGTGCTCGCCGATTTCACCAACACCACGGGCGACAGCGTTTTCGACGACACGCTGAAGCAGGGACTCTCGGTGCAGCTCGAGCAATCACCGTTTCTCAACCTAGTCTCCGAACGCAAGGTGAATGAGACCTTGAAGCTGATGGGACGTCCGGCGGGTGACCGGTTGACGCCCGAGGTGACCCGCGAGGTCTGCCAGCGCACGGGCAGCAAGGCCATGCTGGCCGGCTCGATTGCGGGGCTGGGCAGCCAGTACGTGATTGGCCTGAAGGCCGTGAATTGCGCCACGGGGGACGTGCTGGCGGAAGAGCAGGAGCAGGCGGCGGCCAAGGAAGCGGTGCTCAAAGCTCTGGACGCCGCAGCAGCCCGTTTGCGGAGCAAACTGGGCGAGTCGCTCAGCTCGGTCGAGAAATACGCCACGCCGGTGGAGGAAGCAACCACACCATCCCTGGAGGCGCTGAAATCCTACAGCCTGGGACTAAAGACCCTCGATGCGAAAGGGGGCACATCCGCGCTGCCCTTCTTCCAACAGGCGGTGGACCTCGATCCGAATTTTGCCATGGCCTACGCCTGGATGGCGGCTGTCTACATGACCCGAAACGAAGCGGAGCGGGGGACCGAAAATGCACGCAAGGCGTACGAGCTGCGGAAGAAGGTAAGCGAACGGGAGCGGTTCTTCATCGAGGAAGCCTACTACTATAGGGCGACGGGAGAGATGGAGAAGGCGGCGCAGATCTCCGAGCAGTTGCAGCAGACCTACCCAAGAGACGCTTCGCATTACCTATTAGCGATGGGACTCGTTTCCACCGTCCTGGGAAACTGGGAAAAGGCATTGGAGGAACATCGGGCGGCGCTCGAACTGGAGCCAAATTCGGCCAACTATCTCAACGTCGGCAACGACTACACGGCTCTCAACCGGCTGGATGAAGCGGAGGCGGTGTACAAGCAGGCGGAGGAGCGCAAGCTGGAGAACGAGATCCTGCTCGACAACCGCTACTTGCTGGCTTTTCTGAAGGGCGATACGGCGCAGATGGCGCGATTGGTCTCTGCCGCCATAAGCAAGCCGGGCACGGAAGACCTGTTGCTGGCCACGCAAGCGGACACGGAGGGTTGGTACGGCAAGCTGAAGAACGCGCACGAGCTGACCGTGCGGGCGATGGATTCAGCCCGGCAAAATGACGCCAAAGAGAGTGCTGCGGCATATCAGGCAGCGGCCGCGCTGCGCGAGGTGGAATCGGGAAACCGGGAGCAGGCGCGTGCCGAGGCCAACGCGGCGTTGAAGCTGGCCCCGAACCGCGATGTACGGGCCATGGCGGCGCTGGCGCTGGCGCGGGCAGGCGATACGGCAGGGGCGGAGAAGCAGGCCGCCGAGCTCGACAAGGGCTTCCCACTGGACACGCTGGTCCGGAGGTATTGGCTGCCCACGATCCGGGCGGGGGTCGCCCTGGAACGTAAAGACCCGAACCGGGCCATCGACCTATTGAAGGTGGCGAGCGCGATCGAGCTTAGCAGCCCAACGAACACCGCTATATTCCTGTGCCCGGTTTATGTGCGCGGGGAAGCCTGGCTCATGCTGCACGACGGCAGCCGGGCGGCAGCGGAATTTCAGAAATTCATCGACCACCGAGGACTGGTGGCGAACTTTCCCTGGGGCGCGCTGGCCCGGCTGGGACTAGCGCGCGCTTACGCCTTGCAGGGCGATACGGCCAAAGCCCGTGCCGCGTATCGGGATTTCCTGACGCTCTGGAAAGACGCCGACCCCGACATCCCCATCCTGAAGGAAGCCCAGGCGGAATACTCGAAGCTGCAATGACCGACAGAACCTCAACCCTGCGTGGTTCTCAACCGAGTGGACGTAGGAAGCACTCATCCTGCTCCCCTTCGGACGGAACAACCGGCACCCAGGCGCGGTGCGGCCGGCGTCCAGACGGCCGCGGTTGACGGCCTACTATTCCATAGCGAACCTCATCGGCCCTCCAGGAAATCAGAATCTCAGCGCGGGCTGTAGAGTTTCACATTCCCAGTGGACGCGCCGGCACACGCGATAGCGGGGTGGCCATCACCGTGGAAATCCGCGATCTTGCAGTCCGCAGCCGCGATGCCGCCGGGGTCGAGAACGTGGCGTGTCCATCGCGCGCCGGTGTCGTCGTTGGCAGTGAAGATGTAAAGTCGAAATCCCTCGCCGCGGAACCCGGCGACAATCTCATCGCGGCCGTCTCCGTTCAGATCGCCGACCGCAAGCGCGTGGCCGTTGATCATCGCATCCTCGATCACATGGCGCATCCACGCCCGCCCGTCTTGCCCGTCTTCGGTGTAAACCACGACCTGGTTGCCGTGCCAGGGCTCGATTGCGGCGATGAACCGGCGCTTGCCGAGATGGCCGATCTTGATCTCGCTGCTTCCGCATTGCGGGCACTGCCGTGGGTCTCCTTTTGCGATCTCCACCGGCCCCGGCCCTTTGGCCAGGAACACGCGGATGCCGAGAAAGTCGGCCGTCATGAGTTGCTCGCCGCGCCCCTGCCAGCCGACCGGAGTGATGCTGTGGAGAATGCCGCGAGGCAGGTCGGTGTACAGTTCGCGCTTCCACACGCCCGGACGGTAGAGGTAGACCGGCACGTTGTCCGCGTAGTCCGGCGGACGGGCCTTGAGGCCGATCATCGGCGCCACCAGCAGCACCTTTTTGCCATCGCCGGCGAGGTCGATCCAGCGAAGACGGTGGACGCTGGGGATGCGGTCGATCTCTCGCGCCGTCCAGGGTTGCCGCGGGTCCGGACCGCTCTTGAGGATGAGCACATTGCCGATGCTCTTCTCCGGCATGGTTTCGAAGTTGTGCCCCATGGCGATTTCCGGAATGCCGTCGCCGTCGTAATCGTAGACGTCGAGATTGATGGTGCGCGGCACGTCCTTGACGATTACGTGGCGCTCCCAAGTTGGATTCTCGAACCAGGCGAGCTCGGTGCCGCGCTCGTCCACCACGATCAGGTCGGGCCGGCCGTCGCGGTTCAGGTCGGCGACGACAAGCTGATAGCCCATCTTCAGGGAGTCCGTAACCGTCGTCTCCCGGAATTGCGGTAGTGGCAGTTCAGCGCCCGGCAGATCCGCAACCGGCAACGCCGCAGCCAGCAAAAAGAGGAGGATCAGCAACATCAGACCAACTTTATCAGGAATGATGTCACGGAGGAGTACACGAAAGCCCGCAGCCGGCGGAGCAGCGCTCCGGGCTGGTGGGAATGAAGTTCAACGACTTGCCGCAGCCTTGGCGCCATCGGTGCCGGGAAGGGGCCGGGCGGCGAGCGCATTCAGATCGCGGATCCAGAGCTGGGTCTTGCGATCAATCCCCGGGGCGAAGGCCAAGTGACGCCCGTCGGGGGAAACCGCGGGCAGGCTGTTCCCCACGAAGCTGGCCTTCTCCGGGGGCAGCACGGAGAGCTTGAGCGTTCCACCTCCCGGCCGGCAATCCCGCCAGATCCGGCTCTTTCAGCAGCACCGCGGCCAACGTTCCGAAACCGTGTCACCGGTGTAGATCTGCAGCCCGGTGAGCATCTCCATGAGAACGATAGCATTCCCGCGCCGAACTAGCGCTCCTGCGGCTGACGTAGGGAACGAGTGGCGCACCCGGAAGATCAGGGCGGCTGAGCCCAGCGGGCCCGCTGCGGGAGAACTCGCCTGCCCAACAGGCGCTTTACTTCTTCGGAGGATTGATCATGATGTGCGCACCCGCCGTCCCAGGGGACATCAGCCACGGTGCGCTGTCACTCGCTTTGGTAGACAGCCCGGTGGATTGGGGCGTAGCGAAAGGCACGTAGATCACCCAGCGCAGGTACGGGTCCTGCACCTTCCCGCTTGCGCCATCGAAGCTTGTGCCTGTCAGCACATAAAGCGTTCGCGGCTCCCTCGGCATAGGGAGCTTCCCGTCCTCCACTTCCTTGAAGCGGATCTCATTGCGCTTTGCCCCAGTCACCTTTTGCGCCAGGAGCTCACGGCCCCGCGACATGAACGGTTCCAGATCCTTGTGGTAGCAGGCAACATTGAAGGCAGTCTTCGTAGGGTCCGTGGCGAGACAAATCAGTTCGTTCTTGCCTTCCCGAATCTGCACCCGACCGCCCTGCGCGTCATAACCGAGCACCGCCGCGCCGTCTCGCAATTCCACCGGCGCCGCTAAAACCGCGCCCGCAATCTGGACCTGGGCGGACGGAACGTCAGCCGCAGCCGCTATCGAAGCCAGGGCCACCATCGGAAATACTATCGTCAATTTCATCGCAGAACCTCCCCTCGCACACGCCGCATTGGCGGTGAGCGCTGGCCACTACAATATCACCCCGAGCGGCCCGGGCGGCGACGGTGCGCACGTCCGCGTGGCCTGGGAACGAGCGACGGCGTAACCGGGAGTTGGCCACGCCGAAGCGGTTCGAAAGGCTCAACTCCGGATGGATTTCGGCCCTTGGCATAGAAGTTTGCGCGCTGCCTGTCGTACGCTTAGTGGAGAGGTGAGCGGGAGGCACCCAGGAATCGGTTCCTGCCCGTGATTTGGCAGAATCTTATCTGCTGAACCGGACCCATCGACAAGCACCAGGCGACTTTCGGCGGCTGATGACCGGCTAGATGCTGTCTTGCTCTTGACAAGTCTAATCGCCAGCGGGAATACTATGTCTTTGAGTGTACTAGTATGTCCCATCGCGACCACCGCACCGCAAGCGATCTCACGCCGCTGTCCCCCGCCTTCTTCCACATCCTGCTGTCGCTGGGCGCCGGCGAACGGCACGGCTACGCCGTCAAGAGCGAAATTGCCGCCCGCACCGAGGGCAAGCTGAAGCTGGGCCCCGGCGTACTGTATGGATCGATCAACAAGCTGCTGGAGTTGGGGCTGATCGAGGAGGCGGAGGACCGGCCTGATCCGCACCTCGACGACGAGCGGCGGCGCTACTACCGGATCACCAATTACGGCCGCAAGGTGGCGCAGGCGGAAGCGGCTAGGATGAGCGGGCTGGTGCAGTTGGCCGCGGCCACGTTTGGAGTGCCCAGGCATGCGTGACACGCCTTTCTCCTTGAAGCTTTACCGGCGGCTGCTAAGATTCTACCCCGCCGATTTTCGCGCGAACTATGCCGTTCCAATGGAGCAGGAGTTTCGCGACGAGCTCGCCGAATCCAGCGGCCCCTGGGCTCTTACCAATCTGTGGATTCAACTCCTCGCCGACCTGGCCATATCGATTCCCCTGCAACTCTCCCGCGAAGTATCTCAGGATGTCCGGCACACCCTCCGCCTTTGGGCCAGCCGTCCGTGGCACACTGCACTCGCGATTGCCGCTTTGGCCATCGGCATTGGCGCAAACACCGGTGTCTTCAGCGTCGTCAACGCCCTGCTGCTCCGCTCGCTGCCATTCCGCGACCCCAGCCGCCTCGCCGCGCTCAATCACAGCGAATTCATTCCGCCCCACGGCAGCGCGAAACAGTTTCACGACTGGCGCCAACAAAGCACGTACTTCACCGACGTCGCGCTCACCGAGGAGTTCGATGTCAACCTTGGCGGAGTCCGCGACCCCGGCCGCGCGCACCTCGCCCAGACATCCTGGAACTTCTTCTCCACTCTCGGGACGCAGCCGGTGCTCGGACGCGCCTTCATGCCAGAAGAAGACACGCCCGGCCGCGACGCCATCGCGATCGTCGGCTATGGACTCTGGCAACAGCTTTTCGCGGGCGACCGGCGAGTCCTGGGCGCCACCATCCGTGTCGATGGCGACCCTCTCACCATCGTGGGCGTGGCCCCGCCTGGCTTCGACTACCCGGGAGGAGCCGTTCTGTGGAAAGCGGCGAAGTTCGATGGTGAGGGCAACAATGGCTGGGACACCGTCGCGCGCCTCAAACCCGGCATCGCGTGGCCCCAGGCCCGCGAAGCATTTTACGCCGAGGCCGATCATCTCGCGCCGAACCGCTATGTCAAACGGCCGAGGATGACGCCGCTCCGGGACGGGCTCGCCGGTCCCGCCAAGAACGGCTCCCTGATGCTCATGGCCAGCGTGCTGCTGGTCCTGCTGATTGCCTGCACCAACGTGGCGAATCTCTTGATGGCCCGCACCGCTGATCGCGCCGCGGAACTATCCGTACGCTCCGCCCTGGGAGCCAGTCGCGCGAGGCTTGCACAACAGTTGCTGACCGAGTGCCTGCTTCTCTCCTTCGTTGCCGCTCTCGCCGGATTGGTGCTGGCGTATTGGACCACCGCGATCGCCGTGAAGGTGCAGCCACCGCCTCTCGCCGCGCAGTCGTATTCCATCCTCGATGGCCGCGTCCTGGCCTTCGCCGCGTTGGCATCCGTACTCAGCAGCCTGCTCTTCGGCGTCCTGCCGTCGCTGTACGCGGGCCGTATCCACACGTTCGGAACCCGGGGTTCCGGCCAGACCCGCGGCTCGCGCCTCGTCCGCGAAACCTTGGTCGCCGCGCAGGTCATGCTCACCATCATTCTTTTCACCGCATCGGTCTCGGTGGGGCGCGCCTTTGTCCGCCTGATGCAAACCGACCGCGGCTTTAACGTCCTGGGGCTGGTCACGGTGAACGTATCGTTGGGCGGCACCACGCAGCAGCTCACCCAGCGCCAGCTCCCCTATTTTGAGGAGGTGCTCGCCCGCGTCCGCCGCCTTGCCGGCGTGCGCAGCGCCAGCGCCACCGAGTTCCTTCCGCTCTATGCCACAGGCTTTTTGGGCGGCCCCGTCGGATTGGATGGCCGTCCGGCCAAACGCGGCGCCATGGTCGTCCCGGTCCTGTCCGGCTATCTTCAGACGATGGGCGGACGCATGCTCGCCGGGCGCGACCTAACCGACGCCGACGTGCATTCCGGCGCCAGGGTCGCGGTCATCAGTGAACACTTTGCAGCCGAATTTGGCGGCCCCGCGGAGGTCCTGGGCCGTCAGGTCACGCAGGGGAGCAGGTCGCTCTACAAGATTATCGGCGTCGTCCAGGGGATGGACTACGAGACCGACCCCTCGGCGACTTCGGACCGCAATCAAATCTTCTTTCCGTCCCACTCCCCTGGTGGTTTCTTCTCGACCTTCGTGGTGCGCGTGAATGGCCGCGCCGAAGATCGCCTCGCCATGGTCCGCGACGCCATCCGGTCGGTGGACCCGCAAGTTCCCGTATTCGGCGTGAAGACCATGGCGCAGCGCCTAGCTGCCACCTTCGCCCGCCCGAGATTCTACAGCACCGCCGTCCAGTTTTTTGCGGCGTTCGCGTTGCTTCTCGCGGTGATCGGCATCTACGGCATCGTTTCCTATGCGGTTGTCCAGAGGACCCACGAAATGGGTATACGGATGGCTCTCGGCACTACACCGGTCCGGCTTCGGGCAATCCTGCTGCGGCGGGGCTTACTGACTGTCGCGGCAGGGGCGATTCCGGGAGTCGCCGGAGCCCTGCTCAGCGGACGCTTTCTCGAAAGCCTGATTGAGGGGGCCAGATCCGTCGATCTCGCTACGTCCACCTTCTCGGTTCTGATCATCGCCTTGGTCGCGTCAACCAGCATCTGGGCCGCCACCCGGCGCATTGCCGGACTCGACATCATGACCATCCTGCGCACCGAATAGCTCCCATACGGTGGCCATGCAAAGCGACAGATATCAACTGAAGAGCAACGCGGTGCCGCGCCCTCAATCCGCCGCGATTCTTTCCACCCCGGCCTGCGCCGCCTCCGCGGCCAGCTTGGTGAAAAACCGCTTGATCAGCATGCGCGAGGTGGTATCCAGCAATCGCTGACCCACGGAGGCGATGGTACCGCCCACCTGCACGTGGCCCTCAAACGCCACGCTCGTGCCGCCATCGGCCGGCGAGAGCGTCAGCACCCCTTCGCCTTTCATGAAGCCGATCTTGCCCGAGCCTTCCACGATCAGCCGGTAGCTCGACGGCGGATTCGGGTCGGCAATGCTCACCTTGCCCGCGAACAGCCCCGAAATGCTGGCCAGCACCATCTTCATGCGCATGGCGTATTCGTTCTCCGCAATGCGGTCGAGCGCTTCGCAGCCCGGCATGCACGTCGCCAGAATGGCGGGGTTCTGCAGGAGCGCATAGGCGCGCTCCTGCGGAACGTTGAGGGTGTAGGCGCCGGAGACTTTCACGACGCCCTCGAGATAGCGGTCGCCAGCGCGCGCGCGGCGTGAACGCGGGCGAGATGCAGACGGTAATCGGCGGAAGCGTAGAGGTCCGAGTTGGGCGTCTCGCCTTCACCTACCACAGCACTGGCCTCGGAGACGGAAGCGCCATCTTCCAGAAGCTTCTCCGCGGCCAGCGCGCGGAAAGCGTGCGCGCCCATGCCGGTGACGCCGATGCGCGCCGTGGCGATGCGGTTGCCGTCCTTCTTGATGCGGGCCGCTACTCCCACCACGGCGAACCCCGAGGCGGGATGCGCGACCTTCTCATAGCTGTAGCCTTCGCTCTTGTCTTCCACCGGCACCTGTACTTCGAGCACGATCTCACCCGGATCGAGGGCGGTGGTAAAGGCGTCCTGGAAAAAGCCGGACGCCGCCACCGTACGGTCGGAGTGCGCCGAAACCAGCCGAACCTGCGCCTCCAGCGCCAGCAACGCCGCGGGATAATCGGCCGCGGGGTCGGCATGCGCCACGGCGCCGCCGATGGTGCCCACGTTGCGCACCTGGACATCGCCAATGTGGCCCGCCGTCTCGGCCAGCAGCGGGCAGTGTGCGCGGGTCACGCGCGAGGTCTCGATGGCGTGATGCGTGGCCATGGCGCCGATGCGGACCACACCGCCGCTTTCGGCGATCCCGTTCAGGCCCGGCACGCGGCCCAAATCGACCACCTCATCGGGGGTGGCCAGCCGCAACTTCATCAAGGGGATGAGGCTCATGCCGCCGGCCAGAATCTTGCGGTCGCCGCCGGCGATGAGGGTGAGCGCCTCCTCCAGCGTTTGGGGGGCGGTATATTCAAACGTCTGCGGAATCATGCGCGGCCTCCTTGCTGAATGAGTTTCCAGATTTTTTCCGGGGTGAGCGGCATGTCGATATGCCGCACGCCGAGCGGGGAAAGCGCGTCCACCACGGAGTTCACCACCGCCGGCGAACAGCCGATGGTGCCGGCCTCGCCCACGCCTTTGACGCCCAGCGGATTGACGGGCGAGGGCGTCTCCGTGTGGCTGCTTTCGATGAGCGGCATGAAGCTCGCCTTGGGCAGCGCATAATCCGTCAGCTCGCCGGTGATGAGCTGGCCCTGGTCGTCGTAGACGGCCTCTTCCCACAGCGCCTGGCCCAGCCCCTGCGCCACACCGCCATGCACCTGGCCGGCGACCAGCAGGGGGTTAATGATCTTGCCGCAATCGTCCACGGCCACGTAGCGGCGGATCGCGATCCGGCCGGTATCCCGATCCACGTCCGTCACCACGATGTGGGCGCCGAACGGGAAGGTGAAATTGGGCGGCTCCCAGAAGTGGGTGGCCACCAGGCCGGGCTGCGTGTTGGACGGCAGCGTTTTGGCGTGGTACGCAGCCACCGCCATCTCCGCAAACGAGACCGATTTGCCAGTGGCGTCATCCACACACGATCCGCCCACCAGGGAGACGTTGTCGGAGCCCAGCAGCATGGCGCCGAACTTCTTGATCTTGGCCTTGAGCTCCTGGAGCGCGTAAAAGAGCGCCGCGCCGCCGACCGCCGTGCCGCGGCTGCCGAAGGTGCCGATGCCGTACTGCACCACGGCGGTATCGCCGTGGACCACCATTACGTCGTCGATATCGACTCCCAGCTCATCGGCCACGATCTGGGCGAAGGTCGTCTCCTCGCCCTGGCCGTGCGGCGAAGCACCGGTCAGCACCGTGACCTTGCCGGAGGGCTCGATCTTCACGGTGGCGCTCTCCCAGCCGCCGGCGGGCATGGCGGCCGAAGGTCCGATGGCGCAGATTTCGCCGTAGGTGGAAAGGCCAATTCCCATCAGCTTGCCGGCCGCGCGGGCCTTCGCCTGTTCCTGGCGCAAGCCGGCGTAATCCACTTCCGCCATGGCTTTGTGGAGCGGCTGCGCATAGTCGCCGCTGTCGTAGACGAGACCCGTCGTGGTGGCGTACGGGAAATCGTCCTTGCCCACGAAGTTTTTCAGGCGGATGTCCGCGGGATCCATTTGCAACTCGGCCGCCAGCATGTCGACCATGCGTTCGACGCCGTGCGTGGCTTCGGGCCGGCCGGCGCCGCGGTAGGCGTCGGTGGGCACGCAGTTGGTGAAGGCGCCGACGATGTCGGCCGAGATGCTCTTGAACTTGTAGAGGCCCGGCATCATGAGCACCGAGAGGGTAGGAATCGTGGGCGTCAGGAGCTGATGGTAGGCGCCGAGATCCTGGATCAGCTTCAGCTTCAGGCCGAGCATGGTGCCGTCGCGCTTCGCCGCCAGCTCGTAATAGTCCACGTGACCGCGGCCGTGAGTAGTGCACTGGAAGTTTTCGCGGCGCGACTCCACCCACTTCACCGGCTTGCCAATCTGTTTGGCGATGAAACACATCAAGGCATCTTCGGCGTAGATGAGCTTGGAGCCGAAGCCGCCGCCGACCTCGGGGGTGATGACCCGCAGGTGGTTCTCGGGCATACCCAGGATGCCGGCCACCAGCGTGCGCAGCAGGTGCGGGATCTGGGTGGAGGAAAACATGGTCAGCGTTCTTTCGCCGGGGCGCCATTCCGCCACCACGCCGCGCGTCTCGATGGCCGTGGGGATGAGCCGCTGGCTGGTGATGCGCTGCTTGACGACGATCTCCGCATCGCGGAACGCCTGCCCGGTATCGCCGCCTTCCTGGTGGAACGTGAATGCGGTGTTGTCCGGCCATTGCGGATGGACTGCCGGCGCGCCGGCGGCTAGTGCCTTCTCCGGATCGGCCACGGCGGCGAGCGGTTCGTACTCCACTTCCACCAGGCTGGCCGCATCGGCAGCCACGTAGCGGTCAGTCGCCACTACCACCGCCACGGGATGGCCGGAGTAATACACGCGGTCCTGGGCCAGCAGGTGGTGGTGCGGCACGCGCAATCCGGGCAGCGACGCCGCGCAGGGCACCGCGCCCAGATCCTTGACGTCCGCACCGGTGAAGACGGCTACTACCCCGGGGTGTCCGAGCGCGGCTTCGGTGTTGATGCGGGCGATCCTGGCTGCCGCGTGGGGACTGCGCACGATCGAGGCATGATGCATGCCGGGCATCTTGATGTCGTCCACGTAGATGGCCGTGCCGGTGATGAGGCGCGGGTCTTCGCGGCGGCGGATGCTTTTGCCGACCAGTGTTTCGGGCTTGCTGATGGTGGTCGCCATAACTTACGCCCCCGCCTTTCCCGCGGCTCTCACCGCGTTGACGATGTGCTGGTAGCCGGTGCACCGGCAGAGATTGCCTTCCAGGCCGCGGCGGATTTCCCGATCCGTCGGGTTGGGGTTGTCGGCGAGCAGTTGTTTGGTGCTGAGGATCATGCCCGGGGTGCAGAAGCCGCATTGCAGCCCGTGCTCGTTCCAGAAGGCTTCCTGGACGGGGTCCAGTTTGCCGTTGGCAGCCAAGCCCTCGATCGTGAGGACCTGCCGTCCGTCGGCCTGGACTGCGAACATGGTGCACGATTTGACGGTGCGGCCGTCGAGCATCACGGTACAGGCGCCGCAAATGGAGGTTTCGCAGCCGATGTGGGGGCCGGTGAGGCCCGCCACCTCGCGCAGGTAGTGGATGAGAAGGAGCCGTGGCTCGACTTCGTCGGTGTAAGATTTGCCGTTTATAGTGAGAGAGATCTTTCGTTTCATGTACGTATCCCGGGGCCCGCCGCTCGCCAAAGCGCGAGTTGCGGGTCCACACCCAGACCGTACGAAGGTATCAAAATCCGGCGCAGAATCAAAGTGGCTCATGGGGCGGCTTGGGGCGGCTTGTGAAGTGCGGGGCAGTGACCGGCCCGGCCTCCTGATTGCTCTATGCAATCATAGCCCTTCTGATTAGTACTGAGAGTACCATTATTTTAGTTTATGCTAACCATTGGCAACCTGTGCGGCGCTCCTTTTTCGGCTTAGGTTTCTGTTCATGAAGTTAATTTAGGAAGAACCGACGAGACGATGACCGCGATCTCGGCTTTTTCCCTGCGTTGATCGGCTCTGAGTTTTGTGAGCCAAGACTTGTGCCAGTTCTTGGTGTTCTTGGATTCCCACACGATGGTTCCGCAGTGCTGCCCGCCCGGGGAGATGACTCTCTGGATGATGTCGGCTCCAAGCTTACCCTTTGCAATCGGGCGGATCTGATCGTCGGGGAATGTTGCCGAGAGCAACCGCTCCAACTGAAGCTCGGTGACTTCGCCTTGTGCCTGCTGCGAAGACTGCTCCAGCCTGCGCTTCACATCGGTTAGCTGTGTCTTCAGGTCGGTGACGATTTTCTGGTGCTGGAGTTCGCGAGTTCGGTACTCCTTCTCTAACCTCTCTGACGTCTCTTGGAACGTCTTCTTCTGTCATGCGTCACGATCTTCCCCAGTGATGTCGTCAACCGAAGTCCCGCCTAGTTTCTCAGATTCCACTCCCTTTGGAGCGTGAGCATTACCCAGTCAATCGAGGTGGCGGGATGGGATACTCGCCTGTGTAGCCAAAAACCGGGTATCCCACGAACAGCGGGGATTATACGCACACAGGGCGCGCGGGGGGATGGTGGGATTATCCACCACGAACTGCAGACCAACAAACACGTTACTTTGCAGCTCCTGTGGGAGGAGTACCGCGAGAAGAACCCGGACGGCTACCGCTACAGCCGGTTCTGTGAGCTGTACCGAGGATGGCTGCTGGCGCAGGAGTGCGTACTGCGTCACCCGCATCGAGCCGGCGAGAAGCTGTTTGTCGACTACGCCGGCGACACGATTCCCGTACATAACGCCACGACAGGCGAGGTGACGCCGGCAGCGATCTTCATCGCTGTGTTGGGGGCCAGCAGCTACACGTACGCGGAGGCAACTTGGACACAAGGGCTGGCCGACTGGATCGGCTCCCACTTGCGCACCTTCGAGTTTCTGGGCGGCGTGCCCGACATCGTCGTCCCCGATAACCTGAAGTCCGGAGTCACCAAAGCTTGCCGCTATGAGCCGAGTGTGAATCGGACATATGAGGAGATGGCCTCGCACTGCGGTGTAGCCGTAGTGCCGACGCGCCCGAGGAAACCGCGTGACAAGGCGAAGGTGGAAGCGGGCGTGCTGGTAGTCGAGCGGTGGATTCTGGCCGCCCTGCGGAAGAGGAAATTCTTCAGCTTGGCGGAGGTCAACCAGGCCATTCAGGAGTTGTTGGTCCGGCTCAACGACCGGCCCTTCCGCAGGCGCGAGGGATCGCGGCGCAGCCTCTTCGAATCGCTCGACAAGCCGGCGCTGCGCGCTTTGCCCACCCAACGCTACGAGTATGGTGACTGGGAAACCCACCGCGTCCACATCGACTATCACGTAGCGTTTGACCCCCACTGGTACAGCGTGCCCTATCAGCTCACGCAACAGGAGGTCGAGGTGCGCGCCACCGCCGCGACGGTGGAGATCTTTCATCGCGGCCTGCGTGTGGCCAGTCATGCGCGGAGTCAGGTGCCCCATGACGCGACTACCGTCAACGACCACCGCCCCAAGGCGCACCAGCGGCACCTGGAGTGGACGCCCTCCCGGCTGGTGGATTGGGCCAAGACGATCGGTCCGGCGACCGCCGAACTGTTTGACCGCATCATGGCCGGCAAGCGCCACCCGGAGCAAGGCTATCGTTCCTGCCTCGGCATCCTGCGGCTCTCCAAGCAGTACACGACCCAGCGAGTGGAGGCGGCTGCGCGCCGCGCCATCGCGCTCCGTGCTTGTTCCTACCAGAGCATCAAATCGATTCTGGAGTGCCATCTGGACAGCCAGGCGATCGAGCCGGCGGCCGAGCCCAAGCCGCCGCTCAACCACCCCAACATTCGCGGCTCGGAATACTTCGACACGGGTGAAGAGCCCACCGATCAGGGAAAGTGAGGAAACCATGTTGATACAACCCACCATCGAGAAACTGTGCGCCATGCGGTTGCGCGGAATGGCCGAGGCCTTCGAGCAGCAGCAGCAAGACGCCCATATCCACAGTCTGAGTTTCGAAGAGAGACTCGGCTTACTCATCGACCGCCAGTGGAACTGGCGCCAGAACCGGGCGCTGGACCGACGCTTACGCAACGGTCGCTTGCAAGGCTCGGCATGCATCGAGGATATCGACTACCGCACACCACGAGGGCTGGACCGCCAAGTGGTGCGCTCGCTGACGGCGGAGTCGGCCTGGGTGCGGGAACACCAGCACCTATTTCTGATTGGGCCGACGGGCGTCGGAAAGACTTGGTTGGCTCGGGCGTTTGCGCATAAGGCTTGCCGCGACGGCTACACCGCGCTATTCCTCAAAGCCGCGGAGCTGTTTCGCGACCTGGCCATGGCGCGGGCCGACGGCAGCCATGGCAAGCTGCTCGACCGGCTCAGCCGACTCGATCTGCTGATCGTCGACGATTGGGCCATGGCCCCTCTGACCGATCCGGAGCGCCGCGATTTCCTGGAGATCTGTGATGCGCGTTATCAGGTACATTCCACCCTGCTGACCAGTCAACTGCCGGTCGCCTCCTGGCACCCTCAAATCGGTGATCCCACCGTCGCCGACAGCATCCTGGACCGGCTCGTGCACAATGCTCACCGCATCGAACTGAATGGCGAATCGATCCGCAAATTACGGAAGGCGAAGACCGGAGGGGAGAACTCTTGAACGACCGTTGCCCAGAAGGTCTCTCCAGTGCTGAG
>Ga0116223_10003254_pt1 | contig 14781 bp, 10 predicted proteins | sample Sb_taG_3_FD_90092 | JGI IMG/M metagenome (GOLD analysis project Ga0116223, IMG submission 90092) | Peat soil microbial communities from Weissenstadt, Germany - Sb_50d_a_PC metaG | ecosystem: Environmental > Terrestrial > Soil > Wetlands > Peat | place: Germany: Weissenstadt | collected 2010-09-21 | reverse complement strand
TGAGGTAGCCATGCGCAAATCATGTCAGCTTTTTCCATGCTCACGAATCCCGCAAAGCCTTATTCCATACGGTTCTCAAGCGCATCGCCGGTCTACGATACCCACTTGATCTGCAGAAGACCCAGTAAAAACAACCACGCTAAATCAGCACGGCGAGGCGGTGCAGATCTTCCTTGGCAACCTAATCGTTCCGCGCCGCTCCAACCAGTAAACCCACCGCGGCGCCTGGTGGGCATCTTCCCGACGTGAGCTCCCATCATGGGCCTGCCAGCTCCATGGCCAACTCCGCCCGCAAACTCTGAAGGTCGCGGGAAATCGTCGCTACCGCAAGCGTCCGATCGCCGCGCATATACGAGACCGCGCAATCACGAGATGCCAGGGTTCCTTCGATCCGGACGGCATCCCATTTCTCCGCGTGACCGACGTAGTTGATCGCGACGTCATAGTGCTGGCTCCAGAAAAACGGCACCGCATCGAAGGGTTCGCGATGACCGAGGATGTTTCGTGCCGCCACCTGGCCCTGGCGCTGCGCCACAACCCAGTGCTCGACGCGGATGTGATCGCCGGAATGCGGATCGGGCCAGCGCGCGACGTCACCCGCGGCAAACACGCCAGGAACGTTGGTTTCGAGGTGCTCGTCGACCGCGATGCCGCGGTCGACGGTGATCCCCGCCTGTTGTGCCATAGCAATCGATGGCCGCACACCCACACCCAAAACCACCAAATCCGCTTCGAGTCTCGCGGCGTCGCTAAGCACTACACTTTGACCGTCAATACGGCTGATAGTCCTACCCAAATGGAAGGAAACGCCGTGCGACTCGTGGATTTCTTGAACGAGACGACCGACCTCCGGACCCAGCACTCGCTCCAAGGGGACGCTCTCCGGTCCGACAACGTGAACCTCGATGCCGCGCGTACACAACGATGCGGCAACCTCCAGCCCGATGAAACTCGCCCCCACTACAACGGCACGCTTGGCCGACACGGCTTTGGCGACAATCGCCCGGCAGTCGGCAAACGTGCGCAGATAATGGATCTGCGATTTTGCGGCGCCCGGGACTTCGAGTCGCACCGGTTCGGCACCGGTCGCAATCAGCAGTGCTCCGAATCCGTAGTCCTTGCCGTTTTCGACCTGCACGCGTTTGCGATGCAGGTCGACCGACGACACTCGTGAGTTGAGCATGAGGTCGATGTTGCGCTCAGCGTAGAACTGCGGCGCTCGCAGCGGCATCCAGTCCTCCGGCGCCGTACCCGCAAGGAAATCTTTGGACAGATTCGGCCGGTCATATGGCGGCGAGTCGTCGGCGCTTAGCATGGTAACGGTGTCTTGGTAGCCTTCGCGACGTAGCATGTCCGCGGCGGCCAGACCGGCCGCGCCTGCCCCGACAATAACCACGGAAGCGGGGACACTCGCAGAACTTGTGGGCGCGCTCCTTCGCGAGTTCGCTTCCGGGAGCTTTTCGCGAACAAAGGCCGTGTCGCCGACAATCTCGACACGCCAACAGGGAATCGGGTCCAACGCGGGCGCGCGCAAAGCCTCGCCGGTGCGAAGGCTAAAGCAGGCATGGTGCATAGGACAGCGCACGGTATCGCCCACGATCAGGCCTTCGACGAGCGGCGCATGGTAATGCGGGCAAAGAGCGCCTACGGCGAACAACGAACCGCCATTGCGCAGCAAGATTGCATCTTCTGCATCGATGCGCCCAAGGACCATCCTACCATCCGGCAGCGCCTGGAGCGCAACCCCGCTTCTCAAATCCAAACTTGGAGCCTTTTCCATGTCGGTCATGAAATCCTCCCCTTGGCCCTCGCATTGGCGTACCCGATCGCGCCAAGATTCGAGTGTGCCCTCGCAGCGTCATTGTAGTGTTTCTGAGGATGCGTCTGCGGCGGACGTGATTCGCTCAAGTTCGGCGCTTCACCCATAGACGGTGGCGGCATTAGTCCAACGTCAGCGCCAACCTGGTGCACTCCGCAATGCACGGGCACCCGGTGGTCGGTTGCTCAGGCTACGGCCTTTGCCCGGACGCCGAGTTCCCCCGGGCCCTGGACAACACCCGATATCTCTGCGTGACCGTACCCGGGCGCGATTGCAACAAATGCGCGAGGCCTATGCTGCCGCCATGCCATCGGCCTGCACCCGGCAAGGTATCTGGAACAACTGCACATCCATGTTCGCGCAGGCGAGGTGCCCGCTTACGGCAACGTACAGAATGTGGAGCACCGCCTCAGGAATAAGAGGCCGCAGTGGCGCGAGAAACACGCACATCGGGACGTTGCGAATGCCGCTCGAGGCAGGTACGCGTTGCACAACGGCGTGCAATCGTCGCGGCGACTAAGCGGAAGGCTCCAGTGTCGAACCGTTATCAGTGCCGGTCACGCTGCGCGCATACGCCCTTGCAACGACAGCAGCTGGCAGACCTTGAGATGGATCCATCTTGAGGGCTTGCAGCGTCTCGGACACCCACGGCGGGCTGACGGCGTTCACGCGTATGCCACGCGGCGCTTCCAGTGCGGCCGCTCGGACGAAACCCTCCACGCCGGCATTCACCAAGCTGATGGCTGCGCTACCGGGCATCGGAGATCGCGCAAGGATGCCGGTCGTGAGCGTGAACGAACCACGGTCTGCAACGTGCGGGAACCCAAAGCGCACAAGGTTGACCTGCCCCATGAGCTTGTTGTCCAGGCAAAAGCGAAAGTCCGCATCGCTCAGCTGGGCCAGGGGCGCGAACGTCGCTTGTCCGGCGGCGCAAACGACAGCATCGAGCTTTCCCACTGAATGGTACATATTCCGGACACTAGCCGGGTCCGCAAGATCTACCGTGACGGCGGTGCTTTGGCGACTGGCGGGTACGATTTCGTTGCCGGCGGACAAGGCGGCGACGACAGCGCGCCCGATGGTACCGGTTGCGCCAACGACGAGAATGCGCATTGAGAGGTCTCCTTTATAAAAATGTGGTTATGGACGCCCACGACGGCCTCGTGTAGCAACCCGCGACTGTTTCATTTTACAAGGCGCGCAGGCAGTAACTTGAATGTTGGAAGCGCAAGCCAGACCGGTGATATTCACGACGTAGACGTTCGCCGATGTCGACCGCGTGGTAGCAATGAAGCTGTCATTCGACCGCTACTGAGTTTTTGCGGGCACATCAGGATGGACGGCAGCCATGCCTTCCGGGCTGATGTTGAACGCCAAGAATGTCAACGGAAAAGCGCTCGGGTTTCCCCACTGGTGCACAAGACCGAACGGTTCGTAGATCAAAGAACCGGGCGTCCTGGCCTCTGTCTTGCCTTCGACCGTGTTTGCGCCCGTTCCAGCGAGGATGTAATAAAGCGCCGCGCCGGATCGATGGTGCGGCGGGTTTGATGGCATTTGCGCCGGAAAGGTAACTCGCGTCAAGTTGAGGTCATAAGGGCCGGGCTTGAGCGCGGGAAGGGGGGCTACGGTTCGATAGAGCTCTTGCACGACGGCGGGTGGCGCTTCGAGCGGTTTATCGAGATCCGCGGCCGGGGCGAGCAGGAAGTGCAGAAAAATCGAAGACCCATCGTCTCCGGCCTTCAGCGTTGCTATGTTACCGCCTGCGATAAACAACCCCTCACCCGGGCTTACTGTCTTTACCTCTGCACCGATCGAAACCTCGGTCGACCCCGAGAGCTGGTACAGGATCCCGTCGCTCGATAAGACACTGCTACTTGCACCTGCGGGGACGGTGACTCTTACTGCCTTAAAGTGCAACGGCGTATCGCCGACCGCGGGCAGTTTGGCCGAGGCCACAACCGTTCGCACAGTTGACGATACCGCCGGTGGGGTTTGTGCTGCGACCGAGACGGCGAGCGCCGCCGCGCAAACCGAGAAAACTCCGATTGTCGTGGATCGCATTTGGTTCTCCTTGAATGAGTTGCCCAAGCCGTCATCCCGCCATTGCGGGTGTCAGCCCCAAATTTACCCTGGCGACGAAAGCGCAGCGACCCTTATCCCCAATCGAAGACCTTTCTCGGGTTTGTGTCGCGGGAGGGCGGGTCGCCAGGTGGTTAACACGCGCGCACAAGGCGTCGACTTATCCGCAAGAAGCCAATTCACAGGTCAAAGCAGTCCGCATTCGTCTTGCGGGTGGACCTGTGGGTACGTCCAGAAAGTTGGTAAAACCTATTCATGTCATTGACCTGCCAGCAATGGACCGAGTCCAGACCCAACGCGCCTCATGTTCGAATTCCCTGAAACCGAGAGAAGTGCAGCCAATTACGGAAGCTTTCGCCTGGGATCTAGACCCCGAGTCCTAATGTCAGACGCGCCGGGCCTCGATCTTGCGCCACCCTAGCGACTTCAACTCCAATTCGGAGGAGGGATTTTCTGCACAGCTGGCCAGCAACACGGAATCGATCCCCAGATCAGCCACGAAGGGCAAAAGAAGCGTAGGCGGCTGTCCACCAAAACGGCGGTAGGCCCGGTAGCGATCCCGGACGCCCCATCGCTTTGCCGCTCTGGCGCACCGTTCCAGTCAGCTCAGCATTGTCGCCGGCAGCCGAAGCCATGCAATCACGCTTGCCAGAAGACACAGCGCTGCCAGCCAAATGCCGATGCGCCATGGCCTGCCGTGCGAGTGCAGGATTTCTGCATCGGTCACATAGACCGTCTCGCAGGCCCCGTTACCCGTGTCAAAACGCGTGATGCTCGTTCCACGATGGAAGTGGTATCCGTGATCGTGTTCATACTCGGCGAGGTACCCGTGAAAATGCACTTCATCGCCAACATGGACCCCACGCAGCCGGCGCGCAAGGTAGGGAACCTCCGTGAGGAGGTGATTGTTCGAGATCTGGTAGATATCGAATTGAGCGAAGGTCGCAAGATCGTCAGCCTGAAAGTTACACGTGAAGTTGCCGCTCGAAAAGTGCATGCGGCGATAGACTCCTGAGCGCGCGTCCTCGGCCCAGACCACGCACAGGTCGATGACATTCAGATTGTCGTGCGTCGCATTGTGTGTCCAGTCCGTGAAGGCATGCGAGTCATGCTCGCTGACCACCAGACCGTACAGGTCGTATTCGAAGAGCGGTATGAGCTTGTAGGTAATGTCACCAGCTGTCTTAAAAAACGGCGCGGCGCTGGTTGCTGTTTGCAGGGGTGGAGCAAAAAGGCTCGGCTGCAGCTGCGCGGGGTCTGGGAGAGAGTCGCTCTGCCAGAAACAGACCGCCAGCGCGGCCGCGCTGGCGAGCAAGGCCGCACGGACGATTACTTTCGGGTGAAATCCAACCGCGGCCCGGCTCAGCATCGGCAATCCCCTTTACATGAGAGCAAGCAAATTGCCGCAGACGATCGGCTCTCCCCTTGCCCGCGAATTTTCTTACAAGGCGGTCTGCAGCGCGGGCACAGAGTTCGACCTCATCGGCTCCAGCTCCAGCCCATCGTCCATGGACTGTGACCCGAGGCACTGGTCGCGTATATTTTCGCGATAGCCGGTGACAGGTAAGCGCCAAGGATGGCAATCGTTAGGGGCGGAATTGGACAGATTCCACGGGGCAGCTGGGGCCCTAGCCGGCGCCAACGCCACCAAGGACTGTCACAGTCAAATCAGGAAGCTATTGCGCCGACTTGCTACTGCATAGCACCTCGGGGAACAGCTTGCCTGGCGGTGGACGCAGTCCGGGGCCAACTCGCTCGATCGCAAATTCCCTGCAACAGGGAAAACGCAGGGAATTTTTGGCGCCGTAACAGGAAAAAAGATTGCCCAGATCCGGCACGAAGCACCAAAGAAGCTGAGGCGGCGGTCCACCGAATCGGAAGGAGGAGTGCATCGCGGCTCGCCCACCCGCTGCGCCAATTCGCCTCGGGTCGAGCTCGCCGCAGCCGTGCGTGCCGCGCCGATGCCTAAGGAGGCGAATCGATCGGTCTTGGAACCTCGCCCTGGCGCTCCAGCCAACCCCCACCCAAGTCCTGGTAAAGCGTCACCAGGTTGATGAGACGACCCAGGCTGGCCAACACGCGCGCGAGCTGTGCATTGTTCAGATCCGTCTGGGCGACGAGCAGTGTCAGGTAGCTGTCGACCCCGGTCTTGTAGCGCAATTGGGCCAGGGCAAGTCGGCGCTGCTGCGCCTGCACCTGTCGCTGGAGCGCGTCCACCTGGTCCGCGTAGGTCGCGCGCGCGCTTAAGCCATCGGCCACTTCGCGAAAGGCGGTCTGGATGGTCTTCTCATACTGCGCGACTGCGATCGCGCGCTGAGCCTTGGCCTGTTCTAGGTTGGCCGTGTTCAACCCACCGGTAAAAATCGGTAAGGTCACACTCGGCTCGAAACCCCAGGCCCCTGTACCAGCGCTGAACAATTGCCCAAGCATGGGGCTCACCGATCCGGCCGCACCGGTGAGCGAGATGGTAGGAAAAAAAGCGGCACGCGCCGCGCCGATATTCGCGTTGGCCGCGATCAGCAAATCCTCGGCCTGGGCGATGTCGGGGCGCCGGGTCAGGAGGTCCGACGGCAGGCCAGCAGGGATGTCCGTCAGGAAGCTCTGGTCGCCGAGTGCTTGGCCAGCAGGCAGGTCTGCGGACAGGGGCGAGCCGACGAGCAGGACAAGCGCGTTTTCGGCCTGCGCGCGCGCACGCTGCTGGGCTGCAAGCTGTCCGCGTGCCTGTTCGAGCACCCCTTCGGCCTCTCGCAAGTCGAGTTCGGACCCGGTGCCCGCGGAGAACTGCCGCCTCGTCAGCCGGTACGATTCTTCGGCGATCTGCTGCAAAGCCGCGGTCACGACCAGTGCCTCGTCGGCCGCGACCAGGGTCAGGTATTGCGTGGCGACCTCGGCGACCAGCAGCATCTCGGCGGCCTTGCGCGCCTGTGCGCTAGCAAGGTACTGCTCGAGCGCGGCATGCTCGAGACTGCGCACCCTGCCGAACAGGTCCAGTTCCCAGTTTACCGAGACATAGGCTGCGTACGCGTTACCGACCGTGGTGCCGGTGGTGAGCAAGGTGATATCGCCGCGTCCGCGCGCGCCGGCCACGCTGGCCGATACGGTCGGGAACAGCCCCGACCGCTCGATCGCGTATTGGGCTCGCGCGACCTCGACATTTAGGATCGCAATGCGCAGGTCGCGATTGTTTTGCAAGGCCGTTTCGACCAGCCTCTGCAGGCGCGCGTCGCGCAGGAACTCCCGCCAGCCCAGATCGGCTGCGGCCACCTGCACCGCCGACGGATTGGCCTCATTTGCCCTAGCGGATTCATTGGCGCGATTCACCTGCGGGTTGACGCTGGACACGTACCCGGGGCCCTGCGGATAGGCATTGTCGACCGGCAGTGCCGGGCGCTGATACGCCGGTTCGAGCGTGCAACCCCCGAGCGCGGCCAGGACCGAAAAGGTATATCGCGTGACCAGGCGCCGAACCGGCAAACATCTTCCCATTCTCATGACGGCCCTCCGGCCACCGCGACCGCCGGTTCGCCCGCGGGAGCCTTCTTGCGCCCGAAGCGCACGACGATGACCACGAAGAACATCGGGATGAGGAAGATCGCTAGGAAGGTCGCTGTCAGCATCCCTCCGATCACGCCCGTGCCGATCGCGTGCTGGCTACCCGATCCGGCTCCGTTGCTCACCGCCAGCGGAAGCACTCCGAGGATGAAGGCCATCGAGGTCATGAGGATGGGCCGCAGACGCAGCCGTGCCGCTTCGATGGCAGCTTCGGTTGCGGTCCTACCCTGGTCCATCAGGCCGCGCGCGAACTCGACGATCAGGATGGCATTCTTGGCCGATAGTCCCACGGTGGTCAGCAGGCCCACCTGGAAATAGACGTCGTTGGACAAGCCGCGCAGGTTTGCTGCGACCAGCGCGCCCAGTACACCCAAGGGGACGACCATGATGACCGACACCGGGATCGACCAGCTTTCATACAGCGCGGCCAGGCTCAGGAAAACCACTAGGACCGAGATGGCATACAGCGCCGGCGCCTGCGATCCCGACAGACGCTCCTGGTAGGAAAGGCCGGTCCATTCGTAGCCGATGCCCGCCGGCAATTTGGCCGCAAGCTTTTGCATAACGTTCATGGCGTCGCCGGAGCTCCTTCCCGGCGCCGCGGCGCCCTGGATCTCCACGGCCGAGACTCCGTTGAATCGCTCCAGCTTGGGTGATCCGAACAACCACTGTCCGCTGGCTACGGTTGACAGCGGCACCATCGCGCCCTGGGCGTTGCGCACGTAGTACAGGCCTAGGTTGTCCGGTGTCATGCGAAACGGCGCATCGGCCTGTACGTAGACCTTCTTGATGCGGTCGTCGACATCCAGGAAATTGTTGACGTACTGCGAAGCCCAGGCGATGGAAATCGTCTGGTCGATGCTGGCCAGATTCAGTCCAAGTGCGCTCGCTTTCTCCCGGTCGATGTTGATCTGGTATTGCGGCGTGTCGTTCAATCCATTGGGCCGCACCAGGGTGAGCGCCGGATCGCTGCGGGCCATCTTGAGCAGTTCATTGCGCGCCGCCATCAAGGCGCCGTGCCCCAGACCCGCCCGGTCCTCCAGTTCGAAGTCGAATCCGGCCGCCGTGCCGAGCTCTGGGATCGGGGGCGGGTTGATCGGGATAATATTGGCGTCGCGGTAGGTGGCAAAGCGCTTGACCATGCGCGCGATGAGCGCCTGGATCTTCAGGTCGCTGGCTCGACGCTGGTCCCAATCGCGCAGCCGCACGAACAACAGTCCCGAATTCTGGCCACGGCCGGCAAAGTTAAAACCGGTGACCTCGAACGCGCCCTCCACGACGGCGCCTTCCTCGCCTAGCAGGTAGTTGGCAACGTCATCGAGCACGGCCTGGGTGCGGCCCTGCGTTGCCCCCGGTGGCGTCTGCACCTGCACGAACATCGTGCCTTGGTCTTCGTCGGGCAGGAACGACGTGGGCATGCGCACGAACAGCAGGCCCACGGCGACAATGACGACGGCATAGATCGCCAGCCAGCGTCCGGCGCGTCCTAGCACATGCTGCACGCCCGAGTGGTAGAGCACACGGCTGCGCTCGAAGCCCCGGTTGAACCAGCCGAAGAAGCCCTTGCGCGCGTTATGCCCATGGACAACCGGCTTGAGCAGCAACGCGCACAGCGCTGGCGTCAGGATCAACGCCACCAGCACCGAGAGCACCATAGCCGCGACAATCGTCAAGGAGAACTGCCGGTAGATCGCGCCGACCGAACCGCCGGAGAAAGCCGAGGGGACAAATACCGCCGAAAGCACGAGCGCCACGCCGACCAGGGCGCCCGTGATCTGGCCCATGGCGCGTCGCGTGGCCTCGAGCGGTGAGAGCCCCTCCTCGGCCATGACACGCTCGACGTTCTCGACCACCACGATGGCGTCATCCACGAGCAGGCCGATCGCCAGCACCAGCCCGAACATGGTCAGTGTATTGATGGAAAAGCCGGCGGCGGCCATGACGCCGAACGTGCCCAGCAGCACCACCGGCACCGCGATGGTGGGGATCAAGGTAGCGCGCAGATTCTGCAGGAACAGGTACATGACCAAGAACACCAACACGACGCCTTCGAACAGGGTCTTGACGACCTCCTCGATCGAGATCCTCACGAACGGGGTCGTGTCGTAGGCGTAGCGCACCTCCATGCCATGCGGGAAGTTGCCCGACAGCTGATCCAGCCGGTCCCGCACGCCCTTGGCGGTGGCCAGCGCATTGGCGCCGGTGGCGAGCTGGATACCCATGCCGGCCGAAGGCGCGCCGTTGAACTTGGTGTCGTATGTGTAGTTCTCGCCGCCCAGGTCGATGCGCGCCACGTCGCGTACGCGAACCTGCGAGCCGTTCGGATTGACCTTCAGCAAGATGGCGCCGAACTGTTCGGGCGTACGCAACAGCGTCGCCTCGGTGATCGCCGCCGTGAGTTGCTGACCGGCAATTGCCGGCATCCCGCCCAGCTGGCCGCCAGCGATCTGCACGTTTTGCACCGCCAGCGCGTTTGACACGTCCACTGGGGTCAGGCCATAGGCGTTGAGCTTGCCCGGATCGAGCCATATGCGGATCGCGTACTGCGTGCCGAAAACCAGCACTGTGCCGACGCCGTTGACCCGGCTGATCGGATCCTGGATTCGCGAGGCCACATAGTTCGATAGGTCGTACCGAGACATGCTGCCGTCGCTGGAGACGAAGGCCAGGATCAGCAGGAAGCTGCTGCTGGACTTGGTGACGGCGATGCCGGCCTGCTGCACGGCCTGGGGCAGGAGCGGCGTGGCCAGTTGCAGCTTGTTTTCGACTTGCACCTGCGCGATGTTCGGGTCGGTGCCGGCGGCGAAGGTCAAGTTGGTTATGGCGGTGCCCGTGTCGTCGCTGGTCGACGACAGATACAGCAGGTTGTCCAGGCCATTCATCTGCTGCTCGATCACCTGGACCACCGTATTTTCTACTGTCTTAGCGGAGGCGCCCGGGTACGTAGCGCGAATCTGAATCGATGGCGGCGCGATCGTCGGGTACTGCGCCACCGGGAGGGAGACGATGGCCAAGATGCCGACCAGCATGAGGACGATGGCCAACACGATCGCAAAGATCGGCCGCTCGATGAAGAACTTGACCATAGAGGGCAGCTCGCCGTGTCTTAGCGTTCGCCGCCCGGCGCCGCGGCCGGCGGCGCGTGCGTGGGATCGGTGACGATGCCGGCCGAGACGCTGCGTCCCTGCGGCGTGCTGGACTCGACTGGCCGCACCAGCTGCCCGGGCTGCACTTTCTGTCCGCCCTCGACGATGATCCGGTCATTGGCCTGGAGACCGGATTCGATGACCCAGTTCGAGTCGACCGTGCGGCCGGTCACGACCGTCTTGAACACAACCTTGTTGTCCCCGCCCACGAGCAGCGCCGTGGCCTCGCCTCTGGCATTGTGCGTCACGCCGACCTGCGGCACGAGCACCGTCTGGGCGCTAACGCCTTCCTCGATCTGGGCGCGTACAAACATGCCCGGCAACAGGACGTGGTTGGGATTGGGAAACAGCGCCCGCACGGTCACCATCCCGGTCCCGGGGTCCACCGTGATGTCGGTGAACTCCAAGGTCCCGTCCAGGGGGTACTGCGATCCGTCCTCGAGCAACAGGTGCACCTTGGCCTGCCGGGGGCCATGGAGCTGCAGGCGGCCGTTGGCGACCTCGCGTCGCAGGCGCAAGCCCTCGACGCTCGTTTGGTTCAGATCCACATAGATGGGATCGAGTTGCTGCACCGTCGCCAGCAAAGTGGCGCCGCTTGCCTGCACGTACCCTCCCTCGGTCACCTGGGCGGCGCCGATGCGTCCGGACACCGGCGCGCGCACCTCGGTGTATCCGAGGTTGATGCTCGCGGTCTGCACGCCAGCCTGGCCCGCGGCAACGTCGGCAGCCGCCTGACCCTGAGCCGCGACCGCGTTGTCGTATTCCTGCCTGCTGATCGCGTTGTCTTCGATCAGCACCTTGTCGCGCTCGGCTAGGGCCGTGGTCGATACCAGGTTCGCCTGCGCCCGCGATAGGCTGGCCCGGGCACTGGCCAGTGCCGCCTGATACGGCGCCGGATCGACTTGAAACAGCAGTTGCCCGGCCTGTACGTCCGAGCCTTCCACGTAGGCGCGCCGAGCCACGATCCCGTCAACGCGCGCGCGCACCTGCGCGATGCGGTAGGCCGACGTGCGCCCGGGAAGTTCGTTGGTCACCGTTATGGCTTGCGGCTTGATGGTGATGACGCCGACCTCCGGAACCGTCGGCGCGGGCGGGTCCGCTTCCTTGCCGCAGCCGGCCAGAACGAGGGCCGCCAGCCACATCGCTCCGGCGCGCCCTCGCACCGAGTTCTTCAGACACCGTTTCATCGTTTGTCTTCACTTCCTGCAGAAAAGCACGCCCGCCGGACAGCCACGCAGCTTGTCCGGCAGACTCCCTGTGACCCACCGAATTCGTGGAGAAACGCGCGCACCACCGTCTTCGGGACCGTCGCGAAAATCATAACAACTGAGATCGGAATTTCCGTCGACAACCGACAACTCCCAGGTGATTCTGAACGGGCTCAAATCCGTCCTCCCGCGCGGCGCTCGAGCCAGCGCCGACGCGCGAAACGCTTGCTTTGGGCATTGACCGTAATGGAGCCCGAAACCAGCCAACGTACACGACGAGGTGGCCGACGCACCTGATTCCCGCGATCTCGCAGGATGGTCTGGAAGTCAGTCGGATGTCGTGCTACCGATTATCCCTCGACAACCGGAACCGGTCGGCTCCGGAACTTTGACGTTCTCGGGAGCGATGCAACAATGCCGCGTCAGAGCGCGGTCTACCGGAAAATCGATTTGGAAGTTGATGCATGCAAAGCCGGTTGCAGTGGCCCGCAGCGGGGCACCACCGGGGCCTCTTGCCACATCCCCGGCGCACGCGAATTGACGGGGGTGACGATGGGTTTTCTTGCAGAGGGAAGACGTGGCGCGAAAAACGCCCTAGCGTTACTTGCTAGCGGGCGGCATGCTCGGACGGCAAAGGCATTGCGGACGGGAGAGCCAGCGGACGTTACGCCGTCGCTCGAATCTGAAATCCAACGGCCGTTGCAATCGGACGCGCATGCGGATTTCGCGCTTCAGAGCCGCATTCCCCGCTAGCTTCCCTTGCGAAACGCGCTTTGGTCAAGTGCCGACGGTCCACGCATCGGTTGACTGCAGTGATAGGCAAGCGGCAATCCCACTGGCAGCCAGCAGCACAAATGCCAAGGCCAGGACGGTGCTGACGCCGAAATGAAAGATCACGAACGCCCCGACGGCCGCGCCGAGAAACATTGTGGTCGTCGCGAGTAAACGACGACCGGGTCGCGGATTTTTTCCGCCGGCAAGCGTCGAGTCGGCGGCGAGGCCTGTAAGGGTTAATGTCAGGACCGTCGTTGTCAAATCGGGAATGCCTAGGCGCCGCGCGGTCGCATTCTGGATTCCCATTCCGATTGCCAATAGGACAATGAGTTGGTATCGAACGGTATCGCCTTCGGGATTGCCTGCAAGCGTTACCACCAGCAAGGCGGCGCCGATAGCAGCAATCTCGAGGAAGATTGCTGTTGCCAGAAAGCGGCCGCGGTGGCGGCCCACGCTGGATCCGAGCCGGCCGCCCGCAAGCGCGCCGAGCAGAAACGCGGCCGTCGCAGCCAGAGACGCGGCAATCGAAAACTCCTTTGCGTCGGCAACAGCGAATCCTAGAAACGCGATGTTTCCAGTCATATTCGCAACAAAAACGTGACCCAGCCTGAGGTAGCTGACGGCATCGACCAAACCCGTGACCGTCGTGAGGATCAAGAGCATCGCTGGGAGCGGTCCGTGCTGCGCGTCTTTTCCGGAAATTGCTGCGACAATCCTTGGAGCGAAGGACATTGCAACCTCTCGTCCTCTCGAAATGTCACGGGAACAGCCCGATGATCGGCGAGTCCCTAAAAAGCGGCGACGGGCCTGGCAACGTCCTGCTCGCGCAGTTTATCGCTCTGCGCCGTTCATTTGCCTTCAGAATGCCCCGCACGAACATGTAAGGGCGCTCCAAAACGACTTGTCACCCGCGACGGGTACCGGTCGACCCCCAAGCGCCCGCGTGCGCGTGCCCGTGGACATTGCAGCCGTGCCCGCAGCCGCAGCTATTGGCCGCCATGGCATGCTCGCTGAGGGGCATTTGGCGTTCTTGATACTTTCCCATTCACGATCGAAAGAGACGCGCCATTTGCTTTTTCCCACAGCGAAGTCAAAGACCCTGTCGCCTCTACCCTCGGAGAGTAGCCTACGAAGAGGCTCTACGGTGGATCACCAAGAAAAAAGCCGCCCACGAGGGACGGCTTGAAGGGTGACGGTGATGCGGTCTAGTGCCATGCAAGCCCGGTGATAAAGCCGACTGAAAATCCGCCACGGAAGAATGCGGCCGCATTGACGAATCGATGCCCTCGGGTCCGCGTCAGTTCATTGATGATGTCCTCGACGACGGTTGCCGCGAGTATGTAGACCTCATTCTCGTTTCGATCCTCGGTGTTTGGCTGCTCGCGCAATGACAACGCAACCCCTCGAAGAATTTCTATGGGCGTAGTATTTTCCGTAACCATAATGTGCGGCTCCCTAGTAGCTGCGTTTATGGCTAGGGCCATTCGCGGTGTTGACGCACCGCGTTGGCCCGCTTTTGCTACGTGCACAAGTATAGGCTCTATCTAGAATGCAAGGCATGGGCACCCCGCACGCCGACCGCGTTCCATCAAATATTGGCGGCCCGTGTTCTTTTCTCTCCTGACCGGGAATTCGAGTCCACTTTCGCCCGGAAATCGCGTTCCTACCCAAGAGGCGGTCCGTGGCAACACGAAGGCTCGATTCGGGATGCCGGCCGTGGACGAAATGACTTTTGTCCATTGGCCGTAGCGCTCAAATGGGAACCTCCTGCGCGATGCCCTGGGGTGCCGAATGGTGGCGCGGGCTGGCCTCCGCCCTCCTAGCGCCGGCTCATGGTTCGGTGCGACGGATCGCGATGAGCGCTCGGTCACATCGCGTCAGAGGACCGCTTTAGGGAGGATTCCTTCACAATCTGAATAACGGTCTCACCACCGGCCGCCCGGGCAAGCTCTGACACGTCGAGTTCCCTTATGACGTTGAAATCCGGGAATTTCTTGTCACCCCGGTCGGTGGCGGTCGATTTCACGCTACGTTGACTCGTCTTCACGACGTTCTCCTGTCTGGGATGCACGCTTTGCCACTACATAGAGTCTGCGCATAGCTGCGCAAACCTACTATTTTCTGCTTCGCCGAGAACGGTTTCGTCGGTACGAGTACCGGCCAGCGCCTTTCTCTCCACAGACTGATGCGCCATAGCTTGACG
>Ga0116223_10003251_pt1 | contig 14784 bp, 8 predicted proteins | sample Sb_taG_3_FD_90092 | JGI IMG/M metagenome (GOLD analysis project Ga0116223, IMG submission 90092) | Peat soil microbial communities from Weissenstadt, Germany - Sb_50d_a_PC metaG | ecosystem: Environmental > Terrestrial > Soil > Wetlands > Peat | place: Germany: Weissenstadt | collected 2010-09-21 | reverse complement strand
GTCGTCGCGTTCTGACTCAAGCGCCGACCACGCGGGGCGGGGCGCGGGGCGCGCCATCTGCTCGCTTGTGGCCGACTCGACGCGGCAGCTCACCTCGGCTTGGCGGAAGATCTCGCGGGCGAATCCGCTCCAGGAGACCCGGCCCGAGCCCGTCAGGTGGACGAGGCCTTGCACCTGACGTTCGAGCAGCCCGAGCACGGCCGGCGCGAGGTGCCCGGACCATGTGGGCGAGCCGATTTGATCGTCGACAACCTGCACGGCGTCGCGCTCGGTCGCGATACGCAACATCGTGGCCACGAAGTTGGGGCCGTCGACCCCGTAGAGCCATGCCGTGCGTACCACGCAGTGCTCGCGAGAGGCGGCAAGCACCTGGCGCTCGCCGTCGAGCTTGGTGGATCCGTAGATCGAACGAGGACCGGTGGGGTCGGACTCCACGTAAGGCCGCGGCCGGCCGTCGGCGTCGAGTGGGGCGGTGCCGTCGAAGACGTAGTCGGTCGATATGTGCAGCAGGGGAGCCTCGATCTCGGCGGTCGCGCGCGCGAGGTTGCCAGCGCCGTCGGCGTTGACCGCGTGGGCCTGCTCACGCTTGGTCTCGGCGCCGTCGACGTCGGTCCAGGCTGCGCAGTTGATCGTCGCCTCAGGCCGTTCGCGCGCGAAGAACGCATATACCGCCGCCGCGTCGGTGATGTCGAGCTCGGGCAGGTCGACCAGCACGAGCTCGTGTCCGGCGCGTTCTGCGACGCGGCGTATGTCGTGGCCGAGCATGCCGGCCGCGCCTGTAACCAGCAGCCTCATTACAGAATCGAGATGTCGGAGTTGTCCCCAACCATGAAGCGGTAGGCGCGCGGCTGGCGGTCGCCGCGGCGCACGGTCACGTTGCGCCCGAGCAGCGAGGACTCCATCCGGCCATCGAGATCGCAGACGGAAGAGCCGGCAAGCAGGATCGAGTGCTCGACCTCGGCGCCGGAGATCACACAGCCATCGCCGATCGCTGTGTAGGGGCCGATGTAGCAGTCGCTCAGCCGCGCGCCCGCGCCGATGATCGCGGGACCGCGCACGGTCGTGCGCTCGAGGCGCGCGCCGGACTCGATCACGACACGCCCGTCCACCTGGGAGTCGATCAGCTCGCCCTCGACGCGCTCGAGAAGGTTGTCGAGGATCAGGCGGTTGGCCTCGAGCATGTCCTCGAGGCGTCCGGTGTCCTTCCACCAGCCGCGCACGATGTGCGGCTCCACGCGCTGCCCATCGTCGAGGAGATACTGGATCGCGTCGGTGATCTCGAGCTCGCCGCGCGGCGAGCTCTTGATCGCCCGCGCGGCGGCGTGGATGGCGGCGGTGAACATGTAGACCCCCACCAGCGCCAGGTCAGTGGCGGGCTCGGAGGGCTTCTCGACCAGGCGCACCACTCGACCGACCTCACCGGTGGCGGCAGACGCGAGCTCGGCGACACCGTAGTTCTCGGGATCGGGCACGGGCGTGAGCAGGATCAGCGCGTCTGGCTGGTGCTCGCGGAAGGCGGCCACGAGGTCTGAGATCCCACCCTGCAGCAGATTGTCGCCGAGGTACATCACGAACGGGCTCGAGCCCAGAAACGGCTCGGCGGTCAGCACCGCGTGGGCGAGCCCGAGCGGCTCGTCCTGCACGATGTAGGTGATGTGCACCCCGAACTGCGAGCCGTCGCCAGCCTCCTGACGAATCTCCTCGCCCGTCTCCGGAGCGATGATGATCCCGACCTGCTCGATCCCGGCCTCGGCCATCGCCTCGATCCCATAAAACAGGACCGGCTTATTCGCCACGGGCACGAGCTGCTTGGCGCTCGTGTGCGTGATCGGGCGCAGGCGCGTGCCCTTGCCCCCCGAGAGGATCAGTCCCTTGAGCGGCTCCATTGCCCGGGAGAGTAACCGGCATCCTGCCTTCGGGCCGAGCCGGGCTACGTCTCGTCACGGCGACTCCAGGTGGCAGACTGGATTTCGCGGGAGCGGATGTCCCGCGAAGGTAGATCGTTATGCCGTTCGGGCCGTCATGGCACGGTGACTGGTGCCGCAGCCCGTGCCATCCGAGCGGCCTTCAGTAGACGCCCGCGAGCTTGCGGTGATCCCACGTGGCGCGGCGACGCTCGAGGAACTCGAACCCGACGCGCTTGGCCGCCTGCGCCTCGACCATCGCGCTCACCTCGGCGGGCAGCTCTTCCACCACAGGCTCGCCACGGGGAGAGGCATAGCGAGCGAGGATCTCCTGCCCGAGCGCGCTCACAGTCTCCAGGGCGCGGTGGATGACGACGTCGCACTCGAGCATCACCCCGCGCAGCTCCTCATAGGCCTCGCCGGCCTCAACCTGGAGCGTCGCGCGTGGGTCGCGCTCGAGGTTACGCGTCTTCTGAGAAGCCGCGTACGTCCAGGCCCAGATGCGCGGAGCGGGCTCCCCGTCGGCAGACGCGCGCAGCACGTACCACAGCGGCATCAGGTGAGGCCATCCACGCGGTCCGCTGGTAGCGCAGGTCACGGTTCGCTCCGCGGCGAGAAACGCGGCGACCTCCGCGTCGGACATCTTGATCTGCTCGCGGCGACTCACGTTCTCGAGAGGGGCGCCCGTCTACACGCCGGCCGGCACGGAGTGGGCCTCGCGCAGCCGAGCCACCGCGGCGCGGACGGCGTCGCGCGCGTCCTTGGGCTCGAGCACCGCGGCATCGCCCGCTTCCCTGAGGATCTCCCGCACGAGCCAATCGCGGCCGGCGAAGCTCAGCTCCACAACGACCGCGCCGTCCGAGCGCTCCTCCACGACCCGCCGGGCCTCGCGCGCCCAGCGCGCGCGCTCGGGAGAGACCCACACGCGCGCCGTACGCGAAGCCTCCACCTCGCCGGTGCGCAACCAGCCGCCGACCTCCGCCGCCGGGTCGACCTCCGGCCGGGGCTCGAACGTCTCATCTGTGACCGTCACGCGCTTGATCCGATCGAGGCGAAAGTGGCGCATGCCGTCGCGCTCGGGGTCGAACGACGCCACATACCAGCCCTCGCGGCCGTTCGTCAGCGCGTAGGGCTCGACCCGGCGCTCTACGATCTCGTCCTCGTTCTCCTTGTAGTACTCCAGCTCGATGATCAGCCGCTCGACGATCGCGGTGGAGACCACCCGTGCCACCTCGGAGTCATCGCCCCCCGCGTGGGCGACCTGCAGTCCCTGCTCCATCGGGTCCTCGCCGAGCGCCGCGACGATCTTCTCACGGGCAGAGGTGAGCGAGCCCTCGGGGATGTGCTCGCCGATCAGGTCAATCGCCGCCACCAGCGCCTTGCCCTCGACCGGCAGGAGGCGGGCGGGCCGGTCGAAGTTGTCGCTGTAGGGCTCCGGGTCGACCTCGATCTCACCCTCCTCCTCATTGATCTCCGCGTACAGCACGTAGGAGCCGCCGCCGAAGTTGACGACGTTCAACACATTCAGGTCCTCGCGCAGCTCCTCATCTGAGAGCTGCAACCGCTCGCAGATCTCCTCCATGTTCACCCGCTCCCCCACGCGGCCGGCCTGGATCAGGATGCTCGCGAGCGTCACCAGTCGCGCAAAGCGCTCGGGCCGGATCGCGGCCTCGTCGCGGCGTGCGGATCCCTCGTGATCGCCACCCTCCGCCGCTGCCCCCCTGCGCCCGCCGCGCGCACGCGCTCCCGATACGCGCTGGGCACCCCCGGTCGAGGCCCTGCTCACCACTTCATCGGCTCCGGGGAGCGTCTCGCCGTGGCGCTCGGAGAGCAGCTCCAGCCGCCGCTCCAGCTCGCCGACCAGCTCCTCGGGACCCCGTAGGCGAGCGTGCGCGCCGAGTCCGAGCACCCAGGAGATGAGGCCGCGTGGATTTGAGTAGCCGGTGCGAAAGAGCCTGTCGTCACCCAAGCTGTCGATCTCGCCGTAACGGCCGAAGTGACGCTCGAGCAGCCACGCGATCCGCTCGGAGACGACGATCTCCGCCACGCCCTGCTCGTCGCCGAGCTGCCAGTCGGCGCGGTTGGCGTAGGCGCGCGGATCGAAATCCGCTGGCCGGCGGAAGTCGTGCTCGGCCTTGGTCGCGTAGGACACCTTGCCGCGGATCCGCGACAGGCGAAACACGCGGATCGCCTCGCGCTCGTGCGCGTAGCCGAGCAGGTAGAACTGGCCACCCTGGAACAGCAGGTGGTAGGGATCGACGCGACGGGAGCCCACCTCGTCGCGCTCCATCGTGTAGTAATCAAACACGATCGTCTTGTTGCGGAAGATCGCCGTCTCGACCTTCGCCAGGCGCGCCGAGAGCTCATGCCCACCGGCCGAGGCGGTGATGCCGAGCGCGACCGAACGCTGCTCGGGAGCCCGCAACGGGCTGGGCCGCCCCCAGGTGATCTGCTGCAGTGCCAGCCGCAGCGGCTCGGCGTAGGCGAATTCGCCGTCCAGCAGACTCAGCGCGGTCTGCAGCGCAGCGAGCTCCTTGTCGGTGAACGCGATCGCGGGCAGATGGAAGTTCTCCGGCCGCAGCGAGTAATTCTCCTGCTCAGCCGCCCCGTCGGCCGGTCGCTCGACGGTCAGCTGGATGCGCAGCGACTCGAGCTCCGAGCGATCGGCGTAGAAGCGCCGCGCGAAGGCGTCCTCGTTCATGCCGCTGTAGCCCTCCACGTCGCGCCGGATCTCCAACGCCGTGACTGGCCGGCGCTCGGCCATCAGGTAGGAAATCAGCGACAGCTGGCGGATCAGCTTCTCGGTGTCCTTTGCCATCGGTCAAGAACCATAGAACTCGATGGGGAGACGACTGTGGCACGAGCGGTCCGAACGTACGCTATTTGCGAACTTTCAGAACTTCAGGCTCACGCCGCGAACCCTCAGGCCGCTTCGCGCACGGGCACCGGCGGCTTGCCGATCTCCTCGCCATCGCTCCGCTCCGCGCCGCCTCGCTCGGCGAAGAACGCGCCGCCGCCGATCACGCGGTCGAAATTCGACCAGCGCTTGCCGGGGGCAAGCTCTTTCTCGAGGCGATCGAAGCTGCCCAGGCGCCCGCCGAGGTTGTCGATCATGTGCACCAACGTCGCCTCCCGCGTGCACGGCACAACCGGGCTGCCGTGCTCCAGGGCGCCATGGTGAGAGAGGATGATGTGACCCACCGCCTGCGCCAGCTCGGCGGGGAAGCCCTCGATGTCCTCGATCGTGCGACGGATGCGGTAGTAGCCCAGCGCGATCTCGCCGTGCAGCTTGCCCACATCGGTGAGGTCGATGATCCGGTCCTGCCGGGCGGGCGGGGCCTGATCGGTGTAGGCCTCGAGCTTGCCGATGTCGTGCAGCAGCGCCCCGGTGACCGCGACATCGCGGTCGATGCCCGGGAAAGTCGCTGAGATCGCGCTGACCGCTTGGGCTACCCCGAGACAGTGCTCCAAGAGGCCGTGGCGGTAAGCCTGGTGGTAGTACTTGGCCGCGGGAGCGACACGGTAGCCGGCCCACAGCTCTGAGTCCTCGCCGAACACGCACTCCAGCAGGATGCGCAGGTGCGGCTCCTGAATCGTGTCCAGCAGCTCGCGTACCTCGCCTTCCATCTGCTCGACCGAGCGCACCGGGCCATCGAGCAGGTCCTCCAGCGAGAAGCTTCCGGGCGCGGCTGCCTCCAAGCCATACAAGTTGATCTGCGGGCCGAAGCGCGGGTGGATGGTGTAACGGCCCCGCACGTGCACCGGCTCGCCGGCGTACGCCAGGTCCTCCACCTCCCCCAGCTCTTCCCACACCATGCAGACGACCGCGCCGGTGCGGTCGCCCAGCTGCAGGCGCAGGTAGTCGCCGCCATCGCGCCGCTGACGGCGCTCGGTCTCGTGGACCAGCAGTACCTGGTCGATCTCTATGCCGTCGGTGAACTCGTTTACGAACATCATCATCTGAAGGTAGACATGACTGCGGACGGCATTCGCGGCCGGAGGGTATCGGCGGCCATCGCGCCCGGATCCCGCTCCCGGGTGCTCCTACGGAGCAACCCGATCTTGATCCTCTCGAAAAATCTAGGACGGCGCTGGGCAAGCTAGGCCAGGACGCAGTGAGCACCGGTGACGGGCTTCGGAGGCATGTGGATGATCAAGGACGCCGCATAGCGCCGCCCAGCGTCCGTCCTACGGCTCCAGGCGATTCGGGCCGCGATAGAGGAACGTCACCTCGCGCACGTTGTCCTGGTTGAGGAGCTGCATCAGCAGACGGGTGAGCCCAAAACCGAGGCCGCCGTGAGGCGGAGCGCCGTAGCGGAAGAAGTCGAGGTAGTACTGGATCGGGGCCGTCTCGACGCCCTTGTCGGCCGCCTGGGCCAGTAGCTGCTCGTAGCGGTGCTCGCGCTGGGCACCCGTGGTCAGCTCGATCCCGCGCCACAGCAAGTCGAAGCTCTTGGTCACACTCGGACGATCCTCGAAGCGCATGTGGTAGAAGGGCCGCACCGAGGTCGGGTACTCAGTCACGAACGCGAACTCGTGGCCGTGCTGCTCCTTGATCAGTGCGCTCAGCGCGCGCTCGCTCGGGGGATCGAGGTCGTGGTTGGGACCGGGAACCGAGTCGTGGCCGTGCTCGCGCAGCAACTCCTTGGCCTGCTCCAGCGTCACACGCGGGAAGGGGAGCGCCGGCACGATCACCTCGGTGGCGAACGTTGCCTCGATCGCCTCGCCATGCGCGTTCTTGACGGCGCCAAGCACGTGTGCGAGCCATGCCTCCTCGAAGGCCATCACGTCCTCGTGGGACTCGATCCAGGAGAGCTCGACGTCGACGCTCGTGAACTCCGTGTCGTGGCGTGAGGTGAACGACGGGTTCGCGCGGAACACGGGCCCAATCTCGAACACCTTGCCGAAGCCCGCGGCCATCGCCATCTGCTTGTAGAACTGCGGCGACTGCGCGAGGTAGGCCTGCCCCTCGAAGTACTCGACCTTGAACAGCTCGGCGCCGGACTCGCTGGCGGAGCCCATCAGCTTGGGGGTGTGGATCTCGATGAAGTCCTCGCTGCGCCAGTAGTCGCGCATCGCGTGCTCGACCGTGGTCTGCACCTCGAAGATCAGCCGGCGGTCGGGCCGGCGCAGGTCGAGGTAGCGCCAGTCGATCCGCTTGTCGAGGGCGGAGTCGGGCGCGATCGGCACCTCGGGCTCGGCCGGAGAGTCGACCTCGATGCTCTCCAGCTGCAGCTCGACGCCACCGAGCTTGACCCGCTCGTCGGCGACCACAGTCCCCGTCAGCGTCACCGCGGACTCGACGCTCAGGCTCGTGATCTGCTCGTTGAGCTCCGTGGGTGGGTCATCCTTGCCGAGCACCGCCTGCGCCAGTCCCGATTCGTCGCGCACGACCACGAACTGCACGCGCTTCTGGTCGCGCACCACGTGCACCCAGCCGCGGATCGTGACCTGCTCGCCGACGTGCGCGGGCAGCTCGGATATGAGGGTGCGAGTCATGGCGGAGACCCTATCTAGCCGGACGATCCCGATGTCTCCTCGGCCAACTCAACTTCTACAGCGAACTCCTCGGCCTCGACCGTCTCGATGCGCTCGATCGTCCCCGCCTCGAGCAGGTCACCTTCCCCCAGCTCCAGCGCGCTCAGCCGCTCCGCCGTGTCGTGCACGACCACGCGGCTGACCGGCGCGCGCATCTTCACCTGCGCCTCGGACTTCGCCTTGCGCACCTCTTTGAGCACATCCGCGGTCACATCGAGTGCCACGTCTTCGCGGTCGTGCTCCGGCTGCTCGCCGACCTCGGCCAGCAGCTCTGCCGCATCCGGCCAGGGCGCGCGATGCACCGACCCCTGCTGCCACCACGACCACACCTCCTCACAGACGAACGGCAGGAACGGGGCGAGCAGACGCTGGAACACCGACAGCGAAATGCGCAGCGCGCGGCTTACCGACGCGCTCACGTCCGGGTCCGGATCGTAGCGACGCCCCTTGACGAGCTCGAGGTAGAAGTCGCAGTACCACCAGAAGAACTCCTCCGTGCGCTCGAGCGCTCGCGTGTAGTCGTACTCGTCAAAGCTGCTCGTCGCATCTCTCACGACCGCCGTCAGCCGCGCGATCATCGCGCGGTCGAGCGGGTGCGTGAGCGTCTCGCCCTGCGGGGGGAGATCGGCGAGCGCGAACTTCGACGCGTTCAAGAGCTTCACCGCGAGCCTGCGGCCGACCTTCATCTGCTGGGCGTCGAACGCGGTGTCCGTGCCCGGGCGCCCGTTCGCCGCCCAGTAGCGCGCGGCGTCGGCGCCGTGCTCCTCGAGCAGGTGCATCGGCGTGACCACGTTGCCCTTCGACTTCGACATCTTCTTGCGATCGGGGTCGAGCACCCAGCCGGAGATCGCTGCGTTCCGCCACGGCAGCGCGTCGTGGTCGAGGTGGGAGCGCAGGATCGTCGTGAACAGCCACGTCCTGATGATGTCGTGGGCCTGCGGGCGCAGGTCCATCGGGAAGACCTTCTCGAAGACCGCATCGTCCTCGGGTGGGCGGGCTCCGCATCCGGCGATCTGCGGCGTCAGCGACGAGGTCGCCCACGTGTCCATCACGTCCGGGTCGCCGACGAACCCGTTTGGCTGCCCGCGCTGTTCGGGCTCGTATCCCTCGGGCACGTCGGTCGAGGGGTCGACCGGGAGCTGGTCCTCGCGCGCGGGAATCGGTTCCTCGTAGAGGGCGGCGCCTGACGCGTCGAGCGGATACCAGATGGGGAACGGCACGCCGAAGAAGCGCTGGCGGCTGATGCACCAGTCGCCGGTCAGCCCGTTCACCCAGTCCTCATAGCGCGCGCGCATGTATGGCGGATGCCACTGGAGCTCGCGCCCGCGCGCGATCAGCTCCTCGCGGTGGTCGACCGTGCGGATGAACCACTGGCGGCTGGTGACGATCTCAATGGGTCGCTCGCCCTTCTCGAAGAACTTCACCGCGCGCGTCACCGGGGTGGGCTCGCCGACGAGGTCGCCCGACTCTGAAAGCAGCTCGACCATCCGTTTGCGCGCCTGGTTGATCGTCTTGCCCTGGAGCTCGCTGTATCGCGCGCGCGCGTGTCTGACGTCTTGTGACTCCCACCCGGGAGTCCCCCAGGGGACGTCTGTGAGCCGCCCGTCGGCGCCCAGCACCGAGCGAACGGGGAGACTGAGCTCGCGCCACCAGACAACGTCCGTCAAATCGCCGAACGTGCACACCATCACAAGCCCTGTGCCCTTGTCGGGGTCGACGAGCGGATGGGTGAGCACCGGCACGCGCGTGGCGAACAGCGGCGTCAGCACATCCTTGCCGACGAGCCGGCTCTGGCGGGCGTCGTCGGGGTGTGCGAGCAGCGCGACGCAGGCCGGGATCAGCTCTGGGCGCGTGGTCTCGATCAGGGCGTCTGCGGCTGACGGGTCTCCTCCACCTGCGCCACCGTCAGGCCCGTCGTCACCGTCGGCGATGTGAAAGCGCACGCGGTGCATCGCCCCCGTGCGCTCGCGGTCCTCGAGCTCAGCCTGGGCAACGGCGGTCTGGAAGTCGACGTCCCAGAGCGTAGGCGCCTGGAGCTGGTAGGCCCCGTCGCGGGCGAGCAGGGCGAGGAACGAGCGCTGAGAGATGCGCTGGGCGAGCGCGCCGATCGTGGTGTAGGTCATCGACCAGTCGACTGACAGGCCGAGCATGCGCCACAGCGCCTCGAACGCCTGCTCGTCGGTCTCGGTCAGACGTAGGCAGAGCTCGACGAAGTTGGGGCGCGAGATTGAGATCGGTTCCTTCTCCGACGGCTCCTCAGGCGCGGTGAAGTTCGGGTCGTAGGGGATCGACGGATCGCAGCGCACGCCGAAGTGGTTCTGCACGCGGCGCTCGGTCGGGAGGCCGTTGTCGTCCCAGCCCATCGGGTAGAAGACCTCGCGGCCGCGAATGCGCTGGTAGCGCGCGATCAGATCAGTGTGGGTGAAGGAGAAGACGTGGCCCACGTGCAGCGAGCCGCTCACGGTCGGCGGGGGCGTGTCGATCGCGAACACCCGCTCGCGCGGAGCTGAGGCATCGAAGTGATAGGTGCCCTCACGCTCCCAGACGGCACTCCACTTGGCCTCCAGGCCGTCGAGCGTCGGGCGCTCGGGGACGGTCGCGCCGGTGTTGGTCTCGGGTTGCTGCGACGGTGGCGGCAAGCCGTGGATCGTATCCGCCCGGGAGCGCCGCCCAGGCGGTCGCTACAGATCAGGCGCTCAGGGCGATTGGCGCAGCGGCATCCCCGGGAGCGGCGGACCGCTCTTCTCGCGCCGCGTGGTGCGTGGGACAGTAGACGCCGCGGATCCGCCCGTCGTCGAGGCCGTAGGCGAGCCACATCTCGCCGCGCCAGGCGAATTGGAAGAACCCGCCGTTCCTCTGCCCTTGCTCCAGCTGATGACGCCAGGCAGCGACAACCACCGCGGCCGGGATGCGCGACTCACAGGAGCAGCCGTCGGCGAGATACCCGCTCGAGACGCACCGCAGCGGCTCGTCCACGGTAGCTTGGACGACCCTCAAATCTACGCGCAAGCCATCCGTGTCGAGCCCAGCTTCGCCCGCCCCAAACGGGACACGATTTGCGGTCCTACCTGCCCTTGTCGTGCACTCCATGTCGTTCTTTTCGGACGACAAGGGCAGGTAGGTCAACTCTTACGAATAACTGGACGTTTGTCCTACGCGCGCGGCAGGTGGCCGCCCTGGAGCCAGCATCGGCGCTGAGCCACCGCCGGTGGCTATCGCTCCGCGTGCGAATCCGAACACGCCGCCACCCCGCCCCGCAAATGGCGGGACGGGGTGGTGCAAGGCGCCTGGCCCAGCGGCGCTCAGCGTCGGCTACGGCGTGTGCTTGCCCAGTGCATGGTGGACGAACGCGAGGCTCGCCACATGCGCCTGTACGTGCAGCACACCGGACCCCGCGCCGGGCGCGCCCGAGAGGGCCAGGTAGAGCGACACTCGACGATGCTGCTTCAGCGCGGCGAGCACCGCGTGCAGCGTCCCGGCCGATATGACCAGGTGGACCGCGGTCTGCCGTCCCGCCACGAGCGCGACGGGCACGCTCTCGAGCGTGAAGCCGCGCAGCGTGGAGGTCTTGGCGCTCCTGCCATGGCCCCTACCGTGCGAGCGCGCGATGAGGACCGTCAACCGGCCACTCAGGCTCGCCTCGAGACCCGCATCGCACATTGCGCTCGCCGTGACGATGCGCTTGCCCAGCAGCTTCTGGGTGCGGGCAACGGTGAGCGTGCAGTGGATCGCGGAGGCGCCCGGCGAACCAGCGGTCCCCGGAACGCCGATTGTGAGCGTACGCGTCACCGTGGTGACGTTGCCGAGCACGTCGGTGGCCGTGGCGGTCACCTGGTAGGTACCGGGGGAGGTGTAGGCGTGGGTCGCGCTGACGCCGCTCGCGGAGGCGCCATCTCCGAAGGAGAAGCCCTCCGAGAGGACGGGACTCCAGACGTCGAGCGGCGCGAGGAAGAACTGCAGCGACTGGCCCACGAGACCCTGCGAGGGAAGCGTAAGCCCGCGCAGCAGCGGCCCCGCGCCGTCGTAACCCGCCGCTTCGAGCAGGTAGTTCGGGCCGTTGGAGCGCGACCACACGGCGATCCCATTGCCCTGCGCGTCGATTCCGACCGCCGGGACGCCTTCCTGCGGACCAGCGGCGGAGACCGTTGTGGCCGGTGAAAAGCTGCCACCGGCCGGCCGCACGGCGGCTTGTGCCGTGTAGTTGGCGCCGTTGAACGTCTTCCAGCTGACGATCGTCCCGCTCAACCCGTCGCCGGCGATGCGCGGTTCGTACGCTTCCTGCCCACCCGGGTCGAGCGTGGCCTGCATCGCGAACGTCCCCGCGCTGCCCGGCGAGCGCACGCTCGCGTCCACACGCAATTCTTTGCCGTCGGACTGTTGCCAAGCCACGACCCCGTCGCCCTGGCCGTCGAACGCCACCTGTGGCGCCTGCGCCGGCTGCGAGCTGGACGCTGAGACCCTCTGGGAGGCGCCGAATTCCCCGCCCGCTGGCCGGTAGTCGCCTTCCACGGTGCTCGCGGGAGGCCCGTCGAAGCGCCAGACCGCGAGCGCGTCGCCGGTGGAGTCGAACGCCACCTGCGGCGTGTCCGCGTTGTAGCCGGACGGCGAGAGAAACCGTGGCAAGCCAAAGCTCCCGCCGGCGCGGACGGCGCCTTGAATGCGGATGTTCGAGCCGTCCCAGCCGTCCCATACGGCGATCGCGTCTCCGTGTGAGTCGAGTGCGACCTGCGGGACGCTCGCGACCGTCGTGAACCCGGTCAGGGCGACCGGTTCGCCGAACAAGCCACCGGGCGCGGCCGAGGAGGATTGGACCTCTTCGAAGAGACCCGAGGCGAGGCTCCACACGATGACCGCTTCGCCTGAGGCGTTCATCGCCACGCGCGGTTCCCGGGCTTCATAACCCACCGCCGACAGCGTCTGGGGTGCGCCGAACGAGCCCCCGGCGGGCCGGTAAGCGGCCTGAACACGCTGGTTGGCGCCGTCGAAGCGAAGCCATACGGCGACCGCGTCGCCCTGCCCGTCGGTTGCGACATCTGGGCGCGTCGAGTTCTCGCTTGCGTCCGAGAGCGTCTGGGGGGCGCTGAAGGCACCGCCCGCGGAACGAGCGGAGGCCATGATGACGGTGTTGGCGCCGCCCGCCGACCGCCAGACGGCCACGGCGTCGCCGCCCTGGTCGAAGGCGACGTGCGGATAGCTTGCATCCTGGCCTGACCGAGAGACCACCTGCGGGGTGAGCCACTGCGGTGCCGCGTAGGCGGGCGCCGCCACGGCCAGCGTCGCCGCCACCACCGTGACACCGATCCCACGGCCGATGAGCCGGCGGTTGACGGGCCTGCGGTTGACGGGCCTGCGGTTGAGAATTCGGTTGAGCATCATCTCGCGATACCTCCTGTGAGAGCCCGCGTCAGCGGGCTGGATGGCGTTTGTGCGAGACGAAACCGACGAACGCGCGGCGAATTACGCGAGCCAGCCAATTTTTTTGGGGAAGCTTGGCCCGGCAATCCCACGCCGGGCAACCCCTTGCGCTCTACGGGATCAGGCTCCCACCCGGCGGCGCCGGTTCGGGCGTGGTTCGCGCCGGCGGGGTGGTTGTGGTGGGAGTCGTCGTCGGCGGAGGCGGTGTGGTGGGAGTGGTAGCCGGCGGTGGAGGTGGAGCGACCGGAGTGGTGGTTGTCGGGGTGGTAGCGGCCGGGGTCGTGGCCGGCGGCGGCTTCGGTGTCGGCTTTGCCGGCGCCGGTCGATGCGTCGCCGGCGTTCGATGGCGGCGACGGCCACCTGACCGCACGCGATCGGTTGAGTGGTGCGGCGTCCCCGCTGTGGACACGGCCAAGGCCGTGTCGGTGTTAGCGGGGTTGTGGAAGCCCGATACCCCGTGCTTGGCGACAGCCACCGAGGTGGTCCGGTGGTAGGGCCTTCGGATAGCCGTGGCGATTGGGTGCGCCGTCGCCGCGCCCGTCGCCGTCGGATGTAGCAAGACGTGTCCGTCCCGTGTGCCGCCAACCATCGCCACGAGGACTATGCAAAGCGCGAGCAGAGCTCCAGCTAGAAGCGTCCACGCGAGCCTTCCTCGCCCCGTCCAGGCCCAGACGCCCGCGCCCGATCGAGCCACCAGCTGTCCGGGCCGGCCGGACTGCTCCTCGGCAGCCTGCCCGACCGATCCATACGCCCCGGATGGGGACCCTGAAGACCCCGACCCGGGGCCGCCCGCCCCCGACCCAGGGCCAGCGACGACGCCGCTCCAGTCGGCGCCGACGAATTCGGCCGCGCGCGCGATCGCCGCATGGCGCAACCAGACAAGCGGGACAATCGGGGCGGCGAGCGCCCGGTAGGAGACGCCCGCCTCTTCCATCGCGGCGCGGCTGAGCCGGCAGGTGTCACAGCCGGCGATGTGCGCGTGCACCCACTCGAGCTCGGCGGCGCTGCCACGCTGATCGTCCTGAATGCTCGCGAGCAGTGGCAGCGCGCGGGCGCAGTCGGCTGAGGATGCGCTCACGGAGACGAGCGCCGAATCGCGCATGAGGTCGCGGAGCTTGATCCGCGCGCGCGAGACGAGCTGCGCGACGGCGTTGCGGTTCAGGCCCATCAACTCGCCGATCTCGTCGTAGGAGAGCAGCTCGACCTCGCGCAACGCCAGCACCTCCCGCTGGCGCGGGGGCAGCGCGGCGTTCGCCGCCTGCACGTCCTCACGGGCCGCCGCGAGCAGCGCGGCGCGCTCGGGATCGCGCTCCAGATCGCCTTCCTGGGGACCGAGCGGCTCCGGCTGCTCTGCCATCGGCTCGGCTTTTCGGCGGCCCTCGATCATGTCGTAGCACGCGTTGCGGGCCGTGGCGAGAGCGTAGGCGACGAAGTTGAGGTCGCGCCCCTCCAGAGCGGGCAGCCGCCCGAGCAGGCGCACGAATGTCTCCTGGGTCGCGTCGGCCGCATCGTGCTGGGTCCCGAGCATCCGCATGCAGAAGCCATACACGCGCTGCTCGTGACGGTCGTACAGCTCCGCGAAGGCGTTGCCATCACCGGCGACCGCCAGCCTCGCCAGCTCCCTGTCGTCCAGCGCCTTGGGCGGGTGTGCGGCCGGCGTGGCCATGATCGATAGCTTGGCATGAATCCTCCAGAACGCATCTGCTGACGCCGGCCCCCGGTAAGCAGTGGGTGCCTCACTGAAAGACGGCGGGTGGATGACGCCCATCACAGGCACAACGGGCCAAGCGCTTGTTTGTTACGGGGCTTCGAGCGGCTTAGGGCCTATCCCGGTTGGGTGGCGGCGATGGTTGCGAGGTGGGCCTTCTTGAACGCGAGGAGGCCGCTTGAGAGTTGTAGTAGGGCGAGGTGGTTCTCCTCCTTCTTT
>Ga0116223_10003248_pt1 | contig 14787 bp, 10 predicted proteins | sample Sb_taG_3_FD_90092 | JGI IMG/M metagenome (GOLD analysis project Ga0116223, IMG submission 90092) | Peat soil microbial communities from Weissenstadt, Germany - Sb_50d_a_PC metaG | ecosystem: Environmental > Terrestrial > Soil > Wetlands > Peat | place: Germany: Weissenstadt | collected 2010-09-21 | reverse complement strand
GGTTGCGCGGGCGAAAGGCCGAACCGCGCCGCAATGGTGCGCTGGAGGGCACGCTCTGCTGCAGGGTAAGGGCCGAGTTCCGAAAGCTCCTTTAGGGGTGCGGGGATGTCGCTGAGAAAGGCCTCGCTGGCGTCATGCAGCAGACCCCAGAGTGCATCCTCCGGAGCGCAAAGCTGGCTGCCGCGGACCGAGTGCTCGGCCACGCTGACTCCCGATATGATCGACCCGGAGGCCTTCCTGTCCGACCACGTTCGTATACTGCGGGAAGGCGAATGGATGGACGACGACATCATTCGCGGTGCATGCCCGGAACAGGTGGCCATTCCGTGGCTGCCGGGCATGCTGGGCTGCCAGATGCGGATTCTGCCGCACAACGTGCTGGGAGAGGAGCGACACCTGGATTGGGAAGAGGCGTTGAAGGTACGGCTGGACCGCCAGAATCCGTGGTACCGCAAGTATTTTGGGTTCGCGGAAGCACTCGTCCGGGTTTCAGCGGGCTCTTTCCCGGTGAGCCATGCCGGGGACCTTGGGCCCACGGACCAGGCCGACGCCTACCAGGGGGAGACCGAGGTCACTAGCCGACTTGAGGTGATCCCCGGACAGGATACCCAGGCCGCCGGCGTAATTCGGAATGTACTCAATCAATCCGAACTCCGCCGAAAAGCAGGCGATCTGGATTCCCGGCGCTTCTGGGTGCGCCGCGGCGAACCAGCCGGCGCCGGCAAGGTACTCGTCCAGACCAGATTGGGTGCCGAGACCATGGCCCCGCTGGTCGGCCGCTACTTGGTCATCGATAACCGGCCTTCCTCCCCAGGCTTGCATTTGCCCCGAGCATTACTTGAAAGGCGTTGTGCCTCACCGCAACACCTCAAACCGCAACACCTCAAAATGATGTCCCTTTAAATGGCAAAATCGACGGGATTCAACTGCTCTTCGCTGAGCGCGGCCGGTAGCCATCCGAGCGCGACCGGGACATCATAGAGGCGGCCGGGAGCCAGGCGCGCCCAGAAATGGCGCATGCCGGGCATGATCACGCGTACCACGGGCAAACCTACGTCGGGGCGGGTCTGATCCAACACCAGGACTTCGATACCGCGGCGGCGGGCGGCCTCCACACAGGCGAGCACGTCGTCACGCAGATCTTCGTGGACGGGCCACGGCACGCGCGTTTGGTCAGCGGTGCAACGGGGGCGGAGAAAACTGTCGCCGGGCAGTTGGGGGGCGGTGAGACGGACGGCGCCATCGAGAATCACAGGCAAAGCCTGGTTCATTTCGGTGAGGGCGCGAGCCACGGCAACAGCAGAATCGAAGTGGGCGCCGGAGCCGAGGATGAAATCCGGCTGACCCGTGGCGGAGCCTTCGGACACCGCGACGAAGGTGGGGATAGCGAAATCGGCGGTTACATCCAAGACCCAAAGTCGGCGTCCGATGCCGGTGTAGTATTCGGCCAGCGCGTGGAAATAAGGCTGCGAGAAGGTGGTCAGGTCCAGAGCGGGGCGGCGAAGGCGGTTGTACCACCAGAGGGCCACGGCGTCGCGCTCGACCAGTTCCAGAAAGCCTTGCAGGATGGCGTCTTCGAGAGTGGCGCCGGCGGCGCAGCCGTTGGAATTGGCGCGGCAGAAATCGTGGTCGGCGGCGGCGGGATAGTTGTAGTAACAGAGTCCCACAGGGACGTATTTGAAGGCGCCGGTGGAGAGAGACCAGACCGGGGCCCACTCGATGGGGCGGGCGGGGTCGAAAGGGGCCGGAACCCGGTTCTGAGAGCTGCCGCGGGCGTTCCAGAGAGCGCGGTCGCGGTATTGAGACAGACTGAAGTGCAGGCACTCGCCGGGGTGAATGGCCAGTTCCCCGAGGTCGTCGAGGCGGGCGGTCCGGCGGATTTCGTCTCCGCGAAAGATGCCGGAATAACGCTCCAGGGCTTCGCACAGGGCGCTGGTGCGGGCCTGCGCCGGGGTCATGCCTTTGCCCCACGACTTGAGGCCGAGCTGATCGGGCAGGGGTGTGTGGGCCGGATCGAGGCAAAAGTTCTGTCCGGCGGCGTATACATTGAGGATGCTGCCGCCCAGCGATTCCTCGGGCGCCAGCGTGTGTACGATTCCTGTGAGCGCGCTCACGTGATGGCGGTACCGCTTGTAGGCGGTTTCGGGCGCGATTGGGCGATGGCCGCCATCGGCGATGAAGAGCTTCCGGGTGCTGCCGAGGTGCAGGGGCGTCGGCAGGCGGCCGGCCGGCGCGGGCGATCCGCAGGCCGGGCAATCGGGACGGCGCGGCACGGCGTGCCACTCGGTCTTCATGACGACGGTGTCGAGCGTGAGAACGGCGCTTTCGATCTGGTGCGGCGGCGGGCACGCGGCCCATTTGAGGATCTCGGCGCCGGCCAGCGAAAGGGCCGCATCGGTCAGGGGCGCGAGATTCACGCGGGAGTACTGGAGCGCGCCTTGGGGAGTGCCAGGGCCAAACAGGATGAGGGCTTCGGGGTTTTCGCGCAGGCGGCGATCCAGGCAGGCCCAGCAGGGGCCCGAACCGGGGCGGAAAAGGGGTCCGATGAAAGCCACCGAACCGAGCGGCTTGACGGGCATCCATGCGAGATTTTCGCTCAGTGCCCGGGTGTTGAACGCGGCGAGCTCCGGATGGAAAAAGTGATCGGTGAGAAAAACCGTGAGCGCAGCGCTGTCACCGGCGGCGATACGAACCGAGAAGGCTTCCAGGGTGGCGGCAAGCCGGGCAGTGCCCAGGCCAATGCAATCGCGGATGGCCACCGGGGTGGCGTCCATGCGCGCGCGGAAAGTGCCGGCATCGACGCCGACCAGGTCACGGAGAAGAAGCGTCAGTCCGGGCGGCTCGGGATCGTCGGCATCCAGGACGAATCCCGCGGAGACCAGGCGATCGACGCCGTAGTGCACATCGAGCGGGGTGATCTCATGGCTGAGAGCGGCGGCGATCTGGTCCACGGTGTGGGCGCCATCGAGCCAGGGAGCCAGCAGACAATACAGGCGGCCATCGATCCTCTCCCAGCCGGTCTCGTGCATCAGGATGACGGTGTCCGGCGGGAAGACACGGACATGGTAGTGGCTCTTGAATCGCGGGTGGATCACGGGTTCAGAAGACGTACTTTAACGCCAATTGGGTTTGTCGCGGCGGCTTGTTGCCCCACGCGTTGGCCGAGAGTATGGCGCCGAAGGTGGGGGAGTCGAAGGACCGATTCGGCACGTCGAAATTGGAATGGTTCGGCAGATTGAAGAACTCCACGCGGATCTGGAGGTTCTGCTTGTCGGCGTGGAAGGGAATCTGCTTGACCAGCGAGAAATCTAGGTTGCGCAAGGGAGGCCCAATCAAGCTATTACGTCCGGCAGTCCCGAAGCGGCCGGGCGCGGCGGCGAAGGCGCAGGGATTGAACCAGGCCCCGGGGACGCCAATCTTGCTGGGGGCGCGGCCACCCTGCGACACAGTGGCGTGGCACGATGGATCGGGATTCTGGAGAACGGGGCCGGGCCGGGTGGGATCGGAGATCTGGTCGGGGCGATCACTGGGCGCCAGGACGTAGGTGCCGGTGTTGCTCTGGTCGACGGAGCGATTGACCGTGAAGGGGCGGCCGGATTGAAGCGACAGGATGCCGCCCATTCTCCAACCGCCGAGGATGAGGCCGGCGGCGTTGCGCGTGGTCAGCCAGCGGTGGCCGGGGCCGAAGGGGAGATCGTAGAGGAAGCTAGCCACCAGACGGTGCTCCGCCTGGAAATCGGAGAGGGCGCGCTCGGCGCTCAGGTCCTGGGAGTTCTGGGGAAAGGCCGGTTCCGACGCTGTCTGGAAGAGGCCGGAAGCATCGTCTATGGAGCGCGACCACGTGTAGACGACGGCCGCGATGAGGCCATTGGCAAACGGGCGCTCGGCGCGGACCTGCAAGCTGTGGTAGGTGCTGTCGCTGGCGGACTCCCAGTAGGTCCACGCGCCCAGAGCCGGATCGGGGGCTGCGCCACCGGGCTTGGGCTGGTTGGGATCGCGCTTGTCGGTGAGCTTGGTGCCCTTGGTGCCGACATAGGCGACGTCCAGGACGGTGTGGGGCAGCACCTCATATTGGACGCCGGCGTTCCAGTTCTGCATGTAGCCGTCGCGGAAGGTGGGCGAAATGTAGTTGGCGAGCGGCGGGGTGGGATAGGCGGCCGGGCCGATGATGTTCTGAGTGTTGGACGTGCCGAAGTTGGGATAGATCCCCGCCTGGAAGAACGGCGGGTTGAAGTGGTCGGAGACGTTGAGGTTGAGGATGGCGACGTCGTAGAAGATGCCATAAGCCCCGCGGACCACCAGCTTGTTGCCGGCCGTGGGCCGCCATGCCAGGCCCACGCGCGGCGCGAAGTTGTTCTTGTCGGCGAACATGGTGGCGCGAGGAACGGTACCGGTGCCGCCTTGTAGAAAAAGGCAGTTGGGTTGGGGAGAACAGGTGGCGGTCTGGCTCAGGTTGGGGATGCTGAGGCGGTTGTGCACCTCGACGGGAGGGCTGTTGTATTCGTAGCGCACGCCCAGGTTGAGGGTGAGCCGGGGATGGAGGCGGATGTCGTTCTGCACGAAGTAGTTCTGCGCCAGGGTGCGCATGGAAGCATAAGGGTCGCCGGAGACGCCAATGGCGTAGGTGGGAAGGCCGAGGAGCAAGTCCTGGAGCGGGTCGCCGGTGAACGCGCCCAGAAACTGATACTCTCCGCGGGCGAAGAGATTGAGGAACATGTTTAGGCGCACGCGGCGCAGCTCGGCGCCGAACTTCAGTTGATGGCGTCCTCCGGCGACGTGTGGATTCCAAGCGAAGGTATCGGCGAAGTGGAAAGTGTTGTTGTGGCGCGCCTGGGGCGTGTTGAGGGGCTCGCCGATGCCGTCGAAGCCGGAGAGCACCACTTCGGGATAGCCTCGCGTCTTGGGATCGGCAGCGACTTCTGTGAACCCGAGCTTCTGGCTTTGGCTGACGCCCTGGCTCTGCTGGGTGCTGGCGGCGCTCAAGCGGTTGTAACCGAAGCGGGCCTCGTTCACCGCGCGGCCGCCGGCGGTGTGAGTCCAGTTGAGGCCGGCGTTCTGGCCGCGATTGTCGTAGAAGCTCCCGTATCCGGGGAGGCTGGTGAAAGCGAGGAAGGGGTCGTAGGGGTTGTAGCGGGACTCGTCGAAGAAAGAGTAATGGCCGGAGATTTGGTCGGAGGCACGCAGGGTCTGGTCGGCTTTCAGCAGGAACTGGTCGAGCCGGTCGCGGAGGTCGCTGACCGCCAGGTAGCTGTTGGACGCGGCGAGGCTGGGGCCGACGTTAGCGGCGGGGTAGAGATCCAAAATCGCTACGCCGGCGGGGTTGCGCAAGGCGGATGGCACACCGGCCAGGGCAGCCGCGCGCTCCACTTGCGAAGGCACGGTAGAGGTGCGGGTGATGGCCTGGCGGAGGCGCAGCCCTTCGTAAGATGCCAGGAGGAAGGTATGGTCGCGGCGGATGGGGCCGCTCAACATGCCCCCGAACTGGTTGCGGTCGAAGCGGGGGATATCGGAACAGGAGCCGGGGACCGCGCCGGGCGTACACGCCGGCAGATCGAAGTAGTTTTTGGCATCCAGGTGGCGGTTGCGGAAGAACTCGAACAGGGAGCCGTGGGGGGTGTTGACGCCACTGCGAAGCACCACGTTGATCTGGGCGCCGCCACTGCGTCCAAACTCGGCCGAGGAGTTCGCGCCCTGCACCTGGAACTCCTGGATGGCATCGACCGAGGGAAGGGAACTATAGGTATTGATGAGCGAGTCGTTGTTGTCGACGCCGTCGAGCATGAAGTTGTTGGACTGCTCGCGCGCGCCGTTGACGCTGACGGATGCGCCGAGGGTGGAGTTCTGGGATCCATCGGCGGGCAACTGGGCACCGGGAGCGAGGAGCGTGAAGTTGAGGAAGTTGCGTTCGTTCAAAGGCAGCTCGGTGATGCGGCGCTGGTCGACGACGTAGCCGACGGTGGTGGTGTCGGCCTGCACCAGTGGAGTAGCGCCGGCGATGGTGACCACCTGGTTCAGCTCGCCGATAACCAGTTGAAAATCGACGCGCTCGGTCTGGTCCACCTCAACGCGGACGCCGTTGCGAACAGCCTTGCGGAAGCTCGGCGCTTCGACGGTAACCTGATAAACGCCGGGAGCCAGGAGGGGAACGGAGTAATCGCCGGTCCCGTTGTCGCTGATGTGCCGGGCCACTCCGGTCTCCTGATTGAGGACGGTTACGGTGGCGTTGGGAATGACTCGCCCGCTGGGGTCCAGGACGGTGCCGACGATGGCGCCGGTGGGACCGGCTGCCGATATCGGGGAACCCGATAACAACAGTAATAACAGCGCAGTTCGGAGTGACAGCATTAGGAACTATCCTAGTGTACGCTGCATAACATTGGCAACGTTCTTTCTGCGCGTCCGCTTAGGAGTGTTCGGGGTTTCGCGGTTCAGGGTGTAAAGAAGACGCTTCGCAAGCGGTGTCCCCTTTTTCTTACCCGATGGTGATCAGTTCTTCCTCCACCGTGGCATGCCCACTCGCGGGGCGGTTGCGGTCGACCGCAAGACTCAGGTAGCGGCCTTCCATTGCGACGGTGAGTTTGCGCGCGACCAGGTGGGCCAGGGCGGCTTGTACCTCGGCTGCGCCGGCGGAACAGCGCCGGGCCAAGGCTTCGGCACTATGTAACTGGTCGCAGAGGATGTAGAGTTGCGCGGAAAGGTCTTCCAGCAAATGTAAGGGCGCCAGGGCAGCGGGACGGGTGTCGTGGATCACGATGCGGCCGCCCACCCTGTACATGTCCAGGCGGGGGCGGTGGTCTGGTTGCGAGGAGAGGCGGTACCAGGACTGCGACGCTTCCACGAGTTTGCGGCCGTACTGGAGGGGATCCCGGCCATCGGCGTAGTCGAAGTCGAAAAAGTAGCCCAGGCGCATCGTCTCTTCAGACGTAAGCGGGAACGAGTAAGAGTAGGCGGCGGCGGGACGGATGTTGGCGATTCCGAGCTCGCGCGCCTGGAAGAAGTAGGGGCTGAAACGCTCCAGTTGGATGGGCAAACAGAACTGCGCGGGCTGGAGGTGCGTGAGGCTGGGGATCAGCCCGGCGACGCGGTCCAGCTCGGATGGGGACTCGCCGGGGAATCCGTAGATGCAATACCAGATCACGTCCAGGCCGAGCTCTTCGCACCACCGCAGGAGCTGTAGGTTTTGCAGCCCGGTGGAGCCTTTACGCATTAGGCGGAGAAGCTGGTTGCTGAGGCTTTCGATACCCGGCAGGATGGTGTTGACGTTGGCGGCCTTGAGCACTTGGAGCTGTTCGAACTTCAGGTTGGCCTTGGTTTCGTAGAACAGGCTGAGATTCAGGGGGCTGCCCATCAATTTGGGAAAAAGGGTGCGGAAGTAGTTCAGGTCCAGGATATTGTCGGCGCACTGCACGCGGTCGCAGCCGTTTTCGGCAGTGATGGCAGTTAGTTCGGCGATCACGCGATCGGCGGACTTGCTGCGGAATTTCATGGTGCCGCCGTTGAGCCCACAAAAAGTGCAGTGCTGCTTTTCGCCCCACCAGCAGCCGCGCGAAGATTCGAACATGAGCTCGATGCGCATGCCGGGACAGAGAGGGGACCGGCGGAGACGCTCGAAGTAGTCGGAGAAATCGGGGAAAGGCAGGTCGTCGAGGTTAACGACCGGTCGCGGCATGGAGAAGGCTTCGCCGCGGGCGAGAATGCCGGGCGCCGATGGCGCCGAGCCATGGCGTGTGAATTGCCCGGCGAAAGCGGGGAAGACTTCGTCGCCTTCGCCGGTGCAGACGTAATCGATCCAAGGGAAGGACTGGATCAACTGATGGCCCATCTCGCCTTCGCAGTTGCTGCCGCCGAAAACGATCACGGGCGGGTCGGGGCCTTCCTTGAGCGCCTTGGCTACCGACAGGCAGGCGCAGGTCTGATCGAATACGGTAGTGAAGCCGACAATCTTGGGGTGGTGGCAGCGGATTTCGGCGGCCCAACGCTCGACGAAGGCGGCATTCTTGCGGCGGGCGGCCAGGATCTGATCGATGTAGCGACGGCGGCCGGAGTCGGGACGGAGAAACCTCTCGACGTACTCCTCCGCGGAGGGCAGGCGGCCGGGGAAGACCACATCGGCGAAGAACCATTCGCCGGTGAGCGCGCGGGTGAGGTGGACGTCGGCGAAATCCACGAGCCGGCCGGCGATTTCGAGAGCGTTGTAGAGTTCCAGGCCGATATCTTCCGCGAGATCGAGATTGAAATAGCAGACGCGCGAGGAGATCCCGCGAGCCTTGAGGGCGGCTTGCAGCAGGCTGACGCCGAGCGACGGATGCTCGGGGGCGGCGAAGGGGAGGACGGCGAAAAGAACGTCGGTGGCGGCCGGGTTCATGGCTCCAGAGCCTTCAGCAGCGTGACGCCGACGGGGCTGCCCCAGCCGGTGCATGCGTCCCAGCCTTTATGGGCTTTGAACGACTGCGTCTGACCCTCGACGACATCGCGCATGGCGCCCCGGAACCGGCGGCTGTAGAGGAGGGCGGTGAAGTAACCCGCACGAGCCTGTATTTTACGATTGATGCGAGCGACCAGGCCGGCCCAGGCGGGAGCGGCCGCGCTGGTGCCGCCCATGGCGATATCGACGCCGGCAATTCTCACGCTATATCCGGTCCGCAGGTCGGCCTTGGCGGCAACGTCGGGCACGCCGCGGCCGGCCTGGCTGTTCTGGCCGCGATCCTGGGCGGTCGCCGCAGTCTGCCAGGCGGGCAGGGGGAAGATGGTGCTGAAGCCGCCGGTGCTGGCCAGAATCAAGGACCCGATCGGTTCGTTCCAGACCTTTTCCTTGGAACCGCTGGGACTGAGGTTGGTGCCGCCGCAGGCCAGAACCCAGGGGTTGCTCGCGGGGAAATTGACCGGCGTGGAGGCAGGAGATCCATCGTCGCCGGTCGAGACACAGACGGTGATGCCGCGCAGGCCGGCTTGCAGGAACAGGTCCGTGAGGGCATCCAGGCTTTGCTGCGTCGCGTCGGTTTCGCACTCCCCCCAACTGCAGGCGATGACGGATGGGTTGCGCTTGCTATCGGTGACGGCGTTGGCCAAGGCGTGGACTTTCCCTGCATCGTCGTTGTTGCCAAGATAGACCGCGATCCGGGCGCCGGGGGCGAACGTGCCGGCGAGTTGGATGTCCATTGTGGTTTCGATGGTCCACTCGATCTGCTCCTGCAGATCGGGCGGAAACGAGTTCTGGGGCGGCACGCCGCTCTCGACCGCTTTGCGAAAAGCGGCGAGATACTTCCGGACGTCGCTGCGTTTGGCGGGCTGATTCTTGGCTCCCTCGGCGGGGATCAGGTCGACCTTCGGTTGCGGCAAGCCGTGCCGTTGGAAATACTCCTTGATATCGGAGCGATAGATGCCGCCGCCGAGGGACACGATGGCGATGCACTCACCCTCCGCGCTGGTTTTCGGGTAGCGGTAGATGCCGGCGACTTTGGCGGCGGGCTGCGGTTGTTCCGGAAACGCGGGGTGATGGAGGTGGGGTCTGGCCATGGAACGGTCGTCCAGGCCGATGATTCCGGTGACGACGCGGTTCACATCGGCGGGCAGCCGCAAGCGGCCCTTGTAAGAGCGGTACTCGCCTTTGGGGTGATTGTAGTAGACAAACACGATGCCAAAGGCTTTTTCGTAAGCGGCCAGTTTGCCTTCCACGACGACGTGGGATGCCGCGGGATCGGCGCCGAGGATCTTGAAGCCCAGGCCGTGAAGGTAACTGGCGACGCGATCGATATCGCCGGCATTGGCGCAGAACGCCTCAGCCGCCTCGGCCGCGGTCATATACTTACGTTTGGCGGGTAACTGGCTGGCCATTGCCTCGAGCTCGGTGGCGCATTTCTTGGGAGGGAGAACGTGCCGCACCATGAAAACTGCGGTTACGATCTCGTTGGGGTTAGGGCGGCGGCTACTGAGGGTAGCATCGGGCGGCTGTTTCACGTTGTGCGTCATAAGTTGAACCTGTGGCGACCCAGTAGATTGATTTTACACCAGCTTGCGCAAGGTGTAGAGACGATATCGCGCCCTTCCGAGCGCCAATTCCCAGCGCGCGAGCTGATGCATGCGGATCAAGTGCTCGACCAGCGCGGCGTTATCGGCGTCGATGGACGACCGGAGAGCGGCGGTGAATCCATCATTCGCGCGGAGGGCTTGAAAGACCTGCTCGGTGACGTCGAGCGAGCGGCAGACGGCGAATCCCGAGGTGGTGAGATCGGACTCGCGCTGCTGGTAATCACGATCAAAAGCGCTCAGGAACCAGACATCGGCGAAGGCGAAGACGCCGCTGGGCTTGAGGATGCGGTGGACTTCGTGGAGAAACGCCGGAAAATCGTCATAGCAGTGCGAGGATTGGATGTTGAGCGCGACGTCAAAGGCGGCGGAAGCCAGCGGCAGCCGGTGGGCATCGCCGCAGACGAGTTGCACGCGTGGGTCGCGCAGCAGAGCGCGGCTGAGGGAAAGATATCCGGCGCAGAAATCCAGTCCGGTGACGCGGGCGGCGCGGCCATATTGCAGCAGATACCAGCAATTTCCTCCGCGGCCGGAGCCGATGTCGAGAACGCTTTTTCCAGCGATGTCAATGTCCTGGAGGCAGCGGCGGACCAGAGCGAGGTGATATTTATAGGGCAGATCCCGCGGATGTATCCAAGCGTAATCCTCACCCTGCGATTCGGCGTACCCGTAGTTGAAGAAAATCAGATTGGGATCAGGGACGTGGCGGGCGAACTGCGCGTGGAAGGCATTCACGAGGCGGCGCCCATGCGGCGCAGGTAATCGCGGACCAGGGGATCGGTGCGATAAGGGGCCCAAACGGCGCTCATGTGCAGGGCCAGCATATAGTCGCGCGCGGCGAAGGCCTTTTCCAGCCATTCGATGGCAATCTGCCGCTCGCCCACAAGGAGGTAAATGTAGGCGATCTCGGAGGGCCGCTCGAACTGAATGTTGCCGGAGCGGTGCAATTCGTCAAGCAGGGCCCTAGCCTCGGTGTGGCGGCCGGCGATCGCATAGCCGATCCCCAGAAGGGTCTTGCGCCAGGTAAACTTTTCCAGGTGGCGGATAGCCTCGTCGAACACACCCTTGCCTATGTATGCGTGTCCGAGTTGGGACTGGGCGGGGCCGTAATCGGGGTCGAGTTCAAGGATGTGATTCAGGCGCCGGATGGCTTCGTCAAAATGGCCCATGAGGGTGAGGGTCCAGCCGAGCACCATGCCGACGAAGGTAGAGAGCGGATCGAGATCGAGCGCGCGTCGGGCCTCGGCGAGAGCTTCTTCGTGGCGGCCAAGCAGGCACAGCAGCCAGGTGTAATACATGCGCGCATCCACGAAGTTGGGATCGAGTTCCATGGCCCGACGGAACTCGCGGTCGCTGGCCTGCCAGTCCCACTCGTTGAACAGGGCGAGTGCCAGGGCGAGGTGCGGCTCGGCGAGCCGGTCGTTGATCTCCAGCGCGGCGGTGGCGGACGCCCTGGCTTTGGCGAAAGCCTCCGCGGGGGCCATATAGTCATAGTGGCCGCCGATGACATAGCAGCGCGCGAGACCGGCATGACACAGGGCATTCGAGGGGTCGAGAAGCAGGGCCTCCTGGAAGAAATGGATGGCCTTAGGGAGGCCGTCGGGCGTGACCTTGTTGGCGAAGAAACGGCCCTTCAAGTAGAGCTGATAGACTTCGGTGTTGGCTGGCGCTGCGGGGGTGACGAGCGGGATGGACAGGGTAGTGCTCAGGGACAAGCATATCTTCTGTGCCACTTCGGTCTGGATAGCGAAGATGTCCGACATCTCGCGATCGAAGACATCGGCCCAGAGCTGCAAGCTGGTGTCCGTGTCCACCAGGGCGGCGCTAATGCGCACGCGGTTCTTGAAGATGCGGATGCTGCCTTCGAGCACGTTGCGCACACTCAGTTCGCGGCCGATGACGGCGATTTCCTTCTGCGTGTTCTTATAGCGCATGATGGACGTGCGAGCGATGACGCGGAGCCCCGGAAGCCTGGAGAGGTGGCCGATGATGTCTTCGGTAACGCCGTCGCTGAAATATTCCTGCTCGGGATCGCCGCTCATATTGACGAAGGGCAGCACGGCAACCGACCGCCCGCCTGGGCGGGGCGCGGTATAGGCCGGGGCAGAAGACGGGCAGGGACTGCGAAGCGCCTCCCACAACTCGCGCATGGATGGACAGCGATCGGGGAGTTCCTTTTCGAGCGCGCGGGCCAGCGCCCGGGAGATCTCGGGAGGGCAGTCCTTGGCATAGCGTTCGACCGGGAGCGGGGTCGCGTGCAGGATGGCGCTCATGGTTTCAGCGATGGAAGGCCGCTGGAACGGGTGAACGCCGGAGAGCATCTGGTAGCACACCACGCCGAAGGAAAAAATATCGGAGCGGGCGTCGACCCGAGCGCCGCGGAGCTGCTCGGGGGACATGTACGCCGGGGTTCCGACGGCGGTGCCGGGCCGGGTCATCTGGCCGGTGACGGTCTCGTCCTCGGCGGTGGCGATGCGGAGGGCCAATCCGAAGTCCAGCACCTTGAGGTGCCCGTCCTTGAGGAGCATGACGTTGGAGGGCTTGAGGTCGCGGTGAACGATGTTCTTCTCGTGGGCCTTCATGAGCGCTTCGGCGATTTCCAGCGCGATGCCGCGGGCCTGGTCCCACGGGATGGGACCGGAGCGGAGAAGTTCATTGAGGGTGCAGCCCTCGATGAACTCCATGGCGATGAAGGCGCGACCCGCACACTCGCCGGCCTCGTAGATTTTGCAGATGTAAGGATGGTCGATGGCGGCGGCGGTGCGGGCCTCGCGGACGAACCGGCCGCGGGCGGCCGGATCATCCTGCGAGGCTTCGGTGAGAAACTTCAGCGCGACCTTGCGGTCGAGAGAAGCATCGTACGCCAGGAATACTTCTCCCATTCCGCCCTTCCCAAGCTTCGAGAGAAGCTGGTAACGGCCGAACACATCAGAAGTCATAGCGGAACCAGGGCGAGAAGCCCCTGCCGGGTCACCCGCAGCAGCAGGTAAAGGGGTGCGGCTTTCCTACCCGCTTTTCCGGCGACCCCCACTTCGAGCGGAGAGCTTTTTCCAGATCGGCCCCCGAGAAGGGAGGCAGACCGTGGGCCTTGGCCAGATCGCTCATGTACGACATGTTCCGGACCTCGTTGCGCAAGTGCTCGTTCTGGTCCAGTTCATCGAGAAATTTCTCAGCATTTTCTTGGGACATTGTTGCCTGATTCCTTTCCAATCCGGATCCTGGGCGGAATGGAGGGAGGGGGCTATCCCCAGACGCCGTTCCGTTCCACCAAATCCTACCACGGAACCCGAGGGATGAAAACACGAATGTTAAGCCGCAAAATGATAATGTCCTATTTGCGCAAAGTAGATATGTCCTATTGACACCGTCCAGGCTGGGAAGGTGCAAGAAGGACTACTACTGATGACGCAAACCGAACTGGACCACCTGGTGGCCCTGAAGAAGGCGAAGAAGAAGCTGATCACGCTGAAGCAGGCCGCCGAAGAACTGGGCATTACGGAGAGGCACGTGAGGCGGCTGCTACGGCAACTGAACCGGCGTGGAGACAAAGCCGTTGCCCACGGACTGCGGGGATTGCCATCCAACCGCAAGATCAGTGTCAACGTCGAACAGGATGCGGTGGCGATCCTGTCGCGGCAGGTGTACCGGGGGTTTGGGCCGACGCTGGCCTCGGAATACCTAGCCAAGGAGCACGGCATCGATGTAAGTCGGGAGACGGTGCGGCACTGGATGATTCAGGCCAAATTGTGGCGGGCGCGGTCTGGACCAGGAGAGGTATCTCTCTTTGCTCCGGGCCTCGTCCGGCCCCCGAAATACCCGGAACCATGTCCAAGTTCAACGGAACGCCTCGGGAGTACCAGAGCGGGCCATTGTCTCGCATGGGCACCCTCGGTCTGGAGGATGGGGGTTATCGGGGATCTCGTTGGGCGGAGGTGGGGACTATGGTCGTCCCGTTCCAGAGCGGGAATATGGACTTATGCCCGTGCACGCCTTTGGGGATAGTCGGGAGTCTGCAGTGTGCCGCCGGACAACCGTCAGTGGACCATTCGTCGTATTCGGGACGCTCGAGCCGCCGGTCGTGGCTCCCAATCTTGACCTCTCGTTCGGTGCGCAAGCCCTCGGTGTCCGCGTGGAGTGTATCCATCAGGCGGGAACTCGGCGGCGTTCGCTGATCGGAATCCGAGCTTCAGGCGGCGCGACGGCCTTCGTTGTGACAAGTGGAGGTTAAAGAATTCTGAACCCGGAGCAGGTAGAGGCACTGCGGGACTGGATGAGCAGTGGCGGGCGCTGATGTTGCGTGCCGCAGGCCAGCCAAACGCAGACCGTATCCGAGGGCAGTCGTGTAAAGAATCTACGCGAGGCTGGGCGAGCGGTCGGTTGCCGCTGCGGCATCGCCCTACAGCTAACGTGAGTCACGAATCCTCCTCCTCCGGCTCCTCAGGGTCATCGAACATGGACCGCAACGATGGCGACGAATCCGCAGGGATGGGCGGTACAGAGACTGCCGTCGTCCTTGCAGCAGCGTGGCGATCCGATCCCGGCCACCTGACCCTCATGTCATGAGCGCGCCTCATCTCGCAGCCACGGCAGAGGATAATGATGTTTGTTGGACTGCATTCGCCGCCAAACGAGAGTGGCACCACGAAACAGACTACCCAGCGGTCGCGGTATCGCGGACCGAAAAGCTTTCGACAGCCAGGGCACCTGGCCCCGGCGTCCGCCAGATTATCGGCGAGGTCCGCGCTGGTGATCTGACCGGGC
>Ga0116223_10003238_pt1 | contig 14806 bp, 8 predicted proteins | sample Sb_taG_3_FD_90092 | JGI IMG/M metagenome (GOLD analysis project Ga0116223, IMG submission 90092) | Peat soil microbial communities from Weissenstadt, Germany - Sb_50d_a_PC metaG | ecosystem: Environmental > Terrestrial > Soil > Wetlands > Peat | place: Germany: Weissenstadt | collected 2010-09-21 | reverse complement strand
TATGACCACAGCAGCAGTTCAGCAAACAGTCACGCCATCACCTGCGTCCCAGTCCTTGCCGTTTTCACCCTGGCCTTATTTCGCGAGCGATGAAATCGAGGCGGTGACCTCTGTGCTTCGTTCCGGAAAGGTGAACTATTGGACGGGGCAGGAAGGACGTCAGTTCGAGAACGAGTTTGCCGAGTTTGTCGGGACGAAACATGGCATCTGCGTTGCCAACGGAACGCTGGCTTTGGAATTGGCTCTCCACGCTCTGGGAATTGGAGCCAGAGACGAAGTTATTACAACATCGCGCACTTTCATCGCGTCCGCGAGTTGTGTGGTGATGCGCGGCGCGCGGCCGGTTTGCGTCGATGTGGATCGCGACAGTCAGAATATTACGGCGGAAACTATTCGAGCGGCGATCACCGCGAGAACCAGAGGCATCATTGCGGTTCATCTAGCGGGATGGCCGTGCGACATGGATCCGATTCTTGAATTAGCGGCAGAGCATGGCCTGAAAGTTATAGAAGATTGTGCCCAGGCCCATGGCGCGACTTACAGGGGAAAGTCCGTAGGCTCACTGGGACACATTGCGGCATTCTCTTTTTGCCAGGACAAAATTCTGACGACCGGCGGCGAAGGCGGCATGGTTACTACGAATGATGCGCAGCTCTGGAACCGGGCCTGGAGCTACAAGGATCACGGCAAGAGCTACGATGCGGTATTTCAGCGCGAACATCCGCCGGGATTTCGCTGGCAGCATGAATCATTCGGCACCAATTGGCGATTGACCGAAATGCAGTCGGCTCTGGGAAGGGTGCTGCTGCGAAAACTGCCGGAGTGGGTCGCGATCCGCCGCAAACATGCGGCACAACTAACCGAGTGCTTCCGCTCGATGCCGGCGCTGCGGGTTACTGTCCCGCCTTCAGAGGTCGGACACTCTTATTACAAGTATTACGTGTTCGTGCGACCCGAACGCCTGCGCCGAGGATGGAGCCGTGACCGGATCATGGCAGAGATCGCGGCTGCCGGCGTGCCTTGCTACTCCGGAAGCTGCAGCGAAATTTACCTTGAGCGCGCCTTTGCAGAAGAGATGCGGCCGTCGTCACCTTTACCGATGGCTCGCGAACTGGGCGACACCAGTCTCATGTTCTTGGTTCATCCGACACTTCTCGATGCCCATCTCCAGAGAACCTGCGACGCGGTCAAGCGCGTAATGGAACTGGCCACGGCCTAGTCGCGAGTAAAAGTCCAACCGTCAAGTTTGCTTTTTTGTGGAGGATAGAGCAGCAATGCGAAAGTCGAGTGTCCGCCTTGAAATTCTGGTGCGAGTTCTAGCTGACCTCGCAATGTTAAACGCAGCTTTATTGTTCGGGCTTCTTCCACAGATATTATTTCGCCACCTGCGTTTGCGTTCGATGGCCGAAGTGTGGCCTTCTGCTGCTGTTCTGATCAGCGTGATCGGCCCCTTCCTGTTCTACACGATGGGGTTCTATACCAAGGGACGCTCCTACAGCGGGAAGTACAAAGCGCTCGTAATTCTGCAATCGACGGCCCTGCTCTTTTCGGTGGTCGCACTGTGTTTGTACGTCATAAGATTGCAACCCGCATTTCCGCGTTCTTCTCTACTATTAGCTTTGGTTATTGGGTCTGTGCTTCTGCTTGCAGCCAGGCTCTGGGCAAAACTGTGGAAGTATCTCGTAATTCGCGAGAATCAGCTGCTGCGAGCATCGGTAGAACGAGACCGGCAAAGCGTGTTGCTGATCGGGGGCGCAGGCTACATCGGATCTGCTCTGCTTCCAAAGTTGCTGGACCGGGGATATCACGTTCGCGTTTTGGATTGCTTCCTGTATGGAGAAGAAACAATCCAGTCGGTCATGCAGCATCCCAACCTGGAGATTCATCGCGGAGACTTTCGCAACGTCGATACCGTGGTTGCCGCCATGCGGGAAATGAAGTCGGTGATTCACCTTGGCGGACTGGTCGGCGATCCGGCGTGCGCTCTTGATGAGGAATTGACCATCCAGATCAATCTGATCGCGACTCGCATGATTGCCCAGGTCGCCAAGGGAAACCGGATTTCGCGATTCGTTTTTGCCAGCAGCTGTTCGGTTTACGGAGCCAGCGACCAGGTTCTGAACGAACGGTCGGCGCTCAACCCGGTTTCACTCTATGCACGCAGCAAAATTGCTTCCGAGAACGTTCTATTGGATTTATGCGGCGATGGCTTCGAGCCAGTCATTCTGCGGTTCGGAACCATTTATGGTCTGTCCGGCCGCACCCGCTTCGATCTGGTCGTGAATCTCCTCGCCGCCAAGGCGCTGGTCGAAAAAGTAATTACGGTTTACGGTAAGGATCAGTGGCGGCCGTTCCTGCATGTGCACGACGCCGGGCGTGCCGTGGTTTCGGCCTTGGATGCCAGACGGGAATCGGTTTCCGCGCTCGTCTTCAATGTTGGATGTGATGAGCAGAACCGGACCTTGGGCCAAGTCGGCGAACTCATTCAAGCCATGGTACCGGGATCGGTTCTGCGCTGCACCGAGGACAACGTCGATCGCCGAAATTACCGGGTCGAGTTCCGCCGGATCAGAGAAGTCCTTGGATTCGAGCCGGTCTGGAAGATCGAAGCTGGAGTTCAACAGGTTTTGGACGCGATCGCAAGCGGCAAAGTTACAAACTATCAGGACCCCAAATACAGTAACGTGAAATCTTTGAGCGCGCCGGACGCACGCGAGCACCTGCCGGTGATGGAAGATTGGGTCCCAAGGTTCATGGAGTTCCCCACCCAGGCTCCTGCCACCGCTTACGACTAGCGCATCCTGAACTTTGAGCGTTCGCCGCGTGGCGGCCTGCGTTCCAGGTTCTTCCTCATGCGGGATTGAGATGGCCGCCACAGTCGCCGTCTCCCACAGACAGTCAGCGCCTTCCTGCTTTTTTTCTTGCCTGATTTCCGTGGGCTTGTTGCCCAGTGATTTTCCTTCCTTAGCAATTCTGCTTTTGTGTTCACTCCCAGTTCTCACCTGCCTGCTTGACCTTTGTGTTTCCCCGTTCAGCGAGGCCTTATCTTGGTTTCATGAATTGTCGACCCTTGCCTCGCGAATCATGGTCGCATCGAGGCTTTTGAACCAACCTTTCTGGCTTGCTTCCCAAGCACTTGGCAATTGCGTCTAAAGGAGCGTAAAGTATCGTTTCCTCGGGAATCTGGCTGTTTCTACCACATAGGAGCACGTTGCATGCGTTACTGGCTGGTTCTGTTGCTCGCAGTTTTCTCCCTCAACCTTTCTGCTTCTTCTCAAACCGCGGAAGAATTGGTCAACAAGAATATCGAAGCCAAGGGAGGGCTGGACAAAATCAAAGCCGTCAAGACCTGGCGCATGACTGGCAAACTTATTGGCGGTGGCATCACGGCCACGTCGGGTCAGGAAAACATGCGCCCCAATCTGGTTCGCGAAACATTTTCGTTGCAAGGTATGACCGCCGTGCAGGCGTATGACGGTTCCAAGGCCTGGCAGATCCAGCCTTTCGGCGGTCGAAAAGATCCCGAACTGATGGGTGAAGACGACGCACGCGATCTCCTCATTGATTCCGACTTCGACGGTCCACTCGTGGATTACAAGGCTAAAGGCAACGTTGTCGAATATCTCGGCCACGATGTCGTCGACGGCGACGATGCCCTCCGGCTTAAGGTCACGCTGAAAGATGGCGACATTATCTACTACTACCTCGATCCGGACACGTACCTGGAAATCCGCAAGGAGACTCAGGAATTCATTCGTGGCTCGGTGCGGGAAAACGCCTTTGATCTCGGCTCCTACAAGCCAATCGCCGGTGTGATGTATCCATTTTCCGTCGCATCGGGACCTAAGAACGATGTGACGCAATGGCAAACGGTGACGGTCGACAAAATTGAAGTAAATGTTCCCTTGGACACTTCCGACTTTGCTCTACCGGCGTCCCTGAAGAAAGAATCGCCCAAAAAGTAGTGGCGTCCCAAGATCGAATTGAATTTATTGTTGCCATCTTTTTGCAGACAGGACATTCGCATTCCGAAGAGGACTAATTAGAGATGACAGTTCACGCGCGCTCCTATAAACAGTTCAAATCGTTCTTGCCGTTACTCGGTCTTGGATCACTTTTCCTGTCGGTCACGGTTTCCGCCCAGCAAGCGCCTAAGTTCGACGCAGCCACTATTTCCGGGCTTCCCGTGCGTAACATTGGTTCTGCGACCATGAGCGGGCGCATTGCTGCGCTGGCAGCGGCGACGGAAAGCGGTCGCCTGACTATGTTCGTCGGCTCTGCGAGTGGCGGAGTCTGGAAGTCGGTGAACGGCGGAACGACTTTCAAACCGGTGTTCGACCGCCAACCCGTCCAATCGATCGGAGCGATTGCGATTGATCCCTCAAATCCCAAGACGGTTTGGGTGGGCACAGGAGAAGCGTGGACCAGAAATAGCGTTTCGGTTGGCGACGGCATTTACAAATCCACCGACGGCGGCGAGAACTGGACCAACATGGGGTTGAAGGACACCGAGCACATCGCTAAGATTCTGATCGATCCCAAAGACAGCAACAGCGTACTCGCGTGCGCCACCGGACACATTTGGAACGACAATGATGACCGCGGAGTATTCAAAACATCGGATGGCGGTAATAGCTGGAAAAAAGTTCTAGCTGGAGCGAACGGTTCCACAGGGTGCGGCATGCTTGCAACCAGCCCCCTCGAACCGAAAACGATCTTTGCATCGATGTGGGATTTCCGTCGTCAAGGCTGGACATTCCGCTCTGGCGGCCCGGGCAGCGGACTCTACCAGTCCACCGACGGCGGCGATCATTGGACGGAACTGAATGACAGCACTAGTAAAGGCTTGCCCGCGAAACCATGGGGACGCATTGCGCTGGCAGTAGCGCCTTCCAAGCCACAGGTCGTCTACGCCATGATCGAGTCGAAGAAGAGCGCGCTCTTCCGCTCCGACGACAGTGGCAAGACATGGAATCGCCTGGATGCCAGCCGGTTCATGATCTGGCGTCCTTTTTATTTCGCCAATTTGATCGTTGATCCCAAGGATGAAAACAAAGTCTTCAAAACCGATGGACCGCTGCTGCTCAGCGTAAACGGCGGACAAAGTTTTAGCTCGGTTGGCAACGCAGCCCATGGCGATTTCCATGACGTGTGGATCGATCCAAACAATCCGAATATCGTTTACACCGGCGATGACGGCGGCCTGTGGCGCAGTGAAGACGGAGGAACGCGGTGGAAGCACCAGATCAATTTGCCGGTTTCGCAGTTCTACCACGTGAGTGTCGACAACGCAAATCCCTATCACGTCTATGGCGGCTTGCAGGATAACAGCAGTTGGATTGGCGACTCGTCGTATCCCGGCGGCGTAACCAATTCGCGTTGGGAAAACATTTATGGCGGCGACGGCTTCTGGGTCTTCGAGGATCCTTCCGATCCCGATTACCTTTATGCTGAGTACCAGGGCGGCACAATCGGCCGCGTCAATCGGCATACGCTTGAAACCCGGCCCATCCAACCGCTTCCCAACTACAACGAGAAGAAGTTGCGCTTCAACTGGAACACACCGATTCACATGAGTCCCAATGAGAAAGGGACGATTTATATCGGAGCACAGTTCCTGTTCCGTTCTCGCGACCATGGGCAGTCGTGGGAACGCATTTCTCCTGACCTCACCACCAACGATCCTGAAAAGCAAAAGCAGGAGGAATCCGGCGGAGTCACCGTCGACAATTCGTCCGCTGAAATGCACACTTCGATCTACTCCATTTCTGAATCACCGAAGAATGGGCAAATCATTTGGGTTGGCACCGACGATGGCAACCTGCAAATCACGCGCGATGGCGCGAAGACGTGGACGAATGTTGTGGCGAACGTGCCCGGCCTCGCCAAGAATTCCTGGGTGTCCACGATTGAGGCCAGCCGCTTCGACGAAGCCACGGCCTACGCAACGTTTGATCGCCATACTTTTGGCGATATGAACCCTTACGCCTACAAAACTACAGACTACGGAAAGACGTGGACTTCGCTGAACCTGCAGGAAAACGGCACCCTCGGCTATGCGCACGTGATTAAGGAAGACACAGTCGATCCGAAGCTGCTGTTTCTGGGAACGGAGTTTGGTCTTTGGATCTCTGTCGATGGCGGCCAGCGCTGGGCGCAGTACAAGGCAAGCAATTTCCCATCGGTGGCGGTCCGCGATCTCGTGGTGCATCCGCGCGAATCCGACCTGGTGCTCGCGACCCATGGACGCGGCATTTGGATCATCGACGATATTTCTCCGCTGCGGGCGCTGACGCCTGACCTGATGGCGAAGGACGCCACCTTAATCGAAGGGCGGCCGGCCATTCAATACTTCAATGCCAACGGCGGATGGTCCGAAGGCGACGAGAGCTTCAACGGGCCGAGCCGGCCGACTGACGCGTTCATCGACTACTACCAGCGGCGGCGGCATATCTTCGGCGACCTCAAGATCGAGATCCTTGATCAGGACGGCAAACTCGTGGATACGATTCCGGGCAGCAAACATCGTGGCCTTAACCGCGCGACGTGGTCGATGCGGCTCAAGCCTCCGATTGTTCCTCCGGCGGCCAGCGCGCTGTTTCAGGCTGCGCAGGGGCCGCGGGTTTTGCCCGGCGCTTACACCGTGAAGATGACCAATGGCGATCAGGTTTACACAGAGACGCTGAACGTGGTTCTCGATCCGCGCGCCAAGTACACCGTCGATGATCGCAAGGCGCAATTCGATCTAGCAATGAAGTTGGATCGTCTGCTTGGTCACATGAGCTACGCTGTGAGCGCCATTGAACGCGTGCGCAACACTGCCGGAGCGCGCTCTGCCAAGCTGGCTGAGAAGGATCCTGTTCGTGGGCGCTTGCAACAACTTTCGTCCGAGTTGGATACGCTTCGCTCTAAGATCGTGGCTACCAAGGAAGGCGGAGCGATTACGGGCGAAGAGCGCATCCGCGAACATCTTGGCGGTCTGTATGGCGATGTGAATGGTTATGAGGGCCGACCGACCGATTATCAGGTCGCTCGGACGGAGTCGCTTGGGCATGAACTGGAAGACGTGATTGCCGACTTCCACAAACTAACGGATAAAGAATTGTCCGGAATTAATGCTGACCTTAAGAAGAAGAAACTTGAATCGATCTCGGTGCTGAGCGAGGCGGATTGGGAAAAGCAGCATGAGGAATCGGCGGCAAAGACGGCTGGCGCTGGGACAAATCTTCGAAACGACGACTAAACTGCGCTAATGTTCGTTAATCTTTGCTGCGCCTGGCTGGCGGCGCCGCAAAAGCTTGGGCCCGAAGTCTCGGTTCTTAGCAGCCCAACTGAAGTCGGGTTCTTCCCACTCCATTGCCGCCACTCTATCGTCAATTCAACGGCGGCGTAGAGGAGTGTGTGCCCCACACTTTTTTAGTCCAGGTTAGCGTCCGACGAAGGACGCTAACCTGGGTCAATGCGGCGTTCGTCGAACCGCTAGAGTTCGTCCGAATCGTCGTTGTCGGGGGTCTGCGGGTAAATGCCGGCAAAACATGATGATGGATCCAGGAAGCAGCTGGTGTCATATTTCGCTCCCTGAATAAGTGTGAAGCCACGCGGTATTGGGTTCTTGGTGAAGTCGACGAAGAAATCGGAAAGAGAGAATGGGCACGCGGTCGCGCCACAGCCTGCGTTCGGTCCATCCGGGGCAAAATAATCGGCGTGAGGATATGCCAGGCCGCCGATTCCGCCCGGGTCACCGAGGTGATGGCCGCCCTGCCCGAAGACGTACTCAGTGAAGTTGAGGATGCTGCCAAAATCATGGATGTATGGCACGACCTCACCACCCTGGGCGGGCGTGCCGGAGATGTAGCCGGTCGGAGTCGCTGAGGAATTTTCCTTGATCCACGCCGACACGACCAGCAGGGGAACGCGGAAACCATAAACGTAGTCTGCCGAGCCGGTTTGGCCAGGATAGCCGTTGCAGGTTCCGGTCGATGAGCAGTCCCAGGGCGGGATGTCATCGTAGAATCCACCCCAATCGTCCCACACTACCAAGACGACTGTGTCCTGCCAATAGGGAACGGCCTGGCCGTTGATGATGTCGGTGCAGGTGTTGGGGAATTGCGCCCCAAAGTTAGTGTATCCTCCGACGCCGTTAACGATGGAGGCGACCCACGAAGGTCCGGCGTCCATGCCGTCTTGGCCCGGATGGTCGGACCAGGTTCCGTCAGGAATGACCCAGGTTACGGCTTGCAGGTCACAGGGCTGACCCGAGACCGCGCCGAGGTCTTGTAACACGAGGCCGGGATTTCCGACCCGGACGTTGGAAATATATTCGGGATTTGTGCAAGCTGTGTGGGTTGCGTTGGGGAGGCAGAGATGATCGATGGCGACGGGCGCGTTCCAGAACGCTAAGCCATCTTGCGCGTCGTAATAGCGCCAGCTGATCTTCGCGTTGTCGAGCACGTCAGTCATGGTGTTTGGATTCCAGCAGGGATATCCAGCGGTTTCACCCGGCGGAGTATATCCTTTTGACTCTTGCGGAAACTGTGGCGGGGCTGGAGGCAACTCCAGAACAAACGCGCCAGAAGGAGCGAGGCAACCCTGGCCGTTGCCGTTTTCTGCCACCCACCATTTCCAAAAATTGCTTGGGTCTCCGAGGTAGGCATCCGGCGCTGAGGTTCCGGTGAAAAGGAACAAGTGTGACGGCTGGCTAGGACCCTGGTGAGTGGAAAACATCCAGTTGGCGAAGCCGTACTGGTTGGCGATGTTGAAATACGGTGTCATGGTGCCCGTGTCATTCAGCGCGTAGGTGTAGTTGCAGTATTGAGGGTTGTTTTGGTAGCAAGCAACCTTGGAAGGATTGCCTATAGAGATGTGGCAGGCACCGTCCATGGCGCCACTGTCGAATTGGCATTGCCAGGCAGGGTAGTGGCTGTGGTCGCCGCCAGGTGATTTTTCCAGCTCAACTCCTGTCAGTGGAATGCTTGGGTTCTGGGTGGCAGCGACGCAGGCCTTTACCGGGTTCTGCAGTATCGGACCGCAGGCGCCGGTATCGCCAGGAGGTCGCACGTGCGCGCCGCGGTTAATCAGAGGTGTATCTTCGTGGAACAGGTTGGTGGGGGTGCGGTTTTCCTGGATGACGATGATCACGTGTTGAATCTGCGTGATGTTCTGGTTTGCAGTTTGAGAGTTAGCGAAGGTTGCCGCGAGCGCAAACAGAAATATTAGACTCTTGGTCGCGAGCTTCATGGGGGAGAACCTCCTCATTCTGGGATTGAATTTTCAACACGACTTACCTGGGATTGCTGCGATTCGAGTGATGGTGCGGATTCGCAGTGGCGAAATTATGCTCCGATAATTTCGCTTGTCAACAACTTTCAGCTATTGATTTCAGAATGTCTCGCTATTGGACAAGCGGATGTGAAACGTCCAATTTTTAGACAAAGCGAGCAGGTCTGGAGCGCCGGCTAGTCCTGGTTATCTGATGAGGCTAGCCTACTTCAGCTGCCTTTGCGGCATTGCTGAGTTGACGTAATTCCCCGAGCGGCAACTCGACGGTGACGCGTGAGCCACGCGGTTGCAGATTTGCGAGCCTGATTTCGCCGTCGTGCTCTTTGATGATTCCGTAGCAGATACTCAGTCCCAGGCCGGTGCCTTTGCCCACGGGCTTGGTGGTGTAGAACGGATCGAGAGCGCGGTTTAGATCTTTGAATCCGGGGCCCGTATCTTCCACCTCGATGATGGCGCGATTGCCGCGAGCGAAGGCGCGCACGGTAATTCGTTTTGGACCCTCGACATTTTCGACTGCATCGATGGAGTTGTTGAGCAGGTTCAGAAGAATCTGTTTGACCTGGTCTTCATCCACTGCCACGCGCGGGAGGTTGGAACGAATGTCGGCGAGAATTTCGAGTCCACGGGTATGCGCGTAGTATTCGCGTAAGGTCAGGACATCTCTGACCACTGGGGCGAGGTCGACCGCCTGACGATCGACGGTACTTTGCCGCGAGAAGCGCAGCAGGTTCTCGACAATCTTCTTCATACGGCGGCTTTCGTTGACGAGCTTATCGAGCTTGTCGCGGGCGGGGCCGACGGGTACATCGTCGGTGAGCAGATCGCCGTAGCCCATTACGGCGGTCAGCGGATTGTTCAACTCGTGAGCGACTCCGGCGACTAACTGCCCCAATGCGGCGAGTTTTTCCGAGCGGATCAACTGGCTCTGTAATGATTTTAGTTCAAGAGCCACGGCAAGATCGGCCGCCAGCAGTTCGATTCGCGCCAACTCCGAAGCGGTAACCGCTTCAACTTCCCGTGGATCATCGAGCGCGATGCAGCCGAGGTAGCCGCCGCGCGCGGAACACAAGGGGATCAAGAGTTCATCTCCTGTGTTCCAGTACGGATTTGTTTCGTAGCGAAGCGAACTTTTGAGGGGATCGTATTTAGCGGCCTCGGTTTGCGAGAGTAGAAACGAATTCTGTCCGATTGGCCGGCCGTGGGCGCAGAAATCTTTGATGTCGTCGGCAGTCCAACTTCGAGCTTTCTTTTCGAGTTCGGCCAGCGCGGCAGGAGGTAGTCCACTGGCGCCCGCTACCCGCAGACCATGGCCTTCAGTATCGAGATGGATGGCGGCGACACGAAAATTGCTCACCTCGGTGATGGCTGAGGCGATTTCATTGCAGAGCAGGTTCACAGTCGCGCCACTGAGCAATTGCGAGGTGATGGTCGAGAAACGTTCCAGTTGATGATTCAAAGAACGTTCCTTGCGCTGCATACTTTCGATGGATTCGGATTTGTCTTCGACAATTGCGAGGATCATGCCGAAGGCAACGAACATCTTGGGCGTATTCCAAAGTTCGGGTGGAACGTTGGCGTGAGGCGCGAAGTGATCAAGCAGCATCCCGATGGGAAAGACCGCTCCCCAGCAGAAGAATCCGCCTGCGGCTGTGAGAATGCCGGGAGAAGCGCGCCAGTAATTACGGCAAATAAAAACTCCGGGCAGGGCAAAGCCTAAGCCCAGGAAAGCGGTCAAACCCTCGTCAAAGGAACCGCGCAATGCTGCCCGGGTGGCCCACAGCGCGATGGCCGAACCGACCAGGGCGATCGAAACGGCGTACGGCGAGAATTTCCGCAGCCAGAAGAGAAAGAGAATTCCTCCGGTGAAACAAGTCAAGAGACAAAGCACATAGGGCCAGCGTACCTGCAGATCGAAGCTGGCCAGAATTGCGTAGGTCACTGAAGGCACGCCGGTCAGGAAGAGCATGAGAACGCGCTTGCTCTTATCTTCGGCGACGGCCGAGACAGAGACCACAAAGGCTACTGCGGAGGCTTGCAGGGAACCCAAATCGACTGCCAGAAGATATGGGTTAACGTCTCCAGTCGCGGGCTCCAGCATTTGGGCGACAAAATGTGTAAAAATAAGGAACCACGCAACCATCCAAAGCTGCAAACGAGCGGAATGGCTATGCCGCTTCAGGGCCAGGAAAATACCGACCAGCACAGCCACTGTTACTACAGTCGGAATTTTCTCGAGGAGCGTCATAAGAGATAACGAATAAGGCCCGGACTCACAGTATGCCAATTTGGCTAAAGAGCCAAGAGTCTTGGGGTTACCAAAGTAATCAAGGTCATAACGATCGTATTTTGGCAGGATGGGCGCAACTTTGGTGGTGCTTTCGGGGTTTAGACCGCTATCCGTTACGATTTTGGTCGATTACAAATCTTGACCCTTCTTTACGGGGTACTTACGCTAATTCATGATTGAAAGCGCTAGACTTGCGAATCGGTTGGGAGTGCAGCAGGGGAGGTTCGGAATCTCAGGGAGGATCGCCGAATCCAACTCAAGTGGTCGGAATTACATCCAAATCTCTGACAAACCTTGGAGAAAAACTTGAAAAAGCTAAGTTTGATTGCCATCCTTTTTGTATTCTGCCTTTCCATAAGAACCGCCTACGGGCAAGAGGTCGATGCCGCCTTTGGCCTTGGCACGATCAAGTCGCCAGCGGCCACCACCTCCGGAGGGCTGCTGTTTCCGACTATGGGCGGCGGAGCGTATCCGGGCTTCAGCGGGGATTTCCTGCTCACTCATCATTTGGGAATCGAGGGAGATCTGTGGTGGAGGGCAAGTCAGAATTTGTATGGAGGCTACCAGCCCTATCGTCCGATTCTGTATTCCTTCAACGCGATCTGGGCTCCAAAGCTGACCAAGTCAATTACGGCTGAGGTGCTAGGCGGAATCGGCGGCGAAAATCTTAGGTTTTATACGTCGACCCTGAGTTGCAGTTTCGTGACGGGATGCACGAATTACGTTAGCAGCAATCACTTCATGGGCGACTTTGGCGGTGGCATTCGCGCCTATGTCTGGCACAACGCGTTCATTCGTCCAGAGGCGCGTCTCTACGTGATTCACAATAACGTCGAGTTCAGCTCAGCGTATGCAGCCCGGTATAGCGTCTCCATCGGTTACAGCTTCGGTAGGAGATAGTTACTTTTCATTGGGTCATTGGGGGCAACTGGGAACTCATCGTGGTTTTCGGCCGGGCGCGTAAAGCGTCGCGGACGATTTGTCTGATTTGTTGAAGTTCGTTACCCACCAACTCCAAACGCGGCGGACGCACACGCGCGTTTCCAATTCCGACTTCCGCCTGCACCTGCTTGATCAGTTGAACGAAGTTTGGCGTTGTATCCATGCGGAGCAATGGCAGGAACCAGCGATAGAGCTCAAACGCGTTGTCGCTCTCGCCGTTCATTCCAAAGTTAAAAAGATCGACGGACTCCCGCGGCAGTGCGTTGGCCAGGCCCGCAATCCAACCGGTCGCGCCTACGCCGATGGCTTCGAGTACGGCGTCATCGACGCCGACGAAGATTTCCAGACGGCGGCCCAGCAGCGCTCGAATGGCGGAGATTCGTCTGACGTCCGTGCTTGACTCTTTTACAGCCTGGAGATTTTCGTATTCTGCCGCCAGCTCTTGAATCTGCTGAGGAAGAAAGTCGGTGCCGTAGGCAACCGGATTGTTGTAAAGCATGCAGGAAAGCGGCGTGGCCGCGAACACGGTGGCGACGTGCGTTTTCATTTCGCGCCAGTCGCCCTGATAAACGTATGGCGGTAAGACCATGAGAGCATCGCAGCCCAAGTCCGCTGCGGCCTTCGCGATTGCGACAGCTTCGGAGGTAGTCAGTGCTGAAACCGAGGCCACGACTGGGCCACGGCCGTGCACGGCATCGACACAGGTACGCAGAACCTGCAACTTTTCTTCCTTGGACAATGTTGCACCTTCTCCCAGCGAGCCCAGCGCAACGATACCATCGCAGCCATTTTCCAGCAGCCACCGGCAATGGGTTGCCATGAATTGATGGTCGATGTGGAGGTCCTCGGTAAAACAGGTTGTGATGGCGGGCATCACGCCCTTCCAGTTCATCAGTGCCCTCCTGTGGTTTCGCAGAGTTCAGGGTTTGCGTGGCTCGCCAGGCTTTCGACGCGGGCAGGAAAAATCGGCGGGCGCACCGACTCGGGATTCCACTTGAAAAGAAATTCAGTTGCCGGTCCGCAGATTCGTCCTTGACATGGTCCCATGCCGCAGCGAGTTTGAAGTTTAGCCGCGCGCCATCCGGTGTGCTCGCGGAGCTGGGAGTAGCGAACGTCCTCGCAGCGACAAACAATCGTTTCTGGTGAGGGCAGGCTTCTGAGTTCCGAGCGCAGCCGGAAAGTACGCTCGAGACTACGGGCGAAGCGGCGCAGCTTCTCGCGCTTTCTAAACTGCCTGCTGCCCTCCGCAATACGCCCGGCGGCGGCGAGACCAGCGATTTCACCTTCGATCAGCGACAACTCAACGCCTCCGATGCCGGTTGGTTCGCCCGCACAAAAAACTGCGGACACTGTGGTTCGTTGGAAATCGTCTACCTGCACGCAGCCGTTGTGGGTCTGACATCCGAGCAACAGTGCTAACTTGATGTTGGGAACGAGATGAAAACCGCAGGCCAGGTAATCGCATGCAATAGTTTCCGTGCGGCCGTTTCGTGAAATGGTGACGCTCTCAAGAACTGATTCGCCATTCGCGGCGACCGGCCAGCTGTTTGCGCTGAGCCTCACTCCGGCGAGCTGCTTCCTTAACTGCAGTCCCTGAACAATCTTGTCTGGCTGTCCCAACAACGTCATGCTGAACCGCACCAAGCTCGCCCACGATGCCTGCTCGCAAATGATGGGGATCTCGGCGCCGTGCTTGCGCAAGTACGCGGCAGCGGCTAACAACAACGGCCCGGAACCGGCGACGACGACCCGCTTGCCCTGTAAGGGAAGACCGCATTTTACCATCGCCTGCAAGCCACCCGCGCCCATGACATTGGGCAGAGTCCAGCCGGGAAAGGGCAGGAATCTCTCGCGCGCTCCGGTCGCGAGTATCAGCTTTTCGTATTTCAACTCCGAAAGGCTGTCGTCACTCTCCGCGAGCAAGATTGACTGGGCAGGTTGATGAAACACTCTACCGCAAAGCACGTTGACGCCGGATGACCGGACGCGCTCAATCCATTTCGACGCTGCCGATCCGGCTTCATGATTTCCCTTCCAAATCTGTCCGCCGAGTTTGGCGTTGTCATCGACGATGCCGACCCGCTGACCAGACTCCGCCGCATGAACCGCCGCAGCCATGCCCGCTGGGCCGCCGCCGACCACGAGGACGTCGAACCGTGATCTCACGGCCCTACTCATTCGTCCTCACATTCATATCCGATTCGCACAGGATTTGGCAGCCAAGCCGATGCGGCCTTCCGTTGATCGCCACCCGACACTCGAAACAGATACCCATTCCACATAGAGGACCGCGCGGCT
>Ga0116223_10003227_pt1 | contig 14832 bp, 10 predicted proteins | sample Sb_taG_3_FD_90092 | JGI IMG/M metagenome (GOLD analysis project Ga0116223, IMG submission 90092) | Peat soil microbial communities from Weissenstadt, Germany - Sb_50d_a_PC metaG | ecosystem: Environmental > Terrestrial > Soil > Wetlands > Peat | place: Germany: Weissenstadt | collected 2010-09-21 | reverse complement strand
GGAGCAGCCTCGCGTGTTGCTGGTAAGCGCGCCGTATGCACTGAAGGCTGGGGATGCGGAAACCTTGGGGGGATTTCCGCCTTCAGCCTTCGTGCTGGCCGCGCCGCCCTCGGAGGGCGTGCCGGACTTCAGACATTCGGAATTTGGATGTTGAGTACTGATTGGCGATCGGAGCTAGCAATGCAAATCCTGGCCGAGAATGAGAATCGGATTCAAAGGAGAATTGAGATGCGAAAAGGCTTAAGTTTGTCAGTAGCGCTTCTGTTCGGAATCCTGGGTGCGCTTGCCCCCCGGGCCGCCTCAGCTACAACGCCTCTTCAGTATCACGGCGGACCGTTCCTTCAGACCTTCGAGATTTACCCTCTGTACTACGGCAACTGGTCCGCTACGGAGATCACTGATCAGCAGACCTATGTCACGAATCTCGCGGCGTACATGTCGGGGGCGAATGCGCCCGCCGGCCAGCAGCCCATGACCAGACAGTACGGCGTTGATCAGGTCACGCTGGCAGCAGCGGCCACGGCGAGCCCTTCCGCGAAACCTGTAGTCCTGACTCGCAACGCGGTCCTCAACATTATTCACGCCAATCAAAAGACCGGAAACCTCCCGGCTTTCGGCCCGAATACGCTGATCGTGGTGTTTCCGGCCCACGGCTTCAGCGTTACCGGGTGCAACGGATGCGGGGGGTTTCACGCTTCGCAATCGACCCGGGCTTTCTGGGCGGTCGTCCCCGCCGACCAGGAGCAAGTCGTGATCGCTCACGAAATCTTCGAAGCCTCTGCCGATCCAGCAGTCAACAATTTTCAAGGGTGGGACGAGTTGGTCGACCAGTGTGACAACGCCAAAGCAATCACACTGTCCTTCGGACCGATCCCCCCTGTCATCGACAACACCAAAGCCGGCACCTGTTCGACCACCGGGTACTCCAGCCTCAACGAAATCCAGGTTTACGGTTGGACCTACGCCAATTATCGGACCAAATACAACGCGCTATGGCCAAGCGGCTGGCGTTTGTACAGTCTTCAATCGTACGTATTGTCGAACGGCAATGTCCTTTACAACGCGGTGTGGCGGCCGGGCGGAAACACTGGTGAGCAGCAGCTTTACGGAGTAACCTTCGCGGATTTCATAAGCACGTACAACACGTTGTTTCCGGAAGGCTGGCGTCTTTACATTTTTCAGTCGTACGTGATGCCCAACGGCGATGTGCTTTACAACGCGGTGTTCCGGCCGGGAAATCTGGGTGAGCAGCAACTCTACGGAGTGGACTACACCACATTCCGGGACACCTACAACACGCTGTATCCGGAAGGCTGGCGTTTGTCCATTCTTCAATCGTATGTATTGCCCAACGGCGACGTGCTCTACAACGCGGTTTGGCGGCCGGGGGATTCGGGCGAAACTCAAGTCTATGGGTGGAAGCTCTCCGATTTTCAGACCGAGTACAACAAGCTATGGAACCAGGGTTGGCGCCTGTACATTCTCGACTCGTATGTCATATCCGATGGAACGGTGCGCTACAACGCGGTCTGGCGGCCGGCGACTCACGGCGAAACCCAGGTCTACGACTGGACGTATTCGAGTTACCGCACTGAGTACAACACGTTATGGAAATCGGGTTGGCGCCTATACATTCTCAATGCCTATGTGCTGCCGGGCGACACGGTGCGTTACGACGCAGTCTGGCAGCAGGGCATGGTCGATCGCCCCTTGTAGTCTTCGCAATTGAGTAAGAGAAGCATTCGCTTGAGCATGGCCAATCGAGTGAAGGGGCCAGCTACTACCACCTGCTGCAGATGCGCGCTGCCACACGGCACGCCCGACACGCATCTGCAGCAGCAAACTGGAACGAGCGTGCGACTCGTTCCAGCTGGGTTGAATTCTGCGATTACTTTACATCGTGGCGGTTCTGCAGCTGCCCGACCTTTGTGACTGCCGGATGCTGCTCACGCCGCTCCTTGAGCCGCTTCATCATTTCGGGATGTCGTCCCCACGCGAGCTGCTTCTCCCCGGGCGCGCCGAAGAGTTCAGGATGGATGTAGAAGCCGCGGAGGCGTGCTTCTTTTTCTTGTTCAACGACCAGCGGGTGCACCTTGGCATAGGCGTCTTGACGTACGCCCGTCACCTGCCATGAGACCTTCACGTTCGGCACGCTGGTGCGGATCGTGAATTGTCCGCTCTGAATTTCGCGCGCTACGATGGCCTGCGCGAACACCCCGATCACCGTCAACTGATACCGGAAGTCGGTGTTCAGGGCCTCGAACCACTCTGACAAGTGCACCGTGGCCTCGCCTTGGGAGCCCGTGGTTACGTTGCCGGTGTAGAGATTCATCATCTCCGAGGATTCAATGGCGGAGTGAACCAAGTACTTATTGGCGGGATCGAGAGGATGGTCGATCTCGAAATTCTTCTGGCCCCCGACGAAGAAGTCGCCGGTGACGACAACCGACCCCGTAAAGTCCCCGGCAAAGCCGGCGCCGTTGCTGCCGCCGATGCCGGCCACTCCAACGCCGCCGCCGTTCACGCCACTGCCTCCTATGAAAAAGCCGCCGACGCCATCGGAATCCACGCCGTTTACCACTGTCGAATTACCCCCAGTGCCCACTACGCCGTTGCCGCCGGTAGGGCCATCGCCGCCGAATGCGTAAACTCCGTGACCGCCCTGGGTCGTGGCGGTACTGGAGTCGCCCGCGCCGGCTAGCGCGTACACTCCGTAGGACCCGTCGCTGCCTGAACCGGATTGGGCGCTCGCACCGTAGGCATGAATCGCGTCCACCGCAACCGATCCGGCAAAAACCTCGAATTGATTCAAGGGGTAGGTTCCCACTCCCATCTCGCCGGTGCTCTTTATCCACACCCGCTGCGTATTGTTGGTAAAGAGTCCCATGGGGTGATTGGTGTAGGTGCCGAAGTATCCACCGGGTGTTCCCAGAGGTCCGGTACCGTTTCCATCGGCATAGAACTGCGTCTGCACAGCGCCGTTGCCCGCTTGAGCGTTGAAGACAGCGTAGGATCCGCCGCTCGTGTTGAAATTCTTGGTGATGGTTTGAATTCCGCTCGCACTGCTCGAGGTTCCCTGCACAACCAGCGGGCCGTTGGCATTGGCTGCGATCAACACATTGCCCTCGATGAGCTGCGGTCCCAGGAATGCCGTCTCGCTGGCGAAGGTATTCGGCTGGGTGAAGGTGTTGCTGGCTCCGAGCAGAGGAACTTTGGTGGTGTCGAGATTCAGGGTGATGTTGCCACCGTTGCCGCCCCCGGTAAGGTCGGCTCCGGCCTTCACCCCCGTGATCGTGCCCGTTCCCACAGAAGCACACGTCCAGGCGCTGCCAGTCCACCGCAGAATCTGATTGGTCGCGCAGGTCTTGACCAGGCTGAGATTCAGCGTTCCACCGCCACCTCCGCCTGCCAGTCCGCTGCCCGCAGCCGTGTCGACTCCGGTGATTGTTCCACCACTGGTGAATACGACGTCGAGTTCGGCAGTCTGGCTGTTGCCGGTGTTTTCTTTGCTGTCGAAGCTCGCATTGAGTGGACTATTCCCCACCAACGCAATGCCATCGTTGGTCTGGCTGCCGTCGAGCCAAGCTACCAGTGCCGAAGTGATGTCAACTAGAATGTAGTGATGCACTTCACCGGTGGTGAGCGGGATGCCACTGACGACATTGTTTCCCAGCGCCGGAGACAGGTTGGCGGTGATCGTCTTTTCCGACCAGCTGCCATTGACGAAATCAACGTTGAAACTCCCAGCCGTGGTGACGCTATCGACGTAGAGCTTGAGGCTGGCCTTGGCTACGTTGGCTCCGCTGTAGCCCGGTGGGATCGACGACAGATCGAACTGAATGTAAGTGATCTGGGAGCCACTCTCGACATTAAGAACGGGTTTGGTGCCGTACTCCGTGGTCGGAGTCCCCGTGTTCGTGTAGGCGTCTTGGCTGGGCGTGATCTGCCCGAAGGCGGCGGCCTGAAGGCCCAGGGCAACAAACAGTAGCACTGCCAGCAGACGAAGATTGTTCAGACGAAGATTGTTCCGGTTTTTCATAGGTCGCTCCCTTGGCTTCCGGTGCTTGTCCTTTCACCAGCGGCACGCTGCACGCGCCATTTAGCCTTCACTGGGTTAAAGCGAAACCTCGAAGAGAATCAGACCAAAGCGAAACGAATTTTTCTTTAGCACTGAGTGACGTAGAAGCGCGCATCCTTCTAGGAAGTTGGCAGACCCTAAACGGGAAAAGCTTAAGTCAGCGCTTATGGGGGCTGTCCGCCATCGAGGTCGGACTCTTTGCTAAACTGTCCGCCTCATGCTCCTGCCGCGCAGACAAATCCATGAAGTGCTGGTCATCGGTTCTGGCGCCAGTGGCGGATGGGTCGCCAAAGAGCTGACCGAGCGCGGACTCACTGTCGTCATGCTCGAAGCTGGACCGCCGCGCGTCCCCGTACGCGATTTCACCGAACACATCTGGCCCTACCAGCTGAAGTTCCGCGGCTTTGGCGACCAGCAGCGCCTGCTCGAGACGCAGCCGGTGCAACGCCTGTGTTACGCCTGCGACGAATACAGCCATCAGTTCTTCGTCAACGATCTGGAGCACCCCTACACCTTTCCCGCAGACAAACCCTTCATGTGGATTCGCGGCCGCCAGGTTGGCGGGAAAACGTTCTGCTGGGCGCGCGAAAGCTATCGCTACAGCGACAACGAATTCAAAGCAGCCACTCGCGACGGCTACGGCGAAGACTGGCCCATCAGCTACAAGGAACTCGAGCCCTACTACGACCTGGTCGAAAGCTATATCGGCGTCAGCGGATCACGCGAGGGCCTGCCGCAATTGCCCGACGGACAATTTCTGCCGCCCATGAATCTTTCCTGCGGCGCGCTGCAGGCCAAAGACGTGATCGAGCGCAAGTTTGGCTGGCGCGTCATGGCCGACCGCGTCGCCAACTTGACGGTTCCGCATCGTGGCCGGCCCGCCTGTCACTATTGCGACCAGTGCCAGCGCGGCTGTTTCACCGCCTCGTATTTCAACAGCCCGTCGGTAACTCTGCCCGCCGCAGCCCACACCGGAAAATTCACCCTGGTAAGCGACGCCATTGTCAGCGACCTTCTGATCGACCCCAGCGGCCGCGCCAAGGGCGTCCACTACATCGACCGGGTCACGCGCGAGCATCGCGAGGTCTATGCCCAGGTTGTCGTCGTTGCCGCCGGAGCGCTGGAATCGACCCGGATCCTGCTGAATTCAAAATCGCCCTCCCATGCTCAGGGAGTCGGCAACGCGAACGGCGTGCTCGGCCATTACCTGATGGACCACTTCACGGTCGAAGATGCCGGCGGCCTGATGCCGGGCCTGCATTCCTCCACGCGCGAAGCGGTCGGCCGCCCCTGCGGGTTCCTGATCCCCAGGTATGTCAACACCGTCGGCAGCGCGGCGAAAGATCGCAACTCCAAGTTCCTGCGCGGGTACCGTTTCGATGGCGATGGCAGCCAGGAGCTTTACGGCCACGCCTTTCTCATGCCGGAAATGGGCGACGCATGGCGCAAGCGCGTGCGCGAGGAGATCCCCTACTACTTCGGCATTGAAGCGCAGGGCGAGTGCCTGCCCCGAGCCGACAACTTCGTCCGGCTGGATTCCACCCGAAAAGATGCCTGGGGCATCCCCGTGCTGCACGTCAACGCGAGCTACGGAGAGAACGAGAAGGCCATGGCCGCATCCATGCGCGAAAACATCAGCGCGATTATCGACGCGATGAAGCTCACCGACGCGATCCCGCCGAAGAATGACCTCAGCGTCTTCGGCAAGAACATCCACGAATGCGGAACCGCCCGCATGGGCTCTGATCCGAAGAAGAGCGTGGTCGACTCCACCTGCAAAGTACACGATTCTCCCAACATCTTCGTGACCGACGGAGCCGTCTTCACGACCCAGGGATGCTACGAGCCCACGCTGACGATCATGGCCATTTCGGCCCGCGCCGGAGAGCACATCGCGCGAGCGTTTCGCCGAGGGGAGCTATGAGCGAAGAACAACAGCCGACCCCCACGGCATCGTCACAAGCCGACGACCTTTCCCGCCGCTTGTGGCTGCTGCGGCTGGGCGAAATGGTCGTTCTCGCCGGCGTGAGCGGACTCGTTCCAGAATCCGCGGCGGCTCTGCTGGGAGCAGGACAAGATGCGTCACCAGCCGCTGCCGCTCTGCCGCCCGGCCTCTACGACGCTTCGCCCGAACATCTCGTTCACGCGCTGAGCAGTGGCGGCAAGAAGTGGTCTCCACCACCCGGCAGTGAGACGGATTACGTCCAGCCCAACTCGCTCCCGTTCCAGCCGCAGTTCTTCTCGGTGGAGGAGTTCCGCGTCGTCACCCGATTCGTCGAGATCCTGCTAGGCAACGCGGACGCCACGGCCTTGTCACAAGCTGCGCAGTGGTTCGACCAGTGGCTGTATTCTGCCGCGGGAGTTCGCGCCGCCGCGCAGCACCTCGACCCGCTGCATCGCCTGCTCGCCGTGGCCGTCACCGGAGAAGAATCGGTGCGCGATCTCGAAACTGCCGATCCCCAGTCTGTAGCCCGTGCCGGACTCGCCGCGCTGCACGGTCTCTCTCTCCAGGCCCACGGTCAGGAGTTCCTGCAACTCACCGCTTTGCAACAAGTCGATCTGCTGACTTCCGCCGGCACCGCCCAGCCCGGCAACCCGCTGCGAAAGTTCTTCGAGATCACCCGCGCCCAAGCCGTCCGCGGCTACTACACCTCGGCCGCGGGCCTGAAGGAGCTCGACTACAAAGGCAACGCCTACTACGGCGACAGCCCGGGCTGCGCAGCGAAATCCTGAGCGCCCGTCCAAGGTGCGAAGTCTCGATCACGAGCAAGCCGGAAGTTATCGGTTCGTCCGCCGAATTAGAACCGATAAACGGGCTTGGGGGAGATCAAGGCAGATCTTCCAGAAGCCGACTTCTGGCCCGGAATGACTTCCGATAAGCCCGTCATCCGGGCACAACCGCTAAGGTGCGAGGAAATGGCCCGCGGACCGACGATTCTGGAGGTGTGCTTGGCCGCTCTTCCATAACGGGTTGTTTCCGAGTGCGCTGTTAGGCCGACTGCGTCAGGCCAAGACTGCCCGTTGGCCAAATGGATCGAGTTTTGTGCCGCTTACGCGGTTCGGATGGAATTATCGGCAGCACACCCTCTTCATTTCCGGGAATGTGTCACTCGAGTTCGATCTTCGCGAGCCCATAAATGCTCACCTCATCCAGATCAAGTATCAACATCTGACGCCCCGCCTTGCTCACCGTTGTGTATTTCATTGGTCTCATCTCGGTGAGCGTTCCATTCCAAGTGACGCTTCTGGCTGTCTTTCCGCGAGGAATCGCTACTTGCACAGTCAGGTTCCGTGCAGGCGTGATCGTGCCGTCCACCGTCACGTCGTAATTAACTACGTGGAGCAGCATCCATCGGTCGGCCTTTTCGGTCATCGTTGTGATTTCGACAAACGGAGCTGCAGAGGTGAGGCGTGTCAGGTGCGGGCCGAGACTCTGCTGTACTTTGCCGGCAACTCGCTCCAGAAGTTTGCGCAAGTCGGGATCGAAACGGTTCCGTGTATAGCCCTCCGGAATGTCGGCAAAGACGTCGGCCATCGTCGGACCAAAGGTTGTGTAGTCTCCATGCGACCTCATCGGGATCAGGAAACGGGATGGCGGAATCTGGATAGGGATGAACAGCACCTGCCCTTTGCCGACTCTCCGCGTAACTTCGGCGGCGGGATATTGCCCGTTGCCCAATGATTGCGCCAAAAAAATCTGGCGTTGAGAAAGGCCGTACTGATCTTTGCTGCCGCTGGCACCTAGAACAAGCAGTGTGCCACCGGCCTTGGCGTAACGCACAAGCGCTTGCTGATTTTCTGAGCTCATCAGCGGAAGATATGGAACGATCACCATATCGAATTGGTTGATCGCCGGGCTCGATAGGTCGTCTTCGGTCAGCATGACGTGAGCGATGCCGTTGTCCGCCAGAACGCGCGAAGCACTAAACGCAAAGCTCAACTCATCCGCAAGATACTGTCGCAATGAGGCGACCACCGCGACGTTTGCGTGCATTCGTACGTTGCGCAGACTCTCCTCATTCGCCGCCAGAAACCGGTACATCTGAGTGGCGCCGGCGGGTGTCAATCGCTTCTCCCGAAAGACAGCGTGATTCGCCACCGCCTCTGCGATGTTGATTTGAGACATCGCATTCAGGCAGGTTTCAGTGGGGTGAGGGAAAATCGGCGGCGTGATCTCTGTGGCATACACGATTACCGGTTTGCCATGCGTGGCTGCAGCCAGGAACTTGAACGCCGGACTATTCGTGATTTTCGTACCCTGTTCGTCCTTCCGTGGCGCCGAATCGAGGTATTCCTGTACTTCGGAGTAGACGAAGTCGTCATATCCGTCGCGTCCGAGCATTTCCATGTTGCCGGCCGCGTCATAGCCGATTGGACCGTAGCCGAACCCTCCAAACACATTTCCTGAAATCATGAAATTGGGGTTGTACTTCCGGGCGACTTCGCGCATGCGATGATGAAATTCAGCTACGGAATAACCACGGAAGGTATTCCACTCCGCCCAGAACGGTTCACCGCGCTTCTTGGGCAGGGCGATGTTGTCATAGTCGTCCGTGCCATACTTTGCCTGCGCCACCTTCGCGGGAAGGTTCTTCTTCAGATACGCAGCGAAGTTCCGTTTGCAGTAGCCGCAATAGCACGTTCCTCCCGCGATCTGCGTCCAATCGATATAGGAGCCATCGATCCCGGTTTCTGCCTGCGCACGTATCCGGCCTTCCATCAAACGAGTGAAGTACGGGTTGTTGGGGCAGCCCCAGGTTTCGAACTCGTTCGTCGTTTCCTGGCCGTAGGGGGCATAGCGGTAGTATGGAAAACTGCCGTCAGGTCGAACCGTGATCCACTTCGTCGGGTCTTCTGCCGGCTTGGGACCGAGGTAGTCCTCGTAGTCGTTCCAGCCTTCGCGCCAGAATTGCAGCATTCGGATCTGATCTTTTTGCGGTTCGTCTTTGTTCGACGCCGAACGCCCGTGGATCGAACTGGTGAGATATCGAAGCACGCTGAAGCCTTTGTCGTGCAGGGCACGATTGTTTATCTTCGCTTGTTCCATCCCGCGATTGAACTCTTCGCGAGTCACATCCTCGAAGCTGGGCGCGCCGCTTCCGAACGTGATGGTCATGTTGTTCGTCTTCAGGAATTCCAGGTCAGTCTTCTGCCCCAGTCGCCAATGCCCCCAGTCAGTATCGGGCGTCCATGTTCCAGGCTTTTCCTGCGCGAACGTGACCATCAACGTCGTAACTATGAGAATTGCGGATCTGAATAGAAGCTTTGATTGCATATTGACTCCTATGGTTGTTTTCGTGACCGCCGATCATGCCGGTGCGCAAGACCTGGTATGCAAGACAAAGAGCTCGCGGATCAATCAGAATTCCTGCGCGACGGCGATGTGCTGCGGACTTGTTCAACGGTTCGTTTCCAGGAAATACAGGATTAGTTTTGATTCTTTCGTAAAAGTGGGGAGTTCCAACTCATACGTCCGGCCGATATTTCTTATTTTCAGATCTTGGCCGCCCAGTGTCGCTCGACGCAACTGTCGGTCCGATCGCAGGCAGACCTGCGGCGCTTCCTGACCTGGGGCCGCGAGTCGCAATGCCAACGTGCCGGGCTTTTCATTCACTGCGAGGATCGGCAGTTTCTGCGCGAGTTCCTGCGGCTCCGGACAATAGATCGGAAGCGTTCCGAACTTTGTCTTCATAGCCTCGTAGAACGGGAAGTTGTTTTCGTTGGCGATGCGCTTGTCTTTGCCTTCATGGACGGGCGCGGAAGAGATCGAGTAGTCGTGCCACATCTCGTTGAAGATGACACCACGCCCGACGTTGTGAAACATGTGGTCGAATATGGCTTCTTCGTTGGCGGTTATCTGAGCTGTCGTATAGCTCCATGTGGGGTCATAGAACCACTGGTAGTCCGGGTGAGGAGAATTCTCAAGCAAAACGAAATCCTTGTCCTTACCGGTAAACCAGGTCATGTTGCCAAAACCTAGCGGCACGCTCTGCTCCAGGCCATGGGTCATGTAGAACGAGAAGCGTGCTGCTACTTCGCCGTAATCCTCCATCGGGATCGTGTCGCCCGGATTGATCATGGACTGGATCTTGCGAATGGGATAGTCCTGCACCCGCATGTTCGGCTCGATTTCCTCGACCGACTCGTCGAGTTCCTCGCGCCAGCGATCGGGAGTCATTTTGCGATCGATTTCGTGGAACTTGCTATGGGTTCCGATCTCGCCCCCGAGATCCTCGAGACGCTTGCCGAGCGGGGCGAGCTTGTCCCAACCTGCCTTCTTCACGAAGCTGGATACCCAGGTGTAGAGCGGCACGACGCCGGTATCCTGCGCCACGCCGGCAAGAAAATTGAGCGTCTTGAGTTGGTAGTTTAAGTCGCCGCTGTTGTCCCCATCGAATCGCACCACCGCGGTCAGGTTGGCGTTGGAGATCTGCGGAGCAGGAAACGGGACATCCACATCGCCATAGGTGGCCCATTGAACCGCACGGATCATCGCATTCCAGAGTTGGTTCGAATGCGCGACCTGCGGCGGGTCATTGCGGAAGAAAGTTCCCGCGCCTGCCGAGGTTCCAAAGTCACTCACGAGGACAACACGGTTACTCCCCCGTGTAGCGCAGGAAAGATAAGGATAACTGTGTTGGCCATCGGTCGAGACCAGTAACACCGTCCCGCCGGACTTCGGCTCCAAAACATTCGTGGCCGACGCGAGCACCGGCGTCAGGAATTGCGACAACTCGAATCCGCGCGTCACGTAGTGATCATTTGAAGCGACTCGAATGCGGTATTCGGTTCCGCCCAGCAATCCTTTGTATCCCAGTCCGAGCAGATCATCGAGAGCGTGGTAATCGCGCTCTTTCTCATTCGCGTCTTTGGTGGCGAGTGGTCCGTCAAGGATCACGCTGTGGTTGCCCGCAAGATAAGCTTGTAGGCGTAGGACGATCTGTGAGTACGTCGCGTCATCCACCAGCGTCGCCTGGGCAAATACGAGTGTGGAGTATTTCGACAGTTCCTGATCGCCGGGCATTTCCTCGACAAAGAGTGTGTCGTAAGGAATACCCGCCAGAGTCGCGATGCCGACCCAGCCGTGTCCGGCCAGTTGACTCGTTTCCCAGTCGTGGTGGTAGCTGGTCTTACTCAGAAAGATTGCCAACTTGGGATGCGTGAACGACGCGGTCGAAGCAAACGCCATTCCGCACAGAAGCAATAGGGCTGCGCCGAGCCGTAACTTCTTCATCGCCTACTCCTCGGGCAAGGAGTTGCCCGCTTGGCACTTCATTGTGGCCACTTCAGCCGCCACCGTAGTCGCTGGCGTTCGTACCGAGAAAATTCTCTGTAGGAAGTTGGTGTGCAACGGTACAAGCAAGTTTGGGCGTTTCTCATAGGAACCGCTCTGGTAAGACCAGAAGGCCGGCATGCGGCTGTTGCGCTGGGCGCTCAGCGTGTCGGCATTGTTGGTCCAGCCTTTGACCGCGAGCTTGACCGTGCCAGTGTTGGGGTACCGGACATCAAAGAAAGCCATCGCGGGGAATTCATCGTAGATCGTGACCGTCACTTCTTTGGTGAGTGGCCCGGATTTGCCCAGCACTATAAGGCGTTCTCCGGCTCCGAAAGCATCGCTCACCCGCTCGTTCTTTTGTGAGACCAGCGAAAACCCGCTCCATATTTTGTCGGCAATTGCCGGCCTCTCACTGGCGACGAAGGGCCCCATCGCCGTCTCTTTACCGTCAAAACGGGCCACTACCCGGCTGTGCAGGTAGTGATCGAATTGAATTCTCAGGTGTTCGCCTTGAATCTGAGGCGTGATCGAGGACTTGTCCGCAGCGCCGGCGGGTGAGCAGGTTGAAAACACAATGGCGAGAGCAGTAGTCGTCGCCCAAAGCCGTGAGACCGTCGTAGCTTTCAGCGTTCCATTTCGGTTGCCGCCAGCCTGCGCAACCGCTTTCTCAGTCGGTGACATAGAACACCCTTCTAGTCTGCCAGGCTCGTGCCCCTCTGGTGAAGCTGAATCCCATCTCCACCACCGCCTCCCCCATATTCTGGCAGCCATTCAATATGCTATGGGCAACGCTAAGCAGACGGTTTTACTGAGCACGCGTCAGCGTACACACGCAGAACTCGTCGAATGTGAAAGTGAATCATCTGTTCGGGAACCGCTTGCAGTCTTCCGCTCCGGATTGCTGCGTATTCCAGTGGCAGATACTGGCTAACGAGGGTGAGAGGGATCGGTCTTCGCCCAAGATTGCCGATTAATCGAGCGATCTCCTCCTGGACCGCTGGCTGGTTCCAATAATATCGGCAGCGATCGCTATAGCCGTATATAAGGTCGCGGCGCACCTCGTCTTCATCGCCGCGATAGTAAGACTTCCAGTAGGCCGGGTCGCGCAACATTGCCGCTTCCAAGGCTTCGCGCACGTGTGAGACCTCTGGCTTCGATGTCGTTGTGAACAACTCGCACTCAGTGGCACTTAAAGCCAACACCGCTTCCCGGAAGGCAAAAGTCAGCCAAGGACCTATCTTGAGGATCGCGAAATGGTCTTCGACCATCCGGGCTAAGGCATGGGGAGATTGGTAGTCGGTGGAATGTGCTTCGAAGACGAGTCCAGGGTATTCTGACAGGGCAGCAGACAACGACTGTGCTTTGGCACGATCGTAGTCGAAGATCGCATCGGATCCGAACTCTACTCCAGGTTGAACAACTAACGCGATCACCCTCTCCCAAGCGGACGCCAGTCCCCGCTCTCCAAACGCGACTCGGAAGGTTTCTAGTGTTCGATGAGCATCCTCAGCCTTGGTTACTGCAGGGGAGTGTGCGTCGACAGATTCTCCACCAGGCGCGGGAACCTCGGTTCCGATCACATAGACTAGTTGCGGGCAGCCTGACGGCAATTCCCGATACGCTTCCTCGGCGGCCTGGCACAAAATCGCAGCCCGGTCAGCCACCGTTCGCTCGGTGATGATTCCCTTGTCGTCGCCGCAAGGCATGCTCGCATCGAGGTGGATTTTCTGGTATCCCGCCACCACACAATCGTGCAGCAGCGCGCAAGCTCTTCTTAATGCGGAAACTGAAGCCTCCTGTCGCCATGGAAAGGGGCCAACGTGATCCCCGCCGAGCACGACTCGCTCTGCTGGCAGTCCGGCGCTTCTTGCAGCGGAATGGACGAACCCCGCGAACTCGCTAGGTGTCAGGCCGGTATAACCACCGAACTGGTTGACTTGGCTGGAGGTCGACTCCACCAGCAGTACCGAACCATCTTCTAACGATTGCTGGACGGCGGCTTCGATCACTGCAGGATGAGCGGAGCACACTGCATATATTCCGCCTGTCCCGGACTGGCGATTGCTACGCAAAACGTCCCATAGCCGGGTTCTTGAATCCTCGAGTTGCTGGTTCAGGGGCAATTTTTGTGGACTACTGGAAAATATTGTCACGACATCCACCCACGTATTTAAGGAGGGAAAGCGTAACCAATCGTAATATAACGAAAATATTTGGAAGTCAAGAGCTTGTTGGTCTTCGGCCGCTGCGAGGGTCGGCGCGTAGCAATTCTTCCACTGCGCTGCACGATCATTGAGTGTAACCGCACTGAGGACTTTCTATGGGCATGCCGTCGGCTCTTGGGTGACTGCTCGGTGATCATCTCGCAAATTCGACGATTGTGGATGAGTGGTCGGCAAACAGGCAGTTATTTGCCCCTGAACAGCACTGCGAAACCCCAATCACTCGATGTTGTTCCAAGCTCGTTTCCCAACTACCACGTAGGGCTTGATTTACTCATCCAACTGACGAAGCATCATGCGGAACTTGGCGCGCAGAAACCGCAGAGTTCTTTGTGGCATGAGCCGCTTAAGTCGCCACAGGCGTCGATCTTCTCCGGGTGGAAAGAAGTAGAGATCGCCCCGTCGGGCCGCCCTAAGGATTGCCGCTGCCATGTCCTCGGCAGAGCGGGGACTGCCTGAGATCATGCGCTCCAGGGCCCGACGTTCCACTTCGGCCTGCGCCACCATGCGGTCAACCAGGTTGCTTCGAAAGTAACTCGGACAAGCGACCATGATCGTGACACGGTCCCCGATCTCATTGAACAGGGTCTCGGTCATAGCGACGACGGCTGCCTTACTGACAACATATGGGCCAAATCTCGGAACAGCAGTGATAGCAGCACGAGAGGCGATATGAATGATGTGACCTTTGCCGGCATGCGCCCTGTCGCCCGCGAAAGTCCGGCAACCTAGCACAATCCCCAGGAGATTTACGTCAAGCGCTTTGCGCCAATGATCAATGGGAGCCTCGGCGATGCTTCCCGATACCGCGATGCCCGCACATTGCACTAGCCACTGAGGAACTACGCCGTCGAGACCCGCTCGCGCCTGAGCCCAAGTTCCTGCATCGCTGACATCGCCCGTGATCGCGTGGATACGGTGGGCGCCCCCTCCAAGGTCCTGGTGGGCCTTGGCCAGGCCGGACGCGTCCGCGTCAATCAACATAAGATTGCAGTCTCGCCCTAGCTCCTTAGAGATCGCGAATCCCAAGCCCGAAGCCGCACCAGTGACTACAGCCCAACCTGCTGGAAGAGCGTCGCTGAATTTCAATCCGGCGTTGTTCGTCATGTGGTGGTCCGCGTAGAGATCGGCTTCCGGCTTGTTCAATGAGGCAAAACACTACTACTCCCTTTAGGACGCTCCCGGATAGGAATTGTACTTGTACAGTCAGGCCGAACCAATTGAGCGATCACGCTATCGATAGATGTGGCCTACGT
>Ga0116223_10003222_pt1 | contig 14844 bp, 15 predicted proteins | sample Sb_taG_3_FD_90092 | JGI IMG/M metagenome (GOLD analysis project Ga0116223, IMG submission 90092) | Peat soil microbial communities from Weissenstadt, Germany - Sb_50d_a_PC metaG | ecosystem: Environmental > Terrestrial > Soil > Wetlands > Peat | place: Germany: Weissenstadt | collected 2010-09-21 | reverse complement strand
CGACAGGTTCAGCACGCCGGAAACGCCGAAGATGAGAGTGAAGCCGGTTGCCCCGAGAGCGTATAGCGCGCTGATGGCAAAACCGTCGATCAGGATTTGAAGCGCAAGCATTATATTGGCCGCGGCAGCCCCGCTGCCTAACTATGGAAACTGCAACTATCGAAAATGCTCCCGGGAAAGCCCCGGGAGCATGATCATGCGAAAATTCAATTCGACGTAACCTTGATGAAGCTCGGGAACTTCAACTTGCTCTTGGCGACTTCCGGCGGCCAGACCGCGACCTGCTGGCCATCCTGCCACTGCAGCATCAAGCCGGTGATCAGGCCCTTGCCGTACTTGATCGAATGGGTGAACTGGTCGTCCTTGCCGTAGAACTGGACGCGGCCGATGGTGCCGACCCAGTCGGTCTTTTCCAGCGCCTCGACCAGCTTGTCGGCATCCGTCGAGCCCGCCCGCTTCACGGCATCGGCGATGTAGTAGACCTCGTCATAGGCGGGGTAACCGGCATAGGACGGGTAGTTGCCGAACTTCGCCTTGAAGGCTTGCGTGAAGGGCACGCTCTTCTCCGTCACCGGCACGTTCGGCCCCGAGACGCCCTGATAGAGCACGCCTTCGGACGCGTCATTGGTGTCCTTGCCGAAGGTGGAGTTGGTGGCCTGCGAAGAGATGCCGAACATCGGGATCGGAACCTGCTGGTTCTTCCACTGCACGGTCGGCTGCACGCCGACATGCGAAATGCCGGTGATCATCACATCGGGCCTGGCGCCTTCGATCTTGTTGAAGATCGGCGTGAAGTCGGTGGTATCAGGCGAGAAGCGGATATGGTCGAGCACTTTCAGCCCGATCTTGGGCAGGCATTCCTCGTAGCCGACGTCGAGCGGCTTGGTCCAGGCGGCGTCCTCGCTCATGATGACCGCGGTCTTCATGTGCTTCTGGTCGACCAGCAATTCCTTGGCGGCGTCGCAGACCGACTGCGCAAGCGCCGCCGAGGTCAGGTAGCCGTGGAAAGTGTATTTGTTCTTCTCATAGTCGTTGTGGACGCTCTTGCTGATCTCGTTGGACGCTGCACCCGGCGTGATGAAGGGCGTCTTCAGGCGCGAGGCCCAGGGCTCAAGCGCCAGCACCACCTCGCTGATGTAGCTGGCGATGACGATGTTGACCTTGTCCTCATTGACCGCGCGCTGGAAGGCGCGAACGGAATCGGCCGAGGAAGAGTGGTTGTCATAGGTGACGATTTCGATCTTGCGTCCGTCGACGCCGCCCTTGGCGTTGATTTCGTCGGCGGCCAACTGGGCGGCCTGCGGGATCGACGCTCCGGCGATGGCCTGGGCCTCGGCGATGACGCCGATCCTGATCGGGTCGGCGGCGAGAGCCTGAACGGATGCCGTTGCCAGCACGCCCAAGGCTGTCGCTCCGAGCAGCATCGACAATGAGCGGAAAAATGGCGGGCGGGATGTTTTTTTCATAACGTTTCTCTCCACTTCGACTGGCCTTGTCGGCCTTAAGGTTATTGTAGCCCTGCTCGCGCCCTCAGCAAGCGAAACTGCATCTCAAATCCCGTTGCGGTGGTAAACTAAAGTAGATGGCGCGGCCGCGAGGGCAATTGTGGACCGAAGTCACCAGGCGGTCTTCCGACGATACGGAGTTCCGTGGCATCGTGCAAATTCGGATCGTCTGAGCCAATTGATGCTGGTGCGGTTATCCGAACGCCAAGTTGGCGCCGCGTTCGATCGTGAACTCGATGTCGATCAGTCCGCGCGAATGATTCATGTCCGATTGCGACATCAGCAAGGTGAGGTCCTTGCCCTTCAACGATGCCAGTACCTCGGACAGGCGTTCGGAAAGCGCAGGCGCTATCCCTTCGAAGGGTTCATCGAGCAGCAGGCATTTTGTGCCGATGCCAAGCGCCCGGCCAAGCGCGACCAGCTTCTGCTGGCCTCCGCTCAACAACAGCGCTTTGCGATCGCGCATCTCGGCGAGTTCGCCGATTACTTCATACACAAAGTCGAGCCGCGACTTGCGGTCTATTTGCCGCGCGACCCACAGCGGTAACAGGATGTTTTCCTCGACCGTCAGCTGAGGCACCAGACAGCGATCTTCCGGCATGTAGCCGATCCCAAGCGCCGCGCGGGCGTGGCGCGGGCACGCCGAGAGATCGGCCCCTTCAAATCGGACCACGCCCTGCGCCGGCCTGAGATGGCCCATGATAGAGCGCATCAGCGTGGTCTTGCCGGCGCCGTTGCGGCCGACAAGGCTCACCATCGCGCCCCGTGCCACACACATCGAAAAGCCGCGTAGCGCCGGCATCGACTGGATTTCGACCACCAGATGGTCGATCTCCAGCATGGGTGCTGCGGCGTTCATGTTGCGCCCCCGGTAACGTAGCGGCGGACTTCCGGATCCTTCAGAACGTCACGCGGATCGCCGTCGGCGAGAATGCGCCCCTGGTAGAAAGCCACCACCCGATCCGCATAGCGGCTCACGATCTCCATGTCATGTTCGACAAAGACAATGGTGGCGGCATCGGACGCAACGGCATGGATGACGCGATCCATCGTGGCGAACTTCTCTTCCGCCGAAACGCCTGACGTCGGCTCGTCCAGCAACAGCAGTTTGGGCCGGCGGACCAGCGCCATTGCAATGTCGATCAGCTTTCGGACCCCGCCTGCGAGTTCGAAGATCGGGCGGTCGGCTACTTCCTTGAGGCCAAACCGCGCCAGCAATTCGATCGCCTTGTCGTGGCGCCCCCGGGCCTCCGCCGGCGCATGAAATGAAAGGGCGGTTGCGCGCATGCCGGAAATCGCCACAGTAAGGTTTTCGGCGGCGGTGAGATCGACGAACAATTGTGGAATCTGGAACGACCGGGAGATGCCGAGCCGGGTGACATTCCGTGGCGAGCGTTTGCCGATGTCCATTCCGTCAAGCATGACCGAGCCGGAGTCGGGCTTGAGATAGCCGGTGACCATGTTGACGAAGGTTGTCTTGCCCGCGCCATTGGCGCCGATCAGGCTCACCCTCTGACCTGCCGCGATATCGATCGACAAGGCGTCGGCGGCGACCACCGCGCCAAAGCGCTTGTCGAGGCCGCGCACGGAAAGCACCGGTTTCACCGCGCCGCCTCGTTTTGGGTCGTGGCGGCCATCACGGCCGCGGACCTGATCCTCTTGTGCCTGTCCCTGATCCATAGCGAGCCGATGCCGCGCGGTAGAAACAGGATGACGCCGAGAAGGAAAACGCCAAGCACGAGCTGCCAGGTGTTGGGAACATACAGGTTCGAGAAGGAGCGAACCAGCTCGAGCGCCAGCGATGCGACGAACACGGCGGCGACGCTTTGATATCCAGCGAGCACCGCCACGAAGACGAATTCGCCCGAAGTGGTCCAATAGGCGAATTGCGGATCGATATGCCGCTGCGCCATTAGCGCAAGAGCGCCGCTGGCGCCGGCAAAAAGCGCCGCGATCACGAAATTAATGGTGATGATGCGGTTGGCCGAGAGCCCGAGATACTCGACGCGCAGATTATTTTCGCGGACCGCAAGGCTGACGAGGCCGAGTTCGGAGCGGAACAGAATAGTCGCAGCGATTCCCGCAAGCCCGGTGGTGACCACGGAGACCGCATAGAGCATGAAGTCGGCCTCGCGCGTGTCGGTGAAGACCATGCCGAACAGGCTCGGTCGCCCGACATTGAACCCGTCGGAGCCGCCGAGCACTGTCGATTTGACCAGCGCACCGTATAGCACCATCGACAACGCAAGCGTCAACATGCCGAAGAAGATGCCGCTGTAGCGGGCAATCAAGGGACCGATCAAAAGGCCCAGCAGGCCGCCGCAGATGGTGCCGATGATCACCTGAGCGATCGCATCCGTGATGCCCCAGGCGTTGGCGATCAGGGCTACGCCATAGCCACCGGCTGCAAAGAACAGGCCCTGGCCGAACGATACGTTGCCGGTGCGCGCCAGTACGACGATGCCGAGCGCGATCAGGGCATTGGAAGCGGCAACGGTCGCCAGCGACAGTGTCCAGGTCGGGAGCACGCGGCCGAATAGCGTCACGGCGGCTACCAAACCGATCATGGCAAGGGGGTGCTTGCCGCGCTTCATCAGATTCGCCTCGCCGTTTCGCGCTTGAACAGACCTTCGGGGCGAAACATCAGGACCGCCGCCATGATCAAATAGATCATGAACAGCTCGGCCTGTGGCATCAGGTGCACGGAGGCGGCGCGCGCCAGCCCAACCAGAATCGCCCCGACCGCAGCGCCCTCAACACTGCCCAATCCACCAATCACCACGATCGCGAAACTCAAGATGATGACGTCCGAACTCAATCCCGGCTGCACCGAAATTTTGGGCGCGGTCAGCGCACCGCCGAGCGCGGCGAGCAGCACTCCGAATCCGAAGGCGGCGGCGTAGACCCGGTTCACCCTGACCCCCATGCTGACGCTCATTTCCTCATTGTGGATGACCGCCAGCACGATCTTCCCCGTAGTGGTGCGATTGAGGCCGAACCACACCGCAAAGCCGATCGCGGCAGCAATCGGTATCAACACCAGATCGTAGCCGACGTAGTAAAGGCCGGCGAATTCAACGTTGCCGAACAATTCGTACGACTGTGTCGCATAAATCGGGTTCACGCCCCAGATCAGCTTGGTCACGTCCTCCAGAATGAGAAACACCGCATAGGTCACGAGTAGCAACACCACTTCATCGCGGCCATAGAACATTTTCAACAAGCCGCGCTCGAGCAGAATCCCGACCGCGGATGCGATCAAGGCGACCGAAAGCAGCATCGCGACAAAACCTGCGCTCGGCGGAAGGCTGTGGGCTGCGGCCAGGGTTGCAGCCGACGCCGCGATATAGGCGCCGAGCGCGTAAAAGCTGCCATGGGCGATGTTGAGAATCTTCAGTACCCCGAACACCAGGGTCAGCCCCAGGGCAACGACGAAAAGCCAGGAGGCCTGGATCAGTCCGTCGAGAAGGATCGTCAGAAACAAATTCATGGCGGTGGCTTCGTAGGGGACATTACGAGCGGGGCGCAGCGTTCGACGCAGGCATTGAAAATGCGGCGATCACGATCGGACGCCGCCAAACAGCCATGGCACAGCGGCGCGACTGTTTCATGCGCGCCGCTGCATTCCACGTTCAGCCAAGCTTAGCTGAGGGCGAGGTTCAATAGCACCTGCATTTTTCACCTGCACTTGTCTCAGTTGCACTTAGCGCCGGCCATGCCGCCCTTGATCCAGTCGATCGACTTCACGCCTGGAGGCGGATTGACGCATTCGGCAGGGAAGTACTGGATATCGACCAGATCGACCCGGTTCTTCGCCGGATCATATTTGGTGCGGCCGAAGGCGATCGGTTGGATGGCCTGATGGCCGTCGGCAAGCTTCATTTGAATAAGGCCGCCGGGCGATTGCCATTCAAGACCGGTCATCGCCGCGATCAGTTCATCGGTTGACGGCTTCTTGCCGCCATTACTAGCCATCGCCTTCTCGACCGCCGCCTTCAGCCCAAGAATCGACTGCGCGACGCGATAGGCAGCCTGAACCGGATAGATGCCATTGGCGGCTTCGTAGCCCTTGAACAGCCAATCGTTCAGCGGCGATTTCTGCGACATCAGGCCGTAGGCGCCGCGCGCGCCGATGATGGTGCCGTCCGGCATCTTATCGCCGAGCGGCGGCAGCACGTGGTCGGCGGCACTGAACACCAATTGGCTGCGCTTCTGCAGGCCTCGGGGCGCGGCCTGCAGCACAAAGGCCTGCAGATCGCCACCCCACAGGCTCGAATAAACCACATCGGAGCCGGCACCAACCAGCGCCGAGATCTCGGTGCCATACTGGCCCGCGCCGAATTTCGGCAGCAGGTCGGTCTCAAGTTTGGCGTCAGGATAAAGCTGTTTGGCGGCGGCGACGAAGTCGGCGCGGCTGTCCTGACCCCAGGCGTAATCCTGGTTGATGGCCGAGAGCGTGTCCATCTTGATGTTCTTCGATTTCATGTAACGGATGAGGCCAACATTATCCATCGTGGCGTGGGCCGCGGTGCGGAACACATAATTGTATTTTGCCTCCTCGAAGATGCGCGGCGTGCCGCAATCCATCAGCACCAGCATCTTTTTCAGCTCTTCGGCGATCGGGGAAACCGCAAGGCAATCGCCCGAGCCGATATAGCCGAGCACGACATCGACGTTGTCGCGTTGATAAAGATTGCGCAGCTCCTGCACCTGCTTGGTCGCGCCGCCGTTCTCATCGATGATGACGGGCTCGATCTTCATGCCGCCGAACCCGACCTTCTCATAAGGTGAAGGGGCGGAGCCGTTGTTCAGCTGATCGATGACGAATTGGGCGCCGTTACGCGCCGGAATGCCAAAGCTATCCGCGGCCGGCCCGGACAGGAATGTCACAATGCCGAGTTTGAAACTCTCTTGCGCGGACGCTGGCGATGCCAAGGCCAGCAAGGTGGCGGTAACGGCGGACAATAGCCCGACGGAGCGGTGAATCCGCAAAGGATAACCCATATTTCTCTCCCCTGTTGCCGGCGGCCGTGCCGCCGCTGATCCGCGCCGGTTCTCCGGCATTGGCGGTTGTCGATCGCAGTTTAGACGGGCTTTTACGACGCGTCTATGATCGCGACCGCGCGCGTCCAGCCCGCGGAAGCGCGCTCGATCTTGACCGGAAAGCACGACACGGTGAACCCGGTCGACGGCAAGAGTTCCAGATTGTGCAGCTTTTCGATGTGGCAATAGCCGATATGGCGCCCGGCCTTGTGGCCTTCCCAGATCAGGCTCGCATCTTTGGTCTCGGCGAATTTCTTCGCGGTATAGACGAACGGCGCGTCCCAGCTCCAGCCGTCGATGCCGGTCAGCCGCACGCCGCGTTCCAGCAGGTACATCGTTGCCTCGTAGCCCATACCGCAGCCGGAATTGACGAAATCGGGCCGGCCATATTTGGCGCCGGCGCTGGTGTTGACCACGACGATTTCGAGCGGCGAAAGCGTATGCCCGATGCGCTTGAGTTCGGCCTCGACATCCCCGGCGGTCGCGACGTAGCCGTCGGGGAAGTGACGGAAGTCGAGTTTGACGCCTGGCTGCAGGCACCATTCGAGCGGCACCTCGTCAATGGTCCATGCCCGCTCGCCGCGATTCATGGTCGGATGGTAGTGGTAGGGCGCATCGAGATGGGTGCCGTTATGGGTCGATAGCGCCACCGTCTCCATCGCCCAGGCCTGGCCGTCGGGGAGATCTTCGGCCTTGAGGCCCTCGAAGAATCCCAACATGCGCGGCAGGCTCTGCTGGTGATCGAAATACTGAATTTGCGGGTTGATGCCGGGCGGATCGGCCGGCACGTCGTTTTGCAGCGGCACGGAAATGTCGATCAGCTTTCGCGCCATGGCGCTTCCCCTCGTTTTCTCGTCTCGTGTGGTTGAGGCATTGTGAATGCCAGGCGCCATCGGCTGTCAAGGTTCCGCGGCCCGAGCTGCCGCAGGCCGGACTGCTCCAGGGATTATGCCCGTTGCGCGAATGATATCTTAAGACTTCCTTGATATTTTCGGCCGATTGGCGAGGCGGTGCCCTGGTGCGCGAAGCGCTAAGCCCAGCGCTCCGGCGCCAATTCTTGAACGGCGAAGACTTTCATCTCGGTGCGGACATGAACAGGACGCGTATTGGACTCGCTGTCCTCTTGATAGGAACGCTCGCCGCCGGCTTCTCGTTTTTCAGGAAGGAAGCGGTTGCCGATTCACACCGGCAAGCCCGCCAGCTTGTCCTGTATTACACGCTGAGCAGGGTCGATGACCCCATTATCCTGGTAGGCGACAGCATCACCGAAGCCTCCACATTGCCCCGGACGCTCTGTGGCCATCCGATCGTCAATGCCGGATTGAACGGTGCTTCGACCGCGAGCGATCTCGGCACATGGCTGATCGAAGCGCTCGACGGCAAACGCGCGGCTTCCATCGTCGTCTCGCTTGGAACCAATGACGCGTTGATGGCGCGGAGCACGCAAGCCTTCGAGACGGATTACGCCGCCTTGATCGGCCAGCTTGCAAAGGCGACCGATCATCTCTTCGTGCTGACAATTCCCGGGATCGACGTTCAGGGTCGCATGACGGCCGAAATGCAGGCCGAGGCGATGCGCAGGATCGACGGCTTCAATGCCGTGCTGCCGGCGTTGGCCGCGAAAGGCGGCGCCACCTTCATTGCGCTCTCGGCGATGCCAAAACCGCACACCATCGACGGCGTCCATCTGAGCGCCGTCGGATATTCGGCCTGGGACGAAGCCATCCTCAAGGGGGTATCGGCGATATGCGGCCCGCGTTGAAGGCGCCATCGCCGGAGGCGGCGAACAAGCTTTTGGGGTTGGAGGCGCTGCGTTTCCTGACCGCGTTCGCGATTCTGGTCTTTCACTATCGCCATTTTTCTTTCATCGCCGACAAACCCGTCGGTCTCGTGCCGGAACGCCTGCCGCTTTACGGCCCCTTGCAGGCGTTCCATGATTCCGGAGCGTTCGGCGTCTGGGTCTTCTGGTGCATCAGCGGCTTCATCTTCTTCTGGAAATACCGCGACCCGATCGCGGAGCGATCCGTGACGGGGTGGAAATTCTTTGTGCTGCGTTTCTCTCGGCTCTATCCGCTGCATTTCGTCACGCTGCTTCTGGTCGCGCTGTTGCAGCCGGTCTATTTCGCACTCAGCGGGAATTTCTTCGTCTATCTGGACAACGATCTGCCGCATTTCCTGGCGCAGCTCTTCATGGCGAGCGACTGGGGCATTGTGCACGGCTACAGTTTCGATGGGCCGATCTGGTCGATCTCGGTCGAAGTAGTGGTCTACTTCCTGTTCTTCCTGATGCTTCTCGGCACCAGGTCATGGCTGTTGAACGTGGCCGTTATCGCAGCCTGCGTGGGCGCGGCCTTCGTGCACACAAGCGGGCAGGTCACGAACTGCCTCGCACTTTTCTATATCGGCGGGCTGGCGGCAATCGCCCGTCGGGCGGTTGCGTCGTCGAGGTTTGGATGGGTCATCGAAGCCGCCGCATGGCTCGTCGCTTTGATCGCTCTGCCGCTTGTCGTGAGCCTGATGCGTGATCGGCTCGATCAGATCGATTTTCCGCTGTTCCTGACCTACACGCCGGTTTTGCTGTTTTGCCTCTCGCGCGAGATCACCATGCCGGCCTCCGTCCAGAGGACGATCGAGGCGGCCGGAAACATGACCTATTCAAGCTATCTCCTGCATTTCCCGATCCAGCTGATGGTCGTGATCGGCTTTACGATGCTTGGGACAAAAATTCCGTTCTACGACGTCTGGTTTTTCGGCCTCTATCTCGCAGCGACGCTGCTTGCCTCATATCTCGCCTATCGCTATTTCGAGGCGCCGGCACAGAGTCTTGTCCGCGAGATTTTCCTGCGGCCAAGAGCCGCTGCCGCGAAGACGGTCCTCGGCATTCCCAAGGCTTAAGCCGAGGCGGGTGAGGAGCGTTCGGTGAGAAGCCTCCAGAGCACGCCTTCGCCAAGACGAACAGAAATGACGCGGAAGGCGAAATAGGGAATGAGGATCAGCAGCATCAGAATGCTTGTGGCAAGCGCCTGTTGCAGCGTGCCTCCCCCAATCCCGCCGACGGCCTCTTTGACGGTCCGTCCGTGAAGAAAGCCGACAATAATTTCCTCGACCACCGTCAGCGCGCCAAGAAATATCAGGAAGACCATCGATTTCTTTAGGATGTCCGCGAGCAAGACGCGGGCGCCGCCTGATCGTTCGCCGATCTTGAGCGCGTGCAGAACCAGAACAAACTTTCCGAGGACAAGGGCCTTTGCCACTGCAATGCCAAAAGGCGCGAACTCGATCCCGTCACCTTGAAGGATGGCCGCTTTATAGAAAAGCAGCGCGCCAAAGCAGACGAACAAGTAGGTGGATATCACAAGATATTCGGACAACTCGTGCCGCAGACGCTGCACGAGCGTGGCTTTCGTGGGAGCCGCGGGGTCCGGGACGATCGATGGCTCGATCGTCGTGGGCGCGGGCCGGGAAGCTGTCCGGAAAAGCTGCGACAAAGCGGGTACGGCGTCCGCTTCCGCCCATTCGGCCATGCCCTCGGTCCAAACCAGACGCGACCGGCCGGCGCGCCTGATCCGTCGGGCCAGATCCTCCAACGTCGTTGGGCCCACCGTCTCATCGTTTTCGATGTAGTACCAATTGGCTTTCATGGGAGGTCCTGCGTGCCGTTTGAGATGCCACGATAGCTCCTCGGCCAGCCGGATCAAACCTCGACTGGTTGTTCCTTCATGTGAATGGCGAACACCGCCATACCATCTTGGCGCACCTTTTCAGGCGAGCTTCATCAATTTGAGTGCGGCAAGGCCGTTGGGGCCGTAGGGATTGCCGAGACTCTCGCACATCTCGAAATGGTTGAAATTCGGCGCTTCGACGAGCTCGACCGGTTTGCCGGCGGCCTTCACCGCGGCGGCGAAATCGCGGGACTGGCGCTGGAACTCCGGCGTCTCGTTGGTGCCATAGGTGACGGTGATCGGCGCGCGCAGCATGCCGATGTGCCGGATCGAACTCAACGACTGCTCCATGTCGTCGTCGAATTTGATGTAGGCGCTGCGGGTGGCGGAAAGCCGCGCCGGCTTCAGGTCGTAAATCCCGCTCATCAACAAGCCGCCCGTAATCATGTCGGGTGGCATCCCAAAGTCCTTTTGCCAGTCGGTCACCAGCGCAACGCCGCAGAGGTGACCGCCCGACGAGTGACCCCCGACGTAAAACCGCTTGCTGTCGCCGCCCAAACTCGTCGCATTCTTGTAGACCCAGGCGATGCCGCGGCGCACTTGCTCGGCCATCGGCCTGATATCGCCATTGGCGGCGTCTGACTGGATGAAGTCCAGCGCGATATAATTTACGCCGGCATTGACGAAAAGATCGGCGGCATAGCCATTGTCCTTCGCATTGCCGCGAAGCCACCTGCCGCCATGGATGAATACGAAAATCGGGGCGTTGGGAGTTCTGGCCAGATAGAGGTCGAGGGCTTCGATCGGGGTCGGCCCATAGGCGAGCCGCTTCGGCTCGCCGAGGCGCGCGCGCGTCGTCTCGCTGCTGGAGGCCAGGCGCTTCCGGATTTGGCCAATGAGCGGCGCGTAGGCGGACTGGTCATAGGCCGCGTCGAGTTCGATCTGGTCCATCTCCATCCAGACCCTGGGACCCTTTTCGTGCGGCGGCGGTCCGATCGGACATCCCGCGGCCAGCGCCGGCGTTGTGGCCATGGCGGCCGCCGTTCCCAACAGCGACCGGCGCGACACCAGGTTCAAATCTATCTTGCGGTTGTCAGGCATTGCTTCCTCGCGACTCATGACTCAAGAGTTTCCTTCCATCGGTGTTCGTGGATCGGAGCGACAGGAAATCGCAATCCTCACGCCAGCGTGACCATCCCGGCCCAGAATTGCTGCTTCGAGGTGCTCGCGTCGATATCGTATTTGCGCGCGAAAGCGAGCTTGCCGTCGCCGCCGATGCGGTAGAGGACGATGGCCGCGGGAAGCGTGGCGATGTCCTTTCCTTCGCGCATCGGCATCGGCCAAACCGACGCTGCGACGAGGATTTTCCCGCTCGGATCGATCCCGAACGTGCGTAAGTAATTCGCATGCGCGTCGGCGTTCTGGATCAGCGTCGGCTCGCCGGTGGTCTGATCGATAGCGAAGACCGCGACCGAGTTCTCGCCGCCTGCGAATACCTTCTTGCCCTCGAAATCGGTCAGCCAGAATGCGCGGTTGGTCAGACAGACAAAACGCCCGTCCGGGCTGACGTGGATCGGACCGGCTGCCTGCCGCTGTTTCGATGCGGGGTCGCTGAGCGTGTCCTTGACGAATATCGGATCGCGCGAAAGGCCGGTCGCGGCATCGCGCTTGTAGACGGAGAGCTTGTTCTGGCTCTCGATCGAGACGTAAACCCATGGCTGGGCGGGGTGAAAGTCGAGGTGCCGCGGCCCGAAATGCATGCCGTCGCCGGGCTGGATCGCAGCCACGTTTTTGAGCACGCCATCCTTGAAGGTGAAGATCTTGATTGAGCCGGGGTCAACGGGGTTGTCGGTCGGCGCGTTATTGCCGCGTGTCACCAGGATAATTTGGCTGTTGTCGGGCGTGACGCGGATTTGATGCGCGAAAATCCCGGTGTCGAGTTTGTCCGGCTGGTTGACGCGCTCACCAAGCGTGCCGTCGGCGTTGATGCGATGCACGGTCAGGCCGGAGGGGTCGTTGTAGGCGATGAGCAGATACTGGCCCGACATATCCACACTGGTGTGAATCGGGCGCGAGGACAGCTTCGCGGTTTGGCCATGCGGCGTCAGCGCGCCGCTTGCGGGATCGACCTTGAAGGCGTTCGCGGTGTGCGTGTCGCCGGCGCCGCCCACCCCGCCGGGGCCGCCATTGCTCGAGACGACATAGAGATAACGCTTCGACGGGTGCGGCCAGGCGTATTGGACGTTGGCCGGTAACGTGACCGTCCCTTGCTTGACCAGCGCGGCATTGTCGACGTCGACGTTGTAGAGAGTCAATTCCGGCCCGACGGCGGAATAGAACACGTTTCTCATCGGGGAACTCTGGGCAAAGGTTGTCTTGGGGGCGGCGATGGCGGCGGCAAGGAGCGTGGCGAAGGTGCGGCGGTCGACCATGGGCGCGCGTTCTCGCTATGGCTGGGGCTTCAAGCCATTAGCAAAAGGCGAAAGACGGGTCAAAAAGGACCGGCGCGGTCTAGCCGTGGGCCACGATTTCGCCCGGCACAAACCGCTCCTCGGCGGACGGATTGAGGATGCGTCGCACAATCAGGGAGGCGACGATCAGCGAGCTGCCGAGGCCGAGCGGCATTTCAAAGAAAGGAAACGCGATCAGTAGCGCCACGGCGCAGGCCAGCGCCGCGAGTTCGCCGCGCCGAAAGCCCTCCGCAAGGCCGATCCGCAGCAACAGCCCGACCGGGATCGCCAGCACCATCATGTCGTAGAGAAACAGATAGGGCGTCAGCAGCAGCGTTCCCGTGGCAAGGGCCGCAGCCTTGAGCGCGTATTCGGCACGGCTGCGCCAAAGCATGACGATGCCGGCCAGAACGGCGCCGGACATCATCCATTGGAAGGTCCACGCCAGCTGCTCGTTGCCGCCAAACGTGCGCACCAGGCCGAACACGCTTTGCAGCTTGAAGAAGGTGGCGCGGCCTTCGGTGAAGAAGGCCTGCGAGAACATCGGCATCCAGTGGAAGAACGCCTGCCAGCTCTCGGTGCCGAAGGCGATCCACGACACCAGCGCCAGCACGGCGGTCGTCACCGCGGCCGAGGCGAACGGCCGCCATTGCGAGGCTGCGATCAGTGCTAGCGGAAACAACAGGCCATATTGCGGCTTGTAGGACAGAAGCCCGAGGCAAATGCCAGCCAGGATCGGCCGCGCCGGCAACAGAATCAGCGTGCCGCCAAGCAATGCCGCGGTGAGAAAGCCGTTCTGCCCCGCCATCGTATTGGCGAGCACCACCGGAAACCCAGCCCCCACCAGAAGCCCGAACCGTTGTCCGACCACGGCGCGCATCATCGCCATGTAAGGCACGAAGCTTGCCGCGGCCCAACCGACCAGGCCTGTGGCATAGGAAAAATGCGCCAGCAACATCGCGACGAACAAAAATGGCGGCGGATAATGCCAGGCGTAATCCCCGACATAGTCCTGCCCGAGCATCGCGACCTGAACCTGCTTATGGATGCCCCAGTCCCAGGCCTGCGCGGGATGCCCGTCGAGGGCGAGCTTGCCGGCCGCCCAGACGTTGACGAAGTCGGTGTGGATGAAGTGCCCCTGGGCGTCGAACAGCCATGCATGGGCGAAATACATCGACGGGATCATTGCCGCATTGAAGACGGCCAGCAGCAGGCAGGCCTTCATGAGCGGCGGAGGAACCGTGTCGTGCGGTGCCGCGCTGGGTCGTGATGTCGATGACATCCACTATGCTTACCGCACCCGGCCTTGAAGAAAGATGAACCCGGGAAGGCCCGCGGACCGCCGCGAGGGGGAGGGCGGAAGGGTTTCGTTAACCATTTTTAAGGAATCAGCGATAGAGACCGAAGCGGCCTCTTCTCAAGACGGGTGCGCTGAAATGACCGAATCTGATATTTTGAGCCTCGACATCGACGCGCTGAAGGCACAGCAGCGAGACGCCTGGCGCGAGCTTGCCAGCGCATCGCTCACGATGTTCGACCGCCGCGAGATCCGAAACCGGATCAGGCAAAGCGAGCTCGAATTGCGGGATTGTCTGCAATTGAGGTCGGAGCGCCTGCGTTCCCGGCCGCAGCCGGTGGAAATCACAGGCGACTGCCTCGCAGGCATCAACTTCCGGCTTCTCTAGCCGCTAGCAACGTCTAAAATTCGAAGACGTCGGTGCTTCGCCGCGCCATTTCGCGCAAGTCCGCCATGGTTCCGCGAACCGCGTTGCAGCGGCCGCAATAGACCTTGGCAAGGTCGGTGGCGTTGGCCGGGTCGATCGCCCTGATCGACAGGTTCCCGCACGCCTCGCAAACCACCTTTAGCCCCGGTCGTTCCTGACACTGATGGTCGAGGTCCATGGGCGGCTCTCTAGCCGATGATCGCGGAAGCAAAATAGCTGACGGTCGCGAACTTGAAGGCGAGGCGTCCGAAGCTCCGGCGCAGGCCGATCGAGGCGAACGCTTCGGCAAGCTGCTCGCGCAGTTCGGCGAAAGGATGTTTGCGGCTCTGAATATATGGCCCGTAAAGAACGTCGCCGCTGCATTCGATCAGCTTCGCGGCCAGCGTGACCGCGAGGAACACCAGTCCAGGGAATACAATGATTTCGATTGTCATTTTCGGCCCCCGCCGTTTGATCCCAT
>Ga0116223_10003220_pt1 | contig 14845 bp, 16 predicted proteins | sample Sb_taG_3_FD_90092 | JGI IMG/M metagenome (GOLD analysis project Ga0116223, IMG submission 90092) | Peat soil microbial communities from Weissenstadt, Germany - Sb_50d_a_PC metaG | ecosystem: Environmental > Terrestrial > Soil > Wetlands > Peat | place: Germany: Weissenstadt | collected 2010-09-21 | reverse complement strand
GTCTCGACGAGATAGGTCGGGTTCGACTGGCCGCCCTTGAACTGGCTCACCGCGACCGGACCAGCAAAACCCGCGACATGCGCGCGCAGATAGGCTTCGAGCCGGGCGGCATCGAAGCGTAGCCGCTCGGCAACGTCGCGGGTGCCGGAAAAGGCGCTCTGGCGGTCGATGCTGGTCATGGCGCGAACTTACCGCGCCGCAAAGAATTCCAGCAACGCCTGCGCGGTGGCGTCGGGGTTCTCCTCCGGCAGATAATGGCCGCTGTCGATGGCACAGCCGCGCAGGTCCTTCGCCCAATCGCGCCAACAGGCCAGCGGATCGATCCCGGCATTGGCGGGCAGGCCGGTCGAACCCCATAGCGCCAAGAGGGGAACACTGATCTTTCTTCCGGCCGAACGATCCGCCTCATCGTGGGCGAGATCGGTGGTGCCGCCGGCGCGGTAATCCTCGCACATGGCGTGGATGCGGCCCGGATCCTGATAGGCGGCGTGATAATGTGCCGCCGCGTGCGGATCGAAAATCGAGACTTGCTGTGCTTTCGCGCCGGCCCTGGCGCGCGAATCGAAGAAGAATTTCGGATCGTGACCGATCAGCGTTTCCGGGAACGGCGCGGGAAGCGCCAGGAACGTCCAGTGCCAGGCGCGGGCCGCAAGTCGCGCGTCCATGCGGTGCCACATGTCCCAGGTCGGTATGATGTCGAGCACCGCGAGTTGTTCGAGGCGGCCCGGATTGTCGAGTGCGAGGCGGTAGCCGACCCGACCGCCGCGATCGTGGCCGGCGAGGCGGAAGCGGGCGAAGCCGAGCGTCTCCATCATCTGGATCATGGCGCTCGCCATGGCGCGCTTGGTGTAGGGCGCGTGGTCGTTTTCAGCCTCCGGCGCCGCGGACCAGCCGTAGCCGGGCAGGTCGGCAATCACCAACGTGAAATGCGGAGCGAACGCCGGCGCCACGCGATGCCACATGACGTTCGACTGCGGGTGACCGTGCAGGAGGAGAAGCGGCGGCCCGCCGCCGCCAATGCGAGCGAAGAGTTTGCCGGCGGAAGTGTCGATCCAGCGCGACGCGTAGCCAGGATAAAGGTCGGCGAGGTCCGCCATTATTGCTGTTCGCGTTGCACCGCCCGCCAGCCGTTATCGTGGCGGCAGAAGCCCTCGGGCCAGCGGATTTTGGATATCGCCTCATAGGCGCGTCTCTGCGCCTCACCGACGGTCTTGCCGATTGCCGAGACGTCGAGCACGCGCCCGCCATTGGCGAGGATTTTTCCGCCTTCGGCTTTGGTGCCGGCATGGAAGATTTCCACCCCCTCGACCGCGGCCGCCGCGTCGAGGCCTTCGATGACGCTGCCGCGGGCATAATTTCCGGGATAGCCGTTGGCGGCCATCACCACGGTCAGCGCCGGGTCGGGATACCAGCGCAGGTCGAATGATTTAAGCTGACCGTCGCGACTCGCCAGCAGCGCCGGGACCAGATCGGACATCAGGCGCAGCATCAGCACCTGCGTTTCTGGGTCGCCGAAGCGCGCATTGTATTCGATCAGCTTCGGACCTTCGCGCGTGATCATCAATCCGGCATAGAGCACGCCCTTGTACGGCGTTCCCATCGCTGTCATCGCCCGCAGCGTCGGAGCGATGACTTCCGTCATCACGCGCGCGCTCATGGCGGCGTCGAGATTCGGCGCCGGCGAATAGGCGCCCATGCCGCCGGTATTCGGTCCTTTGTCGCCGTCATAGGCGCGCTTGTGATCCTGCGCCGAGGTGAGCGGTAGCGCGATGGCGCCGTCACACAGCGCAAAGAACGAGGCTTCCTCGCCGTCGAGAAATTCCTCGATCACGACCTCGCCGCTGGCTTCACCAAGGCCGCCGCCGAACATCATGTCGATCGCGGTTGCGGCCTCGGCGATGTCGTGCGCCACGACGACGCCTTTGCCGGCGGCGAGCCCGTCGGCCTTGACCACGATCGGCGCGCCGCGGGCGCGCAGATAGGCTTTGGCCGGATCGGCGGCCGAGAAGCGTTCATAGGCCGCGGTCGGAATGCCGTTGGCGCGGCAAAGATCCTTGGTGAAGCCTTTCGAGCCTTCGAGCCGCGCCGCCGCTTTGCTCGGCCCGAAGGCTTTGATGCCGGCCGCTTCGAGGTCGTCGACGATGCCGGCGCAGAGCGGCGCTTCCGGCCCGACCACGACCAAATCGATTTTATTGGCGCGGCAGAACGCGATCACCGCCGCATGGTCAGCAAGCTCGAGTGCGACGCATGCGGCTTCGCGCGCGATGCCGGCATTGCCCGGCGCGCAGTAAAGCCTTTCGGCGAGCGGGCTGGCCGCCATTTTCCAGGCCAGCGCATGCTCGCGCCCGCCGGAGCCAAGAAGGAGGATGTTCATCGGGGTGTCGGTCCGCTTCACCGGTGGGTTAGCGGTCGGGGGTGGCGAGGACAAGGGGCGCGGCCGCTTGTCGACAGAGACGACCAGTTCGATCTGCAGAATTACTCGCGCAGCGAAAAGTGCGGATGACAGGTTCGTTCTTCCACGTGAGCGATGTAGCTCGCGACGCTGTCGTGCTCGTGGATATGGCCGATGCTGTGGAACCGCACCTCTTCGTGGCAGAACGGGCAATCCACGGGGTCGCCGTGCATCACCCGGTTCAGCCGTTCGTGAAAGATCCTGCGGCACTCCCGGCAGCGCACCCGAACTTTATGGTGCTCGATTTCGTGTTCGTGCGGATTGCTCATGGCTGTCACCCTTCGCCGCCATGATCGGACAAAAGGGTTGCCGATCGGTTGCCGCCGGAAGGTGTTCTCCGCCCGGCGCTTCGTCGTGTACGATGCCGCCATGGTCCGCAGCAGAATCAGCGCCGAAATCGCCACCGGGGCACCACCCGCCAACCTTCCCGAACGCACCGTTTCGGAGCTGTCGGCGGCGCTGAAAAAGACCATCGAGGACGCCTACGGCTACGTGCGGGTGCGCGGCGAGCTCGGCAAGGTCAGCTATCACGGCAACGGCCATGTCTATTTCGATCTCAAGGACGACCGCGCCTCGATCGCCGGCGTCATCTGGCGCAATGTCACGTCGCGAATAAAACTCAGGCTTGAAGCCGGTCTCGAAGTGGTAATCACCGGCCGGCTCACCACCTATCCCGGCCGCTCGCAGTACCAGATCGTGGTCGAGACGCTGGAGGCCGCCGGCCTCGGTGCGCTGATGGCGCTCCTTGAGGAGCGCAAGCAAAAGCTCGCCGCCGAAGGGCTGTTCGACGAGGCGCGCAAGCAGCTCTTGCCGTATCTGCCGTTGATTATCGGCGTTGTGACTTCGCCGACCGGCGCCGTCATTCGCGACATCTTGCACCGGCTCGCCGACCGCTTTCCGCGCCGCGTTCTGGTCTGGCCGGTGAAAGTGCAGGGCGAGGGGTCGGCCATCGAAGTCGCCGCCGCCATCGAGGGCTTCAACGCACTGCCGGTTGCGGGCGCGTTGCCGCGGCCCGATCTCATTATCGTCGCGCGCGGCGGCGGCTCGCTCGAGGATTTGTGGTCGTTCAACGAGGAGATCGTAGTGCGCGCGGCAGCGGCGAGCCTGATCCCGCTCATTTCCGCGGTCGGCCACGAGACCGACGTGACGCTGATCGATTTCGCCGCCGACCGCCGCGCGCCGACGCCGACGGCTGCCGCCGAAATGGCGGTGCCGGTGCGCGCGGAGCTGATGCTCGACGTCGCCAGCCTGGCGCAGCGCGCGCTCGCCTGCTGGCAGCGCAATCAGGAGGCGCGAAGGAATGAATTGCGTTCGGCTGCCCGCGCGCTGCCGGGAGCCGAACAAGTGCTGGCTCTGCCGCGGCAGCGGATCGACCATGCTGCCGAAAGACTGCGCCGCGGCTTGCGCGCCAACGCGCAAATCCACCGCGTGAGTTTTTCGCGCAGCGCCGGCCGGCTCAGCCCGCATTTGCTGCGCGGCACTGTCGAGCGCCGCCGCGAGCACGTCGGCGCCTTTGCCGAACGCGCCGAGCGCGCCCTTCGTAACGTCGTCGCCGCGCGGCGCGCGCGATCCGAACGCGGCGCGCAATTGCTCGCGGCGTTTTCCTATCGCGGCGTGCTCGCGCGCGGCTTTGCCCTTGTCCGCGATGCAGCCGGCGCTCCGCTGCGCAGTGCCGCCGCGGTGAGCGCGGGCATGCCGATCGAAATCGAATTCTCGGACGGTCGCGTCGGTGCCCGCGCCGATGGTGTGCCGTCCGCCGATCCGGCGAAACCACGCCCGCGCCGCGGCGGCGCCGCGGGGCAGGGTGATCTTTTCTAGAGCATGATCATTTCCGAAAACCGATGACCGCTTTTCGGGATCATGCTCCGAGCGAGTGAGGACGCACGCGATGCAGGGCAAGATTGCGGTCGAGGAGCATTTTCGAATCGAGGAGACCAAGGGCAGCGAGGCGCGCTATCCGGGCAGCTATTGGTCGGGCCTTGCGGGCAAGCTGCTTGACGTCCACGGCGCCCGCCTCGCCGAAATGGACCAGACCGGCATCGAATTCGCGGTGCTGTCGCTCAATTCCAACGCCATCCAGGGTATTTTCGACGTCGCCAAGGCGATCGAGACGGCGCGCAAGGCGAATGACGCGCTGGCGCAAGCGGTGGCCAAACGGCCAGATCGGTTCGCCGCGCTTGCCGCTTTGCCGATGCAGGACCCGCAGGCCGCCGCCGCCGAGCTGGTGCGCTGCGTGCGCGATCTCAAGTTCAAAGGCGCGCTGGTGAATGGCTTTTCCCAGTCCGGTGCGGCCGATACCGCACTCTATTACGACCTGCCGCAATATTGGCCGTTCTGGGCCGAAGTGGAGCGGCTTGGCGTGCCGTTTTATCTGCATCCGCGCGACCAGCTACCGAGCCGCCGCCACGCCTATGAAGGCCACCCCTGGCTGATCGGCTCGCCGTGGGGCTTTGCCGAAGAGACCGCGATCCATGCGCTGCGCCTGATGGGCTGCGGGCTATTCGACGCTCATCCCAAGCTCCAGATCGTGCTCGGCCATCTCGGCGAGCGCATTCCCTACGACCTGTGGCGGCTCGACCACCGCCTCGCCAAAGTGCCGAACCGACCCGCCGAGCGCACCATGGCCGAATACTTCCGCACAAATTTCCATGTCACGACCAGCGGCCATTTCTGTACGCAATCGCTGATCCACGCCATCCTGACGCTCGGCGCCGACCGCGTGTTGTTCGCCGTCGATTACCCGTTCGAGGATCACGCACAGGCCTGCGCCTGGTTCGACGCCATCGAGATCGGCGAATCGGATCGCATCAAGATCGGCCGCGGCAACGCGATGGCGCTGTTCGGTCTCGGCTGAGATTAATTTCTGACTGATCGTTCATATCGCGGCTGATCCGTGGTCGCGGAACCGCCATCATGCTGGCGTGTTATGGGATCGCACAGGTTCGCGCCGAAGGAGAACTGCAATGATAAGAACTGTTGTTGCGACGGCGGTCGCGGCTTTGGTTTTCGCGGCCGTTTCCGGGGCTTCGCAAGCCGCGCCGATTGCGCCGCTGCCGGCCGAGGTCAGCGCCGCCGACCACGGCGTCGTGACGAATGTGTGGTGGCATCACCGTCACTGCTGGCGTACCCGCTGGGGCTGGCGTTGCCGGTAGCGATGACGCGTTGCTAACGCGAGACGCGCCGAAAGCGTGTCGACCAGGGTGCCGTCCCGATCGCAATCGGCGCGGCACCTTTGTTTTTAAAAAGGATCAAAACTGCGCCGCTATTTCTGAAGCCACTCCGGCACGCGCTTGAGCGCATCGTCGCGGGCGGACGGGTTGGTGCCGCCATGCGCCTTGCCTGAAGGGTCCGCGGTATTGACCAGACCTGTGCGCAGCCGGATCGGCGAATCGGCCCGGTCGAATTCATGGTGGGCGCCGGGATAGACAATGATTTGCACCCCTGCGCTGCGTCCGCGTGCGCCGGCAACCATCTGCTGACAGGCCGACGCCGGCGTCCAGTCATCGGCGCTGCCGATGAGGATAAGGGTCGGCACCCGCGCGCTCCACGCGGTTTCGCGAAGCCGCCGGCAGCCCGGATAAAACGCGACTGCCGAGCGAAAATCCGCGCTGCCGTCATGCGGCGTCGCCCTCCGGCGCACCGCCCACAACGCCGCGGCGCCGCCATTCGACCAGCCCAGCAGCGCAATATGGTCGGGCCGCACATAGTCTTGTCCTTCGAGCCAGCGGCGCGCCGCATTGGCGTCGGCGACGCGCTCGCGCGAGGCACGCACCTTGCGGTCGCGCTCGCGGCATTGCGAACCGAGGCCGCGCGAGCCGAGCGAATCCGGGAACAGCACCACAAAACCGTCGGCGACGAGCACCTTCGCCCATTCCGAATAGAGCTGCGCCTGGTGCAGTGGACGTTGCGCGAGGCCGCCGCAATCGTGCAGCGCCACCACGGCGGGAAATGGTCCCGCGCCGTCAGGCCGGTACAGCGTGGCGTGGAGAGTGACATTGCCGTCGGGTATCTCGACCGGTTCCGACGCGGCGGCGGCACTCGTCCACAGGGCGGCGCCGGCGAGCGCGAGCAAAAAATTTCCGAACCCGATTGGCGATTTGGTCGGCATTCCGAAGTCAAGATTAGCACGGCGGGCGGCGCTGGTGCAGCGGTGGCTTTCGTCGCCGCGGCGGAGTGATTATGTTGCCGATTCTGCGGGGCCGCATGGGGGCAGGCCTGAAGCCCGAAATAGAGCCCGGAGGCGCACTTGCTCAATCGTACCGATCGTCCGGCGCCCATGCCCGGCGAGGCCGATGTCAAATATCTCGACGGCGATTTTCGTGTCGTGCGGCCGGGAGCCTTCGTGCGCTGCGCCGTGACCGGCGTGCCCATCCCGCTCGAGGAGCTGCGCTACTGGAGCGTCGACTTGCAGGAGGCCTATGCCACGCCGGAGGCGGTGTTGCAGCGGGCGGCGGCTTCCGGCTACGGACGCAAGTCATAGCCAGTTTATCCCCATCCGCTCATTAATTTCGCTTCACCGCCTTCATCACCATGTCGCGAAACTGCTCCTGCTCCTCGATCGCAAGGCGCACCGGCAGCGCGCTGGCGCGGCCGGCGAGCGCGGCAAGCTGCGGATCGCCGCCGAGCCGCATCAAATCCTTCTCGGTGGTGACGAGCATCAGATTGCCCGCTTGCGCGCGCGCGATCAGGTCTTGCGCCTCCGCTGCCGTGTAGCGGTGGTGATCGGGAAAGCCAGCGCGCGCGGCGACGTCGATGCCGACCGCAATCAGCGTTGCGAAAAACTTCTCCGGATCGCCGATGCCGGCGAACGCCAGCACCTTGCGCCGGCCTATTGCCGCGATAACGCTGCGATCGGGCTCGAGGCGGGCGTGGAAAATAGCAAGGCCGCGCCGGCCCGCGCGATCGAGCACTTTGGCCGCGCCGTCCGGCGGGCCGACGACGAGGAGCGCCTGCGCGTGGTCGAGTTGGATGCCGAGCGGCGCGCGCAACGGACCGGCCGGAATGATGTGGCCGTTGCCGATGCCGCGGCGGCCGTCGAGGAGGACGACCGCGAGATCCTTCTCGAGCGCGGGATTTTGCAGTCCGTCATCCATCACGATGACGCTGGCGCCGGCGAATTGCGCGAATTTCGCGCCGGCGACGCGGTCGCGGGCGACGATGGTCGGCGCGAGCCGGGTCAACAATAGCGGTTCGTCGCCGACCTCGGCGGCGTGATGGATCGCCGGATTGACGCGCACCGGGCCGGAAAGCCGTCCGCCATAGCCGCGGCTCAGGAAGAATGGCCGCTCGCGCGCGGCGTGCAGGAGGTGCGCGACCGCAAGCGCCGCCGGCGTCTTGCCGGCGCCGCCGACGGTGAGATTGCCGAGGCAAATCACCGGCAGGCCGGCGCGGCTGCCATGCGACTGCATGCGAACGGCCGCCACCGCGCCATAGATCGCGGCAACGGGCATGAGCACGCCGCCGGTGCCGGGTCGCCACCAGAAGGCCGGCTCGCGAATCATGATGCGGGTTCGAGTCGAAGCTGCATCAGATAGGGTTCGAGCGCGGTCAGCGTCCGCGCCAGTGCGCCGCCCAATTGTCCGACCGCCGCCGCCGCGGCATCGGCCACCGCCATGCGCGACTTTGGATCGGCAAGCCACGACGCGAGGCGATCCGTCAGGGCTTGCTCGTCGGCGACCAGCTCCGCGCCGTGCGCGTCGTCGAGCGTCGCGTAGATTTCGGCGAAGTTCCACACATGGGGACCGTGCAAAACGGCGGCGCCGAGCCGGATCGCTTCGATCGGATTCTGGCCGCCGTGGCTGGCCAGCGAGCCGCCCATGAACACGATCGGCGCGAGCCGATAGAAGAGACCGAGCTCGCCGAGCGTGTCGGCGATATAGACGTCTTTATCCGGCATCGGCTGCGCGCGGAGCGAGCGCAGCGCTGCCGCAAGCCCGGCCACCTTGGCGATTTCCGCGATGCTTTCGCCGCGGTCGGGATGCCGCGGCACGATGATCGTCAACAGCGCCGGAAATTCCGCGCGCAAGCGCCGGTGCGCGGCGATGATCGCGGTTTCTTCGCCCGGATGCGTCGAGGCCGCGGCGATGACCGGACGCGTGCCGATGATCTGCTGCAATCTTTGCAGCGCCGCGGCATCGGCCGGCGGCGGCGGCACGTCGAGCTTGAGATTGCCGGTCGAATTGACGCGCGGCGCGCCCAGCTCCGTGTAGCGCTGCGCATCGGCGGCCGACTGCGCAAGGCACAGATCGAAGCGCGCGAGCAGCGCCGCGATCGTGCCCGGAATGAGTCGCCAGCGGCCGAACGAGCGTTCCGACAAACGGCCGTTGATCACGATCATCGGGATTTTGCGCTTGGCGGTTTCCAGGATCAGGTTGGGCCACAAGTCGGATTCGACGAATAAAGCGAGGCCGGGCCGCCAGTGGGCGAGGAAGCGGCCGACGAATTGCGGCGCATCGAGCGGAATGAACTGGTGCAAGGCGCCGTCGGGCAACCGCTGTTCGGCGAGCGCCGCCGAGGTGACGGTGCCCGAAGTGACGAGGACGTTGAAATCCTGGGCGCACAGCCGCTCGATCAGCGGCACCGCAGCGAGCATTTCGCCGACGCTCGCGCCATGCACCCAGACCACCGGACCCTTCGGCCGCCTGAGGCTCGCTTCGCCGCGGCGTTCGGCGAGCCGCTCGGGATGCTCCTTGCCGCGTTGCAGACGGCTTGCCAGCACCTGCCGCGCGACCGGCGATCCGGCGGCGGATGCCAGCTGATAAATTCGCAGCGACAGCGGCAGGCGGCGGACCACGCTCAATCTCCCCCGCGCCGCCGGTCGACCAGGTCATAGGCGCGCCGCGTCGCCGCGTTGAGCCGCTCCTCGAGCAGACGGCGCGCCGCTTCGAGCTCCGTCTCGCCGGCATCGCGCGCGACGGTTATGGGTTCGGCGGCGACGCCGGCGCCGCGGCTGAACGGCAGATTGATCGTGGTGCGATCCCAATTGTCGAGCACGACGCGGCGGCTGGTGGCGATCGCGCTCGGATAGATCGGACGACCGGAGGCTTGCGCCAGCTTGACGATGCCGAGGCCGGCGACGCGCGCCACTTTCGGCACGTCGGCGGACAGCGCGATCGAGCAGCCCCCGGCAAGCGAATCGAGCATGGCCTGGAACGCGGCGACGCCGGCTTTGTGCACGAAGCCGCCGCCGTGATTGCCCGAGCCGCGGATGGTGCCGACACCGAGCCGCTCGGCGGCAATGGCGTTGATCTCGCCGTCGCGATGGCGCGACGCCAGCATGGCGACGCGATGCTTCACCTTGCGCGCGACCGGCGCGATGAAATGCTGGCCGTGCCAGAACGCGAGAATAATCGGCATATCCGCTTCGCCGCGCGCATAAATGTCGGCCGGCTCGAGCACGAAGCTCGACGTCATGCCGACGAAGCGCAGATATTCGGCGGCGGCGATGCCGATGGTCGCCTTGGCCCATTGCTGCCGTCCGATGTGACGCCACACCTGCATGCGTCGTCTCAGCGCTGCAGCGCCGGGATTTCCGGTTCGAGCTGCCGGTGCAGATGCACGATGAAATAGCGCATCTGGGCGTTGTCGACGCTGCCCTGCGCCTTCGCCTTCCAGGCCGCGTAGGCGCTCGCATAATTCGGAAAGATGCCGACGATGTCGAGCTTGTCGAGATTCTTGAATTCGGTATTCGACACCTTGTCGGTCTCTCCTCCGAAAACGAGATGCAGCAATTGCCCTCCGGGCACGTTTGGCAATCGCCCTCCGGGCACGTTTAGGATGTCCGCCATGAATTCGCTCCGCGCGCAGAACCTGCGTTATGAAGACGCGAGGCGTTCATCCCCAAGAAGTTCGACGAGCGTCGCGTGCCTGTCCCGGCCGGCCGCGACGAGCATCCCGTGCCGCGGCACCGGACGATTATAGGTCACGGTTCCGCCCCCGAAAGGCGTCAATGCGCCGCCTGCTTGGTGCACCAAAAGGTCGGCCGCCGCAAGGTCCCAGTCGTGGCTGTTGCCGCCGGCTATTGCGGCGTCGAGAGTTCCTTGCGCGACGCGGGCAAGACGCAAAGCGAGCGAGCGCACCCGCGGCATGGCCGTAAACGGCGGGGCGATGGCGGCGAGGCGTTCCAGCAGGTTTTTCGGGCCGGCGATGCGCATCCGTTCGAGTCCCGCGCCTTGGCTCGCCGCGATCGGCGCGCCGTTGAGCGTGGCGCCGGCGCCGGCGGTTGCGGCAAAGAACTCCTGCGTCGCCGGCGCATAGAGACAGGCCGTGAGCGGCCTTCCGTGCGCGATCAATGCCGCCGACACCGCCCAATCGGCGTGGCCCTCCATATAGGCGCGGGTGCCGTCGATCGGATCGACGATCCAGACATAATGTGCGGCGAGCCGGGCCGGATCGTCGGCGCTTTCTTCCGACAGCCAGGCGATGGCGCCGTCTGCGCCGGCAAGTTTTTCGGCGGTGAGCTGCTGGCGCAGCAAATTGTCGACGGCGATATCGGCCTCGCAGACCGGCGAGGAGGTCGGGCCCTTGGTCCACTTGCGCAGCGGGGTCCGAAACATCGACAGCGCCAGGTCGCCGGCTTCGCGGACCGCGGCGGCAAGCCGTGCGGCGGCGCGCGCGGGATCGACCTCAGTGGCCGGCAACGGTCAGACCCTCCACGCGCAAGCTCGGCGCGTTGGTGCCGTAGCGGAACACCAGATCGTTCGCCGGCGCCAGACTCGCGAACATTTCGTTGAGGTGGCCGGCAATGGTGACCTCGCTCACCGGATAAGTGCGCACGCCGTTTTCGATCCAGAAGCCGGAGGCGCCGCGGCTATAGTCGCCGGTCACGAGGTTCACGCCCATGCCGATCAGGTCGGTGATATAGAAGCCGTCGGCGATCTCGGCGACGAGCGCGTCCGGAGTTTTTGCGCCGGGCGCGAGATGCAGATTGCTCGGGCCGGGCGCCGGCACCATGGAAGCGCCGCGCTGCGCGTGCCCGGTGGTCTCGAGATCGAGCTCGCGCGCGGTCGCGCAATCGAGCAGCCAGGTCTTGAGCACGCCGTCGTCGACCACTTTGGTGAGCTTGGTGGCGACGCCCTCGCCGTCGAACGCCCGCGAGCGCTGCCCGCGCAGTCGCAGCGGATCGTCGATAATGTCGATGCCGGGCGCGAAAATCCGCTGCCCGAGCTTTTCGCGCAGGAAACTAGTTTTGCGCGCGATCGCGGCGCCGTTGGCGGCGCTGGCGAGATGGCCGACCAGCGAGCCGGCAATGCGCGAATCGAAAATGACCGGCACGCGCCGGGTCGCGACCTTGCGCGGATTGAGCCGCTTGACCGCGCGCTCGCCGGCGTTGCGGCCGATTTTCTCGGCATTGTCGAGGTCGGCGGCGTGCAGCGTCGAGGTGAAATCGTAATCCTGCTCCATGCCGGTGCCTTGGCCGGCGATCGCCGACATCGAGATCGAATGCCGAGAGCCTAAGCTCGCGCCGTGGAAGCCCTGGCTGGTCACCAGCACGAAGCCGCCGATGCCGGCGGAGGCCGAGGCGCCGCCCGATTTGGTGACGCCGGCAACGCCAAGCCCGGCGACTTCCGCCGCGCGCGCGCGCCGTTCCAGCACGTCGACGCCCGGCATGTCGGGATCGAGCAGGTCGAGCGCCGGGAATTTCTTGGCGAGCCGCGCCGGATCGGCGAGCCCGGCGAATTTGTCCTCCGGCGCCACGCGCGCCATGGCGATGGCGCGCTCGGCGAGCGCATCGACGCCGTTGCCTTTGAGATCGTTGGTCGAGACCACCGCCTGCTTGCGGCCGACCAGCACGCGCAACCCGATATCGTCGCCTTCGGCGCGCTGCGATTCCTCGACCGCGCCGTCGCGCACGTCGACCGACAGCGTGATCGAGCGCAACGCGACCGCGTCGGCTTGATCGGCGCCGTGGCGTTTGGCGGCGGCGACCAGCCGTTCGGCGAGATCGGTGAGGGCGGATTGGTCGAGGAGTGATGTCATCGCGGTTTGCAATTGGTTTATGGGAGGAGGGCGCGAAAACAAGATGTGCCCGCCAATCGCGCGTTTCAACCCGCAATACCGAGAATTCGCGCTTGAGCGGGAACCGCTCGTCAATCATGCAGCGCGCTGGCGCCCGCAACACGACTGTTTAACCAGCCTTCTTAAGCCGATTCCGACCGCGCTCTGGCATTGTTGCGGCAACAACCGGGCGGCACAGCCCGGGGGGGAGTCTGAGTTTTCGAGGCGTCAAATGGAAGCCGGCAGGTCTGCTGCCGGGTCGGGCCGCGTGGGGGCAAGCTCCCAGCGGCTCGACCCCTTCTCTCTGCCCGTGCGTTTCGAAGCCGCCGATGACGCGGCCGACGAGCGCCGGCGCGTCGTCGATCTGCACCGCACCCGCGTCGTGCTGCGCCGTTCGGTCGCCGGCATGCGCATGGCCTTGAACATGCCGGTCGCCTCCTATCGCGGCGTCGCCATCCGCATGGTCGGCGCAACCAATGAGCCGCCGACCTCGATCGCCGTCGTGCTCGAACATGCCGATCCGGCGCTGTCGCTCAAGCTCTACGCCTCGCCGGAAACGGACGACATCGTCGCCGAATGGCAGTCCTGGGGCCGCGTCCTCGGGCTTCCTCTCTTGGTCGCCGAAACCGACGGCCAGTTGCGCGAGCCGTTCGCGCGGCTGGGCGCGCTGCGCATCGAGCCGCCCACTTGGCGCCGCCGCTGCCGCACCGCCATCGCGCGACGCCGGCCGTCCCGCTTGCTGCGCCGCCGCCCCGGCAAATTGCCGGCAACGCCGCTCGTCCATCGCGACGAGCGCGAGATCATCGCCAGGAACTGAATTTTTCATCCCGCCCCGCGATAGCGGGGAGGGGGGACCGACCTGCGCCAGCAGGGCGGTGGGAGGGGCGTCTGACCCTCCACGCCTTCGCCGCTGCAGGAGCATCGCGAAACCTCCACCGCCACCATTCCCTTGAAGCGTCCGCGGCGCGGCGCTTCCCGCGCCCCTACCGCCGCGCTGCGCGCGGCACCTCCCCCGCTATCGCGGTGGAGGATCCGATTACCCCAATTAATTTTGATTGATGAACCGGAACTGAACCTTCATCCGCGACTTCAACTGGATTTTCTCACGACTTTGGGTAGCTATGCCGGAGAGGGAGGAATTTGGTTTGCTACTCATAGTATCGGCCTCGCAAGATCCGCAGCAGAGCGAGTCTACAGCGTTGTTAGGCGAGGCGACGGCGAAAGTGTAGTAAGACCGTTAGCGGGAACGCCAAGACTATCCGAGTTTCTGGGGGAAATGAGCTTTTCGAGTCATAAGGAACTTGGGTTTGAGGAAATTCTGTTAGTTGAAGGGCCCACTGAGGTGAAAGTATTTCAGCACTTTCTAAGAGGCATTGGAAAAGATCACAAGGTAATCATCCTCCCGCTGCACGGAAGGATGCCAAAAGCGGATGATCTAGATGAAATACTAAGAATCACAACGGATATCGCAGCAATCATCGATAGCGAACGCGCAGAGGAGGGCGCGGCACTCGATAAAGATCGCCAGGATTTCTTGAATCTCTGCCAAGAGAGGGGAATTGATTGTAAAATTTTGGATCGCCGCGCCACGGAAAACTATTTTCCTGATGAAGTGGTAAAGTCAGTTTTCGGTTCTAATTATCGCGCTTTAACCCCTTTCGAAAAGCTCGATGATCTGAATCCGCGTTGGAGCAAAGATCAAAATTGGAAGCTTGCACTCGCTTGGCCGATTGCTGAAGTATTTAAGACAGACTTGGGGCAATTCCTGCAGATGCACTACAAGAACTAGCCTGCCTGTTCGCATGGAGTGATCGCGCGGGACAAGCCTGGCCATGACGAATGCCACGATTCGTCACCCTGAGGTGCGAGCCAACGGGTCCGGCCTTCGGCCGGCCCGATGACAAGCTCCGCGAGCCTCAAAGGGCGACGGCCGGAACGCCTCGGCCGCATCCTTCGAGGGCCGCTTCGCGGCCACCTCAGGATGACGGAACAGACGCCAAGCCGTCGCCTCAATCCAGCGGCTCGACTTTCACCAGCGCGTGGGCGTGGTTGCTGCCGACCCAGAACGTCACTGGGCTCGTGGTGTTGTCGAGGAACACCGTGCGCATATTGGTGTCGCTCGGCATCAGATATTGCTCGGCGATGCCGGTCTTGGGATCGAGCCGCGTCACGCGGTCGGTCGCCATGGTAGAGGCCCAGATCTCGCCGTTCTTGTCGACATTCGCCCGGTACGGGAACGTGTAGGGCGGCAGCGGATATTCGGTGAATTTTTCCGTCTTGGTGTCGAACAAAGCGACCTTGTTGGCGCGATATTCGGTGACCAGGATGCGGTCCTCGTCGTCGATCTCCATGCGCCGGGCGCGGGCGTTCGCCGTCGGGGTGGCGAACCAGGTCACC
>Ga0116223_10003217_pt1 | contig 14857 bp, 15 predicted proteins | sample Sb_taG_3_FD_90092 | JGI IMG/M metagenome (GOLD analysis project Ga0116223, IMG submission 90092) | Peat soil microbial communities from Weissenstadt, Germany - Sb_50d_a_PC metaG | ecosystem: Environmental > Terrestrial > Soil > Wetlands > Peat | place: Germany: Weissenstadt | collected 2010-09-21 | reverse complement strand
GGCCTGGTTACGTCACTTGTGCAGGGAACTCAGGGACTTTCAGTGGGGTCTAGACTATCTGAAGTGATCGACACTCACTCAAAGAGGACTGATACCCGCCGTCGATTTCGAGCCGCCTCGCGCTGGATGGCTCGACTCGTCCTCATATCGATTGTGGGGAGCTGGTTCTTCTTGTATATCGACTCCGTCTATCAGCGTCGGCGCGCCGAGTCCCTGTTTGCGGACTTGAGATCCCTTGACTTCTCGACCGCTGGCTTTGCTGAAGTTCGGGACATCATGATTCGTAACGGGGCAAGGCCGGGGGCCACGTGCAACCCACAGAATTGCATGTTTCGACTTCAGATCATGACTCGGCTGCCACGGCTTCCGTTACAAGGCAGAAAGGCAATATTTTTTTATACGACTCTTCCTTACATCGGAATCCGTTCGTGGGTTTTCGGTGCGGAGTTCAAGATTCAAAACGGAAAGCTGTATACAAGCTCAACCGGGGCCTGGGAATATAGGATGGAACGTATAGACTCCAGTGGATATCGGTACTTGGTTCCCCTCGGATATGGCATCGAGACTCGGAGGGACGCGGCGAGCTTTGAGTACGGCCCGTGCAGCGGTCAGGACTACGAGGTGTGGGTTAGTCACGGCGCCTTTAAGTTTCCCGCAAATGAGCTCTCGACTTGCGTTGTGCAGTCCGCCCAGGCAGCGACGAAACGCGTGTTTGACGTTCACCTAAGCTGTCTCAACAACCCTTTTCGCAATTGCAGGTTCGACGAACTCGCACCATCGGCATGGGCTGACTATTCCGCGAAGGATGGCACAGGCACTCGTGACCCGCATAAGTAGCCTGAGTAGGCTCGCAAGAACCGGTTGGCTTCGACGGTAGTTGGCGAAAAATCGCGATAGCACTCATTGACCTTCACCCCGGTTTGTTGACTTGCACTGGCAGCCCGCCTAACATGTCCCGACGCGCTCCTCGTCCAGACCATGATCGGCCAAACCATTTCTCACTACCGCATTATCGAAAAGCTGGGTGGCGGCGGCATGGGCGTGGTTTACAAGGCCGAGGACTTGCGGCTGCACCGCTTTATCGCCCTCAAGTTCCTGCCCGATGACGTGGCCCGCGACCCCCAGGCGCTGGCCCGCTTCCAGCGCGAAGCCCAGGCGGCCTCCGCCCTGAACCACCCCAATATCTGCACCATTCACGATATCGGCGAGCAGGACGGCCAGGCGTTTATCGCCATGGAGTTTCTCGACGGCGTGACCCTGAAGCACCGGATCAGTGGGCGTCCCATGGAAACCGAGGAGATTCTCTCCTTGGCCATCGAAATTGCCGACGCCCTCGATGCGGCGCACGCCAAGGGCATCGTGCACCGCGACATCAAGCCCGCGAACATTTTCGTCACCGAGCGCGGGCACGCCAAGATTCTGGACTTCGGGCTGGCCAAAGTTGCGGTTGCCGCCGGTTCCGCCGACCAGATTGCGTCGGCCAATACGATGACAGGCACGGTGGACGAGCCGCACCTGACCAGTCCCGGCTCGACCCTGGGCACCGTCGCCTATATGTCGCCGGAGCAGGCCAAGGGCAAGGAACTGGACGGCCGCACCGATCTGTTTTCCTTTGGCGCGGTGCTGTATGAAATGGCGACCGGGACATTGCCATTTCGCGGGGACACGTCGGCGCTGATCTTCAATGCGATTCTGGAGCGCGCCCCAACTCCGGCCATTCGCCTCAATCCCAATCTTCCGGCGAAGCTCGATGACGTCATTAACCGGGCGCTGGAAAAAGACCGCGAGCTGCGTTACCAGAGCGCGAAGGAAATGCGGTCGGAGTTGCTGCGCCTGAAGCGCGACACCGATTCCAGCCGGCAAATTCCGGTGGCGAGTTCGGAGGCCGCGAGTTCTTCCCCGGCGGTCGCGGCCGCGCATACGGCCAGCAGTTCCGCCGTGGTCACGGTCGCGAAGCAGCACAAGCTCTCTCTCGGCATCATCAGCGCCGTCGTGATTTTCCTGGTCGCGGCCGCAGCTTACGGAATTTATGCGCTGCTTTCCCGCACCCGGCCGGTTCCGTTTCAGAATTTTTCCGTCAGCAAAGTGACCGCAACCGGCAAAGCCACGCTGGTCGCCATCTCGCCCGACGGCAAATACCTGCTGCACGTGATGGATGACAACGGCCAGCAAAGCCTGTGGCTGCGCAATGTTCCCACCAACAGCAATACCCAGGTGATCGCTCCTGCGGCGGTTGGTTATATAGGCCTGCGCTTTTCTCCCGACGGCAATTACTTGTATTTCGTTCGTTCGGAAATCGGCAGCCGCGCTCTGCATTACCTGTATCGCGCTCCGGTGCTGGGCGGAACGCCGCAGAAACTGGTCACCGACATAGATTCCAACGTGAGTTTCTCTCCCGACGGCAAGAGATTCGCCTACATACTCGGGAACAATCCGAAAGTGGGGGAGTACCGTCTGATCGCCCGGTCGGTGGAGGGGAGCGAGGAAAAGACCCTGATGACCGCTCCTATTAACGAGGCCGTGCTGGATACCGCCTGGTCTCCCGATGGCAAGACCATCGTAACTCCGGTCTCCCAGCCGGGAGATCAACTCAGCGGCCTGGCTGCCATAGACGTGGAGAGCGGCAAGCGCAACCTGTTCGTCACCTCCAATGACCTCTACTTCACGCGGCCAGTCTGGCTGCCGGATGGCAGCGGGCTGCTGGCTTTGGGTACGCGGGCCTTCTCCGACCAGCCGCAGATCGTTTTTGTTTCCTTCCCTTCGGGTAAGGTGTCTCCGGTCACGCGCGACACCAACGCCTATACCGATCTCAGCGTCGCCGCCGATGGCCATACGGTGGCCACCATCGAGCGACAGATCCATCAGAATCCCTACGTACTGTCCGACGGCGCCAGTTCCCAGGCCCGATAGTTCACGATGGAGGGATCGCCAAGCTACGAGGTCTCCTGGACTCGGGATGGCCAACTCCTCGTTACTGCGATCAACAGCGGCGTTACCCTGCTGAATCCCGGCTCGGGCGCCAAGACGCCGATGTTTTCCCAGTACTCGTTCCCCGATTTCGCTCATGCCTGCTCGGATGGACATGTCATCTTCACCGCCACCCCTGGAACCAAGATACAGGCCCATATCTGGCGGGCGGATGCGGATGGAGGAAACGCAAAGGAACTTACCAGCGGGAAATTTGACTACGAGGCGGCCTGCTCTCCCGAGGCCAAGGCTGTCCTCTACTCCGACGCGGACAACAAGCTGGAGAGAGTTGCGCTGGACGGCGGAGCATCGCAACCGATTTCGGAATTCGCAGTTTTCAGCCGCGTCGCAGTTTCACCCGATGGCAAGCCGGCGGCTTTCGTGACTTCTCGCCCCGGCGACTCCAAAGAGAAACTGGTGCTGCAGCCTCTCGATTCCAGCCAACCGCCACGGCTCGTGGAATTCGAACGCCCTCGCGCAGAGTACGCCCTGGGCATTGACGGTGCCCCAATCGAGTTCAGCCGCGACGGAACCGGCATCGTTTACCCGGTGCGCTCGGGCGACACCGACAATCTCTGGCTGCAGCACCTCGACGGTTCCCCGGGAAAGCAACTCACCGACTTCAAGTCGGAGTTCATCCGCGATTTCGACTACTCCTTTGACGGAAAACAGCTCGCCGTCATCCGCGGCCACCGCGAATCCGACGTCGTCCTCATCCGCGACTCGGAGAAGTGAGTCTGCTTCAGGCTCCTCCCTGCCCCCGTCCCTCCCCTATAATGAAAGCCCGCCGTTGCGCGGACGGGATTCCAACCATGTTACAGCCCGACTTCAAACAGTTTTCCCGCCTTGCCCGCGGAGCCACGCTGGTCCCGGTGGTGAAGTCGGTCAGCGCCGACCTGCTCACGCCGGTGTCCGCCTTTCTCGCCATCGCGGAAAACGAGCCTCACGCCTTTCTGCTGGAGTCGGTCGAGCGCGGCGAGCAGATCGGGCGCTACACGTTCCTCGGGGTTCGGCCTTACATGCGGATGAAGGCCCACGCGGGCAGAGTCGAGATCGAGCGCGGCCGCAGCCGCGAAACGCTGCAGGAAAACGTCTTCGCTGTGGTCAAACGGCTGCTCCACGGACATCGTCCCGCAATCGTGCCCGGCCTGCCGCCGTTCACCGCCGGAGCCGTCGGCTACTTCGGATACGACGTCGTCCGCCAGCTCGAAAAGATCGGCGAGCATGCCAAAGACGATCTCTCGCTGCCCGATGCCGAACTGATGTTTTTTGACCGGCTGCTGGCCTTTGATCACCTGCGCCATCAGATCCACATCATGGCCGCCGCCGATGTGTCGCGGGAAAGCCCCCGCCGCGCCTATGGCCGCGCGCTCCGCGACATCGCAGTGCTTGAGCGCAAGCTGGCCCGCGGCCTCAGCCCGGCGCTCTGGCGCAAGTCAGCCAAGGGCGGCACCGGAAAACTCAAAGTTCACGCCCGCACCAGCCGCGGTGACTTCCTGAAGAGCGTGGAGAAGTGCAAGGAATACATCGCCGCCGGCGACATCTTTCAGGTCGTGCTCTCGCAGCGGCTCGATTTCACTCCCGGCGTCGCGCCCTTCGATCTGTACCGCGCCCTGCGCCAGGTGAATCCCTCGCCCTACCTTTATTTTCTGCGCCTGGGCGACACGCACATTCTCGGCTCGTCTCCCGAAATGCTGGTGCGGGTTACCGGACGCAAACTCGAATACCGCCCCATCGCGGGCACGCATCCCCGTGGCCAGGACGAAGCCGAAGACCTCCGCCTGGAACAGCAGATGCGCAACGACGAAAAAGAGCGCGCCGAGCACGTCATGCTGGTGGACCTTGGCCGCAACGACCTGGGCCGCGTCAGCGAATACGGCTCGGTCAAGGTGAAGGACCTGATGTACGTGGAGCGCTACTCCCACGTCATGCACCTGGTGTCGGCGCTGGAAGGCACGCTGCGCAGTGACAAAGACCTCGACGCTATTGATGCCTTTGCCGCCTGCTTTCCCGCCGGAACGCTCAGCGGCGCGCCGAAAGTGCGCGCCATGCAGATCATCGAAGAACTCGAACCCGTGCGCCGCGGCATCTACGGCGGATCGGTGCTGTATGCGGACTTCGCGGGGAATCTGGATTCGTGCATCGGCATTCGCACGCTGCTCATGCAGGGGAAGAAGGCCTATCTGCAGGCGGGGGCGGGAATTGTGGCGGATTCCGATCCCGCCACCGAGTTTCAGGAATGTATGAACAAGGCGCAGGCGGTGCTGCGGGCGGTGGAAATGGCTAGAGCCAGGGGCTAGGGGTCAGGGATCAGGGGGCAGGGGTCAGTGAAACGGCCGCGTAATGCTGCGGTTCATTTTGGCGGAGATAGGGATCGCAGGAGTCCGTTGAGAACCTTGCCAACTTCGGTGGTGCGTCCTAGCAATTCTTCTGATTTCTTTGAATCCACATAGCACAAGCGCTGGGCAATCAGAATCTGTGTTTCAATTTCCGTCAAGGAACCAAGCGCGTGGCCTAGAAACTGCCTGAACTCGCCAGTAGACAGTCTCGCATGTCCTTCTGCGATGTTGCTGGGAACCGAGACTGCCGCCCGCCTCAACTGCGAAACCAATCCGTAAGTCTCTGTTTTGGGAAAAGCTTGCGTGCAGTGGTAAACCTCAGTTACCAGGTCCATTGATTTCTGCCAGGCAATCAGGTCGCGATAAGATTGCACGACCATCGGAATGCAGGGCATGAATGCGACTATCAGCTATCACACCGGCCGGAGATGTGACGAACATCACGCGCAGTTTGTGGATTTCCCAAAAAAGACCCCTGACCCCTGACCCCTGACCCCTGACCCCTGACCCCTGACCCCTGACCCCTGACCCCTGACCCCTAATCTCTAACCCCTGCCAGAAAGTTCGCAATCAAAGTCTTCCCCGCATCCGTCAGCACGCTCTCCGGATGAAACTGCACGCCTTCCACCGCACACTGCCTATGCCGCAGGCCCATGATGGTGCGGGTGCCGTCTTTCTCGGTAGTCCAGGCGCTGACTTCCAATTCGGCGGGCAGGTTCTTCTCTTCCACGATCAGCGAGTGGTAGCGCGTGGCCGTCATCGGCATGGGCAGCCCGCGGAAAATCGTTTTGTTGTCGTGCATCACAGCGCTGGTTTTGCCGTGCATCAAGTGCGGCGCCCGCACGACCTTGCCGCCAAAAGCCTCGCCGATCGCCTGATGTCCCAGGCACACTCCCAGCACCGGCACTTTCCCGGCAAAATGGCGGATCAACTCAATGCTGATGCCCGCCTGGCGTGGAGTGCACGGTCCCGGCGAAACCACAATTCCCTCCGGCCGCAAGGCCTCGACTTCTTTCACCGTTACCTGATCGTTGCGCCGGACCTCGACCTCCGCGCCCAGTTCCCCGATGTACTGGACCAGGTTGTAGGTAAACGAATCGTAGTTGTCGAGCACGAAAATCAAGCGTGTGCCGCTCCTTCGATGAGCTTACACCAGGGGTCAGGGGTCAGGGGCTAGGGGTCAGCAGGACGTTCTGACCACTGACCACTGACCACTAATGACTGGCCCCTAGCCCCTGATCCCTACCCTGACCCCTTCCCCCAATGTGCCACCTCCTCGCCAATGGGTGGTATTGACGGCGAATACGCGTCACAGGCATCCTGCTTGTCAGGAACGGTTTTACGCCACTTAAGCCACTTCGGAGGGAACTCATGCCTGAGCCCCGGCAGGAGAAGCGATCCGCCCGTCGGTTCGCGCTCCATGTCCCCGTCACCGTCGCACACGGTGAAACCGCGACCCAGAGCGAGGTTGCCGAGATTCGCGACGTCAGCGCCCGCGGTATCTGCTTTTTCCTGGAGTCCGCCCTTGCCCAGGGGTCGCCCATCGGATTCACTCTAACCCTGCCGCCCGAGATCACACTCACCGAAAGCATCCGCGTGCAGTGCAAGGGCCGCGTCGTCCGCGTGGAGGAAACGCCAAAAGAAGGCAAGGTCGCCGTGGCCGCGGTCATTGAGGAATACGAATTCCTGCCGGAAGCGTGAATCAGTGGCCAGTGATCAGTGATCAGTGGTCAGAACAGCCCTGCTGACCACTGGTCACTGACCACTAGCTCTCTTCTCTCCCATCCTCTGCAAGTGATATGTTTTCTGTAAGCCCCAACGAGGAATCTTTGCGACTGGTTCTCCAATTCTTGCGCGCGACGCTGGCGGTAGGTCTGCTGGCGGCAGAAATGGCTGGGCAGACGTTCGGTCCGCCGCCTGTGATCAAGAGTGTGCGCATCGTTCAGGACCGCGGCGTGCCGGCGGTGGAGATTGTGTCCAAGGGCGGCCCCGTCATTCCCGAGATTCAAACGCTGGATTCTCCGCCGCGCCTGGTCATTGATCTTCCCAACTCCCGCCTGGGCCTGACTGATAAGCAGATCCCGGTCGAGCAAGGGAAAATCCTCAAAATCCGCGCCGAGCAATACAAGGCGGGGCCTCCGCCGGTAACGCTAATCGTTCTTGACCTGAAGGCCCCGTATAGCTTCAGCTGGGATGGCGCCGGCAACCGCCTGATGGTGCGTCTGAAGCCGCCCGAAGATAAACAGGCCGCCAACAAGAAGCGGGCTCCGCTGCAACCGCCCAAGGTGGAAGGCCTTGGAGCATCGGCCGCGATCGTGCCCGTTACCGGCGGCTCCGGCGAGGTGGTGCTCGCCCCAAGCCGCCTGGCGGCCGGTTCGACCGTGACCGCCGGAACCGAAACTGCCGTCCTCAAACTTCCGCGCAATGGAGAAGTCCGCCTCTGCCCCGGCACCACGGTCACCGTGACCTCCTCGGCCACCGTGCGCGATCTCATGCTTAGCATCAACACGGGCGCGATGGAAGCGCACTACACCCTCGGGGCTGCGGCCGACAACGTGATTACTCCGGATTTCCGCATCCTCTTCGCCGGCCCCGGAGAATTCCATTACGCCATCAGCGCCGACTCGCACGGCAACACCTGCGTGCGCGCGCTCAAAGGCAACGTCTCTTCGGCGATTGTGACTGAACTGATGGGAACCCGCATCTACCAGGTAAGGCCCGCGGAGCAGGCCGTGTTTCATGGCGGGCAGATTGACAAGGTGGATACCGATGTTCCCCTGGAATGCGGCTGTCCTCCGCCCCCGCGCACGCTGCTCGCTGATGCCGCCGCTGCGCCCCGGGTTGCGGACCTGGAAATGCCCGCCCACGCCCGGCTGGGCGGGACTGCGACGCCAGCCGAGAATGCCCCGCCAGACCATACGTCAGCAGGTGGAGGCTCGGAAGCGGCCAAGCCCATGACCACGGCCACGCCCGGTGCTGCTACGACGCTTTCCAGCGGGCCGGAGACTGCCCCGCTGCCGCCTCCTCAGCCCGGACAAGTGCACATCCAGGTGGATGCGCCCATGGTCTTCAGCGCCAAAGACCGCAAGGCCAAGGCCCGCACTACGGATGACCGCAAGGCCGCCGACCCCGCCGTTCTCGCGGCAGCCGTCCCCATACAGGCGGCCCAGAACCTGCCCGTCGAAGACCCCGCGCGCCAGGTTCATCTGGGCATGGAGATTCAGCCGCCGCCGGCCAAGCCCAAAGCCAAACACCAGGGCTTCTTCCACCGCGTGGGAGGAATGCTGTCGTCCATCTTCGGCGGCGGCTAGATTCCTGCTGGTAAAACCTGTTTTCCAGAACTCAAGTTTCCGAAACCGAGGTTTCCCAGAATGCTGCTAACTCCGCACTGCGCGGCGCAGCGGCTCGGTTTTTTCGCGCGCCGTTTCGCGCACGTCGGCGGCCAGATCGGCGGCCATATCGGCGCCTCGGCTGGCCACGCCGCGCACGCGCTCCCCGGCCTCGCGCACCTTGTCCTTCGCGTCGTCGGCCCAGTCGCCGACGGTATCTCTGGCGTCGTCGTACCCGCGCTTGAGGTCGCGGCGGAGCTGCTTGCCGCTCTTGGGCGCCAGCAGAAGCCCGGCCAGCGCGCCCGCTCCTAATCCAATCAGCAGGAACGTAATGGCCGTGCCCACATTGCTGCTCTCTGAAGATTCATAACTTCCGATGCGCATGATGAAACCTCTTTCCGCCCGAGGGCGCCGGGCTGGCACGTCTCGAAAACCGCGAATCGTGCGGCCCTTCACAATTCTAGTCCTCTCCGTTTGGAGCTTGGAGGAATTTGTGGAATTATTGAACCAGAGAGCAGGAGTTGCAGCATGAAATACCGAATTGCTGTGTGGGCAATTGTGGGCTTTGTGGTCGCGGGCTGCTGGCTCCTCTATGCGTTCGCTAGGCCTGTTCCGATTAATGCCGAAGATCCGATGGTGTGGGCTCTTGCCGAGCTAACTCAACCAATTCTGCCAGTTAGTTTTTATTTCCATTTCGGCCTTCATTACACCTGGGTACTTGCCGCGAATGCTGCCACCTATGCGCTCGTCGGTCTGATCGTAGAGACGCTGCGCCGAAAACGCCGGCTTGCAACGTAATCCAAACTCGACCCCGCTTGCCGGTTCCCTTTCCCCCGCACCTGAGTGTAAAATAAGCGTTTAGCCATCGTAGCGGCGGAACTTGTGGCTGGCCCGCCTTTCCGCCGGCTTCGCAAACTGCCATCATCGAGGAGAGTTTTTCAAGCAATGTCGATCCCTGCCACCCAGCTCCGTCCCGGCATGATCATCAAGCACAACAATGATCTACACTCCGTTTTCTCGGTCGAGCACCGCACGCCCGGCAACCTGCGCGCCTTCATCCAGGCCAAACTGCGCAACCTGCGCACCGGCGCCATGTTCGAGCACCGCTTCCGTTCGCCCGACCCGATCGAGAAGGTCAACGTGGACGAAGTCGAAATGCAGTTCCTCTACGCCGACGGCGACAGCTACTACTTCATGGACACCGCCAACTACGAGCAAACTCACCTGACCAAGGAAGTTCTGGGCGACGCGGTCGAATACCTCATCCCCAACCTCGAGATCAAGGTGGAGTTTTTCGACGGCAAAGCGGTCGGCATCGAACTGCCTCAGACCGTCATCCTGACCGTGATTGAGACCGAGCCCGGACTGAAGAGCGCCACCGCTTCCAGCGTGACCAAGGCCGCGAAGACCGAAACCGGGCTGGTGGTGCAGGTGCCGCCGTTCATCAACGAAGGCGAGAAGATCAAGGTGGATACGTCGGAAGGCGCGTATCTGTCGCGTGCGTAAAGTTTCCAGGACGTGAGGTTTCAAGGTTTCAAAGTGGCAAGGTTTCAAGGGTGAAGCCAAATCGGACAGACCTCGAAACTTTGAAACCTTGAAACTTTGAAACCTTGAAACACCGCATGACTCCCACTGAAAAGCCCATCGAAGCCCGCCGCTATCTGGTTCGGGGACGCGTGCAGGGCGTCGGCTTCCGATGGTTCGTGGAGCGTGAGGCGCATATGCTCGGCATTGCCGGATGGGTGCGCAACAATCACGATGGCGCGGTGGAAGTTCTGGCCCAGGGGACGCGCGACCAGCTCTCCGGGCTGCATGGGCGCCTCCGCGAGGGCCCGCGCGCGGCGCGCGTAGACGCGGTGGAAGTCTCCGACGCCGCTCCCGTCGCCGGACTCAGTTCGTTTCGCATCGAAGGAGCTTGGTGACAGGTTTCAAAGTTTCAAGGTTGCAAAGTAAAAAGCCTACGCATTTGTCTTTGGAACTTTGGGACCTTGAAACTTTGAAACTTTGAAACCTCGAACCCAAGGAGCGTGGTAATGCCTCCAGGCACGGCCATGAATGACGACCAACTCAAGAAGCTGATTCGCGAAGTCCCCGACTTTCCCAAGAAGGGGATTCTGTTCTACGACCTCACCACGTTGCTGAAGGACAAGGTCGGCTTCGCCACCCTGATTGACCGGCTGTCCGAGCACTATGTGGCCCACAAGGTTGACCTGGTGCTCGGCATGGAAGCCCGCGGCTTCATCTTCGCGCCCGCGCTGGCCTATCGCCTGAATGCCGGATTCGTTCCCGTACGCAAGGCGGGCAAGCTTCCCGCCGAAACCGTGAAGTTCAATTACGCGCTCGAATATGGGACGAACTCCCTGGAGATGCACAAGGACGCCATCCACAAAGGCCAGCGCGTGCTGATCGTGGACGATCTTCTGGCCACCGGAGGCACGGCCGAAGCAACGGCGAAGCTCGCGGAATCGCTGGGCGCCAAGATCGCCGGACTGGGCTTTGTGGTCGAACTCGACTTTCTGAAGGGCCGGGAAAAACTCAAAGGCTACGACGTGATGTCGCTGCTGCACTACGACAAGTAGAAATTCGAAAGAAAAGCTGCCCGCGATGGGGCAGCCCGTGGCTGCCTTTCAGGGTCGCTTCAGGAAATGGACCACCAGCAGGGCGACTCCGGCCCAGAAGAGGACACTGATCCCCACGATCAGTGCGACACCCAGGATGGTGTCCCAATTGGCGCGTTGCCGAATTCCCGGCTTGGCCACCCGGGAATCATACTCAATCCAGCGGCGTAAAACCTGCATTTTCTGCGGATTCGCGGGCGGCGAGCTCCCCGGACCGGGCACCACAATCTTCAGGTCGGGCTGGCGGTCACGTGGCTTGGGGAAGAAACGCAACCGTCGTAGGGGCATCAAGCACCTCGTATCTCAGGCATGCAACTTTCCAGCCAGTTCGACCAGCCTGCGCAACTGGTTGAAAAACAGGAACCCGCGTTCCGGCCCAAAGTTGTTCGGGCTTTTCCCGAGCCTTCCCATTCCCGCAACGTGTTCCCGAAAGCGGCCTCGTTCAATTCCGGCACGCGGCGTGGCCCGCGCCGGCGTCCGTCCGCGCAACGGGGCACCCGTCAACCGCGAACGACTGACTGGTAGTTTCAGGGGAGGCTTAATTCTCCGCTAGTGACAACTTCGACTCTTTTGGCAGGTATCCCTTGCGCCGGAACCAGTCCTCCATCGCTTCCCGAAGCTGGTCGAGGGGCACGTTGGAACCGATCTCCATGTGGCCGTCGGAGACCGGAAGGGTGTCGTCGAAGACGCTGGAGTTGGTGAAGTTGCGCATGGAGAAACTGTCGAGCCACTTCAGCGGGCAGGGAATCCGCTGGCCGTTGGCTTCATACTCCACGCGAATCTTGCGGACGAACATGGCTTGATTAAATCACAGGGGCCAGGGATCAGGGGCTAGGGATCAGTGGGTCAGTGGTCAGTGATCAGAGGTCAGCAACAAGACGGCGAACCGAAACGGCGCTGGCTCGCCGCCATCCATCCGTTGACAGATTGTCCTCCTCCGCCGTAGGCTCCAACACCACATCCAAGCACAGGAGGATTCTCATGATTACGAACTTGATCTGGTGGGTGGTGGTTGGCTTGATCGCGGGCTGGGCAGCGGGCAAGATCATGAAAGGCGGCGGCTACGGCACGGTCATGGACATCGTCCTCGGCATCATTGGCGCGGTCGTCGGCGGATGGCTGGTCGGCATCCTGGGGATTCACGCCGGAGGCTTCATCGGGACGATCCTGGTCGCGATCCTGGGCGCTGTGGTGCTGATCTGGATCACCCGGATGATCAAGAAAGCGTGAGCCAAGTCTGGCCTGACCCTAGTCTTAACCCCAGAGGTCACAGAGCGTCACAAAGGACCGCCGAACACCAAGGCGCACTTGGGATCGCTTCAGGAAATGCCACGCGCGGCGATTCTGGGGCTGGCTGCCGGGTGGGATGCACACGACCGGGCAAACGGGGCCGGCCGGATCTTGCGGGGCTGTAGCGGGGAGTCAAATCGATTTAATTGCCGGATCTAAGTGCTGTATTTTCAGTAGGTTGCTTGGAATTTTATGCACAGGATGTCGGCCCCATAAGCTATTGCAGAATCAGTGCCTTGGGGGCGATTGCACCACTCCCGGGGCTCCTCCTGGATCTACTTCTGCGCCTTCGGTCCCGCCGCCTTCACTTCGGGCGGGGCATCGAAGTGCTCGAAGTTCTTAACGAAGCGGTTACGCAGATCTTCGGCGGCTTTGTCGTAGGCAGCTTTATCGGGCCAGGCGTTGCGCGGGTTCAGCACCTGCGGAGGCACGCCGTGGCACGCCTTCGGAATCGCGAACCCGAACGTCGGCTCGATCTCGAATGCTTCCTTGATCAGTTCGCCTTCGACGGCGGCGTCCACCATGGCGCGGGTGTGGGGAATGTCCATGCGCTTGCCAACGCCGTACGGCCCGCCCTGCCATCCGGTATTGACCAGCCAGCACTGCGCGTTGTGCTCACGCAGACGCCGGCCGAGCATTTCGGCATAAGTCTTCGGGGGCAGCGGCAGAAACGGCGATCCGAAGCAGGTGGAGAACGTTGCGGAAGGTTCCAGCACGCCGGCTTCGGTGCCCGCAACTTTCGCCGTGTAGCCGGAGAGGAAGTGATACATGGCCTGCTCGGGAGTGAGGCGGGAAATCGGGGGCAGCACGCCGAACGCATCGGCGGTGAGAAAGACCACATTTTTCGGATGCCCGGCCATGCCGGGAATCACGGCATTGTCAATGAAATCCACGGGATAGGCGGCGCGGGTGTTTTCGGTTTTGCTGTCGTCGTTGTAGTCGGGAATGCGTGTGCTGGCATTGAGCGTGACGTTTTCGAGCACGCAACCGAAGCGCAGCGCGTTCCAGATTTGCGGCTCGTTTTTCTTGGAGAGCTTGATGCACTTGGCGTAGCAGCCGCCTTCGAAGTTGAAGACGCCGTTGGTACTCCAGCCGTGCTCGTCGTCGCCCACCAGCTCGCGCGAGGGGTCGGCCGAGAGCGTGGTCTTGCCCGTGCCCGATAGCCCGAAAAACAGCGCGCTGACGCTGTCATGCCCCACGTTGGCCGAGCAGTGCATGGGGAATACGTTGCGCGGCGGCAGCAGGAAATTCATGACGCTGAAAATGGATTTTTTCATCTCGCCCGCGTAGGAGGTCCCGCCAATCAGCACGGTGCGGCGGGTGAAGTTCAGCACGATGAAGACTTCGGAGTTGACCCCGTCGCGTTTGGGATCGCCTTTGAACTCCGGGGCGGAAATGACGGTGAACTCGGGATGATGGGTTTTCAGTTCGGCGGCGGTGGGACGCAGAAAAAGCTGGTGCACGAACAGGTTGTGCCAGGCGTATTCGTTGACGACGCGAACCGGCAGGCGATAGGCGGGATCGGCGCCGCAGAAAAGATCCTGCACATAGAGTTCGCGGCCGCGCAGGTGCTCCATCACGCGGGCGTAGAGGGCGTCAAACTTCTCCGGCTCGAACGGCGCATTGACCGCGCCCCAGGCGACGGTTGGGGCGGTGGTTTCGTCCTTCACGATGAACTTGTCTTTGGGAGAGCGCCCGGTGCGGTTGGTATAGCCGACGAGGGAGCCGTTAGCCGCCAGTTTGGCTTCGTTTCGCCGGATGGAGTGCTCGACCAGGACCGCCGGGGAAAGATTGAAATGAGTCCTGCCTTCGCTCAGCAACTCGGCTACGTCGCTGACGTGAAGAGTGGTGGCCATAACGGTCTCCTAAGAAGGGCGTATGACGAAGAGTCCAAAAGCGAAAACGCACTATTCTCCCTTAAAATCCGCGCCTTGCCAAATGAAATCGCGGTTCTGGCCGGGCTCGGTCTGACGTTTTCGGGAAGGACTTATTTCGGGACATGACAAAAGCTTGATGAGTCTGGCGATCAAGTTCTCACCGCAAAGCACGCAGAGAACCGCGCTGAGGACGCAAAGGAGATTCAAGGCAGTGAAGAGAAGGGCATACCAAGGTCAGATGCGGGCTGCGGGAAGATTGCGTTAGTCGGAGGTTTTGTAGTCGCAAGCTTCGCGGCAGGGCGCGCAGTACATGAGACCGTCGCCGCAAATGCGGACGTCCATGACTGCCTGGCAGAGGCAGCAATATTTTTCGCATTCGCAATCGTCTTCCGGACGGTCGCACTGGGAGCAGCGGTACTTGGCCGGGCTGGTTCCTG
>Ga0116223_10003214_pt1 | contig 14861 bp, 13 predicted proteins | sample Sb_taG_3_FD_90092 | JGI IMG/M metagenome (GOLD analysis project Ga0116223, IMG submission 90092) | Peat soil microbial communities from Weissenstadt, Germany - Sb_50d_a_PC metaG | ecosystem: Environmental > Terrestrial > Soil > Wetlands > Peat | place: Germany: Weissenstadt | collected 2010-09-21 | reverse complement strand
TCATGGAGCGAACAATGAAACTGAAAATCCTGAGTCTTTCGGCCCTGGTGGCCCTTGCACTGGCTATGTGCTTGTCGGTGACATCTACTCCCGCATCGCCCAAGTCGCCTGCTGCCGCCGCAGCTCCGGCAGCAACGCCTCAACCCGCGGCCGCGCCCGCAGCTTTGCCCGAACCTCACCCGGAAATTCGTGAAGCGATCGGTTCGCTTCGCAGAGCGAAGAACCATCTGGAGCACGCCGCGCATGATTTTGGCGGGCACCGCGTGGAAGCCATCAAGGCCATCGATGAATCGCTCCGCCAGCTCCAGGAATGTTTGAAATACGACAAAGACTAGCAAATGCACGAACGCCGACCCGCCCCAATAGCGAGCGGTTCATCGTTCGCGAAGAATCGAGAATATTCACCCGTCCACCTCGATGTCGAGGTGGACGGTTTTTTTCGCGGGCTGTGAAACGCAATCCTCTTACCATTCCGCGCCTCGCAGCGCCGCCAGCTTTCGCAATAAGAATCGCTGCTGCGGTTCGGTGCGCGCAAAATCCAGCGCCCGATGGAAAGAAATCTCCGCTTCGCTGGAATGCCCGAGCCGGCGATGAAATTCGCCTTCCGCGGCGTGCAGAAACGGATAGCGTTCTAGCTGGCTATCCACGGGGATCGCTCTCAATGCGGACAACCCCGCAGCCGGACCTTTCACCTGCGCCACCGCGACGGCACGGTTGATCAGAACCACGGGCGTCGGCTGCTTTTCCTGCAACAAGTCATACAGCGCCAGAATATTTTCCCAGTTGGTGAGCGTGAAATGCTCCGTGGTCGAATGCATCGCGGCAATCTCCGCCTGCAAGTGATACGCGGAGAGCTTGTCGCCCCGCGCCGCCTGTTCCAGGTGAACGAGGCCAAGGTGAATCATGGCCCTGTCCCACAAACTGCGGTCCTGTTCCTCGAGAAGAAGCAAATCACCGAGCGCGTCGGTTCTGGCAGGAAGGCGCGCCGCCTGAAAGAGCATCAGAGCCAGCAAGGCATGGCACTCCGGCTGAGCGGTGGCGGAATTTTCCGCGAGCGACTCGGCCAGACGGATGGCCTCGGCGCACAGGTCATTCTTGATCAGGCGATCTCCCGCGGTGGCCGCGTAACCTTCGGTGAAAAGCAGATAGAGAACTTCGAGCACCGCGCCCAGCCGCTCGTCAAGCTGCTCGGGATCCGGAACTTCGCAGCGAAGCGCCTCGTCGCGAATCATTCGCTTGGCGCGCACGAGGCGCTGCGTGATGGCGGTCTCGGTGGAAAGGAATGCGCGGGCAATCTCCTCGACTCCAAAACCGCAGACGACTTTGAGCGTGAGGGCGACGCTCGCCGGCCGCGGCAACGCGGGATGGCAGCACACAAAGATCAGCGCCAGCCGCTCGTCGGCCACCTCCTGTGAAAACCGGAGAGGCTCCGCGGCCCTGGTGGTTTGCAATTCCTCGATTTGATTTCTCAGCTCGAATTCTTTTTCGTCATCGTAGAAGCGCAGTTTTCGTTCGCTCTTCAAAACGTCCAGAGCGCGATGGTATGCGACCTTTGCCAGCCACGCCTGCGGATATTCAGGTGCGCCCTGATAAGGCCAGAGTTGGAGCGCCTGGAGCATGGCGTATTGCACGGCGTCTTCCGCCATGGCCAGTCGCGGCGCACCCAAAATGCGCGCCAGCCGCGAAACCATCCGGCCAAATTCCTGGCGGAACAAATGATCCACCAATTGATCTACGTTTTCGGAACGCTGCGCCACGGATTCTCCAAGCCTCAGTAGCACAGACTTCAGTCTGTGGGGTTTGGGCCTTGCTAAGACTAAACCCCACAGGCTGAAGCCTGCGCCACTAGCTCCCTAATGCACCGCATCCACCTGCCGCACCTCGATCCACTTGCCTTCGCCAAGGTGCGGGCACGTCCGGGCGATCTCGACAGCTTCTCCGTAATCCGCCGCTTCGATCATGAAGAAACCGCCGAGAATTTCCTGCGATTCGCTGAACGGCCCGTCCGTCACCGATACCTTCCCGTCGTGCGTGCGCAAGTGCCGGCCCCCGTCGTCGGTCAACTTCTCCCCCGCGCGCATCTTATTGCGCTTGACCAAGGCTTCCCGCCACGCAATGTAGCTGCCCAGGATTTTCTGAATCTCCTCGGGCGACAAATTGCGGAACCTACCCGGCGTTTGGTGCAGCAACAGCAAAAAATTAGCCATCCTCGATCTCCTTTTAAGAACAGATGCTTTCACCAGCGCGGTCCGCGTGGCGCGGCCGAACCAGGCCAGACGCCAGCCGTTATGCTAAACCGAATCCGGGCCGTCAGGTATTAAACGATCGGGGCTGCCCGAAATCGACAGGACGATGCGCTCCCTAGCCATCAAAATTGATCCCAAAACAAATATGCGAACACTCTGTCGATTTCCGACAAGCCCAGTCGTCTATCGTATAGGAGCGCATCAAAGAGCGCGAAAATTGATCAAGAAGCAGCAGGAACGAACATCTTATTTGGCATCATTCAACTTCAAAGGAGAAAAACATGGCAAACCCCTTCGTGCACGTGGAACTGAACACAACGGATGTGAGCAAGGCGAAAACATTTTACGGATCACTGTTCAATTGGAATTTGGAAGACGTCCCGATGCCGGGCGGCGGCTACACGATGATCAAAGTCGGCGAGGGAACCGGCGGGGGAATCATGAAGCATCCCGTGCCGGGCGCGCCTTCGGCATGGCTGGCCTACGTGCTGGTCGACGACATCGCCGCCGCAACGAAGAAAGCCAAATCGCTGGGAGCTAACGTGATGAAAGACGTCACGGAAGTCATGGGAATGGGCTCGTTGAGTATCGTCATCGATCCCACCGGCGCGGCGCTCGGCCTGTGGCAGCCGAACAAGAAGTAGAAGTAAGGGACTGGCTGTCTCGCAACAGTTTAAGGCCAGGGCCAATCGCGAAGAACAAACGCGATTGGCCCTGGCTCATGTCAGAACGGCGGGCAATCGGCAGCTAGTTTCCGGACTTGGGCTTGTCTGCTTCAACGAAGTTGACCACGAACGGGCCAAGGCCGTGCACCTGGACGATCGACTCTCCCTTGCACATTCCAAAATGCCTCATCCGAGCGGGAGCGGAAGCGAATCCCCCGGCGGGAAGATCTTTCAGCGCGGCGGGATCCCATTTCGATCCCATGCCAAGCGCGAAGGTACCTTTCACCACGGTCACGTTTTCCGTTGTCGGATGCCAGTGCGGGGCGATTTTCGTCCCGTCCGTGCAGGAAAGTCGCAGCGTGTAAGGCGCGCCCGCCTGCATGGGATTCCCTTGCACCACCGCCAGTTGCAACTTGCCTCCCATGTCCACCGACGGAGTGCCGACCATGGCCGCAGCTGGAATGTCGCCCCATTTCTCCGTTCCTGCAGGAACAACGGTTGCCATTGGCGCTGCCGCGGTCTTCTTGGCAGGCGCCTTTGTTTGAGCAAAGCCTGAAGCGGCCAGGAATAGACATGCCGAAACCAGAATTGCGCGACGCATAGCTAGCCTCCGACGAGAGAATTTTGGATTCCGAGGGACCCCATGTCGCAGACCATATTGCAGCCGCGCTTTCCAGTCAAGGTTAGTATATTCAAACTGCGCCAACTAAGGGCTCACAGCCGATTTCACAACCCGAAAATCTTGATGCCCGCCAGAATGCACGCCCTTTGCAAAGCACGGTCGAAAGTGGCTAGCGGTATTTCGTGACGGACGGCCACATCCAAGTACGCCGCGTCGTAAGCCGAAAGATCATACTCCCGCGCCAATGGAAGAACGTTGCTTACAGTATCGGCGAATGGTTGTCCATCTTCGATAACCCTCAAATCTTTTATCAGGTCGATAAAACGCCGCACTTCAGACTGGCGAATACGTTTGCGCCGTTCGCCGACCAGCAGCGCATTTGCAATCTCCACGGCCCAAATTGCAGGGACGAATACTGTTTGGTTTTCGACCGCGAGCAGTACTGAGTCGGCGTAATCGCTGGCCTCATCGGGAAAGCACCAAGCGAGCGCCACCGAGGCATCGATCACGATTCCGTTCAAAACCGGCGCCCTTCTTTGACCATGTCACGTACGCTCATCTTTCCGGGCTTGACCCTTTTGCGAAGGGCCCGCATTCCTTCTACGATTTCTCCGTGCGTGAGTTTGGCCTCTTCTTCCTCGACGGGTATGAGTAACGCCGCGGGGACGCCGTGCCTGGTAATCGTTATTTTTTCGCCGCGCGCGACGCGATCCAGAAGATCGGACAAGTGAGTCTTTGCTTCAAAAGCTCCGACGGATGCCATCGGGCCTCCAATACAACTAGTTTGAACTAGTTTGATTATACGCAAAATGCGACGGGGATGCAACGGAAGCGATCCGTTCGAGTAGCGCGGGCTCAAGGCAACGGTGAAAACTCAACCCGGCGGCGAATAGGGTCGATGCGCTCGGCGCGGACGCGGATGCGGTCGCCTAGTTTCCAGATGTGGCCGGAGTGAGCGCTTCCCCGGCCGGACTTTTTCTTTTTTCCCGGCTCGTGTGACGGGGGGCGCTGAGCGTGCCCGCTCCCGGAAACGATCGCGTGATCCTGCTCGCGGTAGAAAACGTGCTCGCCGGTTAATTCCTCGATGCGGTCGATGGGGACCATCCCTTCGACGAAGATTTCCGTCAGCTCGACGAAGAAACCGAATTTCTGCACGGAGATGACCAGCGCGTCGTATTCCTCGCCGAGATGCTGCTCCATGAACTGCGCGGTTTTCCAGGCCATCAATTCGCGCTCGGCGGTTTCAGCGCGGCGCTCGGTCTCGGACGTTTCCGCGGCGACGGCTTCGAGTTCGCCGCGGCGATACGGGCCAAACGTGGATTCTTCTTTCGCGGGGCTTGCATGGGCCGCGGGTTTGGTCTCGGGATGATCGAGCGCCCACTTCAAGACGCGATGCACGATGAGGTCGGGATAGCGGCGGATCGGCGAAGTGAAATGCGTGTACTGGTCGAAGGCCAGCGCGAAATGGCCGAGCGGGTCGGCGGCGTAGCGGGCCTGCTTCAGCGAACGCAGCATCAGGTAGGAGACGATACGCTCCTCGGGCTTGCCCGCAAGTTTTTCGGCGAGGCGCTGGTAATGCGAGGGGCGAATGGCGATGTCCATCGCGCCCGGCAACGAGACGGTCATCGGCATCTCGCGGCCCGCTCCGCGACGGCCGTGCCGCGCGCCGCGATCGAATCGCTGTTGCGGGCGGGAACTTCCGTGCTTCACTTCGATGCGCCGCTCCGCGAGATTTTCGACGCCCAGTGAATATCCGAATGTCTGCGCCAGCGCCTCGAATTCCAGAATTTTCTTGGGGTCGGGTTTTTCGTGCACGCGATGCAGCGATCCGATGACGCGCGATTCGAGATACCGCGCGACGGCCTGATTCGCGGCCAGCATGAATTCCTCGATCAGGCGGTGCGCGATGTTGCGCTCGCTGCGGACGATGCCGATCATTTGCCCGTCGGGATCGAATTCAATCACCGGCTCGGGCAAATCGAAATCGATGGAGCCGAGCCGCGCGCGCCGCGCGTTCAGAATCATGGCAAGGTCGCGCATGGCGCGGAAATTTTCGGCCAGATGCGCGTACCGCGCGGTGGCGGCCGCGTCGTTCTGAAGCACGGCGTTCACCGCGGTGTACGTCATGCGCTCGGCCGAGCGAATCACGCCGCGCGCGAATTCCGACGCGACGATTTCGCCGTTCGCGTCCAGTTCCATGACCGCGCTCATCACCAGGCGGTCTTCCTTCGGATTGAGCGAGCAGATGCCGTTGGAGAGTTCTTCGGGCAGCATGGGCACGGCGCGATTCGGAAAATAAACCGAAGTGCCGCGCAGCCGCGCCTCCCGGTCGAGCGCCGATCCGCGCCGGACGTAATGCGAAACGTCGGCGATGTGCACCTGCAACTGCCAGTTGCCGTTTTCGAGGCGCTTCACGTACACGGCGTCGTCGAAATCGCGTGCCGTCTCGCCGTCGATCGTGACGATCGGCAAATCGCGGAAATCGCGCCGCCCGACGAGCTCGGCATCGCCCACGGGATGCGCCGCGCCGGCGGCTTCCGCCAGCACGTCCGCAGGAAATTCATGCGGCAGATGATGCTTCCGGATCAGGATCTCAACATCCACGCCGAATTCGCCGGGGCGCCCGAGAATCTCGATGACTCGTCCGGCCGGGGCAACGCCGCCGCGCGGAAAGCGCGTCATCTCCACGTTGACGACGGCGCCGTCGAGTTCGGGCAGTCGCAAACCGCGCTTTGGTTGATGCAGGCCCAGCTTCCCTTGCAGCTCAGGCGTCAATTCATCGCCTGGCGGGATGATGATTTCCTGCAGCAGGCGCGATTCGTACGGCGCGACCGTATTGCCGCGCGATCCGTACCGGAACAGCCCCACGACCGTCGCGTGCGCGCGGCCGATGACGCGCAGGATGCGTCCTTCCGCGCGGCCTGGCCCAGCCCCGTCGCCGAAGCGCTTGCGGCGCTCGATGCTCGCAAGGACATGATCGCCGTGCATGGCGTCGCCGATCGCGTCACGCCCGATGAAAAGGTCGCCGTCCAAATCTTTTCGCGGCGTATCCGGCACGACGAAGCCGTAACCGTCGCGATGCGCGACGAGGCGTCCCGTCAGTTGATTCGCTTCCGGCCTCACCGCCGGACGCGATTCCGCGCGGGGTTGCGGGCGGGCTTCTGGATGAGGTTCCGAGCCGTGCCCATGCGGCGCGCTTTTTTGCGGAGGCTGCGCGTATTGCGCGCCCTGTTTTTCCTTGGGCAAGCCGACGCGCCCGTTCGGATATTCGTGAATCTCCCCGCGCTTCTTCATTTTTCGCGCGAGCTTCACCAGCGCGCGGCGTCCCGAGTGGCGTAAGTTGAGCGCCGCCGCGATTTCGCGAAGGCTCTGCGGCTTGCGGGACCGCGCGAGATGTGCGACGACCTCGGCTTCGGTGACAGGCGCGCGCGGCTCATCGTGGCGTGGCATGGAAACGGCCATTGTATGCGGTCTTCATCCAAAACGCGAAGGCTGAGCAGAAGAAGCCTGATGACTGCTGGCCGCATCAGGAAGCATAGATGTTCCGCAGTCGAAGGCTTTTTTGCATGTAAAATACAGTAAACCCTGTATATCGTTCCTATTTTCAACAGCTCCCGCAACTTTCTTGCGAAACCAGTGTTGAACTATTTACATCAAGGCTGTAAGGGCTCGGCTATCCTCCGACTGGCCGGGTCAAAAAGTGAGGGGGCGAATCGACCTGGATCGCCCCCTTCTTCCCTAATTGATCCATACAAAATAATTGGCAACCACTGTGCGGAATGCTCATGCCCAGGCGCGCGAATTCAATCCGTGGGATGCTCATTGCATAGGTGGCAGATCAGGCGTGTCGTGAACGTGAGGGCAGTGAATGTCGTGTTCGCGTTGCTCACCGTGCGGAACGTGCTCGCCCCACCGACGTAGAGGTTTGTCGTGCCAAACACTTTCAGATTCCGGTCCACCACGCCGTCCCGCTCCGACGTTCCCATCACCGTGCCGCCCGCCTGGTGGTAGGTGTCGTGCATCGTCGACATGAACTTCGGATCCATCGCCTTCAGGTCCGGGTCGATCGTCAGGCTCGCCAGGCCCGCGCCACGCAGCGCCTCGTCCGCGCGCCTGGCGAACTCCGCGATCGATGCCTGCTCGAGCCCGCTCAGACGCCAGTCCAGGACCACCCGCGGCAGCCCATATCCGTCCGTCACACTCGGGTCCAGGCGGATGCGGCTCTCCGCCACCGGACCCTGCTCCGCCTGGACCAGAAGCGATATCTTCGACGTGCTCGGCACGAAGATCCTGTGGTCCCACACGTACCGCCACATCAGCGGCACCAGGTATTTCGAGCAAGCTACCGCGTTCTTGAAAACGTCGCCCAGGCCCTTGATCTGGCGGCTGAAGACCGCCGCCTTCACGAACTGTTTGAGGTAGACCAGATTCTCCGACACCGAACTCTCGAACCCGAACAAGCCCTGGACGTTCAGGATGCGATCCCGCGCAAGGATATCGTTGCGCAGGCGGAATTTCGGCTGATACTTGTGCCCGCCGCGCCAAATCGTGCAAAACGTGTTGAAGAACTCGCCCGTGTCGTTGGGCTGCACGGTCGCCACCTTGCCGCCCAGGTGGTCCTGGAAATACGCCCCGACGTTTTGATTCTGCCGCCACGGACACTCCCAAGACTGGTCCGCCGCGCCGTGCAGCAGCAGCCGCGAATTCTCGATGGTGCCCGCCGCGAGGAGGAACGTCTCGCCCGCGATCGTGTGGCGATTGCCGCCAACGTCCACCACCCGCACGCCTGTGACCCGCCCCCCGGCGCCCTCGAACCCCACCACCGTGTGCCCCGTCAGCACGGAGAAATTTTCACTCCTCTCATACTGCTTCGCGTACATGATCGCGAAGCTCGGAATCTTGAGCCACCGTGTGAGGAACGCTTCGAACTCTTCCCCAAGCCGAGGCCGCTCCGCCGATATGCTCTTCCAGACTGCGTCGTCGTTGAGCGTCTCCGGCTCGTTCCCAAGGTTCTCGTAGGTCACGCGGTAGAAGGGCGCGATTTCCTCATACTTCACCGGCCACGCGCTGCCGGGCAGCCAGTCGCGCCCGGCGAAGTCCACCGGCTGAAACTCCACCAACTGCCCGCCCCAAAGATTTGTGGTGCCCCCCAGGCTGCGGCTTCGCGCGAGCTTGACACCGTCGTGCCGGACCCCGACCGAGTCGTACGACTCGGGGGCAAAGCCCCCAAGGTGCACTCCGCCCGATTCGACCACAATCACACGCTGCCCGCGCTTCACCAGCTCGCTCGCCGCGTACAGCCCGATCGCGCCCGAACCGATCACCACTGTCACCGGTTCGCCGGCGCCGCTCGGCTTCAATTGAGCCACATCGGTCAAGAGCATCGAGGGTGATCCTCTATCAGCTTGGCGTGGGACAGACCAAGTACCCGAGAGACGATAGGCCTGCCGGTTTCCGTGAACCCCGCCGAGCCGCCCGGGCTCGCTCCCTGTAATGTCGCCACTACAATCGCATCCATCGTCATGTCCACGACGAAAGGGAGCGGCAGGGAATCCGGGATTCACATATTAGCTACTGGCTTGCGATTATGCGAGCAATGCATCCTTTTCTTTTGCTCCAGGGAACGGCTATGCGCGGCATATCAAATCGAAAACAGCCGGGTACAACCGCCCAATCCGCCGTAGAATCAGACTGTAGGCGACGCGGAGGATCCCATCGGCAGTCCCAGGGGAACGCATGTTTCATAGGCGACATATTGTGGTGCTGGGCGTGTGTTTGATCGCCGTGGCGCCGTGGGGCGGCACTCCGAACCCGCGGGCGACGCCCAGCGGCCAGGGCGCCATCATGACTGGAAACCCCGCGCCCAGTCTTGAACAGATTCACTCCTTGATCATGCGAGCCATCGAAAATCAGCATCGCGACGACCGCGAACTCGAGGAATTTGAGCGCGTCGAGCGCATCATCACGCGGAAGGCCGAAAACGCCGAGGTCATCACGGACATTACGGAACGCGTCGTGCCTTCCGGAACCGGCACGGTCAAGTTGAGGACGATCGAGAACGGCGTGGCGGTTTCCCCGGAGCAGTATCGCCAGGAATTGGAGTTTGCCGTCAACGCGCTCGGCCTGGTCGCGCATCCCGACGCGCGCTACGCGGAGGATCAGGAGAAATTTGAACGGCGGCGCCGCCAGCACGCCGAACTGGTGGACGCGTCGACGAAGGCTTTTCTTGTGACCTGGCTCGGCCGCGAAACGCGCTCCGATTTGGCCGGAGGGCACGGCCCGCGAACGCTTATGAAACTTCAATTGGAGCCGGATCCGAATTTCAAACCAACCACTCGTTTCGCGGCCAGCTTTCAACACGTTCATGCCACGCTCTGGGTCGACGAAACTCAGGCGCAATTCGCGCGACTCGAAGCGGACATCGCCACGGACATTCCGTTTGGCGGAGGGATTGCCGGAAAGGTTTATCACGGGGGCCACGTCGTGATGGTGCAAGAGGAAGTGGCGCCGGGCATCTGGCTGCCGACGTTTTACAATTACGAGGTGGACGGCCGCAAATTCATGTTTGCATTCGGAATCCACGAGCGCACGGAAATCACGCGCTACCGCCGGGTCGGTCCGCCGCCGCAGGCCATCGAAATCGTTCGTAATGAATTGAACAATCTAACGGCCGTAACTCCCGCCCGATAACGCGACCACGATAAAATAGCGGGATCGAGGTTCTGCCATGAGATTCCAGACGCTGTTTTTCTTTGCCGCGCTGGTGTCATCGCTCTCGGTGCTACCAGCATCGGGATATGGCCAGTCGCAATCGCCCGCGGCGACCCAGCAGCCATCCGCGACGAGCGCGCCGCCACCGGCTCCGCAAGCCCAAGCTGCGCCCGTAGCCAATGCAAAACCGGCGAAGGTCTGGACCAACGACGAGATCAACACCTTGCACAACAATCAAGGCGTCTCGGTGGTGGGCAATCGCACGCCTCAGAACGCGAGCGCGAAATCGAAGGGGGATTCGATGGAGAAAGATCCGGGGTGGTATCGCAGGCAATTGGCGACCCTGCGCGCCGAAATCGAGAAACTCGACGGCCAGATTGAACAGACCAAAGCCTTCCTGAGCGGCGAAAAAGTTAACGATCAGCCCGCTTCCTATCATGCTTACTACAGCGTGCCGGGCAATCCTCAGAATCAACTCAAGCAAATGGAAGCCAAGCGCCAGACGGATCAGTCAAAGATAGATGACCTGCTCGACCGCGCCCGCCACAATGGCATCGAGCCCGGCGCGCTGCGATAAATCAAAAGGAGTCCCACGACGAAAAGTGTGAGGCGCCGGTTCCCTGATCCAGGGGACCGGCGCTGTCCAATCCAAGGTTTTCACAAATCACAAGTAGCGAATCACGAATCACAAGTCACGATCCGCGAATCACCAGTCACTATTCACCAGTCACCAGTCACGCTCTTCTACCTCGCCGCCGCCGCGATTTCTTTCTCAATCGGCGCGCCTACCAGGTTGCCCCACTCGGTCCACGAACCGTCGTAGTTGCGGACGTTCTTGTAGCCGAGCAGATATTTCAACACAAACCAGGTGTGCGAACTGCGCTCGCCGATGCGGCAGTAGGCGATGACTTCCTGGTCGCCCGTGACACCCTTGCCCCCGTAGAGCTGCCTGAGCGCGTCGGCGGGCTTGAACGTGCCGTCCTCGGCCACGGCCTGCGCCCAGGGAATATTCGCCGCGCCGGGGATGTGCCCGCCGCGCTGCGCCGTTTCGGTCATGCCCGGAGGCGCGATCACTTTGCCGCTGAATTCATCCACCGAACGCACGTCCACCATTTGCGCCGGGGAGCGCCGCTCGAGCACGGAGAAAATATCCTCGCGCTTGGCTCGAATCGACGCGTCAGGAGCTTTCGCCGAATAATTTGTGGGCTGGACTTTCGGCGCATCGGTGGTGATCGCGCGCTTTTCCTCGAGCCACTTCTTGCGCCCGCCGTTCATCAGGCGGACATCGTTGTGCCCGTAATATTTCATTTGCCAGAAGCCCCACGCGGCGAACCAGTTGTTGTTGTCGCCGTACAGGATCACGGTCGTTTCCGGCTTGATCCCCGCATTGGCGGCCAGTTGGCTGAAGCTGCGCTGATCGGCCAGGTCGCGCCGCACCGTGTCCTGCAACTGCGTCTGCCAGTTCCATCCCACCGCGCCGGGAATGTGTCCCTGCTCGTAAGCCGAGGTATCCACATCGATTTCGACGAGGCGAAGATTGGGATCGTTCAAATGGCCGGCGACCCATTCGGTCGTCACCAGGACTTCGGGATTCGCGTACTCGCTCATAACAGTTCCTCCTATAGGAAATTCTAATTGGGCAGAAAATAATTCCGGCGGGCTCTCCGCCTCGGCGGATCCGCGCGCTGTTTCCGAATGTCGTCTTCCGGGCCTCGGGTTGCCCCGTGGGGACTCGTTGAATCCTATAAGGATTCGATTCGCAGGACAAGCGCAGTAATGTTTTGTGGGTCGGACCTTCAGGTCCGACAAAAGGGCCTATCACAATTGGGCTTTTAAGCCCTGAGCGTCAGGGGCTAAAGCCCGTCTTCCAGATGACTAATATGTCGGAGCTAAAGCTCCGACCCACAAACCTGACCCTGAAATTGTCGTTCCGCTTGCTACGCGGATTCCAGCTTCCCCCCGCGCGCCTCGAATTCCACACGCAGCACCCAGTCATAGTGAAATCCTTCGTCGCGCATCCACTTCTCGAGCGCCTCCCGGTCCGGCGCATCGAACTCGACAAGCATTTTCCCTTCGATCATGTTGACCTGCACGCGCCGCATCGTGACTCGGTCGGCAGCGGCCAGACGCGCCGTCAGATGTTCCGCGCCCTGCCGCGTCAGGCAAGCCAGTGTGTGCAGCGAAATGTACCGTGGCATGATTTCTCCTCGCGAAATTTCCCGTCCGTAGATCAAATCATACTTGAAACAAAAAGTCTTCCAGCGGGATGAACCGCGACTTCCGATGGGAACGAAGGCATGATTCGCGGTGTCCAACTTTTTGAGGAGACTGCGGCAACCCGTTTCGCGAGGCAGGCATCGCAATTTACAGGGTGGTAACGGTCTAAATCAAAAATTAAGGGAGGTTGCCATGCGAAAACTCCTCGCATTGGTGTCCGTGGTCGTAGTGTTCTCGCTTCCGAGTGGCGCGCAACAACAGGCCCGTCCCGTCTCTGTAAAAACAACGCCCCAGGCACAGGAATCCGCACCCCAAACGCAAGTCCCTGACCTGCCCGTCCGCCGCGTCGTTCTCTACAAGAACGGCGTCGGGTACTTCGAGCATATCGGCCGCGTGCGCGGCAACGAAGACATCCACATTGATTTCACCAGCGGCCAGTTGAACGATGCACTGGCTTCTCTCACTGTCCTTGACCTCGATGGCGGCCGCATCAGCGGCGTCAGCTACAATTCCACCGATCCGCTCGACAAGCGCCTTGGAGCGCTGCGCTTGCCCCTCGATGAGCAAACCTCGGTTTCAAAATTTCTGGATGCTCTGCGCGGCTCGCGCCTGGAAGTTTCGAGCGGCGCCGACCCGGTCACCGGCCGCTTGCTGAGCGTCGAGCGAAAAACTCGAACGGCGGGCGGAACGACGCTCGAAGTAGACATCATATCGGTCGTAACGGAGAGCGGCGAAATCCGCGAAGTGGAAGTCACGCCCTCAACGCGCGTGCGTCTCGTTGACGCCGGCATGCACGGCGAAATGAACCGTTATTTGTCGCTCCTCGCCTCCGAGCGCGAACAGGATTTGCGCCGAATGACGCTGGCAACGACTGGCACAGGTGAGCGTCAGCTGTTCGTCAGCTACATCAGCGAAGTGCCGGTCTGGAAAACCACCTACCGGCTCGTCCTTTCAAGCGAGTCCGGGAAAAAACCATTGCTGCAAGGTTGGGCTATCGTGGACAACACCGTGGGAGAGGATTGGAACAATGTCAATCTGTCTCTTGTGGCCGGTGCGCCGCAGTCGTTCATTCAGCAGCTCTCGCAACCTTATTACGGGCGGCGCGCGATTGTGCCGCTGCCACAGGAGTACGAGAGCGTGCCGCAAACACACGAGGCTCGCCTGCTCGGCGGAGCGCAGATCGCCGGGCGCGTGACGGATTCCTCTGGTGGAGTCATCGCTTCAGCCCAGGTGCGGGTGGTCGATGCTAGCGGCAGAGAGATCACGCGCACGATGACCGATAGCGCGGGCGCCTATGGCTTCTCTGGCCTTCCGGACGGCAGGTACCAGCTCCAAGTGGAGAGCAAAGGGTTCAAGACGCTCGTAATGAATAATGCCCAGGTTCGTAGCGGCTACAGCAGCGAACACGATGCAACGCTGCAGCCGGGCGAACTCTCGCAGACGATTACTGTGACGGAGTCGGTTCCCCTTGTCGAAACTACAAGTAGCTCACTTGCGGGATCGGCAAGCAATCTCGGCTCTGGGCGCGGACTGGGCCGTGGAACGGGAATTGGCGCGGCATCGGGAGGCGGCACCGGCGGTGGACTTGCAACGGGAGTCATTGACTACGCCAACGCGCCTTCGAACGGGAGAAACTCTACCAATCTGCTCGCCTTGCGGCCCGGCGCCACTGGCGGAGCGTTCAACGGCTTGCTTCAGGCGAGCACTCCTGCAGTGGCGGAGGGCCAGGACTTTGACGATCTCTACGAGTACAAACTGAAGGATCGCGTAACGATCCGCAAGAACCAGTCGGCCATGGTGCCGATCGTGCAAAGTGAAATCCGCGCCGAGAAAGTCTCGCTGTGGACCGCGGGACGAAACTACGGGCATCCCCTGCGCGGAGTGTGGCTCAGCAACACGAGCGGCGAGACGCTCGACGGCGGAAATTTCAGCGTGATCGACGACGAAATCTTCGCCGGGCAAGGCCTGCTCGATCCGATCAAGCCGGATGAGCGGCGCCTGCTCTCTTACGCCACCGATCTTGGGATGATCGTTCGCGCAGCGGGTTCGGCATCGCCCCTGCGGTACACGCGTGTGCTGATCGGCCACGGGGCGATGGTTCGCATTGGCGAGGAGCGCGAGAAGATGGTCTACACGGTGCGGAACGAAGACACCGTGCCGCGCACCCTCATCGTCGAATATCCTTTCCGCCCGGGCTGGAACCTCTCCAAGGAAACAATACACCCGGAGGAAACCACCGCGAGCGCCTACCGTTTTCGCGTGGCTATCGGTGCGAAACAATCGACCACGCTCGAGATCAGTGAATCGCATCCGCTCCAGACGCAGGTCGAGCTGAGCAACATCACCTCGGACGAAATCGCGGTCCTCTTGAAGGATGGCCAGATTAATTCGGACATCGAG
>Ga0116223_10003212_pt1 | contig 14864 bp, 10 predicted proteins | sample Sb_taG_3_FD_90092 | JGI IMG/M metagenome (GOLD analysis project Ga0116223, IMG submission 90092) | Peat soil microbial communities from Weissenstadt, Germany - Sb_50d_a_PC metaG | ecosystem: Environmental > Terrestrial > Soil > Wetlands > Peat | place: Germany: Weissenstadt | collected 2010-09-21 | reverse complement strand
TAGGCGCGCGAACCGAACAGGCCCTCCTCTTCGCCGCCCCACAGACCGATGCGGACGGTACGGTCGAACTTCAGGTTGAGGGCCTTGAGAATGCGCATCACTTCGATCATGACGGCGCTGCCGGCGCCGTTGTCGGTGGCGCCGGTGCCGGAATGCCAGGAATCGAAGTGGGCGCCGACCATGACGATCTCGTCTTTCCTGTCGCCGCCGGGGATCTCGCCGATGATGTTCAGGCCGTCCACGTCGCGGTCCGACGCGGCGGCTTTCAGGCTCAGGCGGACGCGCGCAGGGTTCTTCCTGTCCACCAACCGGGCGATCCGGTTGTACTGTTCGGCGGTCACCACGAACGTGGGCGGCGCGGGCGTACCGGCTGCCTTGAACCCGCCGGCCGCTTCGCTGAAGAGCATGCCTTCGTGCGCGCGCTCGTCTTCCAGCAGCACGCCGGCGACACCCTCCTTGGCGAAGAATTCGCCGCGGTCGGCCACCGCCTGGTCGTAGAGATCGTACAACTGCTCCATCAGCGCGTTGGGCAGGCTGTTGAAGAACTTGCCCATTTCGGCCGAGTCCTCCGGCCATTCCAGGTCGTCCAGTTTCTTGGCGGCGAGCTTGGCGGCGGGCGCCGGCGCATTCGCCATGTCGGCCAGTTCGGCCGCGGTATAACGCCGGAACTGCGGGCTGGTCTGCGGAGCGGGCACTTTGGGATCGCTGAGCAGCACGATCTTGCCGCGCAGCTTTCCCGCCCATTTCGTACGATACGCCTGCAAGGCCTCCTTGGATTTCTTGGGGCCATCGCGGAACGACGCGCGCAGCGGGGCCAGCACGAGATCGCCAGTGACCGGGCCGTTGGTGGAGGCGCTCCAGGCCAGCGGCACGGCCGTAAGCTGCGAGTAGCGCGGCTCGATCAACTCCAGGGACGACTGTTCGAGCGACCAGGCTCGCCCAAACGGTCCCCACTTTTCGAGATGCACGTTCTGGAGGCCGTAGCTGTTGAGCTCGCCCATCGCCCATCGCGCGGCGTCTTCGAACCCCGGCGACCCGGTAAGCCGCGGGCCGTGTACATCCGTCAGGTTCCGCAAAGTCTCCATGACCTTAGAACGTTCGAAGGCCTCCGCCTTCACGCGGTCGACGAGCCCCAATTCGACGCGCTCCTGTGCAAGCGCGGGCAGCGCCAGGAGAAGCGCAGGCAGACACATGACGACGGATTTTCTCATCTCCGAAGTATACAGCGGTCCACGAGTTGCCATCCGGCCGGACAGACCGCTGCTTGCATGTTGGGAAGCAGGCTCCGGCAACCACTCCCGACCCAGGGGGTGCGCCCGGATCGGGCTTCATTCAGGGCATCTTCGACGCCCGAAACCATGGAGCCCCGCATAGACGATGTGGACGCCATCACCACCGGAAAGGCCTCCGAGCAAGGCCTCACGATTAAGCTTCCACTGAAGCGCATTTCGTTCTTCTTTGGACCGGCTTCATGCAAATTTACGCGGGAGAATGCGGACTGGCAAACGCCCGAGGAAACCATTGCCATCCTCGATGCAGCCGTTTCGGCGTTGATCGGGTGAAGCGGCGTCGCAATGGGACCGAAGAACACGGCCATTTCCGTGCACCTTCAGCCGAAGTCACTTCCTTTCTTCGCTCTGCTCACCCTTCATCGCGCCCCAGCTCGCGGCACTGGATCCGGAATCCATGACGACAATGGCAACGGTTGCCAAATGGGCACATCGCAAAGTAACAATCGACGGGTCGGGGATCATCGCAAACGTTGTTTCCTTCGCTTTGAGAGGGCATTCGCAAGCACCGCCACCTATGATGAGATGGCCGGGCAGCTCAGAAAAGACCTCTTGAGAAGCAGATGGCTGATTTTGCCGCCCAGCATGAAGCTGTCCTGAACGACGTGCGTAAGCACTAAGTCCTTCCAGCAGATGCATCGGTGCGGGACTTTCTGACCGAACGCCGGGCCATTCCACAAATGCTTTTGGAGGCTGCGCCACAGTTAAAGGCATACTTCGGTGGCACTGCTGTTTTCAATTTGCGCGCCCCGATTGACGAGGCGGGCTCGCGGACGCTTTATGCCGTTGCCATGTGGCCGGGCGAAGTGCTGGATGTGAGGGATGCCTTGGCCAAATTTGATAAAGACTGGTGGATGGCGCGAGCCGGGCGGGCCGCCGGTTATCTCACCTTCACCTACGAGCTGGTGTGATGGCAGACCGGCCTTTTGACTGGTCAGAATACCTAAAACTGGCGCAGGAGCTTGCTGCGCGTAATGAAAAGGCATGTCTTCGCAGCTCTCTCAGCAGGGCCTATCACTACGTTTACAATGTTGCCCTCACTAGAGCGGAAACAGCTTCGTCTCGGTACAGGGCGAATCGACCCACGGCCAGTTGTGGCGACTCTTCAGCCAAAGCCCCGAACCGGAATGCATCTGTCTGGGGCAAATCGAGTAGCCACTGAAATTTCGTCGAGTCGAAGAAGGCCTGTAGTTTTGAACGCCGTCTTATATCCGGGCAACCGGTTCCCAGCCATACCCGTCAGCAGAACGATCTTGGGTCTGAGCAAATCGTATTCAGCTAATAAGCAATTGAGAGATATGGCGATCATTTGGCACGGCAGCATCCAGCAGCAGCGTTGTCGCCGTGGCCCGTATCGGAGATCGCACAGCCATGGCCGGAGGTGTCCTCATGCTCATAGCACTGGTCGGCCCACCTGCTAGCCTCCTGCACGCAGCAGCGCTTGGACGCCCGCCCCCGGCCACCGGCAACAGGCCGTCGCGAGACATGGCCTGTGAGTATTGCGGAGCGTCCGCCGATTCGAGCAGGTAACAGTACCGAATGCGACTTCATCCGTGTAGGCCGTACATCGGGTGGCGGTGAATCGGGGCGAGCGCAGCTCTGCTCAAGCGTTTCCATCCCCATTCTGCGCCCCAGACGTCTGCCCCCACCGGATGATGTCCTCAAGCGCGCTCAGGATGTGATGCTCCATCAGCCGCTCCGCGGCTTTGCCATCCCGCTGGTCGATGAGTTCAAGCAGTTGGTGGTGCTCCTCGATGGTGCGCATCGGCCGCCCGGTGATGCGGATGGTCTTCGCCATCAGCACTTCACTCTGCAAACTGAGCTGGCCCATCATCGGGAACAGGTACGAGTTCCGCGCCGCTTTCATGATGGCCGCATGCAGATCACGATTGTAGATGCGGTACGCATCCATGTCGCCGGCCGCCAGGGCCGCTTCGCCGGTCGCCTGGTGTTGCCGAAGCCACGTCATCTCCTCCGCGGTGATCCGCCGGCACGCCAGGCGAACGCTGAAGCACTCGATCGCAGCCCGCAACTCGTAGAGCTCGCGGACCTGCTGCTCGGTGTACTCGCGCACGAACCAACCCTGGTACGGCACCTTGATCGCCAACCCGTCGCCTTCCAGGCGGTGCATCGCCTCTCTTACGGGCGTGGTGCTTACTTCCAGTTGGCGCGCGATAGCGTCGGGACGCAGCGGGGCTCCAGACTCGATCTGGCCGCTCACGATACTGTTCACCAGCGCCTGGTAGACGCGGGTCCCTAGCTGCGGAGCTTCGGCCAGCGGTTCCAGCATTTGAACTAACGGGTTCTTGGGGTCCTTACCATTTGGCATAAACGGCCTTTACGTTAGTGAAGAAATCCCGGGCCGTCGGACCGATCGAAAAAGCGCCTTGACCGGAGTCTTTTCGTCCGCCGAAAGGCACGTGAGCCTGGCTCGCCGTGCCGTGATTGATGTGGATCATACCGGCCTCGATCCCCGTAGCGAACTTGTGGATCAGCTCCGGCCGGGACGTGAACACCGCGGCTGCCAGTCCGTAACGCGTTCCGTTGGCCACCGCCATCGCTTCTTCGGCGTCGCGCACGCGAATCACCGGCAGCACCGGTCCGAAGATCTCTTCACGGGCCAACGGCGAGTCCGGCGCCACGCGGTCGAAGATCGTGGGCGCATAGTAGTAGCCGTCCCGTCCGGGGTTCTCGGTCAGCGGCCGGCCGCCCGCCAGAACCGGACATCCCTCCTCGATGCCCTTTCGCACGTAACCATCCACAATCTGGAATTGCGCCAGGCTGATCAGCGGCCCCATGGTGGTGCCTTCCGCCAGTCCGTCCCCGACTTTGATCCGGCTGACCTGGCATAGAATGCGCTCCACCAGGGCGTCCGCCTGCGCCTCGCTTACAATCACGCGGCTCAGGGCCGTGCACCGCTGGCCGCTGCAAAGAAACGCAGCCGATACGATCTCCCGCGCGGCGCCGTCCAGGTCGTCGTAGTCCACCACCACCGCGGGATTCTTGCCGCCCAGCTCGAGCTGCACGCTGGCCAAGCGCCGTGCCGCAATTTCCGCGACGCGCCCCCCAATGTCGCTCGAACCCGTGAAGCTGATGCCTCGCACACGGCGGTCGGCCACCAGGCAATCCCCCACGCACGAGCCCGGTCCGATCACCAGGTTCACAACCCCCGCGGTCAGACCCGCTTTCTCCAGCAACTGCATCAGGTAGACCGCCGACCACGCCGTCAGCGACGCGGGCTTGAAGACCACCGTATTGCCGAATGCGATCGCCGGGGCGATTTTGCGTACCGGGGTCACCACCGGAAAGTTCCACGGGCTGATGGTCGCGACCACCCCCAGGGGCTCGGCCACAGTCTGGCACGAGAAGCCCGCTCGCTCGCTGGGATACGTTTGACCCCAGGGGCGGCTGGCTTCTCCGGCCATGTAACGCGCTTCGACTACCGCTCGCGACACCTCTCCCAGGGCCTCGCCAAGAGCTTTGCCCTGTTCCAGCGTGACGATCTTCCCCAGCTCGTTCCTGGAGTCCTCCAGAAGCTGCGCGAACCTGAACAGGATCGCACCGCGCTGCGGGCCCGGCGTGTTACCCCAAGCCGCCATCGCCGAACTGGCGGCTGCCACGGCCGCCTCCGCATCCGGCTTCCCTGAGCTCGGATACTCTCCCAGTACCTCTTCGGGATGCGCCGGGTTGTGCGTCACGTAATAATTGCCCGCCTCCGGGGCCACCCATTTTCCGGCAATGAAATTCGTGTAGGGCTGCATGGTTAAATCACCTGCCTCAAGATCCGTGCCAGGTCTTCGGCACAAGTCCGGCGGGGGTTCACCGGAACATTTCCGCTCTTCATCGCCTCGTCCACTACCGGGCGGACATGTTCCTCACGTAGCCCGTATTCGCCCAGGCCGCTGGGAATCCCGATGTCGCGCGCCAGGCTCCTGACTGCGCTGACCGCGCGCCCCGCCGCTTCCATGCGCGGGAGAGAATCCACCGATTCGCCCAGGGCTCGGGCCACGTCCACGAACCGGTCCGGCTCGGCCACATAGTTGAACTCCATTACGGCCGGCAGCGTAACCGCCAGCACGATGCCGTGTGGAATTCGGAGGCCCCAGCTCCCCAGCGGCATGGCCAGCGCATGGGCCAGTCCCAGCCGCGTGGGATTCATGGCGATCCCCGCCATGCCCGCCGCCAGCATCATGGCGTAGCGCGCTTCGAGATTGCGGCCGTTCAACGCCGCGCTGCGCAGGTGGCGGCCGATCAGTTCGATCGCCTCCATCGCCAGCGCACCCGAAATCGGCTGGCAGGCATTGTTGGTGTAGCACTCGATGGCGTGCGCCAACGCATCCATACCGGTGGCGGCGGTCACGAGCGGCGGAAGGTCCAGAGTCAGCTCGGGGTCGCACAGAGCCACGGCGGGATAGATCAGGGTGCTGCCGATCGCTACCTTGACCGACCGCGTGTCGTCCGTAAACACGGACCACAGCGTCACTTCGCTGCCGGTGCCGGCCGTGGTGGGGATCGCGATCATCGGCAGCGGGCGGTTGCGCACCTTGTGAAGGCCGGCATAAGATAAGGCCGGTCCCGGATTGGTGGCCAGCGCCGCCACCGCTTTGGCGGTATCGAGCGAGCTGCCGCCCCCGATGCCGACGACCGCATCGCATTCCGACCGCTTGAGCTCAGCCACCGTCTCGTCGATGAGGGCCGAGCCGGAATCGGGCTTCACCCGGTCGCAAATGGCGAACTCGATGGCCGCTTTTTCGAGGGGGCGGGTGACCTCATCCAGGATCCCGGCCGCGCGCACGCCCGGATCCGTGATCAGGAAAGCCTTGGTGCCGCCCGCCGACTTGATGCGCTCCGGCAGGCTCCGCACCATGCCGCAGCCGAAATGAATGTCGGTGGGCACCGGAAAGAAATTGAAACTCTGCGCAACGTTCACGTTCATGGGAATCAGTCCTCGTGTGTGACAGACCTCCCGGCCGGCCGCAACTCCACCCGAACTTCGTTGCCTAGATCCACCAGTTGCCGGGTAACTTCCTCCGTCAGTAGAATCCCCTCCCGTCGAAGCCGGTCTTCCATATCGAATTCCAGTTCGCCGGGTGCCAGCACGCGCTCGACGCCGCGCGCCGGAGGCGTGTTCTTGAGCATTCTCAGAATTTCGTCCATCCGCCTGGCAAACTCGTCCGCCGGCAGAAACAGATCGGTGCGGTACGCCGCGAACACCTGTCCGAGATTCTGTACAGCGCCCAGATTCTCCAGGGTGTTCAGGCGCAGTGCGAACGACGCTCCGGTCAGGACGCCGCAGAGAATATCGATGATGAACGAAATGGCCGATCCCTTAGGTCCGCCGAATGGCAGCACCGCGCCTGCCAGCGCCGCTGGCGCGTCAGTGGTGGGGACTCCTTCCGGATCGATCGCCCACCCTTCCGGAATCGGCAGGCTGCGCTGGGCCGCAACGATGATCTTGCCCCGTGCCACCACGCTCGAGGAGGCGTCGAAGAGCAGCGGCCTTTCCTGCCCGGCCGGAATCCCGACAGCCAGGGGATTGGTGCCCAGGAATCGTTCCCGCCCTCCGAAGGCGGCCATGTTCGGCGGAGCATTGGAGATGGCGCAGCCGATGCAGTTTCGCGCAATCGCCTTCTCTACATAGAACGCCGCCGCGCCGAAATGATTGCTGTGACGGACCCCGACGAAACCGATCCCGCAACTCTCCGCCAGCCGGATGGCTTCCTCCATCGCGCGGGCGCCCACCGCCGGACCCAAGCCGTTGTCCCCGTCCACCAGCGCGACCGACGGATAGCGCGATTCCACCGCGATCGACGGTCTTGCCTTGACTACCTTCGCCTGAATCCGCTTGGTGTAGACCGGCAAGCGGATCATGCCGTGCGAGTCCACGCCGCGCAGTTCCGCTTTCACCAGGCACTCGGCCACCTGCCGCGCGTCGTCCGCCGGCACGTCGAGGCGCTCCAGCACGGCACAGGAGTACGCGACCAAGTCCGCCGGTGAGAAACGCCGGCCATCCTCTGGACCGGCGGTCTTCGCTTCTCCTGGGGGATGGTTCACTTCCCGGCCTTCAGTTGCTCCATGCCGGGCAGCCCCAGCAGTTCGAGAGTCGTCTTGCCCAGGCGCAACTGTTCCATCAATTCCGCCTCTCGCTCGCGGCGTCCCAGGGCGGCCTCATAGACCTGGTCGGCGCGGTCCTGTTCGATAATGACGATTCCGTCCGAGTTCCCTACGACGATGTCCCCCGGACGCACGGTCACGCCGCCGAACTGGATGGGAACGTCCAGTCTCCCCGGCCGTTCCTTGGTGCACGCACCGATGGCCAGGCCGCGGCTGAAGACCGGAAATGCGTGTTCCGCAATGGCCTCGATGTCGCGCACGGCGCCATCCACAGCCAGCCCGATAACGCCGCGGGCCTGTGCTGCCACAGTCAGGATCTCGCCCCAGGCTCCGGTTAGCAGATAGCCGCCCAGGTTGGCCACAATCACCACCCCTGGGACCGCTGCGGCCACTGCGTGGTGCAGCATCAGGTTGTCGGCCGGCGGGCACTCCACCGTGGCCGCCACGCCGCAGAGTTGCGCTCCCGCCCAGGCGGGCCGGATGGCGGGATCCACCATTCCCCGGCGTCCCGCGGCCTCATAGAGCGTCGCCGGATCGAAGCCGAGAAAACGGTCCACTGCATTTTCGCATTTGATGTTCATTTAGGTACTCACAGTCCCGGTTGCCGGCTTCACGCCGCCGGCCCGGCTCAAGTCGACCCCAGCCATATCCGCCACGAACTGTGCCGCGGCGGAAAAATCCGCGCTGCCCTTACCCGCCGTACTGGCCGCGGCAAACAGTTGCGCAACCGCGGAAGTCATCAGCAGGGGAACACCTTGCGCGCGGGCTGAATCGAGCGCGAGATTCACGTCCTTCTTCATCAGGTCCAGTTTGAATCCGGGTTGGAAAGAGCCGGAGAGCAGAAAACCCTGCAAACGCAGATCCATCATCTTCGAGTAGCCTGACGACTCCTTTATAACACTGTACAATGTGGCAGGGTTCACGCCACATCGGACTCCCAACGCGAAGGCTTCCCCAATGGCCAAAAGGTGAGTGGCCGCTAGCATCTGGTTGACCATCTTCACCACCTTGCCTTGTCCCAGGGGACCAACGTGAACGATGCGAGTTCCCATCGTGGCGAGCAGGGGACGGCACTCTTCCAACAGCGCGGGGTCGCCGCCCACCATGATGGTCAGGGTGCCTTGCGCGGCCGCCGGGGTTCCGCCGCTCACCGGAGCGTCCAAAACCCGGCCGCCCACCGCCGTGAGTGCCCGCTCCACCTCCCGCAGGCTCATGGCGGTGGCAGTCGTCATGTCGATGAGTACCTTGCCCGGCGAGAATCCATTCACGAGACCGTGGGTACCCAGCACGGTCTCGTGGAGTTCCGCGTCGGCCGGCAGAATGGTGATGACTATGTCGGACGCCCGTGCCACCTCCTCCGCCGTGGACATCACGCAAGCGCCGAGCGAAGCCAGCGCATCGGCTGGTTCGCGGCGCTTGTGGAAGGTCGTGAAAGTGGGATACCCGGCCTTCACGACACGTTCCGCCATAGGGGCGCCCATGGCGCCCAACCCGATAAATCCAATATTCACTGAGGTCCTTTCTCTTTTGTGGGGCGGACCCCCTGGTCTGCGCGGGTCCCCCTGGACCCGCCTCGTCTCAGCACTCTCCGCTACCTCTGCGCTCTCGAGGTTTTGCCTTCCTTTTCCTCGGCGTCTCGGCGGTGAATTGTCTCTTTCTCCGCGATGCCTCCGTGTTCTCCGCGGCTCCGCGTCGAGTAACCTCCGCCCTATACGTCAAAATGTGATCTTCAGGCCGAACTCGATGATCCGCTGCCAGGTGAAAGACCCGGTCACCTGCCCGAACGCGCTGCTCGTGGGAGTAGTATTTGGCGCCGTGAATTGCGGGTGATTCAGCGCGTTGATGAACTCGGCAGTGAACTGGAGTCCGAGTCGTTCCCTGATCCGTGTGTTCTTGATCGCCGAGAGGTCAAAGTTGTTCACGCCAGGGGCTCGAACCTGGCTGAATGCAGAGGACAGCGTGATAATGTTGGACGCGAGCTGTTGGCTCGAAGTTCGATTAAAGGCGCTGACGTTAAACCATTCGCCAATGCTGCGCTGGCTTGCGGGCAGCAGCACATTAGCCATGGTTTCTCCCGGCAACAGGAGAGCATCGCCGAATCCCAGGGGCGCCCCGCTCTGGTTCGTGTAAACGCCCTGCACCTGCCAGCCACTGATCATTCTCGACACCGCTTTGTTCGCCGCGGCGCCCAGAGGCTTGCCTTTGCCGAAGGGCAGCTCGTAAACACAGCTCACCGTCGAGCGAAATGGGCGGTCCAGGTCCGAAATCACTTTTTCCGGTCGCGGGTCGGTGGAATTCAAGTAGCTGATCGCCTGCATGAACTTCGACCAGCTAAAGGAATACTGCGCCGAGAGGCCGGCCGAAAGACGCTTCTCGGTGCGCACTTGCAGCCCGTGATACCAGGAGAAACCGGAGTTCATGACCGCCGTAACGCCGCTGAATTGCGGATAGGGCTTGAGCAATTGGGAAGTGGCCACCGTGGTGGCAGCCAGGTTCGTGCTGGGCAGCAGGGGGTAGAACGGGTTGGGCACAGCCGCGCCCAGGAAGTTGATGGTGGTCTGGTCGCGCGCCGGGAGGGTGCTATAGTATTGTCGTGGAACCGGGTTGAGGTCCTGCGTGGCCCGCAGCCTGGTGCCCCGATTGCCCACATAGGACAATTCGAGGAGAGCCTTCCCCGGGAGCTGTTGCTGCAGCGCAAACTGCCAGCGCTGCATGTAGGGGTTGGTCAAGCCGGGATTGAAGAAGCTGATGCTTTGGCCAAGAAATGTGGACGCCCCATTGGCCGCTCCAACCGGCATCACGAAGCCGCCCGGAAACGGATTGGTCAGGTTTGCGGTGTAGGTTTGGCCGTTGTCGATTGACCCGACAAAGGCGGTTGACGAGCTGAAGCCGCTCTGATTGACGTTAATGTTCATGACGCCCAACGGCTCGTAGTAAATACCGTAACCGCCCCGCAAGACGGTTGTGGGCCTGATGGAGTAAGCAAAGCCGACCCGCGGCATGAACTCTTTGGTGCTGGTATGCCAAAGCCCGCGCGGCATCCCGCCCACTCCCGCAAAAGTCAAGCCGCCGCTCACCTTGAACTGGCTCGCAGGGACTTGTGCGATCGGATTCTGCGCGTAATTCTGCAGCACTTGGGAAGCTATCGGGAGAGTCGCGGAGGGATTGAAGCTCTCGACGCTGCGGTTGAATCGCTCCGTGAGCGGCGATGGCAGCTCATATCGCAGGCCCAGCGTGAGAGTCAGTTTCGTGCTCACTTTCCAGTCATCCTGGGAATAGGCCGCCCAGTATCTGGTTTCTTCGGCGTAGTTGGCGTTGATGGGTAAGGAGCCGCTGGAGGGAATCCCGTACAGAAAGCTGGCCAAGCCCTGGCCGATCGGCGACGAGGCGGAGGTATTGAACGGACCATTCGTGTAAGTCGAGCCGAAGGTGAAACTGCCGGAGGAGCTGCCGTCGTTAAAGCTGTTGGCTTGATAGATGCGGTAAGCCAGGCCCGAGCGCAGGGTGTGCCGCCCGATCACGTTGGTGATGTTAACGGCCGCCTCATAAGTATTGTCAGTCGTTTTGGTGTCGCCGTTACTGGAGTTGTCGCTGTCACCACCACCCAGGACGGAATAACCGGTCGGGCTGATATAAGGGAACTTCAAGGCGATGGGGCCTAGCTGCTTGATCTGGTTGATGAAGGTGGACGAGAAACCAAGCGAAGCCAGGTCCCAGCCGTCCTGGTAGGGAGAATATCCGGTGTAGAAGCGCGTCAGTGTGAAGCGCGAGTCGACAAAAAACCGGGGCGATACCATATAGATGTTATCCGCCGAGATGCCGCGGTTGAAGCGGAAGAAGTTCTCGCCGACGGTCCTGTTCTGGCGCACGTTCTCGGGGCGCTCAAGGGTCGTGAGATTCCCGCGGACGTAAAACCGCTCTTTGTCCGACACGTTCTGATCGACGCGGACGAGCTCATTCCCATAGGTATCCTGCGAATTCTTGGCCATCGTATAGTTGTTGGTCCCATCGGCCGTCCCAGCCTGATTGGCAGGATCCCAAAAGTGGGCGATATTCGCGGCGACCGGGTTAATCTGGCTGGGGGGAATGATATTGCCCGGCAGCGGTTTTCTGCTAAATTGCCCGCCTGACACGGGAGTGGTGGAGTAAGGATCGTAAATCTGGTACTGTGAGCCGACTGCTAATAGACTTGATAAATCGCCCGTTCTCTCCGCCGGTGTCGGTACCGCTTCGACCACCCACGGTGAAGGGTCAAAGCTGTAGATCCACTCATATCCCAGGGTAAAGAAGGTCTTGTTGCGGCCATTGTAAAGCTTCGGAATATAGATCGGGCCAGTGAGGTCGTCATTGGTGTGGTGAATCCGGTTCTCGGGCTTCCCCGCGGCCAGCCGGAAGTAGTTGTTGGAATTGAGCACGGGGTTTTGCATAAAATAACTCGCCTGTCCATGCAAAGCGTTGGTGCCGGTCTTCAGGGTCATGTTGACTGCGGCGCCCGGCATGAAACCGAACGCGGCGTCGAAGGTCGAAGTCTGGACCTTGAACTCTCCCACCACGGCCTGTGGCGGCTCATAGGCAATCTGTGTCCCCTGCATGTCGCTCGCGCCGTCCACCATGAACTCGTTGCTTCCGTTCCTCGTGCCATTAATCGACATAGTCGAGGGCGAGGACGTGTCAAACGGCCGGATGTACGCGGCACTCTGCGGCGTGAAGATCACGCCCGGCGAAAGGGTGGCCAGGACCAGAACCATGCCGTCTTTCGTAGGCAGGTCTGCAATGGCCCGGCTCTCGACCACTTGTCCCATGGAAGCTGTCGAAGTGTCCAGGATCGGGGCCTCGGTACTGACTTGGACGCTTTGCGATGATTCCCCGACTTCCATCTTGACGTCGATCGTGACCCGCTCGCTTTCCCGAAGGTTGATGCCCTGCCGCGTGTAGGTCTTGAAGCCCCGAGTCTCTACCGTGATGTTATACGGACCGGGGATGAGGAACGGCAGAATGTAGTCGCCGCTTCCGTTGGTGGTAGAGGTGTAATGCACGCCGGTGTCGGTGTTGACAGCATCGACTTTGGCGGCGACGATCACCGCTTCCGTGGGATCGGCGACGCGTCCCAATAGTGTGCCCCGCGCTTCCTGGGCGGCCAGGGGAAACAAGGAGCAGAAAAGCCCAATGATCGGCAACAACATGGTGCGAGATCTCATGGCAGGTCTCCCTCTCGATTCGACAGACTATAGCTTCACGTCCCGGGAGCGCTCCACTCCCGGGACGCGGTAGGCAACGGCAGCTAGTACTACTCGGTCATTAACTGCAAGTCAGAGGTGGGACAGACGATCGGTTTTTGTCGTCTGTCACCCAGCTACTTCTTGATCGGTTTGTCGGTGGGCGGTGGCGGTTCCGTGTGGCCGGTCACCGTCCAATCTCGGGGCTTGCCGACACGGTCATAGATTTTCCCGCGGGCCACTTCGTCGTCTTCGAAGATCCAACGGGAGATCTCCGCCACCTGCTCGGCTTTCGCGCGCGGCACCACCGCCACGCCGTCGTTATCCGCCACGATGATGTCGCCGGGCATGACCAGCACGCCCCCGACCACGACGGGCTCGTTGTAAGACTCCACCCACATCCGGCCCTGATTGATGCCGCGCGGCGCCTGCATCGGATCCTGGTAGACTGGGATTCGGGTGAGCGTCAACTCATCGGTGTCGCGGCACACCGCGTTGCCTACGAGACCGCGCAAGCCAAGGCCCGTCATCGAGAGCGCATTGTTGGAGCCGCAGAAGCCGTTGTCGTGCGCCTGCCCGTCCACCACCAGAATGGTGCCCGGGTGGATCAGCCCCATGTAGCTCGGCCCTATGCCGCCGCCGCTCTCCGTGCGCATTTCCTGTGGCGGGCCCCAGCCGCCGGCTTCCCACTTCCGCTCTTCCGCATGCGATGTGAACTTCGGCCAAGTGTCCTGCGCGGGCACCAGCCGGACGGTGAGTGCCACGCCGTGAATGCGATGGGTGATCTTCTGCTCGTCGCGCCACAGCGGCCGGATGTGCTTGTCCATCATCGTGACCTCCGGCAAACCCACGGCGTCCAGGCCGTCAATGACATCGGCCACGCGCAGCCCGTCGTAGAGCTTGAGCATTGCCGAATCTTGTTCCGCGGTGTAGCTCTGAACCTTCAGGTACTGATGGGATGGCGGTGGGGCCGGCCTGGCCTGCTGGTTGGCTTGTCCCCAGGCCATCGCGGCGCCCAGCACTAACAAAACGATCTTCTTCATACCGATTGATCCTTATTCTTCGGGCAGGTCGGAGGCGTGCCTCCGCTCCGTTGAGGTTTTCGAGCCGCTTCCGCGCAAACGGGCGGGCGGCCCGGCCTTGTCGGCATCTGGAATCCCCAATGCGGCGGCCGCACATCGCCGCGTTGGACAATTTCGGTGGTTCGGGTGTAGAATATCCTACATTCGATATCGTGTCAAGGTGAACTTAATCGTTGTCAAGGCAAAATAGAAATGTCCCCTTCCCCGCAAAGTAGAAACGTCCCCTTTTGCCTGGGCCTCTGAGGAGTGCATGTTAATCTGCAAGTGCCGGTGCTCGCTGGTGTCCCAGTGCACAAGCTCCCCGAACCGGCTCCGCCGCGGCCGCCATACGTGGACTTCCTGGACCGTCCCCTTGTTCGCATGCCACAGCTTCCCCTGGATCATCCACTGCCGCACGGTTTCCTTGCTCGCCTCAATCCCGTGTTCCTTGCCCAAATACTCCGCCGCCAACGTCGGACCGAACCCTCGGTACACACCCGCCGACAGGATCTTCACCGCTTCCCTCTCCACGCTCCCGTCGATCCGCTGGTTCGACGCCTTTCCCCGCAGCCCGTGGATCACGGCCTTGTCGCCGCGCTTCTTTAATGCATACAGCAGCCGCTTCACCTGCCGTACGCTTAACCCCAATTCCTCGGCCGCCTCGCGCTGCTTGATCAGCCTCTTCTTCACCTTCCGCAGTGTTATCAGCCGTTCTCTATCGCCTTCTGTCATCAGTAGTGGTCCTTCTTGCATCCCCCAAGTCTGGGGCTGTCAAGAGGACATTTCTACTTTTCCAAAAGGGGACATTATCACTTTGCTGCGACAGACATTTTGACGGGCGCGCGGTCCGGCGCTTATGCGGATCGAGTTGGCCCCATCCGGCGGCCCGTTGCGCCGGAGTTCGCCGAAATCTGTTATTCAGGAGTACTGGAGAACCGACCATGAAGAAGCCCCCATCGCCGACCTGGCTGATTTTCCCCCAGTCTGATTCAGCTGATTTCAGACTGATTTTCCCCCCTCATTCCCCCCTGATTTTCATGATTTTCCCCCTCGATGTTCCTCACTCTTTTCCAATCGAAGAATGATCCTGAGGAGCGGTAGTTTCGCATCCGTTTATCATCCTTAGTAAAACGTCACTCCGAGTGCCTCAACACCCGTAGAATGTCCTCGCTCGACAACTGGTC
>Ga0116223_10003210_pt1 | contig 14874 bp, 9 predicted proteins | sample Sb_taG_3_FD_90092 | JGI IMG/M metagenome (GOLD analysis project Ga0116223, IMG submission 90092) | Peat soil microbial communities from Weissenstadt, Germany - Sb_50d_a_PC metaG | ecosystem: Environmental > Terrestrial > Soil > Wetlands > Peat | place: Germany: Weissenstadt | collected 2010-09-21 | reverse complement strand
ACCAGGTTTGTGGGCCGGCCCGCCTCTGCGTTGCAGCCCGCGCAATGCGTTGGGCGCGGCCAATCCGTTGCAAAGCCCTTGTGTGTGTGCGCGCGCAATGCAATTCATTTTCCTGCGGTCCTTACTGCCGAAGGGATTTCGTCGGCGAACACGACACCGCAAGCGGCTTGCCCTTCGTTCACGGCTTGTCCCCGGTGACAATCTCCTTGAACTCCGGGCGGGAGCGCAGGTCGGGTCCGAAGGCCGGCTCCCCTTCGATCAGCGCCAACTCGTTGGGGTGCGTCTTGCCGCCCCGCTTCCACAGGTCCACGGCTCGCCGCAGAGAGTCCAGCGCCAGGTCCTGGTACTCCTTGGTCCGTTTGGCGTCTCCGCGCCCCAGCACCGAGTAGACGCAGGCCACGTTGTGCAACACCCCATATTCCCCGGCCCCGTACAGCGTGGCCAGGTGCGCCTCGCGCAGCGCCGTCTCGGCGTTCTTGCGCAGCGCGTGGACATAGCCCAGGCCGGCGTGCGCCTCGCCGTACGCCGGGTCGAGCCGCACCACGGCCGCGAAGTCGGCCTCGCCGTCCTCCAACTTCTCCAGGTTGACCCGCGCCCAGCCGCGCTTCGTGAGCGTCTTCACGTCGTTCGGCTTCTCGTTCAGTGCGGCCGAATAGTGTTCGATGGCCTGCTTGTACTCCCCAAGGCTGTCCATCAGCGAGGCGTAGGCGTCGGAAAGCGTCGGCGAGCGATCGCCCAGCGCGGTGGCTCGCTTGAATTCCACCAGGGCGAGGGTCTTGGCGGTCGCGTGCAGTTCGTGCGGCAGGTCGGCGACGATCAGCATCAGGAGTCGGCCCCGTCCTTCGCACGCCGCGGCGCTCTTCGGGTCCAGTGGACGGCCGGCGGCCAGGCAGGCGGTCAGGTCGTCCAGCGCCTTCTCCTTCTCCTTGCGCCGGAGATGGAGGATCGCCCGCAGCCGGTGGACGGCGCGGAACTCGGGCTTCTCAGCTGCCACGCTGTCGAAGTCGGCCAGGGCTTCGTCCCAGCGCTGGTGTTTCAGATGGATCAGGCCGCGGTAGTAGGCGGCCTCGATCAACTGCTTCGCGGGCGGAGCCGCCAGGACCGCGTCAAAGTCGTCGAGGGCCAACTTCTCCTTCTCGGGCCCCTCCTGCTGGGAGAGGACGTAGCCGCGGTCCAGCCGGGCCGGCAACTGGTCGGGGTCGAGGGTCAGCGCCTGCGTGAGGTCGGCTTCGGCCTCGGCAAAGCGATTCAGGCGGGCCAGAGCGAGCCCGCGGGTCAGGTAACCCCAGGGAGAGTCGCGACGCAGGGCGACGCAGGTGCCCAGGGCCTCGACGGCCTGCGCCTCCTGCCCGAGGCTGAGGTAACAGCGGCCGATCTGGTAATGTGCCCAGAAGTGATCCGGATTCAGCCGCAGCGCCGCGCGGTACTGGTCCAGCGCCTTGCTCAGCAGGTCGCGGTTCGGCCGCCAGTCGGCGAAGTCCTCGCGGGCGCCGGCCGGTCGGAACGCCTCCGCGCGGTACCGCTCGCCTAGAAGAAAGTGATCGAGGGCTGTCGCCGGCGCGTCGCCGCTATCCGCCCGCTTCTGCTCCTCGTCGGCGCGGGCGTCCTTCAGCAGGCGGTAACACTCCGCCCGCAAGCGGTGCAGGCCGGCGCTCGCGGGGCGCAGCCCCTCCGCCTCCGCCAACAAGTCGAGCCCCGATTGGGGGTCGGGCTGTGCCTGGAAGATACCCCCTAGCAGCTCGAAGGACTCCCGCATATCCGCCTGGGCCAGCAGCAACAGCAGGTCGTACTGCTGCTCCTTCACGGCGTCCCTCTCACCATCGGACAGCGGCAGATCAGCGAGAGTGGCCGCGCACCCCACCGCCACGCGGCCGGTCGTTGTCCCTTTGCCCCGGTCGTAATACGGGGCCTGCTCCGTGGCCGGATCGACGTTGGCCAGGTAGAAACGGGCCTGGTCGGCCAGGCGAGCAAAATCGGCGAGACGTTTTCGCGCCTCCTCCTGCTTTTGGCGGAGTTCGGCCTCCTCCTGGCGGGCCTTGCTCTCCTCCGCCGCGCGCTCTTCCGCCGTCCGCTGCCGTTTCCGGGCGTCGCGCACCAGGACGAACCCGGTCAGCGTCACCGCCAGTATCACCGCCCCGATCGCAGCGCGGCCGAGGGCCTTGCGGTGTCGCCGCGCCCAGCGCCAGGCTCGGGTCGCGAAGCCTTCGGGGTACGCCGACACCGGCTCGCCGGCCAGGTAGCGCTGCACGTCCTCGGCCAGGGCGATCGCGCTGGGGTAGCGGCCGGCCTTGGCCATGGCCATCGCCTTGTTGCAGATGGCCTCCAGCGGCTTCGGGATGGTCGGGTCGAGCGCCCGCGGCAGCTCCGGCGTGAGGGTCGTTGCCTCGGCAAGCAAGAGATGCAGCGACTTGCCGCGGCGCGGCTGTCGGCCCGTCAGGATGTGGTAGAGAGTGGCCCCGAGCAGGTAGACGTCGCTGAGCTGGTCGATGTCCTCGACCCGGCCCGCGGCCATCTCCGGCGGCATGTAGCCCGGCGTGCCGCGGACGCTGCCGGCCACGCTCTCCAGCGATTCGCCGGACGGGCCCAGAGTGACGGATCGGCCGGCCGGGTCGCCGTCCGCCTTACCAATCACCTTCGCCAGCCCCCAGTCGAGGACCAACGTCTCGCCGTAGGGGCCGAGCATGACGTTGTCCGGCTTGATGTCGCGGTGCAGCACCCCCCGGCTGTGGGCGTAGGCCACCGTCTGACACAGGGCGACGAACACCTCCAGCAGGCGGAGCAGCTGCACTTCGCGCGGCACGTCCGCGGACCCCGACCCCTCACGATAGTCCTTGACGGCGTCAGAGAGGGTGCGGCCGTGGATGAACTTCATCACGTAGACCGGCTGGCCGTTCTCGTCGGTGCCCAGCTCGTGGATCGGCACGATGCCGGGGTGCTCCAGCTGGCCGGTGATGCGCGCCTCGCGCAAGAAGCGCTCCTGCTCGATCAGCGATCCCTGGCGGCGCATCCGCTTCAGGGCCACTGGGCGGCCGACATCGCGGTCCTCGGCCAGCCACACCTCGCCCATGCCCCCCTTGGCGTGGAAGCGCTGCAGGGTGTAGCGGTCGGCGCGGACGCGGGGGACGATCGCGGGGCCCGCCGCCGGGCCGTCCGGGGCGCCGCCCGGCGTGTAGTCCCCGGTCATCTCCTGGGCGGCCGTCCCGTCGGCGGCGCCACCCCGAGTGGCCTCCCGGCCGTGCTGAGGGGTCTCTCGCTTGGCCGTGGGGAAGTCGGCGGTGGGGGCCGCGCTGGGGTCGTCGGCTCCGGGGCGGGTCGGCTCCGGCGGGGCCGCCGTCTCCTCCGCGCTGCCCGGCGGGTAGGCCGTGGTGGCGTGCCCGTCGTCGTTGGGATCCTGGGGCGGGAGGGAGTTATTGATTGACATGAGATACCTCCTTGACGAGTTCGTCTATCCTCGTTTAGCCGCGAGCGCGGATTCATTGGTTCGCGAATCGATGAATCCGCGTATGCAGCTAAAGCGCATCGTCGGCCTCCGGCGGGGCGTCCTGGCGGCGGTTGGCCCGTCGCACCCGTGTCACCGCGTCGCGCCAGACGGGAAGGAGCCCGCCGGCCAGCGCCGCCGCCAGCCAGAGCACGCCGCTCCGAACCGGCGCCTCCGCGGGTCGCAACGCGGGCGCCGTTGCGCCGGGATCCCGTGCGTCTCCCCCGGGCCCCAGCAGGGCCTCGTCCGCGCCGGCCGGCGGTGGCGCGGTGATGCCGGTGCCGATCCCGCGGAGCACCGACTTGAGGAACTGCTCGCCGGCGCGCCGCACCGGCGCGACCATCGCCACCACCCCCAGTGTATCGAGGATCTCCAGCGCCCGCTCGACCGGGACCGACGACTCCTTGACCACGTTCTTCGGCATGGTTTAGAAACGGGCCGTTTCAGGTGGCGCGGGTCCGTGCCCGTGCCCGTGCCCGTGCCCGTGCCCGATTCCAGACCGGGCACGGGCACGGGCACGGGCACGGGCACGGGCACGGGCACGGGCAGAGCGCGACCCGCGTTTGAACCAGCCCGTTTCCTGACGGTCTTGCACGCCGACCGCGTCTGCTATACCCTTTTGCAGATTCCCCTCCCTGCCCGCCCCGGCGGCACGGCGGCCCGCCCGGAGAGGGACTCGCACCCCCCAGCAAAGGAAGGCGTCCGATGCGAGGCGTCCGTCAATTCCTGCGACCCCACCGCGTTCCGCTTCTCGCCGTCGCCCTGGCCGCCGTCCACTCGCTGCTGTTCTGGTCGCTCGGGCCGCGCGTCCCCCTCGGCCTGTTCATCGCCGCCGTCATGGTCAGCGCCTGGCAGGGCGGCATGCGCTCCTCGGTCCTCGCCACGGCGCTGTCTACCCTCTTCCTGGCCGTCATCGGCCACTACCAGGCGCCCGGCCCCGGGGAAGACCTCGTCCTGCGCCTGGGCCTCTTCGTCCTCGTCGGACTCATCGCCGGCTACCTCAGCCAGCAGTGCCAGCAAGCGATCCGCGCCGTCGAACACGTCCACGACATCCTTGGCGGCAGCGGCATCGCCATTATCTCGGCCGACACCGCTGGACAGGTCACGTCGCTCAACCCGCTGGCGCGCACCCTGACCGGGCTGGGCGAGGCCGCCGCCCACGGGCGCCCGTTGGAGCAGGTCTTCCACGTCGTCCACGGTGCGGCACGGCAGCCGCTGGCGCTGCCGGCTCCCGGCACCGCGCAGGAGTTGCCCGAGGGGGCGCTGCTGCTAGGCAGCAAAGGCGGCGAGACGGCCGTGGAAGGGACGATCGGCCCGGTGCGTGACGGCGACGGCCGGTCGGCGGGCGTGATGGTCGTCTTCCGCGAGTCCGGCGGGCGCACCCAGGCGTGGCAGGAGCTGCGGCAGCGGGCCGACCGCTTCCGCGCCCTGGCCGGCTACGCCCCCGCGGGGCTCATGGTCCTCGACGCCGAGGGGCGCTGCGTCTTCTGCAACCCCGCGGCGCAGTCGGCCTGCGCCTGCACCGCCGACGAGTCTCTCGGGGAAGGTTGGTCGCGCCACGTCCAGCCGCAGGACCGCGAGCGCCTCATCAGCGACTGGCTGAAGGCCGTCGTCAGCAAGGCCCCGTTCGCCGACGAGTTCCGCGTCGTGACGGAGCCGGGGAGCGTGCGCTGGCTCCGCGTGCGCTCGGCGCCGATGCTGGCCGACGGCGGCGACGTGCTCGGCCACGTCGCCGTCCTCGAAGAGGTGACCGACCGCAAGCGGGCCGAGGAGGCGTTGGCCGACGCCCGCCGTGAGTCCGAAGAGCATTTGCTGGAATGGTCGGCCTCGGAGAAGAAGGCCGAGGAGGCGCTGCGAACGGCCCGGGCCGAGGCCGAGGGCCGCTTGCAGGAACAGACCGCGGCCCGCACGTCGGCGGAGGAGTCGGCGCGCAGGGCGCAAGGACACCTCGAGGAGCGGGGGACGGCGCTGCGCCGAGCCGAGGAGGCGCTGCGAGCGGCGCAGGCGGCCGCGGAGCAGAGCGTGCGCGAAGAGGCGAGCCGGCGCCAGCAGGCCGAGGACGCGCTAAGGACGGCACGGGCAGAAGCGGCGGACGAACTGGGCCAACTCCACGAGCAACTGCGGCGGCTCGCGGCGGAGCGCGGATCGACCCCGGAGGAGGTGCGGGCCGCCGCCCGGCAGGTGCGCGACGCCTGGCGCGAGGAGGTCGAGGCCGTCGTCGCGATGCATCTCGACGCGCGGGCCTGTCTGGCGGAGGAACTGACCGGTCACCGTCAGGCGCTCCAGGCGACGCGCGACGCACACGAGCGCTTGCAAGCGGTGGTCGCGGAGAAGGAGGACGCCACGGAGTCGTTGCGGAACCAACTGGGGCGACTCACTGCCGAAGCCGGCGTCACGCGGGAAGCCCACGACCGTCTGCAAGCGCTGCTCGCCGACAGAGGCGGGAGCGAGGCGGCGCTGCGCAAGGAGCTGGAGCAACTCGCCGCGGACGCCGCCTCGCTCCGCGAGTCGCACGACCGGCTGCAGGAGCGGCTGGTGCAGAAGGAGGGCGATGAGGGGGCACTGCGTCAGGAACTGGACCGACTCCGCGGCGAGCCTGCGGCCCGCCGGCAGGCCGAAGAGGCCCACGAGCGCCTGCGGTCGCTGCTTGGCGAGAAGGAACAACGCGAGGAGTCGTTGCGTCAGGAACTCGACCATCTCCGCGGCGAGGCCGCGGGGCGCCGGCAGGCCGAAGAGGCCCACGAGCGCCTGCAGTCGCTGGTCGGGGAGAAGGAACAGAGCGAGGAGTCGCTGCGGAGCGAGTTGGCTCGGTTGCAGGGAGACATGGGCGAACGGCAGCGGGCGGAAGAGCGGCTGCGGCGCGAGAAGGAGTTCCTCGAAGGGGTCATCGACGGCAGCCCGGCGGGCATCTTCGCCCACGACCGCGACGGCCGTTGTCGCGTCTGGAACCCGGCCCTGGAGCGGTTGCTCGGCCGTCCCCGGGCCGACGCCCTCGGCCGGACGGCGTCGGAACTCTTCCCGCCCGGCGATGCGCCCCATCAGCCCGACGCCGGGGCCGGGCCGGCCACCGCGGATGGCGGCGAGCGGACCGGGCTGCCGGCGGAGGTGGTCATCGGCCGGAGCGAACTGCTGGAGAGCGCCCACGCCCCGATCCGCGACCCGTCCGGCGAAGTCATCGGCGGGATGGCGCTGGTCCGCGTGCTGCCGATGGACACGACCAAGAACGGGCGGGAGGAATTGGCGCCGCCGGTACTGGTGGGGGGGGAGAGCCAACCGGGAAGGCCCACGAATGGCGACACCGGGCAGGGTATGGCACCGGTGCGCCTCGGCGAGATCGATTGGCTGGCCTTCAATTGAGGGCGAGCCGAACAGGTAATGGAGGGATCATGTCGGCAACCGTGTTCGATCGCTTGCACGAGCGCCTGCGGACGAGCGGCATCGCCTTCACGGTGCTGCGCCACGAGCCGGTTTACACCAGCGAGCAGGCGGCGGCCGTGCGCGGCGTACACCTGGCCAGCGGAGCCAAGGCCCTCGTCCTCAAGGTCGGCGAAGCGTTCGCCCTGGTCGTCGTGCCGGCCGACCGCAAGCTCGACAGCAAGAAGGCCCGCGGCGCCCTCGGCTCTCGCTCCATTCGCTTCGCCACCCGCGAGGAGGTCGAGCAGCTCACCGGGCTGCAACCCGGCTCGATCCCGCCGTTCGGCAGCCTCTTCGGCCTGCCCACCTGGTGCGACCCGGCGCTGGGCGCCAGCGCCGCGATCAACTTCAACGCCGGCGACCACGCCATCTCCGTGCAGATGGCCTACGCCGATTACCTGACCGTGGAGCGACCCTCCCTGACCGAGGTGACCTGAGAAGGCGAACCCTAATCCGGCTTGTACTCGAAGCCGGTCTTGACGTGCGGCAAGAGGACCTGCTTCAGACAGAGGCCGCCGACGAGGGGTCCCCAGACGAACGCGATCAGGGCCATCAGCCACGTGATGTCTTCCCACCCCGCGTCCATGGCCATGTCGAACAGGTCGAGCACGCCCGTCAGCAACACGAACAAGGGGAACGTGACGAGCGGAATGATCGCCACGATGCACCCCGCCACGCTCCACTGGTACGACTCCAGGGCCTGCATCTTCACCGACGCGATGGCGATGGCCCCCGTTTGCGCCAGGCCCAGCAGCAGCACGAACACGAAGAGCAGGACCGACCACGGCGTGTTTTCCTCGTCGAGGATCGTCTCGGCCGACCACCAATGCTGGTGCTTGTCCTTCTTGGTGACGAACTTCTTGGTGGCCTTCTTCACCTTCGCCACTTCCTCGGGCGTGACGGCGTCGTTGACTCTCCTGAGGAAGTCCTCGTAACTGTCAAACTCCCTGTTCTTCCAGAGCGTGAGCTTGGTGATCGTATCGGCGGTCGCCTTGCCTCTCCCCAACTCGGTCAACATCTCCTCGGTGAGCTTGAACTTGACCTTCTTTTTGTCCTTGTCCACGGCGGCCGGGGCGACGGCCACGGAGCCGTCCTCCTCCCTCTGGGGGAAGGCCACGGGGATCATGAAGACGACGAAGTAGCCGACCCAGCCGAAGAAGCCGACCAGCGCCGTGCGCAATAGCCAGTTCGCCGGCGAGACGATCGTTTCCTGCGTCGGGCCGCGCGGGTCCTTCGACTTGAGGTTCCTGAGGAGTTCGTCGGCCAGGTCGTCCCCCGCGTCCCGCTCCTCCTCGTCCTCGTCCTCGTCCTCGTCCTCCTCGCCGTCCTCCTGGCGCTTCTTCTTTCTCTTCTTCCGCTTCTTGCGCTCCTCCTCGGCCTGCTTCCTCTTCTCTTCGGCCTCGTCCTTGACGACGGCGTAGGTGCCCTCGTCCTCGTCGTCGTCGGCGGCCGCGGCGGCGGCGGGCTTCTTGGCCACGGCGGCGGCGGGCTTCTTGGCCGCGTCGGCCTCGTCCTCGGCCGCCTCGCCGCCGGCCTTGAACATCTCCTCGCACTTGGGGCACTTGACCATCTTCCCCGCGGGGACCGGCTTGGCCGGCTTGAGGGTGGAACGGCACTTCGGACAGGTCAGCTTGGCAAGCGGCATGATCGCCTCGGTGGAATTGCAGATTGCAGATTGAAGATTGAAGATTGGAACAACCGTCCTTCCGGTCCTTCAATCTTCAATCTGCAATCTTCAATCTGCAATCGTATCGGGTCAGCCCGGCTTCCGCCAGACGGTGATGACCGCCGGTTGACCGAGGACGCGCACGTCGACCTGCCGGAGCAGTTTCCAGCCGGCCGCCCGCGCCGCTTCGCGCAGCGGGGCGTCCTCGCTGACGAGCAACACCGCCCGCCCCCCCGGCTTCAGCACGCGGTCGTATTCCGGCACCATCCTGTGGTAGAGGGGGCCGACCTCTTCCGGCCGGCTGAGCTGCTTGCCGAAGGGCGGGTTTGACACGATCTGATCCGCGCTGGCGTCGTCCAAAGGCAGTCGGACGGCGTCCCAGCGTTCCAGCCGCGCCGGGCCGAGGTGGCGCAGGTTCGTCTCGGCGGCGCGCACGGCATTCGCTTCCTGGTCGCCGCCGCAGACTTCCAGCGTGCCGAGGCGGTGCCGGCGGGCGTAAGCAATCGCCTCGCCCAGGATGGTGCCCGCGCCGCACATCGGATCGACGAGGCGCATGTCGGGCCGCGGTTCCGCCAGGCGCACCATCGCGGCGGCAACGGTCGGCCGCAGCGACGCGGGCAGGTGCTCCTGCTTCCAGCTGCGGTGGCGCATGCTGCGGTCCGACAGGCGCAGGCCGCACACCGCCGTTCGGCCGTCGATGGTCAGCCACACCTCGACGGCCGCGTTTTCGCCGACCGGCCGCCAGCTCGCCGGGAAATGACCGGCCAGCCCGCCCGCCAGCGCCTCCAGCGCGTCCACGCGCCGGTAGCCGTGCTGCCCATGCATCTGTGCCACCAGGTGATAGCTCGGTTTGCCCTTCGGCTTGGGCCGCAGCGCGTGGTGGATGGCCAGCAGGCGGCCCCAGTCGGCATCGTGGGCCGTCCAGCGGCGGATCGATTTCAGGTCCTCCGCCCGGTAGGTCAAGGCGTCGCTGCCCCAGGCGAGCAGGAAAACGTCCTCGGTGGTACTCAATTCCAGGACGCGCTCGACCTCCGGCGCCCGGAAGACGACGAGCCCGTGGCCGCTCTTTTTCACCTCGCCGCCGAGGTCGTCGCTGATCTCCTCGGCGGCGATGGCCTCCAGTCCGGGCAGGACCATCGCGTACAGCGGCGGCGGTTCGGCGGGGGGACGGCGCGGGGGCATGGGGGTCTCCGTTCGCCGCTTGCGGCTTGGCGTTCGCTTCATCCCTCGATGGTGAGAACGCTAAGCCGCAAGCGGCTGAGGGGCTTGGCCTCGCCTTGCGTGGCCTGGCGCCCTTGGTATAGTAACAAATTCCCCGCCCTATTCGCTCGAAGGCCCAGACGCACTTCGGCCCGACGACGAGGGACAAGGGAGAAGGGACAAGGGAAACACGCATGGTTGAGCCGATGCTGATCGATCTGAAGTCGTTGTTGGTGGAGCGCGAGGACTGCGACGCGGGCACGGTGCAGAAGCTGCGCGAGGCGCTGGCCCAGGGAAGCAACCAGTATCGCGCCCTGCGCGACGTGACGGAATCTCTCAAGAAGAAACTCGAAGGCGCGACCGGTACGGCCGCCAAGAAGTGGCACCTCAAGCTGGGCATCGCCCAGTTCTTCCTCGGCCACACCGGCGAGGCTGCCGACAACCTGCGCCAGGCCGAGGGGGCCCTCGCCGGCTTCTACCTCGGCCGCTCGCTGGTGTCGCTGCACCACCTCGACGAGGCGCTGAAGGCCTTCGACAAGGCGGAGAAGTCGGGCTACACCTCCGGTCAGGTGCAGCTGCAGCGCGCCGGCATCCACCGCCAGAAGGGCGACCTCCAGGACGCCCGTAGCGTCCTGGAGAAGTTGAAGGACGGACAGGCGCACAACCCCGAGTACCACTTCCAGCTCGGCGCCTGCGACCTGGCGGACGGCAACAAGGGGCAGGCGGTCACGCACTTCGAGCGCGCCGTCGAACTCGACCCCGGCCACAGCGCCGCCCTCTTCCAGCTCGGCCACATCAACGACCAGGCCGGCAACGACGACGAGGCCATCGACTACTACGAGCGCTGCCTCCTGCAGCCGCCCATCCACGTCGGCGCCCTCAACAACCTCGGCGTCCTCTACGAGGACAACGACAAGTACGACAAGGCCGCCGACTGCTACAAGCGCATTCTCGGCTCCAACCCGATCGATGAGCGCGCCCGCCTGTTTCTCAAGGACGCCCAGGCGTCGCAGACGATGTACTACAGCCCGGAGGAGGAACACTCGTTCCGCCAGTTCAGCCAGGTGCTGGAGATCCCCGTTACCGACTTTGAACTGTCGGTGCGCAGCCGCAACTGCCTGAAGAAGATGAACATCCGCACCCTCGGCGACCTGACGCGCGTCACCGAACAGCAGCTCCTGAGCAGCAAGAACTTCGGCGAAACCTCGCTGCTGGAAATCAAGGAGATGATGACCACGAAGGGCCTGCGCCTAGGGCAGTCGCTGGAAGAGGGTGTCACGGGCGGTCCCGACCTGCGCTACCGGCCACCGACCTCGCTGAGCGAGGAGCAGCAGGCGGTGCTGAGCAAGCCGGTGACCGACCTGAACCTGTCGGTGCGGGCGCGGAAGTGCATGAATCGCCTCGGCATCAACACCCTCGGCGACGTGATCCAGCGCACCGCCGACGAGCTGCTGGAGTCAAAGAACTTCGGCATGACCTCGCTCAACGAGGTGCGCGAGAAATTGGGGCAGTTCGGGCTGACGCTGCGCGGCGACTGATCTTTAGCCGCTTGCGGCTTAGCGTTCGCTTCATACCGAGGAAGCGAACGCTAAGCCGCAAGCGGCTTACTGCTTATGGCCATCCGCTTTCAACTCCTGCACACCGACCAAGCCGCCCGCTGCGGGCATATGGACACCCCGCACGGCCCCGTCGAAACGCCGGTCTTCATGGCCGTCGGCACGCAGGGGACCGTCAAGGGTCTGACGCCGGCACAGCTCCGCGACGTCGGCGTCCAGGTCATCCTCGGCAACACCTATCACCTGGCGCTGCGCCCCGGCGCCGACCTCATCGCCGACCTCGGCGGACTGCACCGGTTCAGCGGTTGGGACGGCCCCATCCTCACCGACAGCGGCGGCTTCCAGGTCTACAGCCTGGCCCAGTCGCGCAGGATCGACGACCGCGCCGCCGTCTTTCGCTCGCACATCGACGGGGCGCTGCTGGAGCTGAGTCCCGAGTCGGCCATCGCCATCCAGGAGAAGCTCGGCTCGGACATCGCCATGTGCCTCGACGAGTGTCCGCCGTTCGGCACGCCGCCGGACTACCTGCGCGTCGCCGTGCGCCGGACGATCCACTGGGCGGAGCGCTGCCGCGACGCCCACCGGCGGCCGGACCAGGCCCTGTTCGGCATCGTCCAAGGTGGGACCGACCTGGCGCTGCGGGCGGAGTGTGCCGAGGCACTGCGGCGGCTCGATTTCCCCGGTTATGCGCTGGGCGGTTTCAGCGTCGGCGAGACGCCGGAGCAGATGGCGGCGGCGCTGGCGCCGACGGCGGAATTGCTGCCGGCCGACCGGCCGCGCTATCTCATGGGCGTCGGCCGGCCGCAGGACATCCTCGCCGGGGTGGCGGCCGGCATCGACCTGTTCGATTGCGTGCTGCCGACACGCAACGGCCGCAATGCCCAGGCGTTCACCGCCGAGGGGGTCGTGAGGATGCGTAACGCCCGGCACCGGCGAGATTCGGCCCCCCTGGAGTCCGGTTGTGGCTGTTACACCTGTGTACGTTTCAGCCGGGCCTATTTGCATCACCTGTTTCTGGCGGAGGAGATGCTCGGCCCGACGCTGCTGTCGCTGCACAACGTGGCGTTCTACTGCCGGTTGATGGCCGAAGTCCGGCGGGCGATCCGCGAAGGGCGCTTCGCCGAGTTTGCCGCGGTCAATCTTGCCCGGTGGCAGGCGCCCGCTTAGGATATGTCTTTTACGGCACCGCCACCCAGCGAAAGGCCTCGCATGCTCGCGACCCTTCTTCTGTTCGCCGAGGACCCGCCCCAGGGCCAACCGGGCTGGTTCGGGATGTTGCCCTTCATCGCCATCGCCGTCGTCTTCCTCCTGATGATGATGCGCAACTCGCGCCGCCAGGATCGCGACCGGCAGGCGATGCTCTCCACCCTGGACAAGAACGACAAGGTGCTGACCATCGGCGGCATCTACGCCACCGTCATCTCGGTCAGCCCGAACGAGGACGAGGTCGTCGTCAAGGTGGACGACAACACGCGCCTGAAGGTGACCAAGGGCAGCATCTCGCGCAACATCACCAAGGAACTCGCCGCGGCCCCGCCCAAGCCGGATGCCGCCTCGTCCACCGCGGTCACGACCAAGCCCAATAGCTAATTCGCCGCGGCGGCGCGTGCGCCGGCAGGGCTGCCGGCCGCCGCCACGGTGCGAGGTCCCCGACTCTCACTCGTCTCATCACCGATCATGAAATCGTTTACCTGGAAGATCGTTCTCTGTGTCGTCCCGATCCTGATCGGGATCTTGGTGGTCGGCCGAGCCTTCTCGCGCTACGAGAACGGCGAGGGCGGCTTCAACCTCGGCGTGGACCTCGTCGGGGGCACCATCCTCGTCTACGAGGTGGACGTGTCGCACTGGCCTGGCGGCGTCAAGCCGAACGACTACTCGGTGGCCAAGCTCACCGCCAGGCTCAAGCAGCGCATCGACCCCGCCGATCTCTACAACGTCCGCATCACCCCGCTGAGCGACACCCGCATCGAAATCGTCCTGCCGACCGGCGGCGTCAAATATGCCCAGGCTCAGGAGAGGAATTGGAACAACCTGATCGAGGAGGTGAAGCAGAAGTGGCCGCCCAAGGATCCGAATTCCGGGGCGTACAACGTCGGCATCGACCAGTGGGAGCAGCTCATCGACGCCGTCGCCAAGGAGCACGTCGGCCAGGCCGACTTCAAGCCCGATGAGGTGGTGAAGTTCGTCGAGGCCCACAAGCCCGGCAAGGGGGAGAAGCGCCGGGGCATGACCAGCGAGCGGGTTCAGGAGATCAAGGAGCTGATCTCGCAGCAGGGCAACCTGAAGTTCGTCATCCTGGCCAACGACCGGGACGACAAGGACGCCATCGAGGTGGCCAAGTCCTGGTTCGCCGACGCCGGCACCGACCTCAAGAAGCAGGAGGCGCTCAAAGTCGCTGCCGTCACCGGCAAGCCCCCGCCCTCGCCCCACCCGCCCAACGGCAAGTACTTCGAGGTCACGCTCGGCGACTCCAGGGGCTACTACAACTACAATTGGATCGAGTTGGGCAAGAACGAGCGCAACACCGTCCACCTGGACAACGCCTCCGAAAACGACCCCCAGGTCAACTCCCTCTGGCAGGCGCTGGCCGCGGCGCGTGAGAAGGATGAGGTCGTGCCGTGGCAGGGGGTCCTCTATTATAGCCGCAAGGTCGTCAACCCCGACCGGCTGCCGGAGGCGGACCGCGGCAAGAAGTACGAGTACTTCCTGCTGACGCGCGACTCGGGCATGGACGATCAGGGCCACCCGGTGCCCACCCTGACCGGCGAGTACCTCATCGACTCCAGGCCCGAGAGCGACGACAAGCACGGGATTGTCGTCTCCTTCCGCTTCAACAGCGAAGGGGCGCACCTGCTGTCGGACCTGACCACGAAGAACGTGCAGCGGCAGATGGCCATCGTGCTGGACGCCTACATCGAGTCGGCCCCGAACATCCAGCAGCCGCTCACCAACGGCGGCGGCATCATCTACGGCAGATACACCCAGGAGGACGTGGAGCGCATGGTCACGATCCTCCGCTCGGGTGCCCTGCCGGCAAGCCTCAAGCCGCAGCCAGTCAGCGAGAACACGATGGGCGCCACCCTCGGCGCCGACACGATCAAGTGGGGCACGATTTCCGTGCTGGTGGCCTTCGCCGCCGTCCTGGCCTTCATGCTCTTCTATTACCGCTTCGCCGGCCTGGTGGCCTGCGTCGCCCTGCTCGCCAACCTGATCCTGACCATCGCGGTCATGGTGCTCATTAACGCCACCTTCACCCTGCCCGGCCTGGCCGGCCTGGTGCTGACGCTCGGCATGGCCGTCGATGCCAACGTGCTCATCTACGAACGCTTGCGCGAGGAGCGCGAGCGCGGCGCCAGCCTGGCCCTGTCCATCCGCAACGGCTACGACCGCGCCTTCCCGACCATCATTGACACGCACCTGAGCAGCATCTTCACGGCTATCGTCCTTTACGTCGTCGGCAATGACCAGCTCAAGGGTTTCGGCATCAGCTTGACGGTTGGCCTCATCATCAGCCTGTTCACGTCGCTGTTCATGACACGTCTGATGTTCGACTTCTGGTT
>Ga0116223_10003205_pt1 | contig 14886 bp, 10 predicted proteins | sample Sb_taG_3_FD_90092 | JGI IMG/M metagenome (GOLD analysis project Ga0116223, IMG submission 90092) | Peat soil microbial communities from Weissenstadt, Germany - Sb_50d_a_PC metaG | ecosystem: Environmental > Terrestrial > Soil > Wetlands > Peat | place: Germany: Weissenstadt | collected 2010-09-21 | reverse complement strand
GTTCTTGCCGGGGTCGTTCCTCAACGTCGCCACCATCATTCACAGCGACGAGGCGCTGCTCGCCACGGGCTTCATCTTTACCGTGCATTTCTTCAATACCCACTTGCGGCCGGAAAAGTTTCCCATGGACATCACGGTGTTCACCGGACGCATGCCGCTGGAAGAATTAGAAAGAGACAAGCCGAGAGAGTATGAAGAGCTGGTCGCCAGCGGGCAGCTGGAAGAACACATGGAGGAGGCTTATCAACCAATCGTCACCCGTACGATTCGAGCCTTCGCCTGGGCAGCGCTGGCGGTGGGATTCAGCATTGTACTGTGGATCATCTATGCGATGTTGTTCGCATACCGCTAGCAGTCCATGGTGCAGGTTCGTATCAGGGCATCGCTTTAGCGATGCCGTGAATGCCGCGTTATGAACGCGCCTTCAGGCGCTGCGGCCGGAGATTCAAGTTTCACCGCCGACCGCTAGAGCCGATTTGCGGTTGACTGCTTTGCACTTGAATTTTTGCACTTGAATTAACGAGAAGGGTCTGGAAATGCGCGCGACTCGGGTTGCTTTGATTTACCTGGCTTTGATTTTGACTTCGGCCTTGGCTGCGGCTGCGCCCGCCGGAGACCAGGAATGTCTGGCGTGCCATGGCGAGGCGGGAATGAAGTCCGACGCCGGGAAGAGCATTTCGATCGACCCGGCCAAGCATGCAGCCAGCGCCCACGGGGTTCTCGGCTGCAAGGACTGCCACACCGCCATCAAAGAGTTCCCGCATCCCGCCAAAATCGCCAAAGTGCAATGCGCCACCTGCCATGCGGACGAGGCCAAGTCCTTCCCTGCCAGCGTCCACTCCGTCCTCGGCGAATCTGCGTGCGCTACGTGTCACGGCAGTGTGCACGAGCTCACCACGGCGGAAAAACTGATTCCCGGAAAATGCGCGGAGTGCCATGCCGAGGAAGCGAAGGATCTCGCATCCAGCATCCACGGGCAGGCCGCGAAAAACGGCGACCCGGACGCGCCCAAATGCGTGTCCTGCCACGGTGCCATCCACGCCGTGAAAGAGTCCAGCGAAGCGGACGCGACCAATGCCCGCAAGAACATGGCGGATACTTGCGCAAAGTGCCACAGCGATGCGGGGTTCTTGTCGCGGCACAAAATTCCGGTGGCGCATCCGGTGGCTTCCTACAAGCAGAGCGTTCACGCGCGTGCAGTCGCGCTCGGCAAGGAAGCGGCAACGTGTTCCAGTTGCCATGGCAGTCATGACATCTATCCCGCCACCGATCAGCGATCCAAGGTCAATCACTGGAAAGTGCCAGGGACCTGCGCGCAATGCCACAAGGAAATCGCCCGGGAGTTCAACGAGAGTGTCCACGGGGAAGCGGTCAAGAACGGCGTGCGGGATGCGCCGGTTTGCATCGACTGCCACGGCGAGCACTTGATCATGGACCCGAAAAACCCGGGCTCACCCTTAAATGCCGAGAATGTTTCCGCGCAGACCTGCGGGCGTTGCCATGGCGATCCCCGTCTGGCACTGCGCTATGAATTGCCAGTGGATCGCCTGACCTCCTACGCCGCCAGCTATCACGGACTGGCCCTCCAGGAAGGGAAAGTGACTGCGGCGAATTGCGCTTCATGCCATGGCGTGCACGCCATTCTCCGTTCGAGCGACCCGCGCTCGACCGTGAATCCCGCAAACCTCCGGAAAACATGCGGGGAATGTCACAAAGGCGTGGCCGAAGCCAAATTCACCGTCGGTCCCATCCATGTGCAGACCGGTGCGGGCCCGAATAACCCGGTGGTGGAGTATATTCGCTGGACGTACTGGGTGCTGATCCCGGTGACGCTCGGCTTCATGCTGCTGCACAACCTGCTGGACTTTCTGTCGAAGCTCATTCGGCGCCGCCCGCGCCGCGAATCCGGTGAGACGGTGCTGCGCATGAACTTGGGGTTCCGCATCGCGCACTGGGGCATCATGGTGAGTTTCCCGACGCTGGCGTTCACGGGATTTGCCTTGAAGTATCCGGAGTTTTGGTGGTCCAAGCCGCTGCTGCTCTGGGAGTCCGCTGCCGGTTGGCGCGGCGGGCTGCACCGCACCGCGGCCGTCGTCATGCTCCTGGCCATCTTTTACCACTTCGTGCATCTGGCGCGGAACAAGCGCGATCGCTCTTTCCTGTGGGCCATGATCCCGACGATCAAGGACGCCACCGACATGCTGCAAGTCTTCCGCTACAACCTTGGCCTCACAAAACAGGAGCCGAAGTTCGCGAAATTCAACTATGCGGAGAAGGTGGAATACTTGGCCTTCATGTGGGGGTCCGTCGTCATGGCCGTCTCCGGTTTCCTGCTGTGGTTCAACAATTATGCCCTGCGCCATTATCCGAAATGGGTGACGGACGCGGCCACGGCAGTGCATTGGTATGAGGCGATCCTGGCCACCTTCGCCATCATCATCTGGCACCTCTACATGGTGATCTTCGATCCCATGGTCTATCCCATGGATACCGCCTGGCTCAACGGCAAAATCCCAGCCGACCATTACCGCCATTCCCGCCCGGAGTATTTCCGCGCCCTGGAACGGGCCCACCTGGTCGAGCTACCCACCGAGCCTTCCGGTTACAGAGACGAGCAGGGAACTGCCGACAGTTCAGGCGACAAAGAGTGAACTGTGGCCCAAATGAGTTGTCATCCTGAGCGGAGTAGCCGCGTCGCGAAGCGAAGCAGCTACGTAGTCGAAGGACCCCCTACATGTCCAACGCCCTCCGCGAAGTGTCAAGACGTCCTCCCCGAGACCCGTGTAGAGCGGACACTCCTGTCCGCTGCCTCTGACTCTAATTCTTAATTATTGCCTGATAGTTACCAGATAGTACCCGTACCCCCCTCCCCCCCGGCCTCCTAGAATCATCGAGTTAGCGTCAATTTCCGGGACTTGGTCTTTGAATCATAAGGACTTATATCAAAGTATTCCGGAATAAGGACTTAGGAGAAATCCCGTTCCTGTTCGTGTTTTCAAAGAGCGCCGACTAGTGGGGCTGGGGCAGCTTCGAGGAGCGTCTTGGTGACGGGCACACCTCGGGCCTGCCACACAGGTCGATCTCCATTGTCGACGACGGATGGTTGGGAGTCTGTGATGGTGCTCACTGGGCGTTTGCGATGAAAAAAAGTCAAAGGTCCCGCCCGCGCGAAGCTTGGACGGGCCACCCGCCCATCAACGCTTCTCTTTTTCCTTTACACAATGTCCCACACGATGCTATATACGAGCGGTACACTTCTCGCCTCCCCGAAGAGCACTTCCCACCGCGGGACGCAGCACCCCCTGAGGCGAAAAGTCGGGCTCACGAACGTTTGGTTTGCTCGAGCGCAATTCAGACCCAATTGGAACGCTAAAAGCCAGTGCTTGGGCAGCCCCGAAAAGGAGATACCCCATGTCAAAGCGTTGGTCGCCATTCTTGGTTATCACACCAATCGTCGTATTAAGCCTCTTGCTACCAATCGCCGTCTCGAACGCACAAGCAAAACCAAAACCAAAACCAGTTTCTGCCGACAAGGTCGAGCTTAACACCGTAGTGCAAGCGATCAAGGACGCGCTAGACGAATCCGACAAATATGAGGTGCCGGCTTTCCCGCCATTTCAGAGCGCAACTGTGTCTGTCGCGACAACAGTAGAAAAGGAATTGGGCGGGCAGCTAAAACTCTTTGTCTTTAACGTGGGCGCTGTGCAAACCGTCGACAATGCATCGACCTTAACATTCGAGCTATTACCGCCAAAACCCCCGACCGTTGCTCACGTTCAAGCATTCAACCCGGTGGATATAAAGAACATGTTGGCCAAAGAGATAACTGCGGCCAAGCTTGGTTTCGTAGCGGCAAATGCTCAGACCAAAGCCCTTCAAGCCGACAAGGTAGAGATCGAGATTGAGTTTACGGTGAAAACGCAGGGATCTGGAGGAGTAGATACTGGCACAATTCTGCCTGTCGGCATAACGATTAACGGTAAATACTCGCAGAAGAGTGGCAATACCATAAAGCTTGTCTTTAGCAATAGAGCGCAATGAACAAGAACGTCTTAACCATCGGTTTTCTAATAGTGGGGATTCTCGCTCTCGTCTCAGTATATGTGTGGCGCGAGGATCTCCACAAAGCGATATTCCATGGTCCGTCGAGACATGTAGAATCTAAACCGCTAACACCGGAGCAAACTAAGCGAGGAAACCGGCCTATCTACTTAACTGTGAGACTTCGGGGCGACGTACGACCGACAACATTACTCTATCTGAGCCGGGTCACTGAGCCAGATATTGTGACAGCTAAGTCCGGAAGTGATTTGGATTCGCTTCTTACAGAATACTACGGGCCAGCTAAACCCGACCTTCGTAAGCTTCTCCGTAAGCTTCTCGTTGACGCAAATCCTGGAGCATTCACTCGGGATAAAACACCACGGCTGGCGACCGATTCAGTGAAGTTCCCGGCTGGTCCGAAAGTGACTGGGCAAACAACTGTGATCCCACGGTTCTCCGGGACGCTACGTGAACTTGCTCAGCTCACGATGGGCAACAACGGGGACACTACTAAGACGGCAGTCGTGGATGCGAATCCAGAACTGAAAGGCCAGTGGGATTTACAGGTGAGCGGTACTGTGACCCTTCCGTACACTACGACCTACTTAAGCTATGTGATGCGGACGAGGTCTCTCAGTGAAGCGCGGGCCGTGGTGGATGAATTGAACTCGGTCCGCGATCCGAGGAAACGCGATCCAGCAGTGCTTTCAGTGGAAGCGAGCTACGGGTTTGAGTCGGTTCCCTATTGGACACTAGCGAGTGTGCCATCTCCTGCTATCTCGCCATCAGCTGTTATCCCGAACTTGGTCACGCCACCGCCAAAGTGGCCATTCCAGGATCTCCCGGACAAATTGAAAGACCTGGAGCAATCTAGATTGCCGAGTCTGGCGCTGATCGCTGTTGTTGATACTGGAATTGCGCGCGGCGCGGAGAAGATGTTTCCTCTCTGGCACAACGATCTAACAAACGAAGGAAGCCTCTCGGATCGTTGCCAAAACGACGTTTACGGCTGTAATTTTCTTCAACCAACCAGGGCTCCCTTAGACGATTGCGAAATTCCTGCGGAATACCATCATGGAACCCATATTGCCGGTTTGGTATCAGGACGGCTTTATGCCGGGAAAGACGAACTGAATAGCCTGATCCGACTGATGATTCTGAAAGCGGCTGATGAGAATGCAGAGCTGAAACCGGGCAATGTCGACAAGGCTCTTGACTATGCTGTTACGAACGAAGCTCGCATAGTTAATCTTAGTCTGACGGGTGCCGACTCTCCAGCTGTAGATGCGACGATAAGTGCGGAGAAGAAACATGTCTTATTTGTCGCCGCAGCAGGCAACCCATCGAGTGGAAAAGGGGCTGACCTTAGCGATCCGAATGACACGTCACCTACCGGATTTCCTGCACTCCTCTCGAAAAGTTACGAAAATGTAATCGGCGTTGCCTCACACAATCCGGGGGGGCAACTTAGCGAATTCTCAAATTATGGAAAGGATACGATCGATCTGGCTGCCCCAGGAGAGGGCATTCCATCTTTGGTAGACGCAAAGGCAGAACCAAAGTCGTTCAATGGGACGTCCCAGGCTACGGCCTTGGTCAGTTTGACTGCTGGCATTCTATATTCGCAAGGGATCGTGAGACCCGATCACATCAAACACAGAATTTTGGCTTCAACCGATTTCAAACCCGATCTGAAGGATAAGGTAGTCAGTGAAGGTGTGCTGAATGTGAGCAAAGCTTTGCAGTTCAAAGTCGACCTCGTTCAGTTTAAGGATCTACATGTCGAGTCAGGTGTGCTACTGCCGTTCAGGATTCCGGATGTCAAATACGGCGAATACTCTATTCCCGTTGAGCTGAGAAAAAACCTGTACAAGATTGTTCCTCACTATTCTGAAAAGCCAGGTGAGGAGATCCGCGTCACATTCTTGGAGGGCGGTAAATTGGTTAATGGGTATACCAGTTCTTTAGTAGGTAAAAAAATCGGTTTCAAAAAAACAGGAGACACGGAACGCTATATACCGCTTGAGGATATTCTAGACATCGTACCCCGGCAATGGAGCGGCGCTGGAAGTAGAGACCGATAGAGTCGCTGGGCCGGCTTTTGAGCTTACCCTTATCGCTCTCTTGGATCAGCACATTTGATTGACCGCTTGCGAAGCTCGCGGGTGGCCCGTCCAAGCTTCACGTGGCCGCGGCCTTTGACTTTTTTTCATCACAAAACGCCCGGTGCGCACCATCACAGACCTCCAACCGCCCGTCGGCGACAATGGAGATCGACCTGTGGCAGGGCAGAGGTGTGCCCGTCACCAAGACGGCCCTCGAACCTGCCCAGCCCCACTCCTGCCGGCACCTACAGCAACCCAAATCGCAAACCCGGGGGACGACACCCGACCGGGTGCCCGCCCACCAAGAAAATGAGTTTTGTAATAATTACAGTGTAATAAGTACCCGCTTGTGTCTCATTAACCACAACCGACACCGAGTGTTATCAACAACTTACAACCCCACCCCTCGCCCAAAAATCCGCCGCGTTTTTGCAAGTACATACATAACTATACGTACAATTACACCTGCACAAGTGTTTCACGTGGAACATTGTACGTACAATGATGGGAAACCCGGTCAGCGGAAGTTGTAGACGACGAGGACACGCTCTCAAAAGGAACGGGGCCGGTAGGAGGATGACCGGCCCCGACGAGGCGGGTGGCCCGGCCCAGCGCAATCATTTGAGCTCTCGAGGGTGCCCCGGCCAAGCTTTGCTTGGGCGGGCCTACGAGGCTGGATGCTTCTTTACTGTTAGAAAAATACCTGACTGCTCTCGCTTTCGCGCGGTCCACTGCGACTCGATTTCTACTTGGCCCGCTTCGCCGCCGGCATAATGACAGACTACTTCCTAGGCGAGACCGGGCCAGTGCGAGTGTACGAGTGGGATGTGCTTAGGATGAAGGTCCGACCTCCGGCCGCGTAAGGCGAAATCCAAATGGTGTCGGCTGCTCGGCAGGCCACTTCTCGAAAAGCGCGAGAAATGGCGCACCCCCAGTTATTTCGGTCAATGTTAAAAGACAAACCCGATATACTTCCCCGTTAAAGTGGCCCACCCGCCACGCTGAGGAGTGGGGCGGCGCACACGCCCACCCTTGCGCAAAGGACGCGCAAGGATGGGGCACCCCCAGCGCTAGTTGTGCAAGCGAGGTCAAAAGCCTCGGCCACCCGCCCCACCCGCCACGAAGTTCTTCCGTAAGGCGACGCGGTACGAGCCTCTAACTTTCGCCAGTTGAGCAGGTTACCAAGAAGACTCCAGTTCAGCACCATTGCCTAATCCTCCGTGTTGCTGGTGCCGATAGGCTGTACAAAGGCATGTAGCTAATGCCTCTCGAATGGTAAGACAACACTCCCAAATTCAATGGACTAGGAGCGCCCATGCCGGAGCCGCATGACAAAGTTGGCATCTCCACGATGCGTGGAGTCGGGATTGAATCGACACAGGTTCTGGAAAGTCTGCCGGACGGGATTACCATCCAAGACAGAGAGTTTACGGTTATTTACCAGAACCACGCCATGCTCGCTGCGTTCGGCAATCAAGTCGGAATGAAGTGCTATGCCGCCTACGAAAGGCGAGATGCGAAATGCGAGGGCTGCGGTGTTGCCAGGGCGTTTCAGACCGGACAGCCAACCTTGGTGCTTCGAACTGCCTTCGACGCACAAGGCGGGACCTCGTATTGGGAGAATGCTTGTTTTCCGATTCGCGATGAAACCGGAAACATTGTCGCCGCCGCAGAAGTGTGTCGAAACATCACGGACCGTGTAAGTCTGGAGGACGAGGTCAAGCAGAGGAATATCGAGCTGGGTCAGCTCAACAAACAACTGCAAAACCGGAGTGCGGAGTTGAGCACAATGTTCCGGCAGTTGGAAAAAGAGGTCGAACAACGTGAGCGGGCGGAGATCGAGCTCAGGCAAGCCCAGAAGCTCCAAGCCGTTGGCCAACTGGCTGCGGGGATTGCTCATGAAATTAACACGCCGGCCCAGTTCGTGGGCGACAACATTCGCTTCCTCGCAGACAGCTTCGACGCCGCGCAGCAGCTGATGACCAAGTACCGGCAAGCGATCAAAGCACTGATCGCCGCACCCGGGTGCGAAGCGGTCACCCAAAACGTAAGGGAGGCCGAGGAGGCCGCCGACCTCGCCTACCTGGAAGAGGCGACTCCCGCAGCGTTCAGAGACGCCCTCGACGGAATCTCACGGATCACCACCATTGTGAGCGCAATGAAGGAGTTTGCCCATCCGGATCAACAGGAGAAGAGCCCGGCAGATCTGAATCGAGCGTTGCAGGTCGCATTGACCATCGCTAGGAACGAGTACAAGTACGTCGCAGACGTCGAGGAAGAGCTCGGAGAGCTCCCACCAGTGACATGCCACCTCGGCGACATGAACCAAGTCTTCCTAAACCTGTTCGTCAATGCGGCGCATGCCATCTCTGAAGTTGTCGCCCAGAGCGGCAACAAGGGGCGCATTCGGGTGCGGACAACGAAAGAGGGCGACAAGGTGCGCATCGACATTGCCGATACGGGATGTGGGATCGCGGAAGCGATCCGGGAGCGGGTGTTTGAACCGTTCTTCACCACGAAGGAGGTGGGTCGCGGCAGCGGTCAGGGTCTGGCCATCGCGCGCTCCATCGTCGTGGACAAGCACGGCGGTTCTCTGACGTTCGAGAGTAGGGTGGGCAACGGCACCACCTTCACCATTTGGCTTCCGGTCAATGGATCGGCGGCTGCACCAGCGGCCCCCACTTCGACTGATGCGGCGATTTCGAGCCTTGACGGCAAGCCTGCGTAACCTGACCTAGACATGGTCTGAGTTACGGAGGCTTGCCCGAAGGGACACGGAGTGTCGGACATGTAGGGGTCCTTCGACTACGCAGCTGCTTCGCTTCGCGAAGCGGCTGCTCCGCTCAGGATGACATTTTTTTGTGGGGGCTGAAACATGCTCTCAAAAGGAACGGGGCCGGTAGGAGGATGACCGGCCCCGACGAGCGGCTTATCTTACTTCGCAATACCTTTACGCTGTGATCAGCGATTCTAACGCAACGCGATCGGGAATCACAAGCGTAGAGCCGCTTTGCTGGATGAGACGCTGCTTCTTGAAGCCCGCGAAAAGCCGGCTGACCGTCTCGCGCGAAGAGCCGATCATCTGCCCGATCTCTTCGTGAGTCAAGGCCAACTTCATTTGGCTGGGGTTCTTGGATGTGGTGTTCTGGTCGAGCCATCCGACTAGCAGCCGAGCCAGTTTTTCGCTGGCCGAATCAGAAAGGATGAGGTCACGGATTTCGCGGCAAGTGGAGGCGTAATCCTGGCTGATGTGCTGCGTTACCCACAGGGCAAACTCGCCGTGCTGGCGCATGAGGTGCAGCAAATCGTTGTGTCGCAGGAAGCTGATCTCGGATGGCTCCTGGGTCTCGGCCGTCGCTTCATAGGGGCGTCCGGAAACAACCGCGGCTACTCCCAATGGGCAACCGGGGTCGACAATACGCAGAATCAGTGTCCTGCCGTCGCTGCCGCAGATGGAGAGCTTTACCCGGCCTCGACGCACGATAAACACTCCGCGCGGAGCCTGCCCTTCCGCGAACAATACCGCTCCCGTGGGGTAGGTGGTGGTGAGGGCTTCTTGCTCCAAGGTATCGGCTATGGCTGGAGGAAGATCGCAAAAGGTCTTGTCCGCCGTCGCCAGTTTCTGGGCGTCGTTTACGACATGTGTGGCCATTTGTTGCCTCCGCTGACAGGTTACTGTGGCAAGTCCGTCGCCACTTCTTCTCAGGCGGCGTCAGACTTCGGTTAAAGTCGTATAAGTTAAACAAAATAAATTGGTTAACTTGATATTGTGAGATGCGGCCATGTCCGCTTCCCGGCGGAGCTGATTGTTCGAAGTGGGTGGTTTCACACACCGATGTGTGATCTCCATCACCAACCGGTTGGTTACGCGACCGGGAGAAGGACGATCTGGGTTCGCCTGATTGTAGCTTCGGGTCACCAGTTTTCACCCCAATGTCGTATGGATGGTATTCAGCAGAGCGCTTCTGGTAAAAGGTTTTTCGAGGAGCGTTATGCCGCGCTTCAACACTTCGCGTTCCGCGATCAGTTCACCTGTGTAACCTGACATGTATACGACTTGCAGATTGGGGTGAGAGGCGCTCAGGCGCTCAGCCAATTCTGGACCGCTCATGCGCCGCATCACCACGTCGGTCAACAACAAATCAATTGGACCCGGATTAGACTCCACCCATTCGAGCGCCGACTTCCCGTCATCCGCGTCGACCACGGTATAGCCGTGTTCCTGGAGGAGCTGTCGCGTCAAGCTGCGCATGGTTTCATCGTCTTCCACGAGCAGGATCGTAGTCCCTTGCCGTTTCGGAGCGACGGTTTCCACGTCAGGCTGGGATTCGATCCCGATTTTGTGATCCGCGCAGGGGAGATAGATCTTAAACGTCGTTCCGTGTCCCAGCTCACTGTAGACCAAGATGTGTCCTGCGCTCTGCTTGACAATGCCATAGACAGTGGCCAAGCCCAAACCCGTTCCCTTGCCCACTTCTTTGGTGGTAAAGAAGGGCTCGAAGACGCGCGACGCGGTAGCTTCGTCCATGCCGCTACCGGTATCGCTGACCGCGAGCACGACGTATCTTCCTGCGGCCATGGCTTGATGCTGCTCGGCAAAGGCCTCATCGAATCTGGCGGCGCGAGTTTCCAGAATAAACTTGCCGCCATGAGGCATAGCATCGCGCGCGTTCACCGCGAGGTTTACCACGATCTGGTCGAGCTGGCCAGGGTCCGCCTCGATCACTGCCGCGGGTGATGTGGACACAATGAGAACCTCTACATCGTCTCCCATCAGCGGACGCAGGAGCTTGCTGATGTCCTTCAGTCGCTCGTTCAGATCGAGGACACAGGGGTGGATAGCGGAAGACCGGCTGAAGGTCAGGAGTTGGCGAGTCAAAGATGAGCCGCGTTCTGTCGCCTTCTTGATGTTCTCAATGTACTGCGAAGGTTCGGCGGCGGGATCAATGCGGTCGCGGAGAAATTCGGCACAGGCGCTGATGATTCCCAGGATATTGTTAAAGTCGTGCGCGACCCCTCCCGCGAGCCGGCCGATCGCTTCCATCTTCTGGGATTGATGAACCGCGCCCTCAGCCCGTTTCTGGGTCGTGATGTCGCGCGTAATTGCCGACGCTCCCACGATGTCGCCTTTCGCATCGCGCAGGGGAGAGACGGAAATGGAGACATTCAGGTGGCGATCGTCCTTGGTTACCCGCACCGATTCATAATGCTCGATTCTTTCCCCGCGCGCAATTTTCTGTAGAATCTCAGGGATTTCGTCGGGACGATCTTTGGGAGCTAGAAGGGATATGTGTTTTCCGACGACCTCTTCTGGCGTGTAACCATATATGCGCTCGGCTCCCTTGTTCCAACTGGTAATGGTGCCGTCCAAGTCTTTGCTGATGATCGCATCCTCGGAAGAATCGATAATCAAGGCCAGCCTCGACCGGTATTCCCCAAGTTGCTCGGCCGTTCTGCGATGCAGTTCTTCATTCGCCCGGCGCAGTTCTTCGGCGATTCGCTTGCGATCGCTGATATCGCGGATCGCACTCAGGACGAACATTCCATCCTCGGTGGAGACCGGGCTGAGACTAATCTCTACCGGAAATTCCGAGCCATTGCGCCGTCTTCCGTAGAGATCCAAATCCGCTCCCATTGGTCGCGTCTTCGGGGTTTCCGCGAAATTCTGGCGATGATGGTGGTGCTGGCGGCGATAGCGACTGGGGACGAGCAGTTCGACTTTCTGGCCAATCAATTCGTCGCGGGTATAGCCAAATAGCTCTTGCATTTGTGAATTGACTTGAACAATGGTTCCACCGCGATCGACGGCGACGATGGCATCCGGAAGGGTCTCCAGGAGATCGCTGGAAAGGAGAACTTCAGCCATGGTATTGGCTGAGAGTGGGGGCGCGGGTTGTTCGTAATCAGAGGGAGGTCGCGACATGACAACTCCGCCGTTCAACCTATCGGTCTCAAATCTATGCCGGAACCCGCTTGCCTGTAAAGTCGTGCTTTGCAAGCCATTGAATTCAAATGAAATATTCATCTGCTTCCAGCGGTGCGTGATCGCCATCACAAGAAGCGGTGACATTGGTAAGGGTAACTCCAAAGTGTCTTTGCAAGCCTGGTTGGGGAGTTGCCTGAGCCATGCAGATGGGTTCACAGCAGCTAGAAATACCCTCCGCTCCGGAGCCGGTCGTGACGGGCGGATAAGGACCACCAAGCTCACCATCCCGCAGACTATTCCGCAAAACGAGCATCGGCGCGCACTTGTCGTGCCCCGTGAGCACTGGTTGCCGGAACTGAAGTTGATAGTATTCGCCCCAGTCTTGTTTCGTGGCTTCGTTTGGTTCGCGCAAAGGCCTCAGTCAATCGTGGTCCGCCGACTAGGCTGGACGGAGCTGGTCTAGGCGCTGGGCTTCGGCGTACTCCTCACCGCCGGGTTTAGCTTCGTGCGATAGCTCGAGGAACATGCCCTGGCCTCGGGATTGGGTCCACGAAACAAGGCCTAAGAAACTTCCTTGGATGGTCTTCTGTCGGCCTGTGCCGTCAATTACACTCAGCATGGCGAGGAGAGCATGCCAGGTGCAACCATGCCAGGTGTAACCATGCGAGGTGCAACTGCGAAGGAACCGTCACGATCGGTGCTGGCCCCGGTGCGCGCGGTATTTCGGGCAGTGGTCGTGACGGTTGTGCCCGAGGCGAAACAACTGGACGAGCCCGGCTGGCTGGCGTTGGAAGAACTGCTGGAAGATGCAATCGAGATTCGATCGCCAGCTCTGCGGCGGCAGCTTCAACTCTTCCTGCGTGCGATCCAGTGGCTGCCGGTCGTGCGCTATGGCCGCACGTTTACCGCGTTGGGTGATGAGCAACGCAGCCGCGTCCTCCGTCACTTGCAGAATCACCCGGTGGAACGTATCCGCTGCGGATTCTGGGGGCTGCGTACCCTCGCATTTCTGGGTTATTACGGACGGCCCGAAGGCGCACACGCCATCGGCTATCGTCCCGATCCACGTGGCTGGGAGGCGGTGCAATGAAGATGAAGGGTCGCAGCCATGCTCGCCACAACTATGACATCGTTATCATCGGCTCCGGCGCAGGCGCAGGGACGGTCGCCCAGGAACTGTCGCCGCTTTGCCGCGACGGCGTGCGCATCGCCGTCCTCGAGAAGGGTCCGAAACTTCGCGATGAGGAATTTACCGGCCGCGAAGTGGAGATGGCGACAGCGCTCTACGAGGACGGTGGAGGGTTCCTGACCGCCGAGCAGACGATGACACTGGCCTTCGGAAGCGCGTATGGCGGATCAACGGTCGTGTATACGGGCACATCGCTGCTTCCCCCTGAACGAGTCCTCCGGCGCTGGAACGTGCCGGGCCTGACCTTTGCGGACGTGGAACAACGCGCGCGAAAGTATGTGGCGGAAAACAATGTCCACTTACTGGAGGAGTCGCTGCTCAACGAGAACAACCGGCTGTTCGTCGAGGGATGCCGGCGGCTTAGCTATCGCGTGCAGCAGTTTCCGGTAAACCTGAAAGGCTGCAGGGGATCGAGCTTGTGTAATCTGGGCTGTCCGAACCAGGCGAAACAAGGCACTCATCGAGTGCAGTTGCCGCGCGCGGAGCAAAATGGAGTGGAGGTTGTGACGCGCTGCGAGGTTCAGCGAATCGAAGCGCAGCGGATCGAAGACAAGAAGATATTTGCAAGGGTCAGCGAGAAAGCGGAAGGCAATAAAGGCGAGCCCTCGACGTGGGAACCGGGCGACTACCAGATCGACGCCAAGGTCGTGGTGGTTTGCGCCGGTGCGGTGAATTCTCCGGCGCTGCTGCTGCGGTCTGGATTTGGCCGCAGGCTGCCGCGATTGGGACGCGGGTTCACCTGTCACCCTGCGTTTATCATGGTCGCCGAACATGACCGGCCGATCACCAACTCTGTCGGTCACCCCAAGAGTTTCTACCTCGACCAGTTCGCCGAGAGCGATCATTTCCTGCTCGAGACCTGCATGTACTTCCCCTTTACCACCACCAAGGCGATGGTTGGTTTCGGTGAGGAACACAGTCGCTTTATGCGTGCCTTTCCGCGACTGCAGATGATCCTGGTGCTGGCGTGTGACGAGGTGGATGACCACAATCGCGTGACGGTAGATGGCGATGGGCGCCCCGTGGTTCACTACCGCTTCACACCGGAGGTGATTCGCGGCCTGGTGCAGGGCGCGATCACGTCGGCGAAGATCTCTTTCGCAGCCGGGGCGGTTCGGGCGCATGTGCCGGTTTCACACTCTCCGACAATCGAACGAGCGGACGCGGAACATCTTGACCAGATTGCGGAAAATCCGAACTTCAAACCCGGGAAGCTTTCAATCTCTGCCGCGCACTTGCAGGGAGGTTGCGCGATGGGAAGCGGTCCCGAGGATTCGGTGACCGATTCTTATGGCCGGGTGCATGGAGTTCCATGGCTGTATGTGGCCGATTCGAGCCTGTTTCCGAATTCGCTGGAAATCAATCCTTACTTGACCATCATGGCCCTGGCTGACCGTGTGGCGGAGACCATCCGCAAGAATATGAGTGCACTTCTATGAGCAAGATGCTATGAGCAGATGCTAGTACCGTGACCGCGAGATATTTACCGCAGGCTGGTGAATTGTAGCGCCGGCATCTTGCCGGCTGTCCCGAGGGCGTCGCGCCCTCGGCGCGGCGGGCGGGGATGCCCGCCGGACAGCCGCCGGGACGGCGGCGCTACAGTCATAACGCATCGGCCGACT
>Ga0116223_10003203_pt1 | contig 14886 bp, 10 predicted proteins | sample Sb_taG_3_FD_90092 | JGI IMG/M metagenome (GOLD analysis project Ga0116223, IMG submission 90092) | Peat soil microbial communities from Weissenstadt, Germany - Sb_50d_a_PC metaG | ecosystem: Environmental > Terrestrial > Soil > Wetlands > Peat | place: Germany: Weissenstadt | collected 2010-09-21 | reverse complement strand
AGTTGGTACGCGGGCGCCACCACGAACGGATAAGATGTCAGGTCGCGGTCCTCTGTCACCACGTCCACCGGCGCCATCATGCTCTTCAGCGCGCGGTAGTACTTCATCCAATGGCCGATCGTGTCCCACCGCGCCGTCTGCTTGTGGTTCTGGATGTCCCACCGGTTGCTGAAACCGATCAGGAAGGCGGTGCGGCGCGCGGCGTAATCGGCCGGCGGCTGCTGGCCGGCGCGATACCGCCCCCGCAGTTGCAGCACGTCGCGCATGGCCTCGGCGTATTCGCGCCCTCCCGGCGAAGGCGTCACGCCATCCGTCTCCACCAGCCCCTTGTGATACTCCTCCGACCCGAAGAGCGGCTGCCGGTAGCGGTACGTGCACACCAGCCGCGCCCCCGCGCCGAACGCCCGCATGATCCACATGTGGATCGCGCCCGGCAGCGGCCACGGATTCACCACCCCCCAGTTCACCTGCCCCGGCTGCAACTCCATCAGGCCGGAGATGCCGTTGATGGGCCGCATGAAGTCGTGCATGAAACCCTGGATCGCGCCGCTGCCCAGCCGGAATCCCAGCGGTCCTTCCTCCGGGAAAAGGTCGCCGTGCACCGGGTAATGCGTCCACGTGAACGCGTCCAGGTCGCGCGCCGAAAGCGTCGGATCCACGTCGCCGTGCATGGCCATGAAGTTGGTGGTGATCCACTGCCCAGCGCACGGAGTGCGCGCTTCTATGCAGGGAGTCCCGTACTTCCGCAGTATCCCGGTCTGCATTCTCAGGTAGTCGGCGGCCTCTTCGGCGAACCAGCGGTCCAGGTCGAGCAGCGCGTGCGGGCTCGGATCGCCCGGATGCTCCAGCAGGTTCGGCAGGTCGATCTGGTCGAAGTTCTGGTACATCAGCGACCAGAAGCGCCCTCCCCAATCCGTATTCAGCCGGTCGATGGCGCCGTACTTCCTGCGCAGCCACTCGCGGAAGCGCTGGGTGGCGGCGGGCGAGTAGGAATACTGTTTGTCGTAGTGACTCACCTCGTTGTCGAGCTGCCATCCCCAGACTTTCGGATTGTGCCCGAATCGCTTCGCCAGCGCGGTGTCGATGCGGGTGACATACTCCCGATACAGCGGCGCGCTCCAGTCGGCCTGCTCGCGCCCGCCGTGATTCATCGTCCGGCCGGTCGAGTCCACCATCAGGATCTCGGGATGCTTGCGCGTGAGCCAGATGGGCGGCGTCGCGCTGGGCGTGCACAGGATCACCTTGAGTCCGTTCGCCGCCGCCAGGTCCACGTTCTTCTCCAGCCAGTCGAGCTGGTACTTGCCCTCCTCGGGCTCCATGAAATACCAGGCGAACTCGCCCATGTGGACGAACTCCATGCCGAGCTTGCGGATGTTCGCCATATCGCGCGGCCACTGCGCCTCGGGCCACGCTTCGGGGTAATAGTAGACCCCGATGGTCATCAGGTTGGAAGGAGGAAACCAGTCGGCCGGCGCGGCCAAAGCCGTGCAGCAGAACGCCAGGAGCGAGACTCGCATTTTCATGATTACGTATTACAGCACAGCGCACCCCACTCCACTGCCGGCGCAGGACTGAACCAAAGTGGGGCGGACGCCCTCGTCCGCGCGCGACCCCCTGGTCGCGCCTCTGCCCGCGCGGCTGCCCTACTCGCGTGCGCGCACCTGGAGCAGCCGCTCCTGCAGTGCCGGAGAGAGCCCCGCCTCGATCTCCGCCGAGATGAGCCCAGCCTCGTCGATATCCTTCAAATGCACTTCATCCTTGAGGCGAAAGCTGGTCAGCTTCATGCGAACCAGATCGGCCAGCGGGACGAGCCGAACCTCACGAATGGTTCGATACCCTCCCAACTCCGGAGTTGCCTCGATGGATTCCGGTCGCACCTTCTCGCCCGAAAAGATCATGTGTACCGCCCTGCGGGCCGATGGCGCGCCGGCCTGCACCAGCATATCGACCCCGGCCACATGCCGGTATTCGAACCCGAAGGGTTCCACCGCCTCCGCGATCTTACGCAGATCCTCGCGGCGCACCACGATATCGATGTCCTTGGTCAAACGTCCGGCATCCGGCTCCGCCTCTTCCACGTAGAGATAGGTCGCCAAACCACCGACCACGCGATACTCGATCCCCGCCGAAGAAAAGGCTCTCTCCACGCGTTCTGCCAGTTCAAAGAGCTGTTCCACGCGTTTCTCGAAAAAGGAATTGACGAAGACTTCCACGACAGGCCTGCTCGAATTATGTCACAGCGCACTCAAATTTTCCGCCGCCACCTTCCACCCCTTCTGCGGAAAGCCCCCAGCCGTGCCCGCCACCATCGTCGCGACGGCCAGCAACAAAGCGCCATTCCCCGGCAGATACAATGGCAATCCCGCGCGCTGCGAATTGTGCCCGTTCCGCAGCCACGTATTCTTCGGCGACTCGATGAACAAAGCGTCAATCGCCATCTCGGGCTCCCCCAGCCGGGCCGCCGTCATCGCGACCATCGGGAAGTCCCATCCCCAAGTGTCCGCCCAGCGCCATTCCGCAAACACCTTGCGCAGCGTCCGCCGCATCGTCTCGGGATCCACACCGTCGCCCGGCAACAGTCCATATGCCCCGAGCATCGACGGATGATCGCGGTTCCTCTCGGTAAACGTCTGCGGGCAGTTCTCGTGGGCCAGGTAGACACCGTCCTTGACCGGCAGCGCCGAGAGCCTCGCCCGAACGTCGTCCCACTTCGCGTCCCGCGCCATGCCGAGGCGCTCTCGCCACGTTTGCGCGATCCCCAGCGCGTAGCTCCAATAAGCCAGCTCGAAGGTCGGGTTCCACGTCTCGCGCGGCGGATGGTTCTCCTGCGCGGGAATCACCGGCGGCCCGAGCACGTACCGTCCATCGCGCAAAACGGCGTAGCTCGCCATGAACTCGGCCGATTCCATCACCACGTCGCGGTAGCGCTCCAGCGTGGCCCGTCCGGGGTGGGCGCGGTAGCAGAGTTCTGCCATCCGGATGGGATGCGGCTGCTGCCAGATCAGCATCGGCCCCACCGGCGACGGACTGTCGCGCCCCTCCGGCCCCACCATCTTGGGCCAACGCGCGCCGGCGTATCCCTGCTGCCGCGCCTTCTCCCGCGCCGAGGGGAGAATCGTCCGATACCATCCGAGACTGCGCTCCAGCAGCGCCGTGCGGCCCCACAGCGCGAAGTGCGCCGCGTGCCACCAGTGCATCTCCAGGTGGAATTTCCCGTACCAACTGTTGCAGGTGAGCCCGGTCTCCTGCGGCGGCATCGACCCCGCGCACTGGATGGCGGTCAGGTATTGCGAAAGCACCACGCGACGCTCCAGTTCCCCCGCGCGGCGGTCCTGGCTGGCCGAAAAGTCGATGGCGCCGCCGCTCGACCAGAAGCGGTTCCAATGTGCCGTGCTGGCCGCACGCACGGCCGCCGCCGATGGCAGCGCCCCCGCCGCACTCCGCGGCGAGAACTGGCACACCAGGTCCGGCCCGGTCACCATGATCTTATGCGCGCTACTCAAGGCGGCTGGCCCGGCGATCCGCACCGTGTAACGATCCTGATCCAGCTCGCGCCGCACCTCGAGCGAATGCCTCTCCTGCCTCACGATGGCCGTTCGATGCCGCTCCGGCGATTTCCAGTCGGAGGCGTGAATCTCCGCCGATCCGTACGGAAACTCGATAGCCACCGAGAGCCGCCCGCCGTCCACCAGCGGCGACCGTATCGAGACCGCCAGTGCATCCATCTCCGGATGGCAGCAAGTCACCACACGGACCGGCGCGCCCCGCAATTGAAAGCGGCTCTCCAGAATTCCCGTCCAAAGGTCGAGTGTCTGCTCGATCTCCTTCACGTCCTCGGGCGAAGGCGGCCGGCCGTCCAGCCGCAAACCGATGCGCGCCAGATTCAGCCGGTGCGGGTTCTCGCGCAGCCACGCGAACAACCGCTCCTGTCCCTTGCCGCTGGTGGGATATCCAACCTGGCGGCCGTAAGTATCGAACATCTCCAAGCGGAGCTGGGCAGCGCCGAGCCCGTCCGGAGCCGGAAACGAGTGCCACCCCCACTGCGACTGCGTGCACAGCGGGATGGTCTTCTCGTAGAGTTGCGGAAACGTCTGCAGGCCGGTGAAATCCGCCGTGAACGCAAACTCGCCGTTGCCCACCGAGAGCGGCGGACTGGCATCCGCCTCGTGCAGCACGGGATTGTGGCGTTGCACCAGGGCGCGCCGGTCGATCCGCTGTCCATCGAACGCCGCCGCACACGCCGGCCCCAGCGCCAGCATCTGGCGGCGCGAGAGGCGCGTCACAACACGCCCGCGACTTTCAGCACATACGGAGCGCTTCCGCGGCCGTTCGCCGGCAGCTTCACCGTCAGTCCCTCCGGCTTCTGCGAGCACTCCAGCTTCCCGCGCCGAGCAACCGCACATCGGCCACCTTCCCCGTGCCCGTTCCCAGTGCCTGCACCACCGCGCCGATTGGTATGCATCCTTTACACCGGATTGTACCCAATCGGATGCGCTTGCCGTTATACTGGCCGTGCAGGCATCCTGAAAGCCGGTAATGCCCGATCTCACCCTGTCCCCCGTTGGACTCTTGATGGCGACCGCCATGTCGGTCACCAATGTCTTCACCGACGTCGCCCGCAAGCGCGCGCTCGACGGCCGCGACCTCATCCCCGCAACCTTCTGGATGCGCGTGGCCGTCACCGTATGCTTCGGGGTGGTCCTGCTCTGGCAGATCCTGCACGGAACACCGGTCGTCATTCGCGACGGCGGCGCCCTTTTCGGCCTTGCGCTACTGTACCTCGCGCCCATCCCCACCTTCCTGATCTACCTGGCGCTCGACGTGGGGCTGATCGCGTGCGTGATGTGGCTTTACTTCCGCGCCCTGCAAATCTCGCCGCTCTCGATGTGCGTTCCGTTTCTCGCCTTCACCCCGGTCTTTCTTATTCCCAGCGGATTCATCCTGCTGGGAGAACTGCCGTCGCCGCTCAAGCTGCTGGGCGTGGTGCTGATCGTGGTCGGATCGCTGGTCATGCACCGCAAGCTGTTCGCCGTCGGCTGGACGGCGCCCATCAAGGCCGTCATCCAGGAAAAAGGCAGCCGCTACATGCTGATGGTGTCGTTTATCTTTTCCATCACCAACCCGCTCGACAAGAAACTGGTGGTCATGAGCGACGTCTTCACCGAGGCGTTCAGCTACGGGCTCGGACTGTGCATCGTCTTCTTCGTGTGGGGCAAGCTGCAAAAGGCCGATTTCCGCAAAGCCGCCCGCAACAACGCCAAGTGGATTTCGCTGGCGGGACTTTCGGATGCGGTCTCGCTGCTGTTCCAGCTCGCCTCGTACACCTATATCGCGGTGGTGATCGCGGTGAGCATCAAGCGCGCCGGCATCATTCTCTCGGTCTTCGCCGGGTGGCTGTTCTTCCGCGAGCGCGGCATCACCGACAAGGTGATCGCCGCGTCGGTAATGTTCTGCGGCGTGCTGATCCTGTACTTGCCGCTCACCGCCACTCAGGCCGTCGGGCTGATGGTGCTCACACTCGCCGGAATGGCAGCCGCTTTGTACTCCACGCGGCAGCCGGACGTCCACACACAATGAAACTCACTGTCTCCTTCGTCGGGTGCGGCGGCATGGCCGCCCACTACCTGAACGTCTATCGCGACCTCGACTGGGTCCGCGTGGCTTCCTGCATCGACGTCAATCCCGAAAGCGCGCGAACCGCCGCCGACGCCGTGGGCGCCCCCATCGCCACCGCCGATTACAACGCCGCGCTCACTGACGACGTCGACGCCGTCATCATCAGCACGCCCAACTCGGCGCACCGTCCGCAGGCGGTCGCCGCCATCGAAGCCGGAAAGCACGTGCTGCTCCAGAAGCCGGTGGCTGCGAACCTCGAAGACGCCGAAGCCATCGCCCGCGCCGCCGGGCAATCCACCCGCACGGTGGGCCTCTACATGAGCTATTTCGACCAGCCGCTCATCCCCGATCTCCGCGACATGGTCTCGCAAGGCTGGCTGGGGGACGTGGTGCACTGTTACGCGCGCCTCATGCACAAGGGCGGCATGACGTGGTCCGAGGAAGCCCTGCGCGGCAACCGCACCTGGCGCGGCTCCATCGAAGAGACCGGGGGCGGCTGTTTCATCCAGCTCGCGGTGCACTACATCCACATCTTCGAGTGGATCGGCGGCGGCCGCGTGGTTCGGGCCGCCGGCTTCACGCGCAACCTGCACTGTCCCGGACTGGAGGGCGAGGACTTGGCCTGCGCGGTCTTCGAAATGGACTCGGGCGCGATGATCACGATCGACGCCGCCTGGTGCGCCGATGGCGAGGAACTCGCGGTACACGGCACCCTCGGCCGTTTCCACTACCGGGGCAATCTACTGGCGGTGGCCTCCAGCGCGGGACCGTTCCAGGGGCGGGTGGCGCGCTACTCCGGCGGCTTGACGCCGGCCTTCGGCGGTCCCCAGGGCGAAGAGCAGCGGATGGAAATCAAGCCGCCCGCGTTCGACGATATCGCCAACCCGCTGAACCAGCACCGCGCGTTCTTGGAAGCGGCGCGCGATGGACGTCCGGCGCCCGTGTCGATCGCTTCCGGTGTGCACGACATGCGGGTGGTCGCAGCTCTTTACGAATCCGCCCGGACCGGGCGAGCAGTGGAGGTGGGATGAAGCTCGGAATTGTCGCAGACGAAATCAGCCGCGACTTCGCGACCGCCGTGCGCATTGGCAAAGAACTTGGGCTGATGCGCTACGAAATCCGCAATCTCACGAGCGGCCGCGCTCCTATGTGCGACCCACAGGAGATGCGGGAGGTGGAGCGGATCGCGGCCGGCGAAGGAGTCGAGATTACGGCACTGTCTCCCGGCCTCTTCAAACTCACGGACGATGCCGCAGCGTTTGCTCGTGAGATCAGCGAGGTCTACCCCCGGGCGGCGGAGTGGGCGCACCGCTTGCAGTTGCCCGGCCTGATCGTGTTTGGATTCCACAAGCCCGGCAAGCCGGATCGGGTGGTCGACTGGCTCGCGGACGCCGGCGCACGCGCGCAGGCCGATGGCCTGCTGCTCATGATCGAGCCGGAGCCGATCTGCGTCGCCGATACCGGCAGCATCACCGCCGACCTGATCCGCCGCGCGGGTGTGCCTTCCCTTCGTATCAACTACGATCCCGGCAACGTGGCGTGGCAGACGGACCGCGACCCCATCGACGAGTTCGACGAAGTGGCGCCGCTCATCGCCAACGTCCACATTAAGGACTACCGGCCCGGGCCTACGTGGCTGCCGGCCGGCGAGGGCATCATCGACTACCGCGCCCACTTCCGTGCGCTGCAGCGAATCGGATACCAGGGCCCCATTTCGCTCGAGCCGCACATGGACGGCAGTGCGGAGACTACGCGGGCGTGCAAGAATGCATTCGAGAGCCTGTGGGAGGGAGCATGAAGATCACCCGTCGAAACGCCATCGGAATCCTGGCGAGCGTATCCACGGCGGCCCTGGAGCAGGAGGCTGCCGCACAACCGGCCAATGCGGTCGCGATCAACTGGCTGGGCGGCGCGCCTCCTTCGATCGAGAGCGGAGTCAGTTGGGGCATACCGTGGCCGCGGGGCGCGGTCCGCAAGGACCAGTCGTTCACCCTGACCGCGGGCGACGGCCGCGCCCTGCCGCTGCAGACCTGGCCGCTGGCCTACTGGCCCGATGGCTCGATGAAGTGGATCGGGTACGCCACCGTGGCCGGCCCCAATACCACTGGCGCACTGCGGCTCGCTCCCGGCGCCGCCTCGCCTGCCACCGCGATTCGGGTCGGCCAGACAGCGCAATCCATCGATGTCGACACCGTTGCGCTGCAATGCCGCGTCTCCAAGCAGGGCGCGGACTTCATCGACAGCATGACGGTGGGCGGCCGCGTGGTCGCTCGCCAGGGCCGCCTGGTTTGCACGCTGGACAACGGCTCGGAGTTTACCAGCAGCATCAAGAGCGCCACGCTGGAGCAAAGCGGACCCGTCCGCGCGGTGGTGAAGATCGAGGGCGTCCATCAGGGAAGCGCGCGCGAGTGGCTGCCGTTCACGGTGCGCCTCTATTTCTACGCCGGGCTCGAACAGGTCCGGCTGGTCCACACCATCGTCTTCGACGGCGACGATCAGAAGGATTTCATCCGCGGCCTGGGCCTGGTCTTCGCGGTGCCGATGCGCGAGCAGGTCCACAACCGCCACGTGCGATTCTCCGGCGAGAACGACGGCCTGTGGGCGGAGCCGATCCAACCTTTGACGGGGCGCCGCATCCTGGCGCCCACGGCTTTCGCCGATCAACTGGCGGGCAAGCGGATCGCCAACCGCGAGACGTTCGACGCCCGCGGCCGGAAGCTCTTGACCGACTGGGCGGTTTGGGATGCCTACAAGCTGGTACAGCCGACGGCCGACGGCTTTACCATCCAGAAACGCACCAATCCGCAGAGCTGCTGGCTCGATGCCGCCGCGGGGCGCCGCGCGTCGGGGCTGGTCTTTGCGGGCGATGTCTCGGGCGGGCTCGCCATCGCGGTGAAGAATTTCTGGCAGTCGTACCCTGGGTCGCTCGAAGTGCAGAAAGCCACGACGGATGCGGCCGACCTGCGCGTGTGGCTGTGGTCGCCCGACGCCGCGGCCATGGACCTGCGCCACTACGACACCAGGGCCCACGACCTGGATTCCAGCTACGAGGACGTGCAGCCGGGCTTCAGTACGCCGCACGGCGTGGCGCGCACCAGCGAGATGACCCTGTTCCCCAGCGGCAGCCACCCGGCGAAGGACGAGGTCGCAATGCAGGCCAAGACCGGCCAGGAGCCGCCCTTGCTGGTGGCCACTCCGCAGCACCTGCACTCCGCGCGCGTGTTCGGCATCTGGAGCCTGCCCGACCGCTCGGTTCCGGCCAAGGCGGCGCTCGAAGACCAGCTCGACGCGGCCTTCGCGATCTATCACAAGGAGGTGGAGCAGCGGCACTGGTACGGCTTCTGGAACTACGGCGACGTGATGCACCAGCACGACGGGCCGCGGCACATGTGGCGCTACGATATCGGCGGCTTCGCCTGGGACAACACCGAGCTGGGCACCGACCTGTGGCTGTGGTACAGCTTCCTGCGCACCGGGCGCGCCGACATCTTTCGCATGGCCGAGGCCATGACGCGGCACACCAGCGAAGTGGACACATACCACCTCGGCCGCTTCGCCACGCTCGGTTCGCGGCACAACGTGCGGCACTGGGGCTGCGGGGCCAAGGAGGCGCGCATCAGCCAGGCCGCCTATCGCCGCTTCCACTACTACCTGACCACCGACGAGCGCACCGGCGACATCATGCACGAAGTGGTGGACGCGGATTACAAATCGACCGAGATCGACCCCATGCGCCTGGCCTCGCCGATTACGACGCCGCTCCCCTATCCCGGGCGCGCCCGCGGCGGGCCGGACTGGTTGGCCTTCGCGGGCAACTGGATGACCGAGTGGGAGCGCACCGGCAATACCAAGTACCGCGACAAGATCATGGTTGGCATGGATTCGATTGCCAAGATGCCGTACGGCTTCCTCACGGGACCCGACCAACTCTATGGCTACGATCCGGCCACCGGCAAACTGTATGCGCTGCACGATCAGGTGGGCACCTACAACCTGGCCACCATCATGGGCGGCGGCGAGGTCGTCTTCGAGTTGAACGAGCTGATCGACCACGCCGGCTGGAAGCAGGCCTGGCTGCAGTACTGCCGGCTGCACACCGCGAACAAGGCCGTGATCGAGCGGGATAACACGACTGGCAACGAAGGCAGCGACGGCCAGTATTCCCGGCCGGGACGTCTCTCGGCGTACCTTTATATGCTGACCAAGAATCCGGCATTCGCCAAAAAGGCATGGAGCGGGGTGATGGGCGGGCCGAATCGGCCGCGCGGGGGGCGGTACTCGGTCACGAGCCTGAAGGGCCCCGACGTGCTGAACCCCCTCGACGAAGTGACCGGCCTTTCGACCAACAGCGTGGCGCAGAACTGCCTGGAGCTGATCGAGGTGTTGGAGATGTGCGGGGAGCAGATGTAGGGACCGCTCCCTCCGGTCGCGGCTCTGTCAATTCGTTTTGCGGCTGGAGTACTTGTTCAGCTCCGCGATGAGCTTGGCGGCGGCAGCCGGCGTCTTGGCGCCGCTGTTCAGGATATCCTTACTTTCCCAGCGCTGTCCGTACATGATTTTGTTCTCGTCGATATCGTTGCGCAGCGTGGCGCCATCCAGCGAGATGCCCGCGAACAGGCCTTTGGATCGTTACCACGACAGGATCTCCGCTGTCATGAGGGCGTCGGTCTGGGCGGTGGCGTCGCGGCCCACGGGGCCGGCAGCCGCGGTGGCCTCCGCGCCGATCGTGAACTTGCTTTGGGTGAGTTTCTTCATGCCTCTCTCGTTCATGACCAGCAGGACCACATCGCTCGAGGAGAAGCCGAGTTGCAGGCCGAAGCTGCCGCCTTCGATGCGCATCGCGGCGGGCGGTCCCCAGCCTTCTCCACCGGCAGCGCGGCACAGGGCGAAGCCGCGGCCGTACTTTCCGCCGAACCCAATGGCGCCCTTCTTCAAACCGGGCACGAGCACGATGCAGGCGGACTTGTTGAGCAGGTCCTGCGGGATGGATTTATCGGGGGCCGACATGATCTCGGAAAAGAGCACGGCCGCATCGTCCAGGCGGTCGGCGTTCTTGGTCTTGTCGTCCTTCGCCAGGAGCGGTGAGCATCCCAGCGCGATGGCAAGCGTGAAAGTAAGGAAGCGCATGGATCTATGGTAACGCAGCGGCGGTTACTCCTCCCGCAGCGCCGCCATGGGATCGATGCGCGAAGCCCGCCGCGCCGGGACGAAGGAGGCGGACACTGCGATCGCGGCCAGCAGGACCGGCATCGCGGCGAACGTCGGGCCATCCAGGGCTGTCACGCCGTAAAGCATGGAGTGCAGGTAACGGGTGAGCCCCCATGCCCCAGCCAGGCCAGCTACCACGGCCACCAGCGACACCGCGAGACTCTCTCCCACGACCTGACGCATCACCTGCTCCGGGCGCGCTCCCAAGGCAATCCGGATGCCGACTTCGCGGGTCCTCCGGTTTACCAGATAAGACATGACACCGTAGACACCGAGGGCCGCGAGGATGATGGCGATCGCGGCGAACGTTCCGATGAGCACCAGGTTGAAACGCTGGGGCGCGAGCGAGCCGGACAGGCGCTCCTCCATGGTCCTCACGTCGGAGACGGGCTGGCCGCGGTCCACCGCGTAGATCTGCTCTTCGACTGCGCGGATGGCGGCGCGCGGATCTCCGGCAGTGCGGAAGAACAGGCCCATGCGCGACAGGTACGGGCTGGTGGATTGGCAAATGCAGCGATAGGCCAGGGGCGGGGGCTCGGCCCCCAATTCCCTTCCACGGATGTTGCCCACGACGCCAATGATGGTCCACGGCGTGCCCTCATCGCGGCTCGTGAAGATGCGGCGGCCCACCGGATTCTCGCCGGGGAGGACCCTGCGCACAAAGGCGTCATTGACGACGATGACGTCGGGGGATTGGGTGGAGTCGCGCGAATCGAAAAGGCGGCCGTCGCGGAGGGGGATGCCAATGGTGCGGAAGAAGTCGCGGCTGACCAGCGTCAATTCGGAGGAAGGCTTTTGCGCGATGGGAACCGGAGGCCGGCCGCCGACTTGAAAGGCCACGTTGCTATACGGGCGATCGGCGCCGAGGGGCATGTCGGTCGAGACTGCGGCGAGCCGCACCATGGGAAGCTGTTTGACGCGTTCGACGATGGCTTCGTGGTAGGCGGTCTGGCTCGCGCTGGTAGTATAGCGGGAGCCGGTGAGGTTGACCCGCATGGTGAGCAGCGTGTCCGCCTGGAAGCCGAGGTCGGTGCGCGCCAGCTTGACGAAGCTGCGGGCCAGCAGGCCGGCGAGGATCAACAGGATCAGCGACGCGCCGAGTTCCACCACCACCAGCAACTGGCGCAGGCGCGTCGCGCCGCGGCTGCCGCTTTGCGCCAGTCCGGCGGCCTTGAGGGATTCCTGGATGCGCACGCGCGCCGAGCCGAGGGCCGGCGCCATGCCGAAGACCAGGCCGGTGACGAGCGTCAGGACGAAGGTGAATGCCAACGTGCGAAGGTCGATGGAGATGGCGGGGTAGCGATCGAGCACCAGCGGCTTCCAGGTGTTCAGCGCCGCGACGGACAGGAAGGCGATGGCGATGCCAGCCAGGCCGCCGGGCAAGGCCAGCATGAGGCTCTCGGTCAGCACCTGTTGGACGATCTGTCCGCGGGCCGCGCCGAGCGCCATCCGCACGGCGATCTCGCGTTGCCGCGATGCGGCGCGCGCCAGCAGCAGGTTGGCCAGGTTGGCACACGCAATCAGCAGGACAAGAGCGACCGCCCCCGTCAATACCAGCAGCCTCGGCCGCAGATTTCCGGTGAGGCGGCGTTGCAGCGGCGTGGCGACGATTCTCATGCCATTGAGGAATCCGGCTGATTCGAACTCCTTGGGGTACTCGGCGCGGATCGTTCCGGTGAGCCGGACCATTTCCGCATCCAGTTGTACAGGCTTGACGCCAGGCTTGACCCTGGCGACCATGCTGACCAGCATCACCGGCCGCGTCACGGCCCGCGGCCGTTGCGAAGATTCGTCCATTCGCAGCGGCCGCCAGACTTGCGTGCCTTGCGGATAGTCGAAGCCTTGCGGCATGACGCCGATGACGGTGTGCGGCAGGCCATCGAGCAGGATGGTCTTGCCGACGGCCTGCGGATCGGCGCCCAGGTGGCTTCGCCAGAATGGGTAGCTCAAGATGGCCACCGCGGGTGCATTCCGCCCTTCTTCGCCGGCCGCCAGGTAGCGGCCCAACATCGGCTGCGTGCCCATGACTCCGAAAAACGATGGCGTGGTCTGGGCCGCCTGGACCTGCTCGGGCTTCTCCGGGCCGCTCCAGTTGAGGGTAATCCGGTCGAAGAAGGCCGCGACCTCCTCGAACATCTTGTTTTGCTCGCGGAGACTGTAGTAGTCGGAGCCGAGACCGACTTCCGACTGCTCGCGGCCCAGGTGTTCGCTGACCCAGTAAATGCGATCCGACTGGGGATAGGGAAGGGGCCGCAGCAGGATGGAATTCACCAGGCTGAAGACGGTGGTGTTGGCGCCGATGCAGATAGCGAGCGTGAGGGTGGCAGCCTGCGCCAACAGGGGATCGCGGCGCAGGCTGCGGGCAGCGTAGCGCAGGTCTTGCAGGAGGTCGCCGAGCATGTTATTCCGCCTTGGCGCCGGCCAGCGATGCGGTGGCGAGCGTGCCGCCCAGCCCCATGGTTTCGACAGCGGAGGACGGCACGATCACCATCGAGCCGCGCTCCTTGATGGCTTCATACAGCATGTTCATGGCGCGCAGATGGAGGGCGGTGGGGTTGTTGATGTAGACCTGGGAAGCCTTTTGGAATTTGTCGGCGATCTCGGTTTCGGCCTGGCCGAGAATGATGCGGGCCTGGCGTTCGCGCTCGGCCTGGGCCTGGCGCGACATAGCGTCCTGGAGGGCGGGTGGGATCTGCACGTCGCGGATTTCGACGGACTGCACGGTGATGCCCCAGGGGTTGGTCTTCTCGTCGAGGATGCGCTGCAACTCGTGGCCCAGCAGCTCGCGCTCGGCCACCATCTGGTGCAGCTCGTGGCGGCCGATGGATTCGCGGAGCGCGGTTTGCGCGCTGAGAGTGATGGCCTGGGTGAAGTCCTGGACCTCGAGGATGGTTTTCTCGGGATTCCACACCAGCCAGAAGACGATGGCGTCCACGTTGACGGGGACGGTGTCGCGAGTGAGGGTGGATTCGGCCGAGACGTTGGACACGCGCACGCGCTGATCGACGTAGCGGCTGAGGCGGTCGACGATGGGGACGACGTGGAAGATCCCGGGACCGCGCAAGCCGGTGTAGCGGCCGAAACGCAGGACGGCCACCTTTTCCCACTGGTCGGCGACGCGAATGGCGTACAGGAAGTAGAGACCGACCAGGGCACCGGCGACCGCGGGCGCCGGGTTGGCGATGGCGGCCGATACGGCGACGCCGGCGGCGAGCGAAACAACGAAGAGCGTGATTCCCACACTGCTGAACCGCATCTCGATCTGATCGGGCTTCATGGAGTCATCTCCTATCCTTTTGAGTATCGTTTTGACGATCATGTAATTGCTCCAGCAGTTCCTCGAGGGTGAAGCCGGCGGAGCCCGCGCGGGAGACGAATTCGCCGATCAACTGGTCGAGTTGCCGCCGGTGTTCGACCTCGTCGCGCTTCACCTCTTGATAACTGATAAACGTGCCGGTTCCTTGCTGGGTCTCCAGGACGCCCCGGATTTCGAGCTCCCGATAGGCCCGAACGACGGTATTGGGGTTGATGGACAGGTCGACCGCTACCTGGCGGACGGTGGGGAGTTGATCGCCACCCGTGAGCGCCCCGGCCGCGATGCCGCCCATCACCTGGTCGATGATTTGGCGATAGACTGGAACGCCGCTGTGGAGGTCCAGCCGGAATGCGATAGGCTTCTTGCCGGATTGGGCCGTGGTTATCATCTAGTTAGATAGTGTACTAGTCTACCGATACTTGTCAAGGGATTTTTGGTCGGCGACACTGATCGGTGTCGCCAAAAGACGTCCTTGTACTGAAAACAAAGAAGTTCGTGGACTTCGGCGACACATCTTGTGTCGCCTGGCTCCCGCCGGAACGTCTCTGGGGGGATAAATTCAACACAGCAGGAATGCCTGTGCCACGTTCCAGGGCTGAGCATTTTAAATTATTGATTCTAAAGATGAATTGAATGCAATTTTATTTCCCAGGGCGGTGACCGGCGTTTGGCACCTGACGCGCAAGGTTCTCCACCGCCAACCCGATGGTCACGGCAAAACAAGCACTTACAAGTGTGGGGCAGGT